>Ga0207419_1000388_pt1 | contig 37936 bp, 33 predicted proteins | sample ElkSloMetagenome_4_FD_184723 | JGI IMG/M metagenome (GOLD analysis project Ga0207419, IMG submission 184723) | Hot spring microbial communities from Elkhorn Slough, Monterey Bay, USA - MD2A (version 2) | ecosystem: Environmental > Aquatic > Marine > Intertidal zone > Estuary: Microbial mat ...
TCTGTCAACGAGTACAACAATCTTTAGTAGCGAAAATCTGGTAGTTTTTTTAGTCCTGCTGATTATAATGCCGATTTTATTTGTTGTCCTGGATCTGTTCAGAAAAAAACGAAAGCCATTAAATGGACTTATTTATAAAAATCAAGCAGATGTAAAGCAAGATCTATCAATATTTGAAAATAGTAATTATCTGGCTTCCACATTTGGAATATTAATACTTGTTACCTGCGTTGTCGTATACTCAAATGAATTTCTTTCCTTAAGAATAACTCCAAATATTCTGAATTTCTTAATTCTTGGCATGGCTTTCTTATTACATAGAAATTTATCAAGTTTTTTAAGGGCAACAAAGGAAGCTATTGGCGATGTAAGTGGTATTTTAATTCAATTTCCATTGTATTTTGGAATTATGGGTATAATGAAAGATAGTGGTCTTGCGAAAGACATTTCAGATTTTTTCGTAAGTGTTTCTACTGCTAATACTTTACCAATTTTAAGTTTTATAAGTGCAGGTATTCTAAATATTTTTGTTCCCAGCGGTGGTGGCCAATGGGCAATACAAGGACCTATAATTATTGAGTCTTCTCAACAAATTAATGTACCATTGCCTAAGATGATTATGGCGATGGCTTACGGGGATCAAATTACCAACATGCTTCAACCTTTTTGGGCCTTGCCATTATTAGCAATCACAAAATTGAAGGCTCACGAGATTTTGCCTTACACATTTTGGATGTTTGTAATTGGTAGTCTTATCTTTATTTTCAGTTTAATCTTTATTTATTAAATGTATTTGCTATCTCAGGAATTATGGTTTCCACCCGTCAGTAAAACACACCACTCTGGAATTCTTGCTGTAGGTGGTGATTTGTCATCAGAAAGGCTAATGCTAGCTTATAGGAACGGAATTTTTCCATGGTTTAGTAAAGATGACCCTATTTTGTGGTGGTGTCCAGAAGAGAGAATGGTGCTCTTCCCAAACAAACTGCATATTTCTAAGTCTATGCGCCCCTATTTTAATCAAAATAAATTTCGTGTAACACATAATGAATGCTTTGAAAAAGTGATTACAGAATGTTCAAGAGTTAAGAGGAAAGATCAAGATGGAACCTGGATAAATAACGAAATGATTTCAGCCTATCTAAAACTTTTCGAACTTGGTTTTGCAAAATCTATTGAAGTTTGGGATAAGAATGATCTTGTTGGTGGTCTCTATGGTATTTTTCTTGAAGATAAAAAGATTTTTTGTGGGGAAAGCATGTTTTCTAAAGCGAGTAATGCGTCAAAGTTTGGATTTATTAAAATGGTAAACTACTATAAAAACAAAGGGGTAAAACTTATAGATTGTCAAGTCTACACTTCTCATTTAGAAAGTTTGGGCGCTCAGACAATTGAACGTGATGTTTTTTTGACTTATTTAAATTTATAAATTATTTATAAATAGATCTGTAGACCAACAGGGCATCATCTTCATCCTGGCATAAAAGTATTAATGAGTTATCCTGATAGTAATAATCATTAATTTTTTCACCAAATGTTGGGAAACCATTCAATAAATTTCCTTCAAAGTCATAAATGTAAATTTTCTGAGTTTGGATGTCAGCTATACCCACATGATGAGTCATAATAATAGGTTTAGTATACAGCCCAAATGGTAATTCAATCGTATTATTATCAATAATCAATTTATTTTCAGACATTTCTGCGAAGTGCTCTGCGGTTGCATCAAACTTGGCATTAAGCCAGTTTTTTTTATTGGTACTTATTTTTCCTTGTCCATCAATTTCTAAAATGTCACCTTTATCATTAACACTCAAAAACTTATTTTTATGTTCAAACCACGGATTTTCAGTATGTCTAAAGTCTTTAGCTATTTTAATTCTGTCTTTTCCTCTTCTGTTTAGAATATTCAGTTTACCTGAGTTTTCCTGAGCAACAATATAGTCTTTATTGCCCATTCTAATATGTTTTAAGGGATAAGCAATAGGATCTTTAGATCTATTAAATTTAAAGCCTCGTACTCTGTCTGCTTTTTTATCATACATTCTCACTTTATCGTCCATCACCACCACAAAACGATACTTTCCATTGTTGTCGTAGTCGAAAACTGATAAACTCTGAGTGATATTATCTTTACTTTTTAAAGGAAAAGGAGAAACATCATTTCCATTTTTATCAATCACATAAACTGAATTTTCTGTTGTAAATACCAATTGAAGTCGTTTATTCTGGTAGATGTCTATTGTAAAAATATCTCCTACAATTCTGCTTTCCAGCTTTTTAGACCATATTAAATTTCCCTTGGTATCTTTTAGGTGTAGAAAATTATCTGTATCCTGATAGACTAAGTCTATTTGTCCAGTTCTCCAATTTTTGAAAAATTGAGGACTAGAAGCTAATGCCTTATCATGTTTAATCCTAATTTGTTGATCAACTTCTATTAGGTTTTCGGATTTTGGAGTTTGTTTTTGAAGGATGTTTAGATAAGCAAAGCTGTTTTCAACCATAAATTGTGATACAATCAATTCATGTTTTTCCCAATTAAGGGCTTTAAATTCTTTTAGATATTCGGAGCTAACTACATTTTCCAAGTGTTCAGTGTCTTGGTTCATATTAACAAACCAAAGCATGTGGCTTTTACTATACAAATCTTCCATGTGATTTTCATAGTTTACATCATTAGCCAAAACATTACCATTATTAACCTGAATGATGATATTTTCTAGGGTTTCAACTTTGTCTGAAGTGATTAAAAAATCGTTGATGACTATAAAATACTCTAATGTTTCTTTTTTGAGAAAGGGATATAATATGTTTCCTAATTTACTTTTATCTTCAAACTCCCTAATTTTTATTGAACTAAACTCTGATTTTGGTTTAGATACATTTTCTAGAATGCTATAGGTCTGCTCAATATTTTCAGATACAAATACTTTTGAAAATCCATCAGAAAATTGAATATCTGCGACTTCGATGATATTATTAAGTAAGCTATCTCTTTCTATTGGTTTTTCAGTGGCCTTATTTGTAGGATACAGTGTGTAATAGTCAGAAACTAATATACTTTTTGCCTGAACAAAAGATTTGGGAAGGACTTCTGCAATAAGACTTTCTTTAGCTTTGATATTCTTAAACACAGACCAGTTGTCTTGCTTGGTATTAAACACAATTCCACCAAGAAATATTTTTTTATCATCTATTTTTAAATCAAATCCCAAATAATCAGAAAGGCCTAACAGTTGCTCTGGAAAATTATTTTTAAAATAAGGGCCAAAAAGTTTTGAAAAACTTTCAGTTCTTAGGATCACAGACGGAGAATCTTCTGACAATCCATTTAATAATTTACTAACCTTAATTGGGGTTTTAATATCGTTAGTATAATTCCTAACAACATTTTCCAGAATAATTTTGGAATTACTCAAGATGTTGTTTTCATTAATATTCACAATAAAGTAATTTTCTTTTTCGCTACTTAATTCATTTATTTTAAAGCCTTCGTATTCATAAGATATTTTAGACTGTAAAAGTAAACTGTCTTTTTCTCTGTTTTGAAAGGCTATTGTTTTGATAGCCTCATCTTTTCCTAGTACATTGTACGATAAGATGGCTTCGTCAGGTAATTCAATTATTGTTTGTAAATCATCAATATTGAATATTTCTTTAAGAGGACTCTTTTTCTGTTTTGATAGAAATGATTGGGTTTTTAAATTTTCCTTCCAAGAATTATAATCATTAAACTTTACTACTAAAATGGCATCTGGAGCGATAAAAGCCTCTAATTCTGTTTCCCTAATTTTTTCATCAGAACATGAAAAAAGTGATATCGCTAAGAATGTAAAAATGAGTTTAAAAATGTAAAGTTTCATATTTGTAATCGAAGTTGTTGTGGTAATAGTTTGAATGATTTCCTATGGTTCTCATTGGGGCCGAATTTTTCAATGGCCAGGCGATGTTCTTTCGTGGGATATCCTTTATTTTTATTCCATTTGTATTCCGGATACTTCAAGTGAAGCTTTAGCATGTACTCATCTCGATATGTCTTCGCTAAGACCGAAGCCGCTGCAATATTTAAAAATCTCGAATCACCTTTAACGAAGCATTCGTGTTCAACTTTTTTAAAGGCTTTGAATTTGTTGCCATCTACAGAAATAAATTCCGGAGTTGGTTCTAATTTTTCGATAGCTTTATGCATGCCCAGAATTGAGGCATTCAAAATGTTTATATCATCAATCTCTTCTGGATAAATATGAGCTACCGCAAAGCAAATAGCTTCTTTCTCTATAACATGCCTTAACAGTTCTCTTTTTTTTTTAGATAATTGTTTTGAGTCATTGAGGAATTGATGCTTAAAATCTTTGGGTAAAATAACAGCTGCCGCAGTTACTGGACCTGCTAAACATCCACGACCTGCTTCGTCGGTCCCGCATTCCAGCCTGTTAACTTTTATCCTGTGTTTTAGCATTTCACAAAATTACAATTTGTGCATAAAAAAAGCAGTAAATCTGTAAAGACTTACTGCTTAAATTTTAAAAATATTATCAATTATTTGTTATCCTCGTATCTTTTTGAAACTTCATTCCAATTAATAACATTGAAAAAAGCTTCAATATAATCTGGTCTTCTGTTTTGATAATTCAAATAATAAGCATGTTCCCAAACGTCAATCCCTAAAATTGGCGTTCCCGCACAGCCAACATTTGGCATAAGAGGGTTGTCTTGATTTGGTGTAGAACATACTTCAAGTCCACCTCCTTCGTGAACGCATAACCACGCCCAGCCAGAACCAAATTGTGTTGCAGCTGCTTTTGAAAAAGCGTCTTTGAATCCGTCATAAGAACCAAATGATTTATCGATAGCTTCTGCTAATGCACCACTTGGATTTCCACCTCCATCTGGCGACATCACTTTCCAAAATAGGCTGTGATTGTAAAAACCTCCGCCGTTATTTCTTACCGCTGTATTCGATAAATCTAAATTGTGAAGTATATAATTTATTGATTTGTCATCAAGCTCAGTGCCTTCAATAGCAGCATTTAACTTAGATGTATATCCATTATGGTGTTTACCATGGTGAATTTCCATAGTTTTTGCATCAATATGTGGCTCTAAAGCATCATGAGCATAATCTAAATCTGGTAATTTAAAAGACATAATTATTTTGTTTTTTTGTTAATATTTCAAAATTAAAGAATAAACGAATACTTACAATTTTTATACTGTTATAAAAAGCATAAAAACCTGAACACTTTTCGATATTTTTAATTATGAATTTTGAAGCTTCTCACTAAGTAAAATACACTCTTTAGCCTCTTTAACATCATGAACTCTTAAAATATTTGCTCCTTTACTTAAGGCGATGCTATGTAAAGCTGTTGTACCATTTAAGGCATTCTGTGGTGTTGTGTTTAAGGTTTTATAAATCATAGATTTTCTAGAAATACCGCAGAGTATTGGTAGTTCTAAACTTTTAAAAAGCTGAAATTTACTGAGCATGTCAAAGTTGTGAGTTATGTTTTTAGCAAATCCAAATCCTGGGTCTATAATAATATCAGAAATACCTTTTTGTCTGGCTAAATTTACTCGTTCTGAAAAATATTGTTTTACCTCTAGTACGACATCTTCATAAACAGCTAATTCTTTCATATTTTGAGGATTTCCTTTCATATGCATTAAGACATAAGGTTTTTGATGTCTGCCCATTATTTCTAACATGTTGTCGTCTAAAAGGCCACCAGAAATATCATTGATCATTGCCACATTATTATTCAATGCAAAATCTGCAACTTTACTTCTAAATGTATCAACAGACATTAAGATGTCATCACCAAAATTTTCATTTAATAGTTTTAAGACAGGTCTTAATCTATTCAATTCTTCTTCAACAGCAATATCATCAGCATCAGGTCTTGAGCTGTAAGCGCCAATATCTATAAATGTCGCGCCTTCAGATATCATCTTTTCTGTTTGGTTCAAGATAGAGTCCTTATTTTTATATTGGCCACCATCATAAAAAGAATCTGGAGTAATGTTTAAAACACCCATTATCTTCGGAGTACGCAAGTCGATCAACTTTCCATTGCAATTTATGATCATATTGAATAAGTCTTTAAGTTAAAGAGCACAGCAAAGGTATGTAGGAAATGAAATATTTTCTTTAAAGTTGAGTTATATTTTATATCAAAACTGCTTTATTTGTAGTGTCAAAATTCCTTGTATGAAATTTAAATTCTGGTGCTTGTTTTCAATTTTTTTATTGAGCAATTTAAGCTATTCTCAAAATGAAAATGATACCATCAAAACTGAAAAGTTAATCATCATCAAACAGTATTCGCCTACTTTGAATGATGCGTTTAAGGTAAGAACAAAGCCAACTATTTCTGACTCCATCAAAAAATCTCAAAAGAAAGTAGAATACTCTATTTTTTCTGTGCCTGTTGCTTCCACCTTTACACCAAGTAAAGGAGCTGCTAGTTCAATTTCACCTCAACGCAGACCTTATACTTTTCAAAATTATGCAAGGTTTGGTGCTGGGAATTTTACTAACATTTTAGGCGAATTTATGGGGAAGGTCGATATTAACAGGTATCAAAGTTTGAATATAAATTTAAATCATTTCTCTTCTGCCGGCGGCATTGAAACCGAAATTTTAAACAATGATTTTATGGATTCTTCATTAGGATTGAATTTTGAATCCTCAGAAAGATATTTTACCTGGAATGCTGGAGTTGGGCTCGACTACAAGCGATTTAATTGGTATGGCATCGATGAAGGAAATATAAACGAATTTAATCAGATTTTTGGCGATGAGCTTTCGGCTATAGACCCTTTACAGACTTATTTTAGTATCAATATTAATGGTGGAGTTGATTTTGATAGCGAGATAGTGAAATCATTGGATTTTAAAGCTAGTAATTTTACTGATGCTTATGATTCTTCTGAAAATGAAGTACAATTAGATGCAGACTTCGATTTTTACCTTTTTGGGAATATCTTAGATGTTGTAGCTGACTTTAATTTTTTATCAGGAAATTTTGAACAGCAATTCAACAATGATTTTGATGGCATAGAATACGGTTTTCTAACAACCTCATTTCAGCCTTCTATGCAGTTTGAAATAAACAATTTAATCTTAGGCTTAGGTTTAAAGGGAGTTTTGTTGAACGATACACAAATAAAAGAAAGTGAATTTTTTCTTTATCCAAAGGTGAATGCCACTTACAAATTTACTGAAGAATTTATGCTTTATGCCGGTCTTGATGGTGATCTTATTTCCAATTCCTATGAATCTATAGTTGACGAAAATCCATTTGTATCGCCGACACTTTCTCTTCAGCCTACAGACAATGCTTTAACTGGTTTTGTAGGAATTAATGGCAAACTGAAAACCATTAGTTATAATGTAAAGGCGTTTTATAGACAAGAGAACAATTATGCTTTTTTTATTGAAAACTCCGCTGTGCCAGGTCTATTAGCTTTTAATCCTATCAATAATTATGAGTATTCTAATAGTTTTAGTTTGATATATGATGATTTAACTACAGTCGGTTTAAGTGCTGAAGCTAATTATGAAGCATTTGATGGTTTCAATCTTGGCGTATCTGCTCAGTATTATAATTTTTCGCTTGATGAACTTCCGATTGCCTCTTATCTTCCAGTATTCAAAACAAGTATTAATTCAAATTATCAAATCGGTGAAAAATGGTTTTTACATTCCACACTGTTTTACATTGGAGAAAGAGAAAGTTTGAGATATTCTGATGTTCCTGTTGAAGAATCTTTTATTACGTCTGCATCTGTTGATGGTTTTGTTGATTTTAACCTCGGAATAGACTATCAGCTCAATGAAAGAATTGGATTATTTATTACTGGCAGAAACTTACTCAATAACAATTATCAACAATGGCGAAATTTTGATGTGCAAGGCATACAAGTCTTAGGTGGTTTATCCTATCAATTTGATTGGTAAAATTCTTAACATTATAGAAACATACAAATCGTTCTACCAACTTAGATTTGCGACGATTTAATTCTATATGGGTAATAAATTAAAACGAAGGCCAAATTATAAGCTTTACAGATTCTTTTTAGAAGAAAAGAATTTTCTACTGGTAATCATTGCAGGCTTTATTTTAGCCGGAGCTTCAACAGCCTATAATTGGTCTATTGCCATGTGGATAGGTTTTGCATTTGCCGCATATGCCGCCGTCGCCAATGACAGTATACAAACCATCGGAACATTTATAGAAAGTAATTCTAATAAAAAATGGTGGATGCTTTGGCTTTTTATTGGAACGATTTTTCTTGTTACAGTTACCATTAGCTGGATTTCCTATGATGGAGATGTTACTTATCAAAGACTTTTGAAACCAGATGGAACTTCGCCTTATCCGCATCCGAATGAATTTTCCTTTTTTCAAATTATTGCTCCTTTAGTTTTATTGATTCTTACAAGGCTAAGAATGCCGGTATCAACAACCTTTTTGCTTTTAAGTGTTTTTAGCGCTTCTTCATCAGGAATTACATCTGTGGTTATTAAAAGCTGGACTGGTTATTTGTTGGCCTTTCTTTTATCGTTTTTCATTTGGTATTTTGGTTACCATTTAATCAAAAAGCACTTTAAATCCAGAAAGTTTAATAGCGCGTGGACAGTTATTCAATGGCTAGTAAGCGGTACTTTATGGTCTGTCTGGATCATGCAGGATGCTGCAAATATTTCTGTCTTTCTACCTCGTCAATTATCTTTTGGACAGTTTGCTATTTTTGCCATGACCATTTTTATTGGCTTAGGACTGCTTTTTTATTTCAGAGGTGACAGAATTCAGGAAATCGTAAGTGAGAAAGCCAGAATTTCTGATGTTAGAGCAGCAACTCTAATTGATTTTTCCTACGTCATTCTGCTTATTTATAAACTCTTTATATCAACGGTTCCAATGAGCACAACCTGGATTTTTCTTGGTATCATTGGTGGTCGCGAAATCGCCATCAGCATTGCACGAAAGAAAAAGGGCATGAAGCACAAGAAAAAAGCGATTGGATTAACGCTTAAGGACTTTGGTTCTGCTATGGCAGGACTAGTCATTTCTGTGGCTTTGGCAGCCGGAGCTAATCCAGGAATCAGAGAAGAAATTGTAAGTTATTTTACTAACCTGTTTTAAAGGTAGTTTTCCTCAAAAAAACTTTGTTGAAACCCTATTAAATACAATTTGTTTTTAGCTCTCGTGCACGCAGTATAGAGCCACCTCAAACTGTTTTTGTCTAATCCCTCAGGTAAATAAGGCTGTTCTACAAATACAGTATTCCATTGTCCACCTTGAGATTTATGACAGGTCATTGCATAACTGAATTTTACTTGTAGAGCGTTGAAAAACTCATTTTTTTTTACAGCTAAAAACTGTTTGTATTTTGATTTGATGTCAGCGTAGTCTTTCAAAACTTCTTGGTACAATTTGTTGGATTCCTCGTAAGTTAAAGAAGGTGTATTAGTGTCTAAAGTGTCAAGAATTATAACAGTTTCAAAAGGATCCATATTTGGATAATCTACCATTTGTGCTTTAATTTTTGCAAATCTAAATCCGTATAGCTCATAAATTCCCCTAACTTTCAGAATTTCAATAATATCACCGTTTGCTATAAAACCTGCTTCCGAAGATGGCTTAAGCCAAAAATAATTGTTTTTGACTACCATGAGAAAATCTCCAACTGCTATTTCGCCTTCTCTCATTAAAATTTTTTGTCTTATTTGCTGGTTGTATTGGTTAGCCCGTTTATTAGAGCGCACTACAATTGCCGTTTCTTCGTGTCCGTCATTCTCATAAGCTGAGTTAATTTCGTCCATGATTTCAAAACCATCTACAAGTCTTATAAGATCTGTTTGACTACTTAAATTAAACTTAAAGGTTTCTGCAAAATCATTTTGAAGCCCATCTCTCATTTCTGTGGCATTTATTAAAATGTCACTATCAAGTTCCTGTCTTACAACATTGGTGAGTTCGATTTTATAGACATCTACATGATATTTTCGAGTCAGTATGTCTTCGTCTAAAGCTGGACTCAGCTCAGCTTTCACCGGTGGCAGCTGAGCCGTATCGCCAATTAAAATCAATCTACAATTTTCTCCGCTAAAGACAAATTCGATTAAATCATCTAGTAAAGAATTACCGCTAAAAAGATCTTCTCCAGAAGAAAAGTCAGGAATCATCGAGGCTTCATCTACAATAAAGACCGTATTTCTAAATTTATTTTCCTTTTGAACAAAGTTTACACCACCTTTGGAATTCTTTTGTGGGAAATAGATGCCCTTATGAATAGTTTGAGCCGGTTTTCCTGAATAATTGTTCATTACCTTTGCAGCTCTTCCCGTTGGAGCCATTAATGACGCTTTGAGTCTAAGTCTTGACAAATTTTTGACTAATGTTGAAATAAATGTAGTTTTACCAGTACCGGCATAGCCTTTTAACAGGAAAATTTTTTCGTTATCAGATTCTGTTAGATATTTTGATATAGCCTTGAGCGCCATATTTTGGTCTTCAGTTGGCGTATAAAAAAAATCTTTTACTAGTTGATTATAAAGGGTAGAGGTATTCATAGGCTAATTAATATCTGTAGATCTTTTCAAATAAATGAAATAATTGGGAAATTATAGCCTTAAACTTTTAAGATTAAAAAAAAATTGTAGATTTGTGTGCAAGTCTAAACATAATTAAAAAAAATGAAATTAGTAATTCAGATTGTATTGTGGGTCGTAATTGCAGGTTTAGTATACCTTAATTACAAAGCCATCTATGGACCAGTTGAATTCAATAAAGAGAAAGAAAAACGCTATTCTAAAGTTATTGATAGAATGGACAAGCTAAGAAAAGCCCAATTGGCTTACAAAGAGGTGAATGGAAAATTCACGGCTTCTTTTGATAGTTTAACCAGATTCATAGATACAGCAGACTTTACTATCACTCAAAGAAAAGACACGTCGTATTTAGATCAAGAATATCTAAAAACTTATGGTGTTGATAAGATGAAGGAGGATGTAGTGATCGATACAATTGGAACGGTCTCAATTAAAGATTCTTTATTCAGTGGATATAATTACTCTAAGTTAAATTTAGTACCTGGAACAAGCGGAGAAGAGTTTGAAATGGATGCAGGATATATAACTGTTAATAACAATAGTGTAGCCGTTTTTGAAGCTAAAGTCAATAAATCTGTTGTTTTAAAAGGCCTTGACCCAGAATTAATTATCCAGGAAAAACAAACAGTCTCTGTTGACGGAGTAAATGGTGCTTACATAAAGGTCGGTTCTATGAACGAAGTCGACACAAGCGGGAACTGGCCAGTTAATTATGGCAAACAAGAATAATAAAGAACATTCAAATTTTAATAGATTATCCATCTTGATTCAACAGGATGGATTTTCTTTTTATTTACATGGTGTAGATCAAAAAAGCACCTTGAAATATGCTAAAATAGAAGTAAGTGATTTACACTTAAAAATAAATTTGACCCTCTTCAGAAAAGAGTTAGAAGAAATATTTGAGCATCATCCTATAGATTACACAAAACTGATTTTTGCTAATGAACTTTATAGCCTAGTTCCTAAAGAATTCTATTCTGATGAAGATAAAGTAGATTTCATAAAATACAATGTTCAATTATTACCAGAGGATAATATAGTTTCTGAATATATTGAAGATTTGAAAGCATATTTTCTTTTTATTCCATATATGAATTATCACAATATAATTTTTGATTTTGTTGAAGAATTTGATTTTACACATAGTTCTAAATTATTGATTGAAGAAACGCATAAAAGCCAAGACAATAGTCAGCAATTATTGATTGTAAATGTCCGCCAGCAACAAATTGATATTATCGGTTACGAAGAGAGTAGCTTTAAGCTATGCAATACATATTCATTTGATAATGAAATTGATATACTCTATTACATTCTGTTCTGTGTTGAAGAATTAAATTTTGATCAGGAGAAGGTTTTAATTCGTTTAAAAATTGAAGAGGAGGAAGATTGGATAGAAATATTACGGAATTACATCAGTAATGTAGAAATCGAAAGTAAATTTGAGATTTAAGAGATATGCGAATAATTTCCGGGAAGTTTAAAAGTCGAAGAATAAATGCACCCAAACACTTACCAGTAAGACCTACAACTGATAGAGCTAAAGAGGCTTTATTCAATATTATTAATAACGAATATTACTTTGAAGGACTTAAAACTCTTGACCTCTATGCAGGAATAGGATCCATTTCATTAGAATTTGCTTCCAGAGGTGTTGAAGACCTCACAGCAGTTGATCAACATAAAGGTTGTGTAGATTTTATTATCAAGACAGCAGAAGAACTTGAAGTTGATATAGAAACTCATCAAAAGACTTGCCTGGATTTTCTCAATAAAACTTCAGGAACATATGATATTGTTTTTGCAGATCCTCCTTACGAATATGCTGATGAGGAGTTTTTTGAAATTGTAGATACTATTTTAGATAGAAAGCTCCTTTCAGAAAAAGGAATATTAATCGTAGAACATTCTAAACATACAGACTTATCTAAGCACGCACGCTTTGTTAAAAACAGAAATTACGGTCATTCTGTATTTTCCTGGTTTGAGTAAATAAAAAACAAGCCGATAAGCCGGATTCTGTCGAGCCTTATCATTTATCTAGTTCAGATATTACTAACTGAATCAATCTACCAACCCTCCAACATCAAGCGCGCCGCTTTCTAGCATTGGTTTACATGGTATTGCACCGCATAGAGTTTACCTGATTTCACTACAGCCTGACTGTACTTGCTTTCTGTTGCACTGGTCCTTTTCAGAATCCCGATTCCGAAGCTTCAGAATGAGACTGAAAGACGGATGTTATCCGTTATGCTTGCACTATGGTGTCCGGACTTTCCTCTCCGATAGCTATCGGAGCGATAAGATGGCTTGTTTATGAGAATATTATTTTTGAGCGTTTTGCTCTTCTTTACGTTTCTTGTTTTCTTTTAATCTTTCAATAAGAGAACCTCCAATCCAATACGGCAAAATTGCTGTTAAGAAAATGAGTAGCCAAAAGCCTATTGTCAATATTGTTAAAAACAAAATGAATCCAAGATATTGATCAAATTCAAACATGATTAAATTTTTTTACAAATATAAATGAAATTTAGATATCACTATTGGTTTAGGGTTTAAAGTTTATTTGATTTTTTAGGCTTTGGATTTAGGTGATTTATTCTGTTATTCCATTAAATTCTTTAGGTCAGAAAGCAATTCAATATCTTTTGGAGTAACAACAGTTTTATCATTTATGTATTGAGATTTTGTTCTTAATTTATTTATCAATTTTACAATGATAAATACGATTATTCCTATAATTAGAAAATCTATAAAGACTTCAATTAAAGCGCCATACCCAATGGCTACTTCTTCAGATATAATTTTTCCCTCAGTGTTTTCAATGCCATCTCATAAGATGATTATCTTTTCGCTAAGATTTACCTCGTTAGTCAATAGCAAAAGACGAGGCATCAAAAACTGTTTAACCAATACAACACAACAGCATTAAAAGCGACTCCCATAATGATACCAATAGCCATATCGATCATATTACCCTTAACCGCAAACTCCTTAAATTCTTTTGTTATTTTCATTTTTTAAGCTTATGAGTTTATGTGTTTGAAAAATTAAAAAGCATTTCGTATTTAAATTTAATAATTTACTAAAATGTGTAAATCTAGAATGACTTTACAGAGCGAGATCAAACAAAATGAGCTTAGTAGATATCATCTACAGGTTCACCAACAATATTCACATTGATCATTTTATCCGCTTTGATCAACTTCTTATGACTACTGCTTGATAAATTTTTGATGTAAACCTTTTTGTCATATTTATGATAGCGTTCTGTCAATTTATTGAGCGCTTCAATTGCAGACATGTCAGCAACCCTGCTTTCAGAAAAATCGATCATAATAGTTTCAGGATCTTCTGCAGGATTGAATTTTGAATCGAAAGTAGAGGTTGAAGCAAAAAATAATGGTCCAAATATTTCATAATGCTTGATGCCCTCATCGTCAATAAACTTTCTGGCTCTAATTCTTTTTGAGTTTTCCCATGCAAAAACTAAGGCAGAAATAATCACACCAACAAGTACAGCAAGCGCGAGATTGTGAAGGAAAATTGTCACTAGAGTAACTAAAACCATAACAATCACATCAGAAACCGGAAATTTATTAAAGGTTCTCAAACTTGCCCACTCAAAAGTACCAATTGAGACCATAATCATTAAACCTGTTAGTGCAGCCATAGGAACCATTTCAATAAGTCCAGAACCAAAAACTACAAAGCAAAGCAATAATATTGATGCAATAATACCTGATAATCTTGCTCTTGCCCCGTTTGAAATGTTTATTAAGCTTTGACCAATCATGGCACAACCACCCATACCTGAGAAGAAACCAGATAAAATGTTTGCTGCACCTTGAGCAATCGCTTCTTTGTTACTTTTACCTCGGGTTTCTGTAATTTCATCAACGATGTTGAGGGTTAAAAGGCTTTCAATAAGTCCAACACCAGCAACAATTGAAGCATATGGCAAAATAAAGAGGAAAGTCTCCCAGGTGTAAGCAATATCAGGTATGTGAAAAGGAGGGAAGCCACCTTCAATCGAGGCCATATCTCCAACAGTTTTAGTGTCAATATCAAATAATAGCACAATACCAAAAATAATGAGTATTGCTGCTAAGGAGGCGGGAAAAACCTTAGTTAGTTTAGGTAAACCCCAAATAATCAACATGGTTAATAAAACTAAGCCTAAAATAATGTAAAGAGAAGTACCAGTCAACCAATCACCTGAAGCGTCTTTAAACTGGTCCAGTTGAGACATAAAAATAATTATGGCCAATCCATTTACGAATCCAAAGATGACAGGATGAGGTACAAGTCGCATGAGTTTCCCTAGTTTTAAGATTCCTGCTAAAGCCTGAATTATCCCTGCTAGAATAACTGTGGCAAAAATATACTCAACACCATGACTTTTGACTAAAGCTACCAAAACTATAGCAACAGCACCAGTTGCACCAGATATCATACCTGGTCTGCCACCAAAAATAGAGGTTATAAGTCCCATCACAAAAGCAGCATAAAGTCCTGTAAGCGGAGAAAGTCCTGCGATCATTGCAAAAGCCACAGCTTCAGGCACCAAAGCCAGGGCGACAGTTAGACCTGATAAGACTTCAGTAGAATAATTTACTTTTTGTTGAAAATCAAACAGATGTAAAATAGATTTCATAGGCTTGCTCTAAAATTAAGCGCGCAAAAGTAAGTTTATTTTCCTAGTCCAAAAATTTATAGACTAATTAATCAATAGAGTGTTCTTCGATTTTGGTAAATCTTTCATTTAGATGCAAATGCAATAAAGTTTACGCATAATTTCATTAATTTTGCAAACTTTAATAAGAAACCACAGCTATGAGTAAAAACTTTCCGGAATATAAGGGCTTAGATTTAGTTGAAGTTGCTGACCAAATACTTGATTTTTGGAAGACAAACGATATATTCAAGAAAAGTGTAGAGCAAAAATCAGAAGATAATCCTTTTGTCTTTTTTGAAGGTCCGCCATCTGCAAATGGACTTCCCGGAATCCATCATGTCATGGCAAGAACTATTAAAGATATATTTTGTAGATACAAAACTCAAAAAGGCTATCGTGTTAATAGGAAAGCAGGATGGGATACGCATGGTTTACCAGTAGAACTTAGTGTTGAAAAAGAATTAGGCATTACTAAAGAAGATATAGGAACTAAAATATCTGTAGAAGAGTATAATGCAGCTTGCAGAAAAACCGTGATGCGATATACAGATGTCTGGAACGACTTGACTGAAAAAATAGGATATTGGGTCGACATGGACGATCCATATATCACCTACACGCCTAAATATATGGAAAGTGTGTGGTGGTTACTTGCCCAAATTTACAACAAAGGCTTAATGTATAAGGGCTATACAATTCAACCTTTTTCTCCTAAAGCTGGTACAGGATTAAGTTCACATGAACTTAATCAACCAGGAACTTATCAGGATGTGACAGACACCACAGTTACGGCTCAATTTAGGGCCATTAAAGATACCTTACCTAAACCACTACAGGATATCGATGGTGATATTTTCTTTATTGCTTGGACCACAACGCCGTGGACTTTGCCGAGTAATACTGCGCTCACAGTCGGGAATAAGATTGATTATGTGGCTGTCAAGACTTATAACCAATATACTTTTGAACCTATGACTGTTATATTGGCAAAAGCTTTAATTAATAAGCAGTTCAGTAAAATGTACAAAGAGGTCTCAGAAAATAAGGAGTTAGAGGCTTATGAAAAGTCTCATAAAAAAATACCCTACCTGATTGTCGAAGAATTCAAGGGCGAAGATATAGTTGAGTCACGATACCAGCAACTATTAACTTACGCCAAGCCTTTTCATGATCCTGAAAATGCTTTTAGAGTAATCGCAGGTGATTTTGTAACCACCGAAGATGGAACCGGTATTGTACATACAGCTCCAACTTTTGGTGCAGATGATGCAATGGTGGCAAAACAGGCCAAACCAGAAATACCTGCTTTACTGGTAAAAGATGAAGATGATAATCTTGTGCCTCTAGTTGACCTTCAAGGAAAATTTAGACCTGAAGTAAATGATGAGATTTACGGCTTGGCTCAAGAATACGTCAAGGCTGAATATATTACTGAAAAAGAAAAAGAAGAGTCTCTTGAGCAGCAAAAGGTCAAACTTGATTCTGTAATAAAAGATCAGAAAGAGTATTTAACAGTCGACGAAAGAATAGGCTTAAAATTAAAAAATGAGAATAGAGCCTTCAAAGTAGAAAAGTACAGACACAGTTATCCAAACTGCTGGCGAACAGATAAACCCATTTTATATTATCCTTTAGATTCCTGGTTCATTAAGGTTACTGATAAGAGAGACAGAATGGTAGAATTGAATAACACTATCAACTGGAAACCAAAATCTACTGGTGAAGGCCGTTTCGGAAATTGGTTGGCGAATGCCAATGATTGGAATTTATCTCGCTCTAGATATTGGGGAATTCCTCTTCCAATTTGGAGAACTGAAGATGGAAAGGAAGAAAAAATTATAGATTCTATTGCAACCTTAAAAATTGAAGCAGATAGAGCTGTCAAAGCGGGTTTTATGAATGAAAACCCTTTCAAGAATTTCAAAATAGATGATTCATCAGATGAAAATTATGAAAACATAGACATTCATAAAAACATTGTGGATGAAATCACTTTAGTCTCTGAAAGCGGAAAGCCAATGAAAAGAGAAACAGACCTGATTGATGTCTGGTTCGACTCCGGCTCAATGCCTTATGCTCAATGGCATTATCCTTTTGAGAAGCCCCCTAAATCCCCCGAAGGGGGACTTTCTGTCACTCCTAAGTATCAGACTGCTCGTAAGTCTTCTTATCATCTGTTAAATGAAAAGGCTAAGGAGAGAAGAAATAATCCAACTGAAGCAGAAAAAGTCCTATGGGAGTTTTTAAAAGGTAAAAAGCTTGCAGGATATAAATTTAGGAGAGAACATATAATAGACGAATATATAGCTGATTTTGTATGTATAGAAAAGAAACTAATAGTAGAAGTTGATGGCGGTTATCATAATGATGCTAAAATCAGAGAAAATGATGAATTTAGATCTAAATTCTTATTTGAAAATTTTGGATTTAAAGTCATACGTTTCAGGAATGAAGAAGTAATTGGAGATACTGATAATGTTTTAGATAAAATTGAAGAAGAGTTACATAAAGCCCCCATTGGGGGTTCGGGGGCTTTTGTTGCTGATTTCATAGCCGAAGGCGTCGACCAAACAAGAGGTTGGTTTTATACTCTACATGCGATTGCAACTTTGGTTTTTGATGATGTGGCATATAAAAATGTGGTTTCAAATGGTTTGGTACTGGATAAAAACGGACAAAAAATGTCAAAGCGTTTAGGCAATGCTGTTGATCCGTTTGAAACGCTAAAAGAGTTTGGACCAGATGCTACGCGTTGGTATATGATAAGCAATGCAAATCCCTGGGACAATTTAAAATTTGACGAAAGTGGTATCGAAGAAATCAAGAGAAAATTCTTCGGTACACTTTATAATACATATTCATTTTTTGCTCTATATGCGAATATTGATGAATTTCAATATAAAGAAGATGACATTGCACTAGCAGAAAGACCTGAAATAGACCGTTGGATACTTTCTGAATTGAATACGCTCATTAAAGAAGTTGATGAATACTATTCTGATTATGAACCTACCAAAGCTACTAGAGCTATTTCAGATTTTGTTCAAGAAAATTTGTCTAATTGGTATGTAAGATTAAGCAGAAGACGTTTTTGGAAAGGAGACTATAAAAAAGATAAAATATCGGCCTATCAAACCTTGTACACCTGTTTACTTGAGGTGTCTAAAATGATTGCACCAGTATCGCCATTTTTTGCAGATAGACTATTTAGAGATCTTTCTGGAATAAGTAATAAAGAAAAAGCTGAAAGCATTCATTTAGCCGATTTCTCTGTTTTTGACGAGTCATTTGTAGACAAATCTCTAGAAGATAAAATGCACACAGCTCAGATCATTTCATCATTAGTGTTGTCTTTAAGGAAAAAGGAAATGATTAAAGTAAGACAACCTTTAAAGAGAGTTATGATACCAGTCTTGGATGAAAAATTTAAACACGACGTAGAAGCTGTTGCAGATTTAATTTTATCTGAGGTAAATGTGAAAGAGATTGAATTTATAGACGATACATCAGATGTTTTGGTCAAAAGCATAAAGCCAAATTTTAAAGTCTTAGGACCTAAATATGGTAAAGATATGAAGCATGCAGTTGCGGCAATTAACCAGATGGATAAAACCGCTATCTCCAAAATTGAAAGAGAAGGAAAAATAAGTCTTGAGATAAACGGTGAGCCTAGAGAAATATCTATTGACGAGGTTGAAATCAATTCTGAAGATATTGAAGGATGGTTAGTCGCCTCTCAAAAAAATATAACAGTAGCTTTGGACATTAATATAGACGAAACACTTAAAAATGAAGGAATTGCCAGAGAATTAGTCAATAGAATTCAAAACCTAAGAAAAGATACTGATTTAAATGTCATCGATCACATTGAAGTCAGTATTCAAGACAATACACAAATAAAGCGAGCTGTCGAGCAAAATTTAACTTACATAAAGCGTGAAACTCTAACTGAAAGCATTATTTTTGCAAACCAATTAAATGGCGGTAGAGAAATTGAATTTGATGATATCAAAACCGTAATTACACTTAATAAAGTTTAATATGTCAACAGAAACCACAAAGCCAATTAGATATTCAGATGAAGATTTGGCTGAATTTAAAGCAATCATACAGGATAAAATTCAAAATGCTGAAAAACAGCTAAGATTGTATATGGATGCCTACAAAAACGGTAGCGCAAATGACACTGAAGATACTTCTCCAACGTTTAAATCTTTTGATGATGGAAGCAGTACTTTAAGTAAAGAAGCTAATTCTCAGCTGGCTATTCGTCAGGAAAAATTTATCAGAGATTTAAAAAACGCTTTGATTAGAATTGAAAACAAAACTTACGGTGTTTGTAGAGTAACTGGTAAATTAATTCAAAAGGAACGCTTAAAATTAGTTCCGCATGCCACTCTTAGCATAGAGGCTAAAAATAGACAAAGCTAAATTTCAGAAGTTTTAAAATATATTGAGGTGTTGTGAGTATTCATAACACCTTTTTTTATTTATGGCTGAATACCATGATTAATCTGTCAGAATTTGTTTTATCATATGAATTTAGACTATAGTCTCCGTAAAATTTTAATAACCTAAGACCTGCCTTTTGGAAGTATTTTTTAAAAGTGTCTAAATCAAGGCATTTCAATTTTTCCTCAAACTCAAAACTTTTGCCTTCATCTTCAAATTGGATAGTTTTTATAATGTAGCTATTTTCAATGCTTTTACTGATCTTAAATTCAATACCGTCTATTTTTTTTACTTCGTGTTTTTTAAGATTTTTTATGGTTTTATGAATATTCAGGAAATCAATTACGCCAAGGCCATCATCTTTTAAATTCTCTTTCATTGTTTTTATGGCTCTCAGGTTATCTTCATCATTTTCAAAATAACCAAAACTTGTAAACAAATTGACTAGCGCATCATAGGTTGTGTTCATAGGTTTACACATATCATGCACTTTAAAATCTAATGTCGAGGTTTCATATTGCTTTGCAAAATCGATGTTGTTTGGAGAAAGATCAATACCGGTTACTTTGTATCCTAGTTTGTTGAGATAGATAGCATGTCTGCCTCTTCCACAGGCTACATCAAGAATGTGAGCATTTTTTTTCAGATTTAAAGACGAGGTCAATGCATTCATGAAAGATTTGGCCTCTTCAAAATTTCTGTTTTTGTATAAGGTGTGGTAATAACTGGTATCGAACCAAGTTTCAAACCAGGAATTATGAGTTTGTTTCATAGACGGCAAAATTAGCCTATTTTTGCATTTTAAATTTAGATTATGGCAGATAAAAACTTCAAAATGTTGGCAACAACCCTTTATGGGTTTGAACCTTTACTCGAAAAAGAATTGCTTCAGCTTGGAGCTATGCATATTAAAAGAGGAACCCGAAACGTCAGCTTTGTTGGAGACAAGGGATTTATGTATAAAGCAAACCTGAGTTTAAGAACAGCTTTGAGTATTTTAAAACCTGTTTATAATTTTAAGTTCGATAATGAGGATGAGTTTTATCAAAAACTTTATAATTTTCAATGGTCAGATATCATGAAAGTTGATCAAACATTCATGGTTTCTGCCAATGCCTACCAGTCTATTTTTAATAATACTCAGTTTATAGCTTTAAGAACTAAAGATGCTGTAGTAGATTATTTTAGAAACCAAACAGGGCGACGACCGAGTATTTCAACAAAAGATCCTCTAATAGTTTTAAACATTCACATCAGTAGAAATTCTTGTACTCTAAGTCTAGATAGTTCAGGAGATAAATTATTTAAAAGAGGATATAGAACGGCTACCAATATTGCGCCAATCAATGAAGTTTTAGCTGCTGGATTATTACTACATACAGGTTGGGATGGACAAAGCGATTTTCTAGATCCTATGTGCGGTAGCGGCACAATTCTGATTGAAGCGGCCATGATTGCTTGTAAAATTCCTCCAAATCTCAATAGAAAAGAATTCGGCTTTATGAATTGGTTAGATTGGGATGAGGATCTGTACGAAGTAATTATGAATTCTGTGTTGAAGAAAATAAGACCATTTCACTTTAAAATTAAAGGAATTGATAAAGCCCCTTCTGCGGTAAGAAAGGCTCAAGATAATGTGTCTAAAGCTAATCTTGATGAATTTATAAACATTGCACACGATGATTTCTTTTCAACCAAAAAAGAGAATGATAGAAAATTACATATGTTATTTAACCCTCCTTATGGTAATAGATTAGATGTAAAGCCCGAATTATTCTACAAAACTCTTGGAGATGTTGTAAAATCACATTACAGAAATACCAACCTATCCTTTATTACCCCGGATGAAGAATCTCCAAGATTTATAGGGCTAAGTGGATCTAAAAGCGTCAAAGTTTATAACGGTGGAATAGAGGCAAAGCTGTATTCCTTTAGGGTGTTTGAAGAGTAAAATTAATTGAAAAGTTAATACTTATCAGGATTTGCAATAATATCTTCAGCTCTTTTGATATGGCCTTCAATGGTATCTTCATTCATCTTCCTTAAAACGCTCATCATCATATTCATTCTGTTATTATTTTCAAAATGCTTCTGCTTTTTATGTAAGAAATTCCAATATAAGCTATTAAAAGGGCAAGCATCTTCACCTTGTTTTTTCGAGACTTTGTAATGACATGATTTGCAGTAATTACTCATTTTATTAATATAGCTTCCACTGGATACGTAAGGTTTTGTGGCCACTATACCTTCATCAGCAAATTGACTCATGCCTCTGGTATTGGTCAACTCTACCCATTGTATGGCATCCATGTAAATGCCAAGATACCAAGCATCCACCTCATCTGGATCGGTCATATTGAGCAATGCAAAATTACCAGTAATCATTAATCGTTGAATATGGTGCGCGTAGGCATGATCTAAACTCTGATTAATAGCTTTACTCATGCAATTCATTTTTGTTTCTCCAGTCCAGTAGAAATCTGGCAGCTTATTGGTGTTATTAAGTGCATTTAGTTTTTCATACTTAGGCATTTCTTTCCAGTAAATACCACGCATATATTCTCTCCAGCCTAAAATTTGTCTCACAAAACCTTCAATTTCAGAGATGTCTATTTCATCTTTCCTATCATAATAGGTTTCAACAGCCTTGTCAATAACTTCTTTTGGAGAGAGCATTTTTGAGTTCATAGCAAAAGATAATCTTGAATGAAACAAGGTTTTTTGCTCAGTATGCATAGCATCTTCATAGTCTCCAAAGTGAATTAATAGATTTTCACAGAAATAGTCTAAAATTTCAAGACACTCTTTTCGGCTGGTAGGCCATTCAAAAGACTTTGGATCTATTCTTCCGATAAAATCAATATTTTTCTCTTTGATGATGTCATATAATTCTGTTACATCATGATTAAACGTCTTCGGGTCAGGAATTTCAGGCTTACCTTTCCAGACTTTTCGGTTTGATTTGTCATAATTCCAATCACCACCTTCTGGGTCTTTATCGTTTTGCATCAATAAATCATGTTTTTTACGCATATCACGGTAAAAATATTCCATGATCATTGATTTTTTGCCCTCAAAAAATTCAGATAAGTCTTCACGAGTGGTGAAGAAATGTTCTGTATCAAAAGCTTCACTTTCAATATCTATGTCTTTACAAAATTTCTTCAACTTTTCATCTAAACGATATTCATCTGGATATTGATAATCAAACTTTTCAATATTATTTTCATTGATGATTTTATTCAAATTGCCTTCTAAGCTTTGCTGGTTTTCTTTGTCATCAATTTTATAATAAAAGACCTTATGTCCTTCATCTTCTAGATATTCAGCGAAAGAACGCATCGACATAAAAAATCCAATTATTTTTTGGATATGGTGTTTTACATATCCTGTTTCTTCAAGGGTTTCAGCCATGAAATAAGTGACATCATCATCTTTTTCCTTAAGCCAAGAGTGATTGTAGTTTAGCTGATCGCCAAGTAGAAATCTTAAAGTCTTCATTGAATATTTTTTGTTTAAAAATACTTTTTATGTAAAAGTCTGTAAAGTATTTACAGATTTTAAATGAATATTTAGGAATAATTCAAAGATATAAAGTTATATGTTTAAAGCTGATTGTATTAACTTGGGCTCCTAATTAAATTTATTTTGTAATTGCAAGGCTAAAATGATGTCCTTACCCAATACAATTCGAGGCGTTCTTAAAGCATTGGATGAAATCATAGCTGAATGCGAAGCTACAAATAGTCGTTTAGGTTACTTTGCTTATGTCTACAGAAGAACAACCGCTGAAATAGCCAAGGAAATTAAACTTGGTCACTTTGAAGACAACGACCGTATGGAAAAGTTTGATGTGATTTTTGCAAACTTATATTTAAAAGCTTATTACGATTACAGAGTAAATCAACAAGTAAGTCAATCCTGGGAGTTTTCTTTTCAAAATTCCAAAAAGGAATTGACTATCATACAACATATTCTATTTGGGATGAATGCCCATATCAATCTTGATTTGGGAATAGCAGCAGCCGAAACAATGAAGAGTAAAGACGTGCGAGAGATCGAAAATGATTTTAATAAGGTCAACGATATCTTATTTCAAATCATTAACGAACTTCAGGAACGCTTAAGCCGAGTTTCACCTTTAATGTTTTTATTGGATTGGATTGGAAAAAACACAGATGAAAAGATCATCGACTTTAGTATGCGCAAAGCAAGGAGCCAGGCTTGGAACTCTGCTAATCTGATTTGGAGTCTTGGAGAAGATAATCAAAAAGCGGTAGATCAAGTGGATGAACTAGTTTTGAAGCTCAGCCAATTAATTGGAAATCCCAAAAATTTCCTGACCAGAGTCTTTTTAAAATTGATGGGTTTTTTTGAAGAAAAAGAGGTTAGAACTGTGATTGTAAAGCTTAGTTCGGATTAATTGGATTAAGCTATATTTTACGAGCTAATGACTAATCACTAAAGACTATTAACTTTTATCTTTCTTCCACTTGATATTACAACCCATACTTGGCTTTTGGATTTTAGGATAGTCTCGATTATTAAGAATATCGTCTAAGGCTTCACGAAGACTTCTACCATTCAGCGGAATTCCATTTTTGGGTCTGGAGTCATCTAATTGACCTCTGTAAAATAATTCATCATTGTCATCAAAAACAAAAAAATCAGGTGTACAAGCAGCGTCAAAGTCTTTTGCTACGCTTTGAGTTTCATCATATAAGTAGGGAAAAGGATAATTCTCTTCTTCAGCGACTTTGAGCATTTTGTAAGGATGATCTTCAGGATAATTGTCAACATCGTTACTGGAGATGGCCACAAATCCAAACCCTGTTACCTGATAGTCATTGGCTACTCTTACTATTTCTTCATTGACGTGCTTTACAAATGGACAATGATTGCAAATAAACATGACAATAGTTCCGTGTTTGCCCCTAATGTCATTATATGTTGTAAGCTCGTTATTCTTTACATTTATCAATTTAAAGTTAGGAGCCTTAGTGCCTAATTCTAACATATTTGAAGGTGTCAACGCCATATTTATTTTATTTAATTTCAAATATATCAATAGATTTTATTTTTTATTCCTTTCACTTCTTAATTTCAAACTAAAAGGTTTAATTTGTAGTACACTACTAAACAATTACTCATGAAAATACTGGTTACAGGAGGTTTGGGATATATAGGTTCTCATACGGTTATCGCGTTACAAGAAAAAGGTCACGATGTTGTAATAATCGATAATTTATTAAATTCTTCTATTGAAGTATTGGATAATATTGAGAAAATTTCTGGTGTAAAACCAGCCTATGAAAATTTGGATATTCGGGATAAAGAAGAATTGTCAAATTTTATAAAAGCACATCAGGATATTTCTGGCGTAATCCATTTTGCAGCGTTTAAAGCCGTTGGAGAAAGTGTGGCAAAGCCTTTAGACTATTATGAAAATAATGTGGCAGCTTTAGTCTACTTATTAAGAGAGATGAATAATTTGAACAGTCCTAAATTTATCTTCAGTTCGTCTTGTACAGTATACGGACAGGCTGAAAAATTACCAATTACTGAAGATGCGCCAGTTAAAAAAGCAAATTCTCCTTATGGCAATACTAAGCAGATTGATGAAGAAATTATTCAGGATTATATTACGAGTGGAGCTGATATTCAGGCTATCTCTTTGAGGTATTTTAATCCTATTGGCGCTCATCCTTCAGCCTTAATTGGAGAATTGCCATTAGGTGTTCCACAAAACCTGGTCCCTTTTGTGACCCAAACCGCAGCAGGAAAAAGAGATAAATTGTCTGTGTTTGGCGGAGATTATCCTACTGCAGATGGAACTTGCATTAGAGATTATATCCATGTGATGGATTTGGCAGAGGTACACGTTATAGCTTTAGAAAAACTTTTAGAGCCTCACTACGACACGAAATTTGAAGTTTATAATGTTGGTACAGGACATGGCAATTCTGTACTTGATGTTGTTAAAACATTTCAAGAGGTTAATGGTCTTAAGCTTCCATACGCTATTGTTGATAGACGACCTGGAGATGTCATATCCGCTTATGCAGATACTAAAAAAGTTGAAAAGGGACTGAATTGGAAAGCTAAGCGCACCATGGCAGATGCACTCAAACACGCCTGGGCTTGGGAGCAAAAGCAAAATTAAACCAATTTTAAATTGACATCAAAGTAGATAATTAAAAATAAAGCTTGTATTGAGATTGGTCATACCAAGAATCTAAGACATTTTGATCAAAATACTTAAGATTACGAAAGTTTGAAATAAATTTTTTTGTATCAATCTCATTAATAAGATAGTTTTCAAATTTGAATTATTAGCTCATATTAAATCTATAATTCACAACAAAAAATATTTTGGAATCACAATTTGATTTAGGGCTATTTTGTTACTAAATTACTCTGCTCTTCAGACGCAATTTTAATTAGAAAGAATTATTTCACCTTAATTATACACCATTTCGAACCATTACCGCTCTTATTCATTTGCCTAATAAATTTTCACTAATTGAAGTCGAGGTTCATGACAAAAAAAGAGCATTAAAACTCCCTTAAATTGAAGATTGATTTTAAGATAAATCTTAAATTAGCAATCAAAATATAAAACATGTCTAAGAAAGCAGCTAAAGTTCAAGATCTAATCGACTTAAAATTTTTAGAAACCAGAAAAGTGTTTTTAAATGGACAAGTAGATGGTGATAGTGCAAAACATATCATTGATAGACTGATGTATCTTGACTTAGAAAATAATGATCCTATTCAACTATATATCAACAGTCCTGGCGGCTACGTTACCGATGGCTTTGCTATATACGATACTATAAAATCAATTAAAAGTCCAGTACATACCATTTGTTCTGGCCTGGCAGCCTCTATGGGTTCTATTCTTCTATCAGTAGGAGAAAAGGGTCATCGTTATATTCAACCACATGCCAAAGTAATGATTCATCAACCACTAGGCGGCGCAAGAGGGCAAGCTTCCAATATCGAAATACAGGCGAGAGAAATTTTAAAAACTAAAGAATTGAGTGCTCAGATTTTGGCTGATAATTGTGGTCAGGATTTTGATAGAGTGATGAAAGACTTTAGTAGAGATTATTGGATGGATGCTCAAGAATCCATCGAATATGGTATAGTTGACCAATTGATGTCCTAAAAAATAAAATTGGATTTTAAAGTAGTTTCTGCAGATGATATTTTAAAACTAAGACATAAAGTTTTAAGAGAAAATAAGCCTTTATCAACAGCACATTTTGAAGGAGATAATTTAGATACTACCTTTCATTTTGCAGCCTTAACACAAAATAAAATTGTTGGTTGTGTGAGTTTAATACCAGTGAGTCATGAAGATTTTGATGAATTAAATCCTTACCAACTAAGAGGTATGGCTGTCGATCCCCAATTTCAAGGTCAACATATCGGTAATCGGTTACTGGATTTTACATCAAAACAACTATTGCTAAGGAAAATAAATTTTGTTTGGTGTAATGTGAGAACTTCAGCTATTGAATTCTATGCTAAAAATAACTTTATTCAAAATGGAGAGATTTTTGAGATATCTAATGTAGGGCCACACATTTTGATGTTCAAATTTCTGCATTAAAATGAAAAGGTTAGATTTTATAAAGCTAAATCTATTAGCGACAGCAGGGCTAAATATCTTAAGTATTAATCAAAATCGTAAGAAGGCTTCAAATCAACTTCTTACCGGGAGGCAAAAACCAGTTTTAACTCAAAATGACATATTGGATATTTTAGTCTATCCTGACTTCCAAAAAATGCAGAAAGCAGCTTTGAAAGATGGTATTAAAATTCAAATTATATCTGGTTATAGGAGCTTTAATCGACAATTAAGTATTTGGAATAAAAAATACCACAAATACAAAAATCTAGAAATGTCTGAAAAAGATATATTCAAAAAGATCTCTACTTATTCAGCATTACCTGGGACTTCAAGACATCATTGGGGAACCGAAATTGATATTATAGATGCAAATTCAGCCCCACCAGAAAATGGCTTTTTAAATCCAAGGAATTACGACAAAGATGGAGTCTATAATGCACTTTATCAATGGATGTTAGCAAATTCAGAAGATTATGGCTTTTATCTAGTTTACACCAATGATGAGCATAGACAAGGTTTTAATTTTGAACCCTGGCATTATTCTTATAAGCCCTTGGCTAAAAACTATCTCAAACATTATTCAAGATTGGAACTGAATATTGATGTAAAGGATGATAGGGTTGGTGGCTCAGATCATATTGACAAAGAAGTATTATTATCTTACTTTCACACTCATGTATTAGGAATAAATCCTTTGCTATTACCTTAACGTTAATTGATAAGAAATTGATCTTGTATGCCGCACTACAAAATTTACAAACCCACAGGCTATCTCAGTCAGTTTATAAACAATCAATCCAGACGAAAGAATAAAAAACTCTTAGGCGAGTTGTTTCATTTTCATCCAGGTACCATGTCGATCGGGAGATTAGATGAAAATTCAGAAGGTTTGTTACTATTAACTACAGATGGTAGTCTGTCTTTTAAAATTTTGAAAGGAGGAATAGAAAAAGAATATTATGTCCAAGTCGACGGAACTATAACAGATGAAGCTATTGAATTATTAAGGAATGGTTTAAAGATCAGTATCCATGGTAAAGCTTATACCACTATACCATGTATAGTTGAAAAACTCAATGAACCAAAACTCCCTGAACCAACAAGACCAATTAAGCCTACAGGTGACAATAAAACCACATGGATTTCAATTACTTTGACAGAAGGCAAGTTCAGGCAAGTGAGAAAAATGACAGCCAAAGTTGGTTATCCTACTTTAAGACTTGTAAGAGTAAGAATTGGCAGTGAATATCTAGACGGTTTACAACCTGGCGAAGTCAAAGAAGTCAATTCCTTCTGGTTATGAATTTGTCATTCATCAACGCATTTTTTAGTAAAACACATAGCAAGTGACTATAAAGGCGACGAGCAGATAAACAGGCCAGTAAAGTAGAATAGGAAAGAGGTTATCCCTGAATTGAACTAGCCAGATGTTTTCATATTTCGTAATAAGTATACTATTCACGGCATATAACAATATCTTGATGTAGATCAGAAAGTAGAAATAGTCCAGATAAATAATCTCTTGAACCCCTAAGAGATTTCTAAGATCGATATGTGCTAATATGACCACAAAGAAAAACGCTGCACAAACTTCTAAAAGTTATTCACAAAAAAATGTTGATATGCCAGAATTGTTTAATGGTGGAGAATCTAAAAATTAAGATTTAAGGAAAACTTGAAGTAAAAACACTCGAATTGAATAACTTAATCAGATGTTCTCACACTTTTTACAAATCCATCAATCCCATTTAATCCCTCTTTTGTCAACATTTTTATAAAAGCGCTTCCAATGATTGCGCCTTTGGCTTGTGAGGTGGCCTGAGAAAAAGTTTCATGGTCTTTTATCCCGAAACCTACGATTTGTGGGGTTTGCAGATTCAATTTTCCTATACGTTCAAAATAATCCAGTTGCTCTTGCGCAAAGCCACTTTGGCTTCCGGTTGTTGATGAAGAAGATACCATATAAATAAAAGCATCTTTGCTTTGCTCGTCAATATTTAATATGCGCTCTTTAGAGGTTTGTGGTGTTATAAGTTGAATGTGTTTTAGATTATGGTCTTCGTAGTCTTTTTGATGGTGTTCCAGCCAGTAGTCGTAAGGTAAATCTGGCATGATTAGCCCATCAATACCAATATCACAAGCATCTTTACAAAATTGACTCACACCGTATTGAAGCATTGGGTTAAAATAGCCCATTACGATTAAGGGAATTTCGATATGCTGACGTATATTTTGGATTTGTTCAAATAACTTTTTGGTGGACATACCGTTTTTTAAGGCCTGTGTTGAGCTTTGCTGAATAGTTGGTCCATCAGCCAAAGGATCACTGTAAGGTAATCCAATTTCAACCATATCAACACCAGAATCCTGAAGTCGTTTAAGAATTTCAACAGTATCATCAATTTTAGGGTAACCTGCTGTAAAATATATTGATAGGAGCTTTTGTGGCTCTTTCAGTTTTTCTGTTATCCTATTCATTATCTATAAATTGAAATAATCCATATATGTATTCAAGTCCTTGTCGCCTCGTCCAGAGAGGTTGATAACTACTACATCGTCGGGTTCAAAGGTTTTATGTTTAAAAACTGCAAAGGCATGTGCGGTTTCAATAGCAGGTATAATCCCTTCAAGTTGACTCAATTCCCAACCAGCTTCCATAGCCTCATCATCAGTTACACTAATAAATTCTGCACGCTTAGAAGCATATAAATGCGCATGCATTGGTCCTATGCCCGGATAATCTAGTCCAGCTGAAATTGAATAAGGCTCTGTAATTTGACCGTCTTCATTTTGCATAAGTAAGGTCTTGCTGCCATGAATAATGCCTTGACGTCCCAATTGAGATGTCGCTGCAGATTCTCCCGTTGAAACCCCTTTTCCTGCAGCTTCTACTGCGATTATACCAACTTCAGGATCGTTCAAAAAGTCGTAATAAATGCCGGCGGCATTGCTACCACCACCAACACAAGCCATGACATAATCTGGTTTTGATTTGTGTGACTGCTCTTTGAGTTGCTTTATGACTTCTTTGGAAATTACCGATTGAAATCTCGCGACCATATCCGGAAATGGATGCGGACCAACCACAGAACCAATGATATAGTGCGTGTCTTCAGGATTATTAATCCAATCTCTTATGGCTTCATTGGTGGCGTCTTTTAGGGTCTTACTCCCTGATTTTGCAGGAACAACTTTTGCTCCAAGCATCTTCATTCTCGCTACATTTGGTGCCTGGCGTTTGATGTCGATTTCACCCATGTAAATCACACAAGGCATTCCCATCAAAGCGCAAACTGTCGCTGTTGCTACACCATGTTGTCCTGCTCCGGTTTCTGCGATGATTCTTTTTTTGCCAAGCTTTTGAGCTAATAAAATCTGTCCAATAGTATTGTTTATCTTATGCGCACCGGTATGGCACAAATCTTCACGTTTTAAATAGACTTGAGTTTGGTATTTTTCACTTAATCGTTTAGAAAAATAAAGAGGCGTTGGTCTGCCAACGTAATCTTTAAGCAGATAATCAAACTCTTTTTTGAATTCCTCTGTTTGAGTAATTTTTATATAATTTTCACGTAATTCGTCTACATTGGGTTTTAGCATTTCTGGAATAAAAGCTCCTCCAAATTCTCCATAAAATCCTTTTTCATTTACATTGTACAGATTTTGTTCCATAATCTAATTTTTAATGTTGTTTATAAAGCTCTGAACTTTTTCTACAGACTTCAGTCCTGGCTGAAGTTCAAATTTAGAATTTATATCTACACCTTTCATTTTTGGGTGTTTTTTGTGTATTTTTTTTAATTCGTCAACATCATTTACATTAATACCACCACTAAGTAAATAGTCGATGTCAGCATTGTAATGCTGCAACAGGTTCCAATTGAATTGTTTTCCACTGCCTCCTTTCAAAGGGGTTTTTGTATCTAATATGATCAAATCAACTAGATTCTCGTAGGTTCTGATTTGTATGAAATCCTCTTGATTTTCAATTGAAATAGCTTTAAAAATTTCAACTTCAGAAGGGATCATTTTTTTTAAATTCAATATGTAATCCTGTGATTCTTTTCCATGTAATTGAATACCATGTAATTGAAGTATTTTTTGCTGCTTGGCAATAGCTGTTATGTCTTCATTGACGAAAACACCAATTTTTTTGGTTACCTTAAAATTTGGCAATGCTTCTAATGTAAAATTTCGAGGTGATTTGTCATAAAAAATAAATCCAATATAATCTGGTTTGAATACAGAAATCGCCTTCAAGTTTTCAAGATTATTCATTCCACAAACTTTTACAATCACTTCGCTAATTTGTGTTTAAGATTAAAAATAAAAGACTCTGCTGTTCTGCCAGGATTTTCAGATCTCATAAAATGCTCTCCTAATAAAAATCCTTGATAACCAGATTTTTTAAGTTTTATAATATCAGTTTCTTCGCTTATCCCACTTTCTGAAATTTTTACTATTCCTTTTGGGATATGCTCTACAATTTGGAGGCTCGTATCTAGATTAACTTCAAAAGTTTTAAGGTTTCTATTATTAACACCAACAATGTCGATGGTATCACAGAAAGAAGTTTCTAATTCTTCTAGGTTATGAATTTCTAGAATACTTTGCATGCCTAATTCTCTGGTTAAGGCTGAAAACGTTTTAATTTCATTTGGGGTTAGACAAGCTGCAATTAATAAAACCACATCAGCGCCATGGGCTTTGGCTTCAATAAATTGGTATTCGTCTACCATGAAATCTTTTCTCAATAAGGGTAAATCACAAGAACTTCTACATAACAAAAGATCCTCTAAACTGCCGCCAAAATACTTTTGTTCAGTTAAAACCGACATACCTGATGCTCCAGATTCCTCGTAAGCCTTGGCAACTTTAAAAACATCTTCTTTAAAATTGATGTGAGGCTTGCTCGGTGATCGTCGTTTATGTTCTGCTATAATTCCAAAATCTGAGGCTTTTATTCGGTCTGTCAGCGAGATACAATTTCTCTCAAACAAAGGTCTCTTTTCGAGTTCCTGTATTGAAACGATTTGCTTTTTATATTCTAAAAGAGACTTCTTAAAGTTCGTTATTTCGTCTAAAATATGCATAGGCCTTTCTATTCCGAAACCTCAGGATTTACCAAGGAGAGAATTTAATTTTTTAAATATTTGTAATTAAGATTTATAAACATTCTATTTTTCGTTAAATAATTGTTGTAAGGTTTTAAATTTATGTAAAGCTGCACCAGATTTCAGGGCGATGTTTGCTTGTTCAAAGGCTTCCTGAATATCAATGTCTTTTGATGTAGAAATTGCCAATCCTGCATTTGCACAGACTGTATTGACTTGTTCTTGAGTTCCTTTATTGTTGAGCACATTCATAAAAATGGTCGCTGCTTCTTCAACAGTATTTCCTCCAAATATTTTGTCAGCTGAATGTGACTTAACTCCAAAATTTTCAGCCGAAATTAGTCTGTCTTCCTTATGAGTCACCACTTTTGCAGATTGGGTTAAAGAAATTTCATCATAACCATCTAGGGCGTGGACAATGGCATAAGATTTTTGCTGTTTCTGATATAAATAAGCATAAAGTCTTAGCAGTTGAAGACTATAAACCCCGACCATTTGCTTTTTAGGATCAGATGGATTTACCATCGGGCCAAGCATATTAAAGAAGGTTTTTAACGCCAAAGACCTTCTGATCGGCGCAACGCTTTTCATTGCCGGATGAAAAAGTGGTGCGTGCAAAATGCAAATATTAGCTTTGTCTAAACAGCGTTTATGGAAATCTTCGTCTTGCTGGAATTTTATTCCTAAGTGTTCGAGGACATTCGAAGATCCACTAACGGATGAAACACCGTAATTACCATGTTTGGCCACATTTACGCCTGCTCCGGCAGTGACAAAAGCCGCTAGGGTTGATACATTAAATGTATTCTTGGAATCGCCTCCAGTTCCGCATAAATCAATAGCATCATAATCTGATAGGTCTAAAGAATAACACATTTCTAATAAAGCTTCTCTAAAGCCTTCTAACTCAGGAAGCGTAATATTTCTCATCATAAAAACGGTGAGAAAAGAAGCAATCTGAACCTCAGAAAACTCTTCATTTGAAATACGTCTTAAAATACTTGAAGCTTCCTCTTTAGAAAGTGTTTCAAATGTAATTAGTCTGTTTAGTATATCTTTCATAATGTGTAAGCCCCAATCCCGAATCTTCGGGACTCGAAGGGGGCATTATTAATTTTTAAATTTTTAATGGATTAAAGTCTCCCTTGGGGTCCCGAAGATTCGGGATAGGGGGCTTCTACCCAATTCTTAATCATTGTTTTTCCATCTTTTGTCAGCACAGATTCAGGATGAAATTGTACTGCTCTCAGATCGTAAACTCTATGTCTTAAAGACATAATGTTTCCTTCTTTGTCAAAACTTGTGGCTTCTAATTCTTCTGGTAAGTCTTTATTTACGACCCATGAATGATATCTACCAACTTCAATAGTTTTAGATAGACCTTTGTAAAGTGGTTCGTCATCTACAGTGATATCGATTGGTGTTGCAATGCCATGATAAACTTGCTTTAGATTGTTTAATGTGCCATCAAACACTTCCATAATGGCTTGTTGACCTAAGCAAACTCCTAAAACCGGTTTAGTTTTATAATATGATTTTATCAACTCTTTGAGTTGTCCGGCTTCGTCTGGAATTCCTGGTCCAGGTGAAAGAAGAATTTTGTCGTATTGTTCAACTTTATCCAGATCTATACTTTTATTTCTCACGACATCTACATGAACCTCAAATTCTTCTAAGTAATGAACCAAATTATATACAAAAGAATCGTAATTGTCTATGACTAAAATTTTCTTCATTTTCTAATTAAAATTTTGTTTTACTTTTAGCGTGATCGATGGCTTTTGTCAGCGCTCTTAATTTGTTATAAACTTCCTGTAATTCGTTTTCATCGATGGAGTCTGCTACAATTCCAGCACCTGCCTGATAGTGCAAATGATGATTTTTACTTACAAAAGACCTTATTATAATCGCATGGTTGTAATTTCCTTTAAAATCCATAAAACCAATGGCACCACCATAAGCACTTCGGTTGACAGTTTCATATTTTTCTATAAGTTTTAAAGCCATTGGCTTTGGTGCTCCACTTAAAGTACCCGCAGGGAAGGTGTCGGCAACCAGATCAAAGCTATAGGCGTCTTTTTCAAGTTTTGCGTTGACTTTACTTACGAGATGAATCACATGTGAGAAAAATTGAATGTCTTTATAATTCTGAACTTCAACGTTTTTACCATGGCGACTCAAATCGTTTCGTGCTAAATCGACCAGCATCACATGTTCTGCATTTTCCTTGGGATCTTCAGATAATTTTTCTGCTAATTTTCTGTCCTCATCGTCGTTACCAGTTCGCTTAAACGTCCCAGCAATAGGATGAATTTCAGCTCGATTACCTTCAATGACTAATTGAGCTTCTGGTGAACTCCCGAATATTTTAAAGTCACCATAATCAAAATAAAACAAATAAGGTGAAGGGTTGATATGCCTTAAACTTCGATAGACTTCAAATTCATCACCTTGAAAACCTTGAGAAAATCTTCTGGATAACACCAGTTGAAAAACATCACCTCTTTGGCAATGTGCTTTAGCTTTTTTGACCATTTCTAAATACTGATCATCAGTCAGATTTGATTTAGGCTCTGAAATCGTATCAAAATCATAGGTTGCTAAAATTTGATTTTGGAGCAATTGAAGTATTTCGTTTTGATTACTCTTATTTTGAGGATATAAATGTTCAAAAATGTAAGCTTCATTATTAAAATGATTTATGGCTATAATGTTTTGATAAACCGCATAATAAAGGTCTGGAATGTCTAGATCTTCAGATTTCTTTTCAATATTAACTTCTTCAAAATGAGAAACAGCATCATAAGCTGTAAACCCAAAAAGTCCATTATTAATAAACTTGAAGTCTTGTTCTTCAACTTCAAAGTCATTTATAAAGTCATGAATATGTGAGGTTAGACTTTCATTTTGATTCAACTTAATAGATTCGGTTTTTTGATCGGGATATGTTTTGGTCAGAATACCATTTTTTAATTTAATTTCGGCAATTGGTTGACAACAGATATACGAAAAACTATTATCGCTGGTATGATAATCGCTGCTTTCGAGAAGAATACTGTGCGGAAACACATCTCTTAGCTTTAAGTAAACACTCACTGGTGTAAGCGTGTCCGCTAGTTGTTTTCTAAAGGATGTTTTTAAGCTGTATTTCATTTTTTTTTTAAATAAAAAAACCTGTCGTGAGGACAGGCTTTAATTTATCATATAAAGTGATGCTCACGACATTTTCATGTTGTAAGACCACCACCAATTTTTATTATTCATCAAAATCATATCACAAATATAATTTACTATTTGAATTGACTCTAATAAAAATAATTTTTTTTCAAAATTTTTGTGAGGATTTCAGTTTTAAGAGGACTTAAGACTTATTAACCTTACTTTAACGAGATGGCATTTAACATATCTCATCTATCAAAGTCAAAGTAAAAAATATATTCATGAGATATTTAATGAGTTGTTTATTATTTGTATTAATTTTTAGTGCTTATGGTCAAAATTCTAAATTTAATTTATCAGAAACTGATTTAGTTTCCGTAAAGACAGATCCTTTTGAAATTAAAAGTTATAAAATTAGTGGTAAATTAATAGATGCTGACCAAAAAGCACCTTTAGAATATGCAACGATAGCCATATTTGAACCAGGAACGAAAAATGTAGTAGAAAGTGGTGTATCAGATTTTGATGGTAATTTTACATTAAAGGTTAGAGAAGGTACATATGATATCAGATTTGAATATATCTCTTATGAATCTAAAACTTTAAAAAATAAGGTAGTTGATTCAAATTTAAAATTAGGATCAATTCCACTTAAATTTAAAACAAGTGAACTGGAAGAAGTTACTGTAGTGTCAGAAACCACACAGTTAGATGTCAGATTAGATAAAAAGATATACACTTTAGGAAAGGATTTGACCGTTGCCGGAGGAACAGTGACTGAAGCTCTGGAAAATGTACCCTCTGTGAGTGTTGATATTGAAGGAGGAATAAGCCTGCGAGGTAATGAAAATGTAAGAATATTAATAAATGGCAAGCCTTCAGCTTTAGCTGGTTTTGGTAATACGGATGTTTTACAACAGCTTCCCGCCGATGCCATCGAAAGGGTTGAAGTTATTACTAGTCCTTCTGCGAGATATGATGCACAAGGTACAGCTGGTATTATAAATTTAGTTTTAAAAAGGGAAAAAACCTTAGGCTTTAATGGTTCAGTTAGGCTTCAGACAGGTACACCATTAAATAACAGAGCAGCTGCAAACCTAAACTGGCGAACAGAAAAATTCAATTTTTTCGGAAACATTGGATATTCTCAAAGAAAACCACCGGGTAATGCCAATTTTGACAGTTTTTTCACCGATGACAATCCTTTGAGACAGTTTGACAGGATTACGGAAACCAGAGATTACAATAGAAATAGAAAGGATTTTAATTACAATATTGGAGCAACTTACTTTTTTGATTACAATACGTCTTTAACGGCAAGTTATTTTGGAAGATCAGGAGAAGACAATGACCTCACGAATAATTTTACAAGTAGATTTAATGAAGGTCAACTCATAAATGAGACATTGAGGCGTGAGAGGGAAATTGAAGATGAATCTTCTTATCAAGTCTCATTAAATTTCAACAAAAAATTTGATGATAAGGGGCATGAGCTTGATACAGAATTTCAATATTCAGAGGACAGCGAATTAGCACCTACGTTCATTACTGAAGATGTAACCGCTGGTGAAGAACAATTTATTCCAGATGAGAATGTAATAGAGAGAGAAGATCAGACAGAATATTTATTACAGGCCGATTATGTTAGGCCGATGGGTGAAGCACAGTTTGAAGCCGGATTTAGGGTAAATCTTGAGAATACGAAAGAACCGTTTTTTAGAGAATTAGAACAATCTGAAAACAACTTTGCTGTCGATACGTTATTGACCAATGATTTTGAATTTGATGAAAACGTATATGCAGCTTACGTTCAGTACGGAAACAAATTTGGTGATTTTTCCTTTCTTTTAGGATTGAGATACGAATACACTCAACTGCAGGGACAAACCACTTCAGAATTTGATTTAAGTGAATTTGAAGAATTATTAGGGGATGACGTAGATTTAAATTTTGACAATAGGTTTGATGGGATTTTCCCGACTTTGAATTTGATATATGAAATAGGTGAGGATGAAAATATCACATTAGGATACAACCGAAGAATAAACAGACCAAGAGGTTGGTTTTTGAACCCGACACCTTCATTGTCAAGTCGTGTGAATGTCTTTCAGGGAAATCCAAGTTTAAGACCAGCTTTTGCTAATGCCTTTGACCTTGGATATCTAAAGCGTTGGGATGAAAAATTCACATTAACAACTTCGATTTATTACCAAAGAGAAACAGATGCTTTTGAAAGAATAGATGAGGTTACAGGTCAAACCACGAAC
>Ga0207419_1000389_pt1 | contig 37852 bp, 39 predicted proteins | sample ElkSloMetagenome_4_FD_184723 | JGI IMG/M metagenome (GOLD analysis project Ga0207419, IMG submission 184723) | Hot spring microbial communities from Elkhorn Slough, Monterey Bay, USA - MD2A (version 2) | ecosystem: Environmental > Aquatic > Marine > Intertidal zone > Estuary: Microbial mat ...
ATCGTCATCATCGTCGTCATCATCGTCATCGTCATCGTCGTCATCATCATCATCGTCGTCGTCATCGTCATCATCATCATCGTCATCGTCGTCGTCGTCATCGTCCTCGGCGTCGTCATCATCTTCATCGTCGCCGTTGTCATTATCTCCGATATCGTCGTCATCGTCCGCGTCATTGTTTCCACCGCCCGGATTGAACAATCTCGGGGCATCGTCTTCATCGTCACGAGTCGTGGGGTCACGCCAGTAGTCGCGCAGGATTTCACCGGACCGCGGATCAAAAACGATCTCGCGCCGCAGGTCCCCACGGAACGACACGATGCGGACACGCCCCAGCCACGTCCGGCTGACCGCCACTTCGGAAAAGCCCTGCGCCTGAAGTTGACTGATGATGGATTGCCGGACAGCCGTCTCGATCGAATCTTGTGCCCCGGCGATCTGCGGTGTCCCCGCCAAAGCCAGACAAATCACGACCCTCTTCAACATGTGACCACCTCCTGCATCGTGTTCGCGCCCTGTTCCGAACGACCCCCCGGTTGTTTCGTGATCGTCAGCAGTTCCGGGAAAGTTTCCTCTGCATGAATCCTGCGTCGAATGATACACGGCTTCGCGCATTCGGCCATCGCGAACTGTCGCGACCTCGGATGGGACGGCTGCAGAAAAGGCACCTGCAAAAGTAATCTACGAAGCGGATGTTTCATCAATATGACCCCTCTTGGCGAAGCAGCGCACGCGCAGACCCTGCCGAGTCACACCTGCCCTACCTCCAACAAGAGCAGCGGGACCGCTGTTTGCCCATTGCCCATCGGTTGATTTCGACCCTCACGGAACTGTATTGCAGCCATAAACCGAAGTTTAGGCAGCGTCTCAGGTGGTCATGTCAAAGCCGAGGTGCTTGGCGACGGTAAAGATATCCTTGTCGCCGCGTCCGCACATGTTCATCACCAGCAAATGGTCGCTTGGAAGCTCGGGTGCGATTTTCATCACATGAGCCAGCGCATGAGAGGGCTCGAGCGCAGGAATGATCCCCTCGAGCGCACAGCTGAGCTGGAAAGCCTCCAGTGCTTCTTTGTCCGTGATCGAAACATATTCCGCGCGTCCGATATCATGCAGCCATGCATGCTCAGGCCCGATGCCGGGGTAATCGAGACCCGCCGAGATCGAATAGCCTTCAAGGATCTGGCCGACATCGTCCTGCAAGAGATACGTGCGGTTGCCATGCAGAACCCCCGGCCGGCCCCCGGTCAGAGAGGCGCAATGTTCCATCTTGTCATTCACACCCTTGCCACCCGCTTCGACACCGATGATCCGGACCGACTTGTCGTCGAGGAATGGATAAAACAGACCCATGGCATTCGATCCGCCGCCGATTGCCGCAATCACCGAGTCGGGCAGGCGCCCTTCGGCGGCCTGCATCTGTTCCTTTGTTTCCTTGCCGATGATCGACTGGAAATCACGGACCATCGCCGGATAGGGATGCGGCCCGGCCACAGTGCCGATGCAATAGAATGTATCGCGAACGTTCGTCACCCAGTCCCGCAGTGCGTCATTCATGGCGTCCTTGAGGGTCCCGCGACCCGAGGTCACCGATACGACCTCGGCCCCCAGCAGTTTCATCCGGAACACGTTGGGTGCCTGACGTTCCACATCATGCGCGCCCATGTAGACCACGCACTTGAGCCCGAATTTCGCGCAGACGGTCGCGGTGGCGACACCATGTTGGCCGGCACCCGTTTCGGCGATGATGCGGGTCTTGCCCATGCGCCGGGCAAGAATGATCTGCCCCAGTACATTGTTGATCTTGTGGGCGCCGGTGTGGTTCAGCTCGTCGCGCTTGAGGTAGATCTTCGCCCCGCCCAGATGCTCGGTCAGCCGTGCAGCATGGTAAAGCGGGCTGGGGCGTCCCACGTAGTGCGTCCACAGGTCATGCATTTCGTCCCAGAAAGAGGGATCGGTCTTTGCGTATTCATAGTGCTCTTCCAGCGACAGGATCAGCGGCATCAGCGTCTCGGAGACGAAACGCCCACCGAACTTGCCGAAACGTCCCCGCTCGTCGGGGCCGGTCATGAAGCTGTTGAAAAGATCATTTGCCATTGAAAACCTACCTGTTGCGCACCGCAGAGAAGTAGCGATTCACAATGCCAAGGTAAAGCGGGTCGACGAAGGGACGATCACATCCTCGTGCAGGATGAGCCGGTCCTGCTGACCCATCATCGTCCGTCCACCCCGAAGGGATCAGCTAAGGTGCCATGGCCGCGGCGCAAAAGGCGGTGATCTTGTCGGTATCCTTGTCACCCGGTGCCCTCTCGACGCCAGACGAGACATCGACCTGCCGGGCACCGGTCAGGGAAATCGCATCGGCGACATTACCGGCATCCAGACCACCGGCCAGCATCCATGGCACGGGCCAGCGGCGCCCTGCAACCAGCCGCCAGTCGAAAGCGAGTCCGTTGCCACCGGGCAGATCCGCGTGCTGCGGCGGTTTGGCATCGACAAGGATCTGGTCAGCGACCTGCATGTAGTCCGAAAGCGCGGGAAGATCGGTTTCATCCGCAATGCCGACCGCTTTCATCACCGGCAAGCCGTATCTTGCACGCACTTCGGCAACCCGGCTGGGGGTTTCATCACCATGCAGCTGCAACATATCGATCGGCACCTGATCCAGAAGCGCATCCAGCAGCGCATCGTCGGGATCGACCACCAGCGCCACCTTGGCAATTCCCGCAGGCGCGCTCACCGCCATCGACCTTGCTTCGCCGATACTGACATTGCGGGCAGATTTCGGAAAAAAGACAAAACCGACATAGGCGGCGCCGGCCTCGGCGGCTGCAGACACGTCGGACGCGGTCCGCAAACCGCAGATTTTCACCCGCACATCCGACTGCGTCATTTCGACCTGTCGAGAAGCGCCAACACGTCATCGGCTTCGGCGCTGCCGGTCGCCGCGCCGCGCAATTGTGCAACTTCGCGCCGCAGGCTTTCGACCTCGCGGGCCTTGCCGCGGGCCTCGGCGCGGATCCGATGCTCGCGCACCCATTCCCACAAGAAACCGATCATGAGACCGGCACCCACGCCCAGAAAGATCACCACGAACAGAGGCAGCTGTACGTCGGGTGCCAGCCCCAGCAGATCGCCAACGGCCTCGGGCATGGCACGAACCGTAACCATGGTGCGGTTCGACAGCCCGATCAGGATCAGGCACAGACCGACGATGGCCCAGAACGAATAGCGTATGGTCTTCATGGTGGCCCCTTCATATCTTTCGCAGGTCGCCTCGTACTCAGGATCCCGACTGCCATGAAATAAGCGAACCTGTGCAGAGCGCAACCGTCCGTTTCGCGTCAGTGCCCGTTCAACCGGTCCCTGAGCAGTTTGCCGGTCTTGAAAAAGGGAACGTGCTTTTCCTCGACCTCGACGGCCTCGCCCGTGCGCGGGTTGCGCCCTACGCGGCTGTCGCGCTTCTTGACCGAAAACGCACCGAAACCACGCAATTCGACCCGATCGCCACGGGCCATCGCCTCGATGATCTCTTCGAAAACGGTATTCACGATTTTCTCGACATCGCGTTGGTACAGGTGGGGGTTTTCATCGGCAAGCTTCTGGATCAGTTCGGAACGGATCATCGTATGGCCTCCCAGCACCTATTCTCACAGACGTCGCTTCGCCTTGGATGTCCCGAGACTATAGGCAACTTGCCGCTTTGACGAAATAGGAACAAACAGCAGTTTTAGCCGAAAACAACCGCTTACCGGTAGCGAAACCCCTTTCGCAGTCGGATCGAAGGCCCCGGGCGGTGCAAATCACCTGACCCGCCTTGCGACTGCCGCACCGGCGATTCGGACCTGCACCGACCATCCGAGCCTTGCTGATAAGCCCACGCAGGAACGCAAAAGCCCCGCCGCAGTCTCCTGCGGCGGGGCTTCGTCTCGTGCGTTTTCAAGAACGTTTAGTCGTCGCCTTTCAGCGCTGCACCAAGAATGTCGCCCAGCGACGCGCCAGAGTCGGAGGAGCCATACTGCTGGACCGCTTCCTTCTCTTCGGCGATTTCGCGCGCCTTGATCGACAGACCCAGCTTGCGGGTCTTGCTGTCGATGTTGGTCACCCGCACGTCCACCTTGTCGCCGACCTGGAAACGCTCGGGGCGCTGCTCGGCACGGTCGCGGGACAGGTCGGAGCGCCGGATGAAGGATTTCGCACCTTCATAGTCGACCTCGATACCACCGTCCTCGATCTTGGTCACTTCGACCGTGATGACCGAACCGCGCTTCACGCCGCCTACGGCTTCTGCGAACGGATCGCCATCGAGCGCCTTGATCGAAAGCGAGATACGCTCTTTCTCGACGTCCACTTCGGAGACCTTGGCTTTGACAACGTCACCCTTGCGGAAATCGCCGATCACGTCCTCGCCACGGCCTTCCCATGTCAGGTCGGACAGGTGGACCATGCCGTCGATGTCGCCTTCAAGGCCGACGAACAGACCGAATTCGGTGATGTTCTTGACTTCACCCTCGACCTCTGTGCCCTCGGGGTGGGTCTCGGCAAAGACTTCCCATGGATTGCGCTGCGTCTGCTTGAGACCAAGCGACACGCGACGCTTGGCGCTGTCGATTTCCAGAACCATGACTTCGACTTCCTGAGAGGTCGAAACGATCTTGCCGGGGTGAACGTTCTTCTTTGTCCACGACATCTCGGAGACGTGCACCAGACCTTCGACGCCGGCCTCCAGTTCAACGAATGCACCGTAGTCGGTGATGTTCGTCACGCGGCCCTGATGGACCGAACCCAGTGCAAACTTGGATTCGACGGCATCCCACGGATCGGCCTGCAACTGCTTCATGCCGAGGCTGATACGGTGGGTTTCCTTGTTGATCTTGATGACCTGCACCTTGATCGTCTCACCGATCGAGAGGATCTCGGACGGGTGGTTCACGCGGCGCCACGCCATGTCCGTGACATGCAGCAGGCCGTCAACACCGCCAAGGTCAACAAAGGCACCGTATTCGGTGATGTTCTTGACCACGCCTTCGACTTCCTGACCTTCCGACAGATTGCCAATGACCTCGGCACGCTGTTCGGCGCGGCTTTCTTCGAGGATGGCGCGGCGCGAGACGACGATGTTGCCGCGGCGGCGATCCATCTTGAGGATCTGGAACGGCTGCTTGAGACCCATCAGAGGGCCCGCATCACGCACGGGGCGGACATCGACCTGTGAGCCGGGCAGAAAGGCTACCGCACCGCCGAGATCGACAGTAAAGCCGCCCTTCACGCGGCCGAAGATGGCGCCATCGACACGCTCTTCATCGGCATAGGCCTTTTCCAGACGATCCCAGGCTTCCTCGCGGCGGGCCATTTCACGCGAAATGACGGCTTCGCCACGGGCGTTTTCGACCTGACGCAGGAACACTTCGACGGTGTCGCCGACGGACAGTTCAGGGTCTTCCCCGGGATTTGCGAATTCCTTGATATCGACACGGCCTTCCATCTTGTAGCCGACGTCGATGATGGCCTGGCCCGCTTCGATCGCGATCACCTTGCCTTTGACAACCGACCCTTCAGTCGGCGTGTCCATTTCGAAGCTTTCGTTCAGGAGTGCTTCAAACTCTTCCATTGTGTTTGCCATGTGGCGTCGTTTTCCTAACGTTTTGTTTATACTGGCCGCGCGGTTGTCTCCGCCGGTCTTTGGGTTTCAGTTGGACGAAGGCGCCGTTGCGGGAATAAAACAACAGGGCCGGCTGACACCGACCCCGCTCTATGTCTCATGCCCGCGCCTGTCCCGACGCTTCGACAGGGGGGCGTATAGGCGCGTTTTCCCTTTATGGCAAGGGTGATTTGGCTTGACGCTCCCGCTGGTCTGACTACGCCCGGCGCACCCTGCAAGGCCAAGATAAAGCCCCCCACCTTCGCGACATCGACCGATGCCTGGTGCCTTCGGGGGTGATCGCGATGTCCGGCTTGCCGCGGACCGGCGTCAGATATCCTGCCCGCGTTCGAGCAAATCCTCGATCAACCGTTGCTGGAGCCGGCCGCTATCACCCGCCCCGAATTGCCCGACCCCGCTGGAATAAAGCGTGCCGTATGATCTGGCGATATTGACGGTCTGGGCAATGCCGGAAATCAACTGGTCCCTTTCGAGTTCGGCAAAGGGGTGAATGAACACACCCCACAACCGACCCTGCGCGATGGCATAGCGGGCATCGAGCGCGCTATCGAAATTGGCCTGCATCAGGCGCTGCATTTCGTCGAAGGTCAGCCCATCGACGCCGCGGATCGGTACCATGGCGCGCATCCTGTTGGCATTGATGTCAGTGACGATCACCACTGGCACATCATCGATGGTCAGCTCAAAGCCCGCCCCGCCAAGTGCGGCCCCCGGGTCAAGCGCAAGCACGATTTGCGTCATGCGCTCGATGGTCATCGGCGGCTCGGCCTCCTCGGCACCAAGCCGCAAAGGCAAAATCAGAATACACAATGCAAGCAACCGGATCATCGCAGGTCTCCTTTGCCCCGACGCTACGCCAACCGGTGCCGATGCCAAAACAAAGCTTTGGTGAGGAATTGCTACAGTGCCTCAGCGCCGTCGCGCGGCGACAAGGGCGATGGCTTCGGCCACGGCAGCCGCAATCGACAGATCCGAAGTATCGAGGATCACCGCATCCGCCGCCGCCACGAGGGGGGCGGTCGCACGGCTACTGTCACGGGCATCACGGGCTTTGACATCGGCAAGAACGGTCTCAAGCGATATCTCCTCTCCCTTGGCGACCATTTCCCGATGACGCCGCAGGGCGCGGCTTTCGGGGCTCGCTGTCACGAAAAGCTTCGCTTCGGCCTCGGGACAGATCACCGTTCCGATATCGCGTCCATCCAGCACGGCTCCGCCCTCACGACGCGCGAAGGCCTGCTGGAACGTCACAAGTGCCGCCCGAACCTCAGGGATCACGGCCACCTCGCTGGCGGCCTGCGCGACGGCTGCCGTCCGCAGCGCATCATCCTCGAGATCCACGGGGTCGAGCGACCGTGCAGCCTCGACCGGCCCGTCCCCCCCAAGCACCCGCGCACCGACCGCACGATAGAGCAATCCCGTATCCAGATGGGCAAAGCCGAAATGCGCGGCCACCGCCTTCGAGATCGTGCCCTTGCCCGCGGCGGCCGGACCGTCGATAGCGACGGTGAAGATCATGCCTGCGACCGCACGATCTGCGCGCCCAGTCCGGCCATCAACTCCTCGAAGATCGGAAAGGACGTGGCGATCGGGCTGCCATCATCGACATGCATCGGCTGGCGGGTCGCCATCCCCATCACCATGAACGCCATCGCGATACGGTGATCGAGCTGACTGGCGACAGTTGCACCGCCCGGCACCTTGCCATGCCCCAGACCCGTGACCCGCCACCAGTCCTCGCCCTCGTCCACCTGTACGCCCGCAGCGCGCAGACCCCGCGCCATGGCGTCGATACGGTCGCTTTCCTTGACGCGAAGTTCCTTCACGCCCTGCATGTCGGTGACGCCACTGGCAAAGGCGGCCACGACAGACAGCACGGGATATTCGTCGATCATGCTCGCTGCACGCTCGGGCGGCACGGCTATGCCCTTCAGGTCGGGCGAGAACCGTGCCCGCAGGTCGGCAACCGGCTCGCCCCCCTCTTCGCGCATGTTCTCGTAAGTGAGGTCGCCGCCCATCTCGCGCAGTGTTGTGAACAACCCCGCCCGCGTCGGGTTCAGCCCGATATTGGGCACAAGGACATCCGATCCCGGCGTGATGATCGCTGCGCAGACCGGAAAGGCCGCGGACGACGGATCGCGCGGCACGACGATCGTCTGCGGCTGCAATTCGGGCTGACCGGTCAGGGTTATCACCCGCCCTTCATCGGTTTGCTCGGCCGTCAGCGTCGCACCGAACCCCTGCAACATCCGCTCGGTATGATCGCGGGTCGCTTCCTTTTCGATCACGACCGTCTGCCCCGGTGCGTTCAGGCCCGCCAGCAAAACAGCGGATTTGACCTGTGCCGAAGGCACCGGTACGACATAGCGCACCGGGACCGGATCAGCGGCCCCCACCAGCGTCATCGGCAGACGGCCACCGGCGCGGCCCACGGCCTGTGTCCCGAAAAGCGCCAGTGGCTCGGTCACCCGGCCCATCGGCCGCCCGTTCAGCGAAGCATCACCGGTGAAGGTCGCCGTGATCGGCGACGTCGCCATAGCCCCCATGATCAGACGCACCCCCGTACCCGAATTGCCGCAATCGATCACACGTTCCGGCTCCGCAAAGCCGCCGACGCCGACGCCCGACACCGTCCATTCTGCATTGCCGTGATCAACGACCGTGGCCCCGAACGCCTGCATGGCCTTGGCGGTATCCAGCACGTCATCCCCCTCCAGCAGCCCGCTGATACGCGTCTCGCCGACAGCGAGCGCCCCGAGGATCAGCGCACGATGCGAGATCGATTTGTCGCCGGGCACATGCGCGGTCCCCTTCAGAGGACCGCAAGGGCTGGATGTCATCGGGATCGGTGTTCCGTGGCCGGACATGGGCGGGGTCCTTCGTTGCTTGCCTGCTGTTAGCCCAGGACAAACGCGGGGTCCATGTCTCCTGCCTTCATCTTGGCCGAAAAACTCCCGCCGGAGGCTCCGGCGCTCATAGTCTGCGGAACGTCAGATAATGGGGCCGCCGACCTTCGCGCAGCGCCTTTTGCTCGTAGCGCGTGGAGATCCAGTCAGGCCAGGCCTCGCGCCAGTCGCGCGGGGTCTCGGCCAGCCAGTCGAAACCGTGGCGCGGCACCTGTTCGAGGGTCTGGCGCACATAATCGGGAATGTCGGTCGCCACCCGTAACTGCGCACCCGCCCGCATGACCCTATGCAGCGGCTCAAGGTGATCGGACGTTACGAAGCGGCGGCGGTGATGGCGTTTTTTCGGCCATGGGTCGGGGTAGTTGAGAAACACCTTTGCGATGCTCTGATCAGGCAGGACATCGAAGAGGTCGCGCACGTCGCCGGGATGCACCCGCAGGTTCTCGACATCCGCTTTGCGGATCTTGCCCAAGAGCATCGCGACACCGTTGATATAAGGCTCACACCCGACCAGCCCCACTTCGGGATAGCGCTGCGCCATATGAACCAGATGCTCGCCGCCGCCGAACCCTATTTCCAGCCAGACCTCCTTGCCGCCAAAGAGCGCATCGAGGTCCAGCGGATCACGGTTCGGGTTGACGTCCCAATCGACGGGCCCCGGCGACAAGGCCTGCAGATCACTGTCGAGGTATTCCTGTTGCGCGGCCCGGATCGTCTTGCCGCGAAACCGGCCGTAGAAATTGCGCCAAGGCGCGCCGGAGGGATGGTTGGTCTTGCTCATGGGCAGGCTCTAGCAAGCCAGCGGCCTGCCGTCCATCCGGGGCCTTGCCTGTCTCAGACCGCTTTTTTCAGTGCCTCGACCAGATCCGTCCGTTCCCAGCTGAAGCCGCCGTCGGCCTCGGGCGCGCGGCCGAAGTGTCCGTATGCGGCGGTGCGCTGGTAGATCGGCCTGTTCAGATCCAGATGCTGGCGAATGCCGCGCGGACTCAGGTCCATGACCTGGGCGATGGCACGTTCGATGGCAGCTGGGTCGACCTCGCCGGTGCCATGCGTGTCGGCATAGATCGACAACGGCTTGGAGACACCGATCGCGTAGGACAACTGGATCGTGCAGCGTTCGGCCATGCCGGCCGCGACGACGTTCTTTGCCAGATACCTTGCCGCATAGGCCGCCGAACGGTCGACCTTCGTCGGGTCCTTGCCCGAGAACGCACCACCCCCATGCGGGGCCGCACCGCCGTAGGTATCCACGATGATCTTGCGGCCCGTCAGGCCCGCATCACCGTCGGGGCCGCCAATCACGAAGGTCCCGGTCGGGTTGACCCACCATTGGGTCTTTTCGGTGATGAAACCTTCGGGCAGGACCTCGCGGATATAGGGCTCGACGATCGCACGGATATCGGCGCTGGACTGGCTGGCATCCGCGTGCTGGGTAGACAGCACGATCGTTGTCGCCTCGACCGGTTTGCCGTTCGCATAGCGCATTGAAATCTGGCTCTTGGCATCTGGTCGCAGCGACGGTTCCGCCCCCGATTTGCGCGCCGCGGCGAGGCGGCGCAGGATCGCGTGCGAATACTGGATCGGGGCGGGCATCAATGCATCGGTCTCGGTGGTGGCGTAACCGAACATGATGCCTTGATCGCCTGCACCTTCGTCCCTGTCACCCGAGGCATTCACGCCTTGCGCGATATGTGCCGACTGTCCGTGCAGAAGATTGGTGATCTCGCAGGTCGCATGATGGAACTCGTCCTGCTCATAGCCGATGTCCTTGATACAGGCGCGGGCGATGTCCTCGACGCTGGCCATGTATTCCTGCAATTTGGACTGATCCGACAGGCCGACCTCACCACCGATCACGACCCGGTTTGTCGTAGCGAAGGTTTCGCAGGCGACACGCGCCTCGGGTTCCTCGGCCAGAAGCGCGTCGAGGATCGCGTCGGAAATGCGGTCGCAAACCTTGTCGGGATGCCCCTCGGAAACGGATTCCGAGGTAAAGATGTAGTCTTGCCGTGCCATGAAATGATGTGCTCCGATGGATGTTACGCTGTCACGTCAGGAAGCCGTTGTGACAGCTGGTCGCCCCGCCTTAGGTGGCAGTGTGGGGAAGGTCAATCGCTATCGCGCCGGGCACGCATGAATCCCGCGCCAAGCAGCACAATAAGCACAAGAATGACGGGACCATCACCGACCCGGCTGTAGAGTGTCGCAGGCAGGGCGGCAGGCAGCGGGGTATCGATAGCCCCATCGACACCCAGCGGCAGGCTGGCGGTGATCCGGCCAAGGGGATCGATCATCGCGCTGACGCCGGTATTCGCGACCCGCACCATGGGCAGGCCCTGTTCGATGGCGCGCAACCGCGCCTGCGCAAGATGCTGCAGCGGTCCCGCCCCACCACCGAACCAGGCGTCATTGGTGATGAGCAGCAGCAGCCGCGGGCGGGTGTCACCGCGTACGATCTCTTCGGCGAAGATACCTTCGTAGCAGATCAACGGCACGGCCGGCCCGATGCCGGGGATCATCACGGGGCCGTCCACCTCTCCGGGGGTGAACCCCAGCCCCAGATTGCCCGCCAGCCCGGGCAGTCCCATCTGTCCGATCAGCCGCGCGCCGGGAATGTATTCACCGAACGGCACCAGATGCTGCTTGTCATAGATCGCCCCGATCCGCGCGCCGGGCTCCAGCACGATCAGGCTGTTGTAGAAACGGAAATCCTCGTCCCTGCGCTGGATGCCGAAGACCAGCGGCGCGGTCCGTGCCGCATCCGACAGCAACATCAGATCGTCTTCGACATGGTTGAGAAGATAGGGCACGGATGTCTCGGGCCAGACGACCAGATCGGGGATATCACCTTCGGCGGTCAGACGCACCGCACGGTTGAGGAACGCATCGCGAAACGCCGGATCCCACTTTTGCGATTGCGGCGCATTCGGTTGCACCAGTCTGACGACGGGTCCATCGGGCGGACCGTCGATCGAGGGGGCGGCGAACAGGCTCAGACCCGCCAGTCCGGCCAGCACGCCCGCGGATATGAACCTGCGGCCGTCCACCAACCCCGCGACGGACAGGGCGGCAATCAACGTGATCAGCGTCAGCAGATGCGGGCCGCCGAAAGCGGCCAGTTGCGCAAGCCAGGTGTCGATCCAGACATGCCCCAAAAGCGCCCAGGGAAATCCCGTCAGGATGAGCGACCGCGCGACCTCTGCCGCGACCAGCATCAGCGCGGAGCCGTATCGCCCCAGCCGCAACCGCGCCGCGATCCAGCCAGCAAGCGCCCAGAAAAGCGCGGCCCCTGCCGCCATCAGAACCAGCGCAAAGGGGGCCATCCAGCCATGGCGGGCAATATCGACGAGGAACGGTTCGACGATCCAGCGCAATGCAAAGCCGAAATAGCCCACACCGAACGCCCAAAAGGCAAAAGCCCGCGCACGGGGCGTCCAAAGAGGATCCACAAGAAGGAAAAGTGCAGCAAGCGCCGCAAGCGTGAGCGGCCACAGATCGAAGGGCGCCTGCCCCAATGCAGCGACGACGCCCAGGCCCGCCAGCAGCGCAAACCGTACCGACCGCCGCTGGTTTGCCAACCAGCCGGTGATGTCAGGCATCCTTTCTGGCGGCGACCCGCACCCGCAGGCGCTTGATGCGGCGGGGATCGGCGTCGACGACCTCGAACTCGGGGCCGTCGGGGTGCACGATCACTTCACCACGCGCAGGCAGGTGCCCGGCCAGCAGCGTGACCAGCCCGCCCAGGGTGTCGATCTCTTCCTCGTCGATCTCTTCATGATCGGTCAGTGGCATACCGATCTCGGCCTCGAAATCCTCAAGATCGGTACGCGCCTGCGCAAGATAGCACCCGGGTTTTTCCATCACCCAGGATTTCGCCTCTTCCACGTCATGCTCGTCCTCGATTTCCCCGACGACCTGCTCGATCACGTCCTCGATCGTCACCAGACCGTCAGTTCCGCCGTATTCGTCGATGACCAGCGCCATATGGATCCGCTCTGCCTGCATCTTTTGCAGCAACACGCCCAGCGGCATCGATGGAGGCACGTAAATCAGCGGCCGCACCATTTCGCGCAGGTCCAGTGGCGTATCGCCGTTGAACCCGTGTTTCAGCGCGAAATCCTTGAGATTGGCCGCCCCGATAGGTGTATCGAGCGTGCCGTCGTAGACTGGCACACGGGTCAGACCGCTCGTGCGGAAGACCTCGACCAGTTCGTCCCTGCTGATCGTCACGGGCACTGCGATGATATCGGGCTTGGGGATAGAGACATCCTCGACCCGCATCCGGCGCAGGTTGAGCATCCCCGGCACCTGGGCGCCGGTACGTGGCTGGTCCTTCGGCATCTCGTCCGCTTCATCGTCTTGTTCTGCGGGGCTGATCACCTGCCGCAATCGGGACCAAAGCCCCGGTGAACCTATCGTCTGATCCTCTTGCGCGCGTTGCGCGGCACTAGATGGACCGTCGCCAGAGTCGCCCATGCGAGTCCTTATCAATGAACGCGGTCACTCCCGCTCAAACCATATATGGGTCAGCGATACCCAGTTTGCCAAGGATTTCTGTCTCCAGACCCTCCATGAGTGCGGCATCCCCGTCACGCTGGTGATCGAAACCCAGAAGATGCAGCGTGCCGTGCACCAGCAGATGCACCGTATGATCATGCATCGGCTTGCCGGCCTGCTGCGCCTCGCGGGTGCAGGTGTCATAGGCGATGGCGATATCGCCAAGCTCATTGTCGGGGCCGACCTGCGGCATAAGCGGCATTTCCCCATCTACGACGGCGCCCCGTTCGTCGGATGGCCAGCTCAGGACATTCGTCGCTGTTGGCTTGTCGCGAAAATCGGCGTTCAGCGCAGCGATACGTGCGTCGTCACAAGCCAGAAGGCTGATTTCAAAGACCGAAGGTTCAAGACCCAGCCTTTCCAGAGTCGCATCGGTCGCAATCCGCGCCAGAGCGCCGATATCGCCCCAACGGGCATCCTCGATGATGCAGTCGACAGTCATGGCGGGATCAGGAGGCGTCATCATCCTTGTCATAGGCCTCGATGATCGCGGCAACCAGCGGGTGACGCACCACGTCCTTGGCGGTGAAATAGTTGAAGCTGATCTTGGGGATACCTTTCAGCAGTCTTTCGGCATCGGAGAGACCCGAAAAGACACCGCGCGGCAGATCGATCTGGGTGCGGTCACCGGTGATCACCATGCGCGAGCCTTCGCCGAGACGCGTCAGGAACATCTTCATCTGCATGGTCGTCGCATTCTGCGCCTCGTCGAGGACGACGAACGCATTCGAAAGCGTGCGCCCGCGCATGAAGGCCAGCGGTGCGATCTCGATCACCTTTTCCTCGATCATCTTGGCCGACTGCTTGCCCGGCAGAAAATCGTTCAAAGCATCATAGAGCGGCTGCATGTAGGGATCGACCTTGTCCTTCATGTCGCCCGGCAGGTACCCGAGTTTCTCGCCCGCCTCGACGGCCGGACGTGACAGGATGATCTTGTCCACATGTCCCGAGATCAGCATGTTCACGCCGACCGCGACCGCAAGATAGGTCTTGCCGGTGCCCGCAGGTCCGATCCCGAAGGCCAGTTCGTTGCCGAAAAGCGCCTTGACGTAGGCCTTCTGCGCATCGGTCCGCGGCTCGATCAGTTTCTTGCGGGTCTTGATCTCGACCCGCTCGCTCTCGCCCTTGAAAAGCTCGATCTGGTCGCCATCGCGCACACCGTCACGGGTCTCTTCGGATCCCATCCGCAGTTCACGGTCCAGATCACCCGGCTCGAGCGCGCGTCCCGCCTCGAGCCTTTCGTACAGCGCATGAAGCACCTGTTCGGCCTCCTTGCGTGATTCGCTGTCACCGTGCACGGCCAGATGGTTGCCGCGCCGGATGATCTGCACGCCAAGGGCGTTCTCGATTGTGGTGAGGTTGCGGTCATATTCACCGCAAAGATCGATAAGAAGGAAATTATCGGGGAAATCCAGCAGCGTTTCCGCGATCGCATCAGCGGGTGGGGTCAGGGCACTGGTTGCCAATCAGATCTCCTTTGGGTTCATGTCCAGGTATCGTGGCCGCTGGAGCCGGCAGGCGCAAGTGATCAGCGGCAAATGACATCCAAATGACGGAAAATTCGCAAGGCTGGCCACATCGGCAGCACCGGTATCGGTTTTCGGCGGGCGCCGGACGCCTCCGGCGGGAGTATTTTCGGCAAGATGATGAGATCGGTCAGATCAGCCTGCCCCCAAGCGAATTCGGGCTGTCGGCGACGATCGCGACCCGGCGCACCTGCCCCAGCACCTCGGCGGGCGCATCGGCATAGACCGCATGCAGGTATTCCGACTTGCCGATCATCTGACCCGCCTCGCGCCCCGCTTTCTCGAAGAGCACCTTGACCTCGCGTCCGACCATCGCGGCCTGGGTCGCCTGCTGCTGCTGACGCAAAAGCGCCTGCAGCCGCTGCAACCGGTCGTTCATCACATCGTCAGGCAGTTGCGGCTTTTCGGCGGCGGGCGTACCGGGACGGGTCGAGTATTTGAACGAGTAGGCCTGTCCGTAGTGGACCTCACGGATCAGGGCCATCGTATCTTCGAAATCGGCCTCGGTCTCGCCCGGGAAACCCACGATGAAATCACCCGAAAGAAGCAGATCGGGTTTTGCGGCCCGGATCCGTTCGATCAGGCGGATATAGCTTTCGGCGGTATGCTTGCGGTTCATCGCCTTGAGAATCCGGTCGGACCCTGATTGCACAGGCAGGTGCAGGTAAGGCATCAGCTTGTCACAGGTGCCATGCGCCGCGATCAACGCATCATCCATGTCATTGGGATGCGAGGTGGTAAAGCGGATGCGTTGCAGCCCATCGATCTTGTCGAGTTCCCAGATCAGGCCCGCAAGCCCCTGCTCGTGGCCGTGATAGGCGTTCACGTTCTGGCCAAGCAGCGTGATTTCCTTCACCCCCGCGTCAACGAGTTCCCGCGCCTCGCGGACCACGCGCTCGGCCGGGCGCGACACCTCGGCACCGCGCGTGTAGGGCACGACGCAGAAGGCACAGAATTTATCACAGCCCTCCTGCACGGTCAGAAAAGCTGTCGGACCGCGCTTGGCCTTGCTGCGCGTGGTCAGCGTGTCGAACTTGTCGTCCTGAGGAAAATCGGTGTCGAGCGCCTTTGCCCCTCCGCGCACCGCGTCTTCCATCGCAGGCAGCCGGTGATAGCTCTGCGGGCCGACCACAAGATCGACCATCGGCTGGCGGCGCATGATTTCTTCACCCTCGGCCTGTGCGACACAACCGGCAACCCCGATCTTCAGATCGGGCTTTTCCGTCTTCAGGTGCTTGAAGCGCCCCAGTTCCGAATAGACTTTCTCGGCCGCCTTTTCGCGAATATGACAGGTGTTCAGCAGGATCATGTCCGCATCGTCGGGGCTTTGCGTTTCCACATAGCCTTTGCCGCCCAGCGCTTCGGCCATGCGTTCGCTGTCGTAGACGTTCATCTGACAGCCGTAGGTCTTGATATAAAGCTTCTTGGGCGCGGTCATCGAAGGCTCATGCTGGTGGGGTGCTCGGGGCCTTCTAGCGGGTCGGCTGCCGCCTTGCAATGCGCAGGGATTTGACCGATTTTGCCCCGACGCGACGCAGGATGGCCATGCCGATGCATTACTCCGACCTCAGGGCACTTCTCGCCGATGCCCCGCAACGTTTCGGCAAGGGGCCACTGGCGCTGGTTTTCATCGAGGACGACGTCGAGATCGCCAGCACCTTCGTCCATCTGGACCGGTTGCGCTTCACCGATCTCATTGCCTTTTGCGCCCCCCGGACGCCGCTGCCGGATGGCGTGACGCGCGTTGATTACGACACCAGCGCCGACGATGCGCTTCAGAGTGCGGTCAACGGGCTGATCAAGGCACTGCCCGGCGTCTGGCTGCATTATTGCTACAACGCCGAATACCTGCACTACCCGTTCTGCGAAAGCCGCAGCGTGGGAGAGATGCTGGCCTTCATGACCGAAGAGCGCCGCGACAGCGTCATGGGCTACGTGATCGACCTCTATGCACCTGACCTGGCCAGCCACCCCGATGGTGTCGACCGCGAGAACGCGCATTTCGACAGTGCTGGATATTACGCCGTGGCTCTCAGAGATGCCCAAGGCGAGACGCTTGACCGCCAGCTCGAGATCGCGGGCGGATTGCGATGGCGGTTCGAGGAACATATCCCGCAGAACCGCCAACGCACCGATCGGGTGTCACTCTTCCGCGCACGCCCGGGGCTCGAACTGCTGGCCGACAAGCGCTTCAACATACCAGAATACAATACCTATGCCTGTCCGTGGCATCACAACCTGACCGTCGCCCTTCCATCATTCCGCACAGCCAAGGCGCTGCGTCGCAATCCCGGCAGCCGTGATGCGATCAGCAGTTTCTACTGGCCGCAGTCACAGCGGTTCGACTGGACGTCGATGCAGCTGCTCGATCTTGGACTGATGGAACCGGGACAGTGGTTCTGAGCCCTTGTCTCGGCTGGCTGTGCAATGATGAATAGGGCCAGTCGCTGGCCCGTTTGACCAGCCCCGCCTGCACCGGCGCCGCGCGGATCACATGGGCATGGCGGTCGTAATCATCCTGGTCCCTGATCAGATGCTCCCACAGCCCGCGCTGCCAGATACCCTTGTCGCGCCGCCCCGCATGCCCGGTCGCAAGATCGGGCGGTATCGGAACATGGCGCGAAAACCCCGACTTGATCAGCCGCCAGCGCTTTGCGACATCACCATCGCCATCGGGCAGGGTCCAGATCATGTGCAACCGGCTGGGCAGGATCACCGCCGCTGGAATGTCGAATGCCCAGCGATTGCGACACAGCCGCGTCGCATCCCGCAAAAGATCGATGTGACGTACCAGCAGGTCCGCCCGTGCATCCTGTAGTCGGACGGTAAAGAAATACGTTCTATCCGGCACGAAGGAGGGGGCGGTGTTCTGCATCATGCATACACCGTCCCGTAGATTGGTTAACGAAGTGTTGATCCGCTATTTGCGGCGCAGGCGGATCACCACGTCCACGGATGCGATCTCGGCACCTTCGGGGGCATCGGGCAACGTCTTGATTTCCAGTTGCTCGGACGGGGCGTCTGTCAGCCGTGCGGTGTCTTCCCAATAGAAATGGGGATGATCGGTCATGTTGGTATCGAAGTAGCTTTTCGATCCGTCGACCGTGATCTCACGCATGAGACCGGCATCGCAAAAGGCCTTCAGCGTGTTGTAGACCGTGGCAAGCGAGACTTTCCCATCGGTATTCGACGCAGCCGCGAACAGGCTCTCGGCCGTCACGTGACGGTCCTGCCCGTCACCGACAAGCAGCGTGGCCAGCGTCATGCGTTGGCGCGTCGGGCGCAGACCTGCCCCCGAAAGCCATTTCGCACTGCGTTCTGTCGCCATATCCGTCATGGGTCACCCATTTTGACAATCATTTGCAATATATGGCCAATTGGCGCGGAAATTCAAACGAAAACACTCGGAAAACTGTTACCTTGCCCTTGCGAACGACTGGATGATAGACGTCCGTGACTTTATTCAAACCAGACGAGACCCGACCTTATGGCCGATTTCCCCTCCAGTTTCGACAAGGATGACCTGCTCAAATGTGCCCGGGGCGAGCTTTTCGGCCCCGGCAATGCCCAGCTCCCAGCGCCGCCGATGCTGATGATGGACCGGATCACGGACATTTCGGGCGACGGTGGTGCGCACGGCAAGGGTCACGTGGTTGCGGAATTCGACATCTCGCCGGATCTTTGGTTCTTCGAATGTCATTTCCCCGGGAACCCGATCATGCCCGGGTGCCTCGGCCTCGACGGTTTGTGGCAGTTGACCGGGTTCAACCTCGGCTGGCGCGGATGGCAGGGGCGCGGCTATGCGCTCGGCGTGGGCGAGGTCAAGCTGACCGGGATGGTCCGCCCCGACCGCAAGATGCTGACCTACAAGGTAGATTTCACCAAGGCCATCCAGTCCCGCCGGCTGACCATGGGTGTCGCCAACGGGATCGTTGAGGCCGATGGCGAGGTCATCTATCAGGTGACGGACATGAAGGTCGCGCTCTCCGAGAGCTGAACTGCAAGAACAAACAAGAGGGAGGGTGCGCATGCGCCGTGTCGTTGTCACAGGTCTGGGAATCGTGTCGCCCATCGGTAACAGTGCAGCCGAAGTGACGGCCGCCCTGAAGGCGGGCCGTTCAGGCATCGAAGCCAGCCCCGAGATGGCCGAACACGGGTTCCGGTCACAGATCGCGGGCACGCTCGACATCGATGTCACCGCCCATGTGGATAAACGCACATTGCGCTTCATGGGCCCCGGGGCCGCCTATGCGCACATCGCGATGGGTCAGGCGATCGCTGATGCAGGTCTGACCGAGGATCAGGTCGTCAATCCCATGACGGGTCTGATCGCGGGTTCGGGCGGGCCGTCCACCTCGGCCATGCTGGCCGCGCACGAGGTGGTGAAATCGACCGGCGCGACCAAACGCATCGGACCCTTCGCGGTGCCCAAGTGCATGTCCTCGACCGTCAGCGCCAACCTCGCGACGGCCTACCGGATCAAGGGTATGAATTTCTCGATCACCTCGGCGTGCTCGACCTCGCTGCACTGCATCGGCATGGCCGCACAGCAGATCGCACTGGGCCAGCAGGACATCATGTTCGCCGGCGGCGGCGAGGAACTTGACTGGACCCTGTCGTGTCTCTTCGATGCGATGGGGGCGATGTCGTCGAAATACAACGATACACCATCCCGTGCGAGCCGCGCCTTCGACGCGGACCGCGACGGTTTCGTGATCGCGGGCGGCGGCGCGATGGTCGTGCTGGAAAGCCTCGAGAGCGCGCAGGCGCGCGGCGCCGAGATCTACGCCGAGGTCACGGGTTTTGCAGCAACCTCGGACGGGGCCGACATGGTCGCGCCTTCGGGGGAAGGTGGCGAACGGGCCATGCGCGGGGCGCTGAAGACGCTGAACCAAGACCGCAGGGTCAGCTATATCAACGCGCACGGCACATCGACACCGGTCGGCGACGTGGGCGAGGTTGAGGCCGTGCGCCGCGTCTTCGGCGAAGGCACGACGCCACCGATCAGTTCGACCAAATCCATGACCGGCCACAGCCAGGGGGCGACGGGCGCACAGGAAGCCGTCTACTGCCTGTTGATGCTCCAGAACGACTTCATCGCGCCCTCGATCAACGTCGAGACGCTGGATCCGGCGCTGAACCCGGCAGAAATCGCAACGACGCTGGTAGAAAACGCCGGGCTTGATACGGTGATGACCAACTCTTTCGGGTTCGGCGGCACGAATGGCTCGATGCTGTTGTCCAAATTGCGGGACTGAGTGACATGACGATTTCGATGCAAGGCAAACGCGGTCTTATCATGGGCGTCGCGAACGAACGTTCCATCGCCTGGGGCATCGCCAAGGCGATGGCTGATGCAGGCGCCCAACTGGCTTTCACCTATCAGGGCGAGGCCTTCGGCAGACGGCTGGAACCGCTGGCGCAGTCAGTCGGCTCTGACATCATGGTCGACGTGGATGTGACCGATGACGACAGCCTCGATCTGGCCTTTGAAACACTGAAGGAAAAATGGGGCACGATGGATTTCCTGGTCCATGCCATCGCCTTTTCCGACAAGAACGAACTGACGGGGCGCTTCATCAACACCAGCCGCGAGAACTTCAAGACATCGCTGTCGATCTCCTGCTATTCCTTCATCGACGTCGCCCGCCGCGCCTCTGAAATGATGCCCGATGGTGGCACGTTGCTGACACTCACCTATCAGGGCTCGAACCGTGTCACGCCGTATTACAACGTGATGGGCGTGGCGAAAGCCGCGCTTGAATCCGCGACACGCTATCTGGCCAACGATCTGGGTCCGCAGGGCATCCGCGTGAATGCGATCAGCCCCGGCCCGATGAAGACCCTCGCGGGGGCGGCCATCGGCGGGGCGCGCAAGACTTACAAGCATACCGACCAGAACGCGCCCTTGGGTGGCAATGCCACGCTCGAGGCAGTTGGCGGCACGGCGGTCTATCTGGCGTCGGATGCGGGCGCCTGCACGACCGGCGAGATCATCCGCGTCGATGGCGGTTTTCACGTCTTGGGCATGCCGCAGCCGGACCATCTGGGCTAGCCGCGCAGGGGTGATGCCAAAGAAAAGGCCCGGTCGCATGACCGGGCCGAAATTCTTCATTGGCGCAGAACGATTCAGGCCGCGTCGATTCCGACCACTTCGATCTCGAAGTTGAGGTCCTTGCCCGCAAGGGGGTGGTTGGCATCGAGGGTGACGTCGGATTCGCTCACGTCGGCGACCGTGACCGGAATGACCTGACCTTCGGGTGTCTGCATCTGCAACTGGGTGCCGACTTCCACCGGGATTTCAGCCGGGATCTGTTCACGTGGAACGGCCTGCTGGTTTTCGGGGTTATGCGCGCCGTATGCTTCTGCGCATGGCACATTCACGTCTTTCTTGTCGCCGACGGCCATACCGGGTATCGCGGCATCCAGACCCGGGATGATCTGGCCGGAGCCGACGACGAATTCAAGCGGATCGCGGCCTTCGGAACTGTCGAATGTCTGCCCGTCATTAAGCGTGCCGACATAGTTGATGCGAACGGTGTCGCCTTCTTTCGCTTGGGTCATCTCTATCTCGCTTTTCTCTCTCATCTCGTTGAACCCGACAAACTAAAGATCCTGCCGTCGAGTTGCAAACGGATTGCCCCTTTTCGCCGCTTTCCACGCATGACACGATACCCCGAGCAACGAGGACCCTTATGCCCATCACGACCTACGTTTTTGATGCCTATGGCACTTTGTTCGATGTCAACGCTGCAGCGCAGGCCGCCGCCAGCGAGGAAGAACACGCAGACTTGCAGGCGATCTGGCCGCAACTCGCCGCAGACTGGCGCCGCAAACAGGTGGAATACAGCTGGCTGCGGGCGGTGGCGCGGAGGCATTGCGACTTCTGGCGACTGACCGAGGATGGCCTCGACTGGGCGATGGCAGCGCAGGGGATCGACAACCCCGCGACCCGCAAGCGCCTGCTCGAGCTTTACTGGGAACTCGCCGCCTTTCCCGAAGTGCCGGGCATGCTGGCTGACCTCAAGACAGCGGGCAAGCACACGGCCATCCTGTCGAACGGCTCGCCCACCATGCTTGCCGCGGCCGTGAAGTCCGCCGATATCGGCGGGCAGCTCGATGCCGTGCTCAGCGTCGAAAGCGTCGGCGTCTTCAAGCCCGACGCGCGCGTCTACGACCTGGTTCAGGCGCATTTCGACTGTGACCGCACCGAGGTTCTGTTCGTATCGGCGAACGGATGGGACGCCGCAGCCGGCGCGGGGTATGGTTTCGAGACCGCATGGATCAACCGCGCGGGGGATCCGGTCGACAACCTCTATGCCAGCCCGCATCACGTCCTGCCCGACCTGACGACAATCCCGGAGATCACTTGATGCCGCGCTTCGCAGCCGAGGATGGTGCCGCGTTGCACTTCACCGACGCGGGCGAGGGCCTGCCGGTCATCGCTCTGGCGGGGCTGACCCGCAACGGGGCCGATTTCGACCATGTCGCGCCGCATCTGCCCGTGCGCCTGATCCGCCCCGACTATCGCGGACGGGGGCAATCCGACTGGGCCGATCCCGCCACCTACACCATCGCGCAAGAAGCCGCCGACACCATCGCCCTGATGGATCATCTGGGGCTTGAAAGCGCGGCGATCCTCGGCACGTCGCGTGGCGGGCTGATCGCGATGGTGCTGGCCGCGACCGCCAGAGAGAGGCTGCTGGGCGTGGCGCTCAACGATATCGGCCCGGTGATCGAGGATCGCGGGCTCGACGTCATCAAGGACTACATCGGTCGCAATCCGGCGCAAAAGACCTATGCCGAGGCGGCCGCCTTTCGCGCCGAGGTCTGGACGCATTTCGAAGACGTTCCCCTCGGCCGCTGGCTGGAAGAGGTGAAGGCGCAGTATCGCGAAACCCCCGACGGGCTGGTCATCCGGTATGATCCGCGCCTGCGCGACGCGGTTCTGGCTGCCGGGGCGCAACCGGCACCGGACCTCTGGCCGCTCTTCGATGCGATGGCGGGCCTGCCGCTTGCATTGATCCGTGGCGCGAACTCTGACCTGCTGAGCCGCGCCACCGCCGACGAAATGGCGCGTCGCAGACCCGACATGCTGCGCGCCGATATACCAGGACGTGGGCATGTGCCCTTCCTCGATGAACCCCAAGCAGTGGCGACACTGACCGACTGGCTGGAACAGATCCAATGAACATCGACATGATCCGCGCCGCAGCAGAGCGCATCAACGGCCACGCGCGGCGCACACCGATCCTGACCTCGCCCTTTCTTGACGAGATCGCCGGCCGGCAGGTCTTCGTCAAGGCCGAGTGTCTTCAGCACACCGGCTCTTTCAAGTTCCGTGGCGCATGGTCGGCCGTGTCGAAACTGTCGGACAACGAACTCAAGACGGGCGTCATCGCCTTTTCGAGCGGCAATCACGCGCAGGGCGTGTCACTCGCAGCGCGGGAACATGGCGCACCTGCGGTGATCGTGATGCCGTCCGACGCCCCGCAGGTGAAGATCGACAACACCCGCGCGCTCGGGGCCGAGGTCATACTTTTTGACCGCGCGACCGAGGACCGTGACGAGATCGGCGCACGCCTCGCGGCCGAACGCGGGCTGACCCTGATCAAACCCTTCGACGACCCGTTGGTCATTGCCGGACAGGGCACCGCCGGGCTGGAGATCGCCCAGGACATGACCGCGCTTGGCATCACCACTGCCGATGTGGCCGTGTGCTGCGGTGGCGGTGGGCTGACGTCCGGCATCGCGCTGGCGCTGGAGGCCGACGCCCCCGGTTTGCGTGTCCGCCCGGCCGAGCCGGAACATTTCGATGATATGACCCGCTCGCTTGTTGCCGGTAAGATCGTCAGGAATGAACGGCTCTCGGGTTCGCTGATGGATGCGATCATCACGCCGCAACCGGGCGATATCACATTCCCGATCCTCAAACGGCTGAGCGGCCCCGGCATCGTCGTGACCGAGACCGAGGCGTTGCGCGCGGTCGCGCTTGCCTTCGAAAGGTTGCGGATCGTGGTCGAACCCGGGGGTGCTGCGGCGCTGGCGGCAGCGCTCTTTCATCCCGAGGAATTCGAGGGCGACGCCGTGATCGCCGTTGCCACCGGCGGCAATGTCGATGCGGCCGTTTTCATGCAGGCGCTCGAGGCATCAAGGGCGTGACCGAACTGCAAGTGACCACGCGGGACGGGGTGCGCCTGCACACGCGCAGCGATGGACCGCAGGACGGACCGGTGCTGGTATTCGCCAATTCGCTGGGCACCACGCTGGCGATCTGGGACGCGGTGCTGGCGCTGCTGCCAGAGGGACTGCGCGTCATCCGCTATGACATGCGCGGCCATGGCGGATCGGATGTGCCCGCAGCACCCTACAGCATGGGCCAGCTTGTCAGCGATGCCGAGGCGGTTTGCGATGCCCATAACGTTCGCGATGCGATGTTCGTGGGGCTCTCGGTCGGCGGGATGGTCGCGCAAGGGCTGGCCATCAAGCGGCCTGACCTGGTCCGCGCCATGGTGCTGTCGAATACGGCCGCCAAGATCGGAAATCCCGCGCTGTGGGAAGACCGGATTGCAGCGATCCGGAAAAGCGGCATGGCCGCCGCCGCTGGCGAAATCATGAAACGGTGGTTTGCGCGCGGCTTTCATGGCACGCCCGCAATGACACGGTGGCAGGATATGGTCGCGGCAACCCCGATCGAGGGCTACTGCGGCGTCGCCGCCGCGATCGCCGGCACCGATTTCTACACGCCGACAAGCGGGCTGCGCATCCCCACGCTGGGGATCGCCGGGACAGAGGACAAATCGACACCGCCCGACCTTGTCCGCGAAACGGTGGACCTTATCCCCGGTTCGCAATTTGCATTGATCAGGCGATCGGGCCACCTGCCTTGCGTGGATCAGCCGACCCGATACGCCGGCGTTCTGGCACAGTTCATCGCCGACACCGACCAGCTTGGGGTCAGCTAGCGGCCACGTCCCCACTTTCCAAACCGGGCGGGACCGTCTAACGCTGCGGGCATGAACAAGCGCCTTGCCGTCACCTTCATCCTGATTTCGGTGATGCTCGACAGTATGGGGATCGGGCTGATCATGCCTGTCATGCCCCAACTTATCCAGGAGGTCGAAGGCCAGGGTCTGGGGGCGGCGGCAGTCTGGGGCGGGATCCTCGCGACGGTCTACGCGGCGATGCAGTTCCTCTTCGGTCCCACCGTCGGCAGCCTGTCGGACCGCTTCGGGCGCAGGCCGGTGCTGATCATCTCGCTGGTTGTCATGGCGATGCATTACGTGCTCATGGCGCTGGCGCAAATGATGTGGCTTTTGATCATCGGCCGGATCATCGGCGGCATCACTGCCGCGACGCAGGCGACCTCGGCCGCCTATATGGCCGATATCTCGAAACCCGAGGAAAAGGCCGCCAATTTCGGCCTGATAGGGGCGGCTTTCGGCATGGGCTTCGTTCTGGGGCCGATGATCGGCGGCGTATTGGCCGAGTACGGGACGCGCGCGCCGTTCTGGGCCGCTGCCTGCCTTGCGGCCGCCAATGCGCTTTTCGGCTTTTTCGTCCTGCCCGAGACCGTGACCGACCGGATCCGCCGCCCGTTTTCATGGCGGCGCGCGAACCCTCTGGGTGCCTTCAGGAATATCGGATCGCTGCCCGGCCTCAAGCGCTTGATGCTCATCACCTTCGTCTACACGATCGCCTTCTTCGTCTATCCCGGTGTCTGGGCCTATTTCGGGGCCGAACGGTTCGGCTGGGGACCGGGGATGATCGGCCTGTCGCTGGGCCTATTCGGTATCGGTATCGCCATCGTGCAAGGGCTGCTCATCCGCCCGATCATCGCACGGATCGGCGAGCGCAGGGCAGTGATCCTGGGGCTTTGCGTCGATGTGCTCGCGTTTGTGCTGATCGGCCTGGTGACCAGCGGATGGGTCGCCCTTGCGCTGACGCCGCTGACCGCTCTGGGCTCGATCGCGGGCCCGGCCTTGCAAGGCATCATGTCGCGCACCGCCTCGGACGACCAGCAGGGCGAATTGCAGGGTACCGTCAGCTCGATCAATGCCGTTGCGACGATCATCGCTCCGCTTCTGGTGACCCAGCTCTTCTGGTTCTTCACGGCCCCCCAAACGGGGGTCTACCTGCCGGGCGCGCCGTTCCTGTTTTCGGCGGTGCTGACGGTCGGTTGTATCGTGGTCTTCGTGCAGACACCGCGTCCAAAGCGCCCCCGCATCGCATAGTGTCGTGTTCGGGCTTGCACCCCGCGCATATTGCCCACAGGGTCGGGGCCGAAGACCCAAAATGCAGGCCCCAAATGTCCCAAGTCAAAGCTGCCGTCTGCCGCGAGTTCGGCGCCCCGCTCAGTATCGAAACCGTCACCCTCGCCGCGCCGCAGCCCGGCGAGGTCGAGGTGAAACTCAGCGCCTGCGCGATCTGCCATTCCGACATCACCTACATGAGCGGCGGCTGGGGGGGCGTGCTGCCGGCGATCTACGGCCACGAAGCGGCGGGCGAAGTCACCGCTGTCGGCGACGGCGTGCGCGGTGTTGCATCGGGCGACAAGGTCGTGGTCACGCTTATTCGGTCCTGCGGAACCTGTCCGTCTTGTGCAGGCGGGATGCCGGTGGCCTGTGAAAGCGACGTTTCGACCAGCCCGATCACCGATGAATCCGGCGCGCCTGTCCTGCAGGCGATGCACACCGGCGGCTTCGCCGAGAGGGTCGTGGTCAACCAAAGTCAGGTGGTGAAGCTCAGCGGCGGGATCTCGATGGAAAGCGCCTCGCTGCTGGCCTGCGGTGTGATCACCGGCGTCGGGGCCGTCGTGAACGCCGCACGGCTGCGGGCCGGACAGGACGTGGTCGTGATCGGCGCGGGCGGTGTCGGCCTCAACGCCATCCAGGGTGCGCGCATCGCCGGTGCCCGCCGGATCGTTGCGGTGGACATGAGTGAGGAAAAGCTGGCCATCGCGCAGGAATTCGGTGCGACCGATGGCGTGCTCGCCACCCGGGAAAAACCCTGGCGCGCCGCCAAAGAGGCTATGGGACGCGGGGCCGATGCCGTTCTGGTGACGGTCGGTGCGATCCCCGCCTACGACACTGCGCCAAAGTACCTCGCCAACAAGGGCAAGGTCGTCATGGTGGGGATGCCGCATTCGGGGGCGATGTCGGCCTACGAGCCCGGCATTTTCGCCGCGACCGGTCAGGGTATGGTCGGCTCGAAAATGGGCGACGTGGTCATCGCACGCGATATTCCGTGGATGGTCGACCTCTATCATCAGGGACGGCTGAAGCTGGACGAACTGATTTCAGGGCGCTGGCGCCTCGAAGAGATCAACGAGGCGATCGCGGATACCAAGACGGGCAGTGCCAAGCGCAACGTGATCGTGTTCGGGTGACAATCACCAAGGCTACGGAGTGTCGCAGATGCAGGGCAACGAACATCCCGCGGTGACAGGACCACCTGCTCGGGCCCTCATGCCCGACTACCTGCGGCTGGTCGCGCTCTTTGGCATCGTCATCGTCAACGTCCAGTACATCGCGTTTTCCTCGTTGCACGGGTTTGCCGAACCGCCGGGCGAAACCTTCGGCGACGCGGTGACACTCTGGCTCGTGAACGGCCTCGCGCTGCTCAAGACCTATGGATTGTTTTCCTTCATGTTCGGCGTCGGCCTGGGGTTTCTGATGGCCTCGGCAGAGCGGCGCGGCCTGCCGTTCCACAGTCTTTATCGCAACCGGATGATCGGTCTTCTGATCCTGGGCATCGCACACGGCTGTCTGTTCTTTCCCGGCGATATCCTGGTGATCTATGCGGTGACAGGTACCATCCTCTACCGGTTCCGCGGCTGGCCGGTGGGCAAACTCGTGAAGGTCGGCGCCGCGTTGATCGTCGTGCAGATGATGATCGCATTGCCTTTGCTTCTGATCAGTCCCGAAACGCCCGCCGAGATACTCCGGCTGGAACAGGATGCCTTTGGCAATGGCGGCTTCCTCGATGCCGTGATCTTCAGAAGTATCAGCTTCGCGTTTGCATTGCCGTCTCTCCTGATCATTCAGGGGGTCTCGGCACTCGGGTGGTTCTGCCTTGGTCTGGCTGCGGTGAAATCGGGCATGATCGACGATGCCGCGCACCCGCTCTGGGCGCGTGCACGACGCCTGTGCCTGGTGCCCGGGCTGGTCCTCGGCCTTGTCGGGGCGGGATTGTGGGAATGGGGCCCGGCCCCCGCCGGATTGATACTGACGGTGGCGACGGCCCCGGTGGCCACCCTGGGCTACCTTGGCCTGATCGCGCTGGTTTCACGCCCCCCGGGGCCAGTCATGTCGCGGGTTCTCGCAGCGGGTGGATCAAGCCTCAGCATCTACCTTGGGCAATCCATCCTGTTGTCGGGCATCTTTGCCGCCTATGGTTTCGACCTGTGGAGCAATGTCGACCGTGCGACTGCGACCGCCATCGCCATTCTGGTCACCGTGCTGTTGATCGGGTTTCTGACGATCTGGCGCATCTGGTTCAGGCTGGGCCCGTTCGAATGGATCTTGCGGCGGATCACGTATGCCGGAACGCGCGAAGTCTCCCGATAGCCGGCCGTTTCAGCACCCCAAGCCCCTAATCCATCGCCCCGTCCCAGTCATAGACCACGATATCCGCCGTCTCCCGCGCATCCAGCGCCCGGTAGAGCGCGCGCGCCGCCGCGTTCTCCGCCTCGGTTGCAACCCAGATCCCTTCGCACCCCAAGGCCCGCGCCTCATCCAACAGCCGCGTACACATTGCTGCGGCGACCCCCTGCCGCTGCCATGCCTCGCGCGTTCCGACCTCGGCCACGAAGAACGCAGGCGGTTTGTCGGGATGCAGCAGGATCTGGCCGCTGGCCATGCCCACGGCCATATCCCCCGCGAAAGCGAGAACAAGCAGATGCGACGGTGCGTCAAGGTATGCCCGCGCCTGATCGGGGCGGATAGGATGGTCGAACAGCCCCTCCCCGACCGCGATCAGATCGTCCAGATCGTCTGGACCCATCAGGCGAAGCGTGATTGTGTCGGCCACAGCAAAAGTCCTCCGGAGTGCCTCCCATGAAACTTGCCGATCTCGACATCATTGTCACGGCCCCGCCAGCGCCGGGCTGGGGCGGGCGCTACTGGATCCTCGTCAAGGTGACGTCGGACACCGGCGTCGTCGGCTGGGGCGAGTGCTATGCCGCCTCCGTCGGGCCAGAAGCGATGAAGGCCGTCATTACGGATGTTTTCGGGCGTCACATGTCCGGCGAGAACCCCGAGAACATCGAACTGATGTTCCGCCGGGTCTATTCGGCGGGCTTTACACAACGCCCCGACCTTACGGTCATCGGCGCGTGGTCGGGGCTGGAGATGGCCTGCTGGGACATGGTCGGCAAGGACCGTGACCGGCCAGTGCATGCGCTGATCGGCGGGCGGACGAACGACCGTATCCGCGCCTACACCTACCTCTACCCGCGCGAGACCCACCCCCTGCCCGCGTTCTGGTCCAGCCCCGAGATGGCCGCCGAGGTCGCGGTCGATCTGGTCGAGAAAGGCTATACGGCCGTCAAGTTCGATCCCGCGGGGCCTTACACGATCCGCGGCGGCCATATGCCGTCGATGCATGACATCAGCCTGTCGGTCGCCTTCTGCAAGGCGATCCGCGAGGCCGTTGACGACCGCGCCGATCTGCTCTTCGGCACGCACGGGCAGTTCAGCACAGGCGGCGCAATCCGTCTGGCCAAGGCGCTCGAGCCCTATTCCCCGCTCTGGTACGAAGAACCGATCCCGCCCGATAACGTCGCACAAATGGCCCGTGTCGCGCAGGCCACCAGCATTCCCGTGGCCACCGGCGAACGGCTGACCACGAAAGCCGAATTTGCCCGCGTCCTGCGCGAGGGCGCGGCGACGATCCTGCAACCGGCACTCGGGCGCTCGGGCGGCATCTGGGAGACCAAGAAGATCGCTGCGATGGCCGAGGTCTACAACGCGCAGATGGCCCCGCATCTTTACGCCGGTCCGGTCGAATGGGCGGCGAACATCCAGCTGGCGGCGTCGATCCCGAATATCCTGCTGGCCGAAACCATCGAAACGCCGTTCCATTTCGACCTGATCCAACACAGCCTCACGGTCGAGGACGGCTATATCCCCGTCCCGACTTCCCCCGGTCTGGGGATCGATGTGAACGAAGACCTCGCCCGTGCGCATCCCTACACCGGCGACGGGTTGCACCTGCAGATGCAGGAAGATCCGATCGGATACCACGGCGTGAACAGCTTTGCAGGCGGCGCACCGGTGATACGCGGCGGAGACGGCTGACAAACCGCCCTTTCCAAATCGGATGGCCTTGGCCAAGATCGGCCCATGAGATACCTGCGCCAGTTTGCGGCCCGTATCGTGGGCCAGTCGATCCGCATGTTCGCGCGCGCCATCACCGCCGTGCGGGCGGAATGGAAAGGGATCGAGCCCGTCCCCCGCCAGCGTGTCTATTTCGCGAACCATACAAGCAATGCCGACATGCCGATGATCTGGTCGGTCCTGCCACCGGCACTGCGCCGCACCGTCCGGCCTGTCGCGGCGGCGGACTATTGGCTGAAGAACAGGTTGCGCGCCTTCGTCGGACCAGAGGTCTTCAACTGCGTGCTGATCGACCGACGGCCCGAGGTGGATGACAAGCCGCTCGACAGGATCATCGCCGCCCTCGACGAAGGATCGTCGCTGATCATCTTTCCCGAAGGCAACCGCAACATGACAGATGACCCGCTGCTGCCTTTCAAGGCGGGGCTGTATAATATGGGGCTGGCGCGGCCCGATGTGGATCTGGTGCCGACCTGGGTGGCCAACCTCACCGAAATCATGCCCAAGGGCGAAGTGATCCCCCTGCCACTGATCTGCACGGTGACCTTCGGCGCGCCGATCCATGTGCGCAAGGGTGAAACCAAGGACGACTTTCTCAAACGCGCCGCCGATGCCCTTCTGGCCTGCCGTCCCGAGGGTCGCCCGTGACCAGCACGACCGCCGATATCCTTCTGCTGGCCTTCGGCAGCTTCGGAATTCTCATCGCGCTGACCGTGCTGGGCGAGGTGCTGCGGGCGCGGCAGTCGACCCAGACGCCCAACCCCGTGCTCGAGACCTATATGACCCGCATCCAGAGCTGGTGGGGCATGGTGGCCCTTGTCGGCATCGCGCTGCTTCTGGGCAAGATCGGGGTGATGGTGCTTTTCGCCTTTGCGTCTTTTGCCGCCCTGCGCGAAATCCTGACACTGACAACCAAGTCACAGGCCGACCACCTGGCCCTCGCGCTCGCTTTCTTCGTGATCCTGCCGTTGCAGTATATCTTCGTGGGTCTCGGCTGGGCCGGTCTCTACATGGTTTTCATCCCGGTCTACGCCTTCCTCTTTCTGCCGATGGTCAGCGCCCTGCGCGGCAACCCCCAACGTTTCCTGATCCGCGTTGCCGAAACCCAATGGGCGCTGATGATCGCGGTCTATTGCGTGAGCCTGGTGCCCGCGTTGATGAACCTCGACATCCCGGGCTACGGTGACCGGTCTCTGCTGCTGGTGGCCTTCCTCGTCATGGTGGTCCAGTCCGGCGATCTTCTGGATTTCTTCTTCGGACGCCGCTTCGGCAAGACCCGCATTGCGCCCGGTCTTTCCCCCAAGACATGGGAAGGCATGATTTGCGGCGTCCTCTGCGCCATGCTGGTCGGGGCGGTCCTGAGCTGGATCACACCCTTCGGCATCTGGGGCGCGGCGCTGATGGCCGGGGCGGCATCGGCTGTGGGCATGTTCGGCAATCTCGTCGTCGCGGCGATCAAGCGCGACCGCGGCGTCAAGGACTGGTCGCACCTCATCCCCGGGCAGGGCGGCTTCGTCGACCAGCTCGACAGCGTGATTTTCGCCGCACCGGTGTTCTACATGCTGACCCTCTACGTCTACACCTGACCGCGGCCCGCCCATTATCGGCCCCCAAATATCCTGGGGGAGACGCCGTCAGGCGGCGGGGGCAAAGCCCCCTTCCCGCCATGATCACCTGACCCGGAACTGCCCGATTTTCGAGACATTCTTGGCGACCAGCGTGCCCAGGCCGCCCACCCCGTGCCGCCGGATGGCGCGATAGTCTTCGCGGCTCTTGCGCAGCAACTGCGCCATCGAACGATTGCTGATCCCGCCCATCTTCATCCGCACCATGACCCGCGGCAGATAGGCAAGCCGCACCTCTGCACTGGTCAGAAACCGCAGCATCGCATCGTAATCCCCCGAAATGCGGTAGCCCGTATCATAAAGACCCGCGCGCGCGAAAACCTCACGCCGCAGATAAAGCGTGGGATGCGGCGGCATCCAGCCCCGGCGCAAAGCCCCGGGATCGAAGGCCCCGGCCCTCCAGCGCCGGATCACGCGTGTGGGATCGTCACGCCCGACATATTCCAGATCGCCGTAGACGCCGTCGATCGCGGCATCCTCCAACAAGGCCGCGACTTTCGCCAGGACGTCGGGGCCCGCGAGTTGATCGTCGGCATGCAACAGGCCCACCACATCCCCTGTCGCCCGCGAAATCCCGCGGTTGATGGCGTCGTAGAGGCCGCCATCGGTTTCGGATACCAGGCGGGTGTCCGGCAATCCGAATGCTGCGATACGCGCGAGCGTGTCATCGGTCGACATCCCGTCCTGCACGATGTGCTCCAACGACGGATGGGTCTGTGCGCGCAGGCTGGACAGCGTTCCGGCGATTGTCGGTGCGCCATTGCGCACGGCTGTCACGACAGAAATCCTCATGCCGCGCGCCGCATATCGATAGGTGCGTCGAGCCCCAGCACAGTGCTGACCGCCTCTGCGGGCCCGGCGCCCGTCGCGCGCATGTGTCGCTGGACTTCGGCCAGCTTGGCATCCACCAGATAGCGATACCAGAAGCCTTGCAAGACGTGGTAGCGCCGCGCCGTCGGGCAATCCCGGAACCCGCCGCGCAGCACGTAGCGGTAAGCGAAATAGGCACCGGCCCGCACACCGCCCGGCAGACGACGATAGAGGTTCTGCTTGATCCACCGCTTGGCCCCGCCATGCGCGGGCCCGCCGGCGCAACCCAGCATCATGTCCGCCACCTCGCGGCTGGCGTAATCGTTATGCTTGGCGATCCATGCACCCAGCGGCTTGAGGTTATCGTCCGTGATGACGGCATCCACCACCCGCGTCGGCCCATCGACGACGATATGTTCATCCATCCACCGCGCCTCTGCCCGGCCGGTGCCGTTGCGGAAAAGCCGCAGACTCGGCAGCCCGCGGACACCGCCATACCGCACGAGCGCACCCTGAAACCGAATGTCCCGCCGCAGGTAAAGACCGTTCACCTCCGGCAGTCCTGCCCGGACCAGATCACACAGGCTCGGCGCGGCCACCTCATCTGCGTCCAGCCGCAGCACCCAGGTATCCTGCGTCGCGATCCGGTCCAGCGCCCAGTTGAACTGCGCGGCATGGGTGGTCCACGGATGGCACAGCACCTCGGCTCCCGCGGCGCGGGCCAGTTGGACCGTCCGGTCGCGCGATCCGCTGTCGACGACCAGCACCCGCGTGGCGAAGCCCGCCACCGACGCGATTGCACGGTCGATATGCAACGCTTCGTCGCGGGTCAGGATGATCACCGTCACATCAGTCACCGCCTGCGCCTTATCTGCATCGGATTGCCTATTCCCGTCGTGCCCGGCGGCAGATCCTTCATCGCGACCGCACGCGCGCCCAGAACCGCCCCCGCACCGATCGTCACCCCGGGGCCCACGAAAGCGTCGGCACAGACCCAGGCATCGGCGCCGATTGCGATCGGCGCGCGTACCAGCGCACGGGCGGGGTCGTCCAGCCGGTGCGTGCCGGCACACAGATGTGCCTGTTGCGATACCGTGGCCCGCGCCCCGATATTGATGGGCCCCAGCGCATAAAGGATCACGCCGTCGCCGATACCCGCCTCGGCTGCGATCTGCAGGTGCCAGGGGATCGTGATCCGGACGGTGGGGTGCAGACGGACATCAGGGCCGATCCGTGCCCCGAATAGGCGCAGCAACATCCGCCGCCATCCCCAGCAGGGGCGCGGGCTGAACCGGAAAAACGGCACGGCACACCCCCACAGAATACGCCCTGCCAGCGCGCGTCGGCTCCAGTCGCGGGCCGCACGGTTGGCCTGCACGTCGACGCGGGCGGTCATGCCGGTACCATGTCAGGCCGGCCAACCGCCATTCCGCGATAGAGTGCCGCGAACTGCGCGACCATCGCCTCGGGGCAGAAATCACGCATCATCCACGCCCGCCCCCGTGCGCCCATCGCGCGCAAATCACGCGCGGCCAATGCAGTGATGTCCGCGGCCAGATCTGCACAAGGATCGGCGATCACCAAGCCGCAGTCATGATGCATCACCCCCTGCCACGGTGTCGCGCGCGTGGTGAGAACCGGCACGCCATGGGCCAGCGCCTCGGCCACGACAATGCCGAAGTTCTCGGAATGCGAAGGCAGCACAAAGAGATCGGCGGCATGAAACGCAGCCGTCTTGGCCGTCGCTTCCACGGCTCCGTGAAACCGCACACGTCCCTCAAGCGCGGCCGCCTGCCGCTGCAGGGCGTCCACGTATGGCGCCGGCCCGTCGCCGTAGATGTCGAGCGTGACATGACCGGGCAGCTTCGCCATTGCCGCGATCACAAGATCGATCCCCTTCTTGGGATGCAGGCGGCCCAGGGACATCAGCCGCAGGTGTCCGTCTCTCACAGGGCGGTCACAGGACGCAGGGATCGTCACGGCGTTTGCGATGATGGAATGTCCGGCGCGGGGGAAAAGCCGTCGGGCGACCTGCGCCTCGGCATCGCAGGTGGCATGTATCACCATCCGCGCCGGTAAAAGCGCCGCCACCGCCCCGTGAAACACGCGCTTGGCACGGCGGCGCGGCGCATCGGCCCAGTCTTGCGTGGCCAAAAGCGCCCCGCGCGGCGACCACACAAGCGGCCTGCCCAGGGCGCGGCACAGCGCCAGTGTCGGTAGTGTCGGTGCGTTGTAGGCTCCCGTCAGATGCACGACCTCCGCCCGGGCGATCGCCTGCGGCAAGCGCGCCAGCAGGCCCGGCGCCATCGCGTGACCTGCGCGCCGCGCGGCATAGTGCACAGGATAGGGCAGGCACGCCGGGGCAACCCGATCGCCGGATCGCGGACCGGCGGAATCCGTCGTCTCGACCCGAAGGTCGAAGCCCGGCCGCGCAGCGATCCCGTCGCAGATCGCCTTGGTCGAAAAAACCGGCCCGCCCCAATAGGTGGCCGGATAGAACGACGGGGTGACATGCAGGACCTTCATGCAACAGCCTCCAGCCGCGCGACAGGACGGGCAGGATTGCCTGCGACAACCGCCCCGGCGGGAACATCCCTCGTGACGACCGCGCCTGCACCGATCACGGCACCGGTGCCGATCAGCCTGCAGCCCGGCAGGATCATGGCCCGCGCCCCGATCCAGACCCCCGCTTCGATCGTCTTGGGGCAGGGGCGCGGCGGCGCGTGTGGGTCGCGGCCGTGGTCATGCGTGTAGATCACCGCACCCTCCGAGATCAGCACCCCCGCACCGATGGTCAGACCACCCGTCATATCGAGATGGACACCGCGATTGATCTGCACATCGCGCGCGATCAGCAGCCCGCCCGCGCCGGTCTCCGAGGCGGCACCGGCCCCCCGCTGGATGAGGCAATGCGCGCCGATCCGCACGATCTGCGGTGGCCAGAAGACGACCCCCGTGCCGATGCGCGTACCCGCGCCGATCTCGGCCACCCGTGCGCGGTGCAGCGCCGTTGCATAAAGGCTGCCGATCCGGCGCGCACCCTGACCCGCGCGGTGGTGCAGGACGGCCAGGAGCCTAAACAGCATATCCCGCCCCCCGTCTGACGGCGCGGTAGCGCGGCAGGAATACCAGTATCATCGCCCAGACCAGCACCAACTGCGCAGTCGCACCCACGATGAACGCACTGAACGAGGATTGCAGCGTGGCCTGAATGAACGGATAGAAAATCAGCGGATAGATCACCGCGCCCCCGCACAGCAGCGATGCAGGCGACAGAAGCACCACCTCGAGCCGCCGATAGACGGCGCCCATCACCGGCGAGACGGCAAGCCCCCACCAGCCGAAATTGATGAAGGCCTCGCCCGGACCGGTCACGTTGAAAGCCCCGCCCGTCGCGACACCCATGACGTCACGCTTGAAATAGACGCCCAGATCGATCGCGGGTTTTTCGGCCCACCACGCGCGCGGCACCCAGCCGAAGCTCCACCAGGTATAGCTTTCGCCCCACAGGATCTGGTGCGGCAAGAGTTGCGCGCTCACCATGATCGCGGCGTTGACGTCCAGAAAATAGGTCGACCCCACGATCTGATGCAGCAGGCCCGCGTCGCTGCCCCGCAAGACGGTCATGTAGGACGACAGCAGCAGCACCACGACGCCCCCCGAAAGCGCAAGGAGGACCGTCCGCGTCCGGATCGGTCCACCGAGGATGAGATAGGTCAGACCCGCATAGGCCAAAAGCTCGACCAGCTCGAAGCGGTCCCCCGACACGAGCGCCACGAGAACCAGCAAACCGGCGAGGATCACGCTCTGCCACAGGGCCAGGCGATCGCCTGCGGCAAGTCCGTATCCCAACAGCAGCACGAAGGCGCATTTGGGGACGATGAAGAATGTCTTCAGCCCGGCCAGGGTCGCGCCGATCCCGTTGGCGCTCACGGCGATCTGCTTGTCGGTGTTCAGCCGCTCCAGAAGATCCGGGGAAAGCCCGCTGATGCCACGGGCGCGCAGAAGCCCCACGAAGGTCATCGCCGCCACGCCGAACGCCAGCACGAACAGGGCCTCGCGCCGTGCAAGTCCCTTGGCCGCGACCCGCGCCAGCCCGACGCCAGGCGGCACCGCCTTGCCCCCGACGGCAAGCCGATAGCCCAGACAAAGCCCCAGCACGAAAAGCGTCAGGTAGATGGCACCCGGGACAGCCGCATCCGGTGTCTCGACGAACCGGCGATAAAAGGCCCAGTCGGGGTAGATCGGATAGACGACAGCCTTCACCAGAAAGCCGAATGCGCAGAAATATCCCAACAGATGCATCGGTGAGGCCATCGGCAACACGCCGTAGCGCCCTCCGATCCAGATCGGCAGCAGTGTTGCGGTCAGCGCAAACAGGACGATGGCTGCATCCATCACGACGCCCCCGCCCTGCGCCAAAGCACCCTCGCCGAGGTATCGACCGCGAAGGCCACCCGTAACCGGCGCCACAGATGCAGGCTGCCCGCCGTCATCGCTACCGTATAGACAAGCGCATGCCCCGCCGCATCCAGAGACGGACCGGCCATCCATGCCGCCGACCCGTAAAGCCCGAGCGCCAGGGCCCGCGCCTCGACCCCCATCAAGGGCGCGGGTCCCAGATGCGCGACCGGATAGCTTGCACCCCAGTAGGCCTGCAGGATCGCCCCACCCAGAAGGACCGCGAAAAGCGCGATCATCTGCGGCCCGACAATGGCCTGATCGACCAGCATGAGGACCAGCGTGCCCACCACCGTCAGCCCCAAAAGCGCCAGGGCTGGATACCATGCAATCGCACTGGCACGGGTGGACGCCCGCGCCAGCGCCTCACCGTCACCCTGTGCGAAAGCCGATGCAACCGGACCGGCGCAGGCCCAGGTCGCCACGCTGACCGGCAGGGCCACAAGGTTGGCCACACGGCGCAGAAGGGCGTAGATGCCAAAGATCTCCGCAGGCAGGAAAAGGCCGGCCACGACCAGATCGGCCTGCGCCTGCGCCATGCCCAGAAGCGAAGACAGCCACAGGCTGGCCTGGCCTGTCAGGGTCAGCCCGTTGCGGTCGCGTCCCGGCGCCCGCACAAGACCCGCCAGCAGTGCCGCCGCGCTGCACAGAACCAGCGTTCCCGCCGCCCTGAGCAGGATTGCGTCCGCCGCCGCCTCTCCCAGCGCGGCCAGGCCCAGAACCACGATTGGCACACCGTCACGCAGGAACATCGAAGCCATCTGGCTGCCCCAGACCCGCAGTACCGATGCCACGCTGTGACACAGCGCAAGGGCCAGCCCCATCGCCAGGACACTTTCCCAGGGCAGGGTGATGTCAAGCCAATGCAGGGCGACTGCCAGACCGGCGGCAAGCCCCGCCGGATGCAGGATGCCGACCCGACAAAAACAGGCCAGCGCATCACGAGGCGCCTGTCGCAGAATGACCAGAG
>Ga0207419_1000390_pt1 | contig 37746 bp, 30 predicted proteins | sample ElkSloMetagenome_4_FD_184723 | JGI IMG/M metagenome (GOLD analysis project Ga0207419, IMG submission 184723) | Hot spring microbial communities from Elkhorn Slough, Monterey Bay, USA - MD2A (version 2) | ecosystem: Environmental > Aquatic > Marine > Intertidal zone > Estuary: Microbial mat ...
CATGCAAGCCATTAGCGGAATGTTTCTGGATTTTGCAGCCTCCAGCACCATCCGATCGCGGCTTTTACAGTCTTCCAGAGAAACGCCCAAACGGCCCAACTTATCGCCGTCGAGGATGTCTACTCCCGATTGAAAGAAGATGAAATCCGGTTCCAGGCTACTGAAGATGCTGTTGAGCGAATTTTCTAAAAGCTTCAAATAGTCTCTTCCGTGAATCCCGTCTTTTAGGGGCACGTCAAGGTCAGATCTTTCCTTTTTCAAGGGATAGTTTTTATCACCGTGCATACTAAAGGTAAAGACCCGATCATCATGCTGAAAGATCTTGGCGGTGCCATTGCCTTGATGCACGTCCAGGTCGATCACCAGAATCTGCTTGGCGAGGTGTTTTCGCAATAAGTAAGAAGAGGAAATCGCAATATCGTTGAGCAAGCAAAATCCCTCGGCTCGATCTGCGTAGGCATGATGAGTGCCTCCCGCAATATTGTAGGCGATCCCATTTTCCAGGGCGTAGAGTGAGGATTGAATACTGCCGCCGGTAATCACCAATTCCCGATCAACCAACTCACGACTAAGCGGAAAGCCCGAACGCAATTGTTCTTGCCGGTTTAGCGCTAAATTATTGAGCTTTTCCCAATAGGCTTTATCATGTACCGCCAGAATATCCTCCAGAATCACCGGCTCCGGCTCAAAAAAGTTGGCCGCTTCCATGCTGCCCTCAAATTTCAGTTGCATGGGAAGCAATTCGTACTTCTCCATGGGGAAACGATGATTTTCGGGGAGCGGGTGGACGTATATGGGTGCCCAGGCGATCTTGATCACGCCTGACTACTTCTTTTTTCCACGAACTTGCTGCTCGATGAAGTCCCACATCTCCTCGGGAACGGCTTCCAGTCCGGTGAACTCTCCGGCATTATAGAGCCATTCTCCGCCGTCTATGGTGACTACTTCACCGTTCACATAAGCTGAGAAGTCAGACATCAGATACGCGGCCAAATTGGCCAGCTCTTGGTGTTCTCCATAGCGCTTGAGCGGGATGCGTTTCAAGGGATCGATCTTTTCTTTCAAACCTTCGGGGAATAAACGGCTAAAGGCACCAGTGGTAGGGAAGGGACCGGGTGCAATGGCATTAGTTCTAATCTTATACTTGGCCCACTCTGCCGCTAATGAACGTGTTAAACTCAATACCCCTGCTTTAGCCACTGCTGATGGAACCACAAAGCCGGAGCCGGTCCAGCTGTAGGTGGTCACGATATTCAGCATAGTGGCCGGAATCCCTTTGTCGATCCAATACTTTCCAAAGATCAAGCTGCAATTGTAACTGCCTTTTAATACGATGTCGACGATCACATCAAAGGCTTTAGGGGAAAGGCGCTCGGTAGGACTGATAAAATTACCGGCCGCATTGTTCAAGAGGCCGTTCACTTCACCAAATTCGGCGACTCCCGCCTCCAATACTTTTTCTACTTCCAGAGGTTTGCGCACATCGCAGGCAATGGGCAAGATTTTGCCACCGGTGCTTTTGCGCAATTCTTCTGCCGTTTGGTCAAGAACTTCTTGTTTGCGACTAGCAATAATGGTATTCGCGCCCAAGGTCATGAAATATTCGGTCATGGAACGTCCTAAACCCGTGCCACCGCCGGTGATCAGTATGGTTTTGCCCTTCAGTTCATCGGCTTTGAACATGGGTTTCAGATATTTTTTTTGCTCAGCCATGGTTTTTTGCTTTTTTATTCGGTTTTTCAAAAAGAGAACTAAAGAAGGATAGCACTAAACTAAAAAGTAAGGCCCACCAAAACCCTTCCACCGTAAATCCCGAGATCAGCGCATCGGCGATCATGATTATTCCCGCATTGATCACCAGTAAGAACAAGCCAAAGGTTAAAATGGTGAACGGAATCGTGATTATTATCAATAAAGGCTTTAAAAAACCGTTCAATATGGCCAGGGTAATGGCCACCAGCAGGGCCGTCCAGAAAGAGTCGATTTGCACTGCCGGAATGATATAGGCGATAAAGATTACTAAAATGGTGCGTAAGATCAGTTTAAGGAACCAGTTCATTTTTTTTGATTTTGGTTTGGTTGAATTTAAGCTTTTATGGGGAAACTACCTGCATCAATTGGGCACAAAATATGGCCCCAAAGGTTCCCACTGCATAGCCAAAAACGGCGAGTAAAACCCCAACCGGGGCAAGCGAAGGACTAAAAGCCGAAGCTACGATAGGTGCAGAAGCGGCTCCGCCTACATTGGCTTGTGAGCCAACGGCTACGAAAAAGAATGGGGCCTTGATCAATTTGGCTACGCCCAGCAAAATGATGACGTGTACCAGCATCCAAATGATACCCACCAGAAATAGTCCAATGTTGTCGAAAATGGCGGTGATGTCCATTTTCATGCCAATGGTAGCTACCAAGACGTATAGAAAAGCCGATCCGAATTTTGAAGCACCGGCACCTTCATATTGTTTTAATTTGGTGAAAGAGAAGACCAAGCCCAAAAGTGTGGCCGTCACTACGATCCAAAAGAAACCACTGCTCAAAGAAGTCAGTCGGTACGTTTCCAGGAATTCTTTTTTAGACTCCATGATCGGGGTCATGAGGTCAGAGACCAAATGAGAAATTGCGGTACCTCCAAAACCTATCGCGCAAATGATCATGATGTCAGTTAAGCTGGCATTTCTGGCGATACTGGCATGGTAATCAGCTACCTTTTGCTTCAGGGAACTGATGGCTGAAGTATCGCCCTTGAAGACCTTGTCGATTCGTTCAGACATGCCCGCACCGATCAGTAAAAAAGCCATCCATAGATTAGCTACGATCACATCCACTGTGATCATGGCCGAGAACAGTTCATCGCTGGCCTGATAGATCTCTTTCATGGCGGTTTGGTTGGCTCCGCCGCCAATCCAGCTTCCGGCCACGGTGGCTAAGCCACGCCAAACTTCGTCGGGACCGCTGCCCCCAATAATGTCAGGGGCAAAGGCCGAAACTGAAAGAATAGCGATCGGTCCCCCGAAAATGATGCCCACCGTGCCGGCAAAGAACATGATCAAAGCCTTAGGGCCCAATTTCAAGATGCCATCAAGGTCAATGCTCAAGCAAAGTAAGACCAAGGAGGAGGGAAGCAAATAGCGGGAAGCCACGAAGTATAGGTTCGATTCTTCTCCCGATATCAATCCGGCTGAATTGCACAAGGAAGGGATAAAGTAGCAAAGCAGAAGCGCAGGGACGAATTTGTAAAATTTCTGCCAATAGGTATTGGATGAACTGGCCGTGTAGAAGATGGCTGCCAGAATGCTGATCAATATCCCCAATACTATGGCATCATTGGTAAAAAGGGCTGCTTCACTGATTTCTTCCATATATTTAAAGTGCTTTTCGCGGTCTAAAATAGAGGGCAAATTAGCCATATTAAACCTTAATTCTTCATTTTCGTAGAGATGAAATGCCGATATTTATGGCATATTGACAAGCTATTTTCACGATTATGAATATTCAGGGTTCGCAAACCGATGATAAACCTAAGTCCGGAGGGTTAAGGATTTCAAGGACAACCATGCCGGATGATGTGAGAAGCACTGCGGCTCACCTTTCAAATTCAGACGACAATCTTCTTCAAGTGATCAACCGTCAGTCGAGAGAGTTGGCCATGGTGATCACCTTGGAAGGAAAGATCAAATTCTGTACACAAGCCATCAAAATGCTGCTGGGATACGATTCCACGCGCTTGATCGGTAATAATGTAAAAGAGATCATTCCCGTGAAACAGTGGGTAGCTTTTCGCGCCGCACTTAGGGCAAGCGAAGAAGAGTCAGAAGAACCGATTTACATCGACTGTAGCTTTATCGATGCAGAGGATAAAAAACAGCGATTCAGTGTTTCGGTGGAGGATTTTCGGCATCACCCTACGGTGGAAGGTTATATCGTCCATGCCCACATGATCAGCCGTCAAAAAACACTGGAAAAACGCTTACAGTTGCGTGAGGCAGCCATGGATGCAGTCAAAGAAGCCGTGATCGTGATCGACCCTTCTCAGCAAAAGGTGCTTTATGCCAATCAAGCCTTTTACATTCTGAGCGGCTTCACCGCTACAGAGATCGTAGGCGGGAAGCTTGACGTCTTCAAATCGCCCTACTCTGAGATGTTATTTGATGAGAAGACCGACCCCAAGGAAATAGAGAAGTTCAGAAGAGCCCTACGCAGGCGTACGAACTATAAAGGACGGATCTATAGCAAGCGCAAGAATGGGGAGGTGTTTTACAATCGTTTTGCTCTTAAGCCCACCTTTGATGCGCAAGGCGATCTCCAGTATTATGTGGCTACCGCAAATAAGACAAGAGCGCGGAAGAAGAAGTGAGGATAAACAGTCTGATCAAATTGCTTTAATCCATCCGGATCAATATCCTCAGTCGATCCCGTTTTCTAAATTTATTTATAAAAGGTTTTTCCTCAGGTCAAGCAAGTCATTGACCTTTTCTTCATCTTGATGCTGATGGTAGGCGTAGATCAGATTATTGATTAACCGCTTTACCACTTCGAGCTTGGTGCAGGGCAAATAAAAGGCCGACTTTGACTCCAGTTTCAATTGTGCCAGAAACTCTTCGATGTCTTCCATTTGAAAAAATCCACCCTGATTAAAGAGGTTGATGTAAAAAAGAATGTTGTTCGGGTCGCTGCGATCTCCAAAAGGTAAAGGCAGATCGGTGTAGGCAAGCACGAAGTGTTCGGGGAGATTTACCCCGTAAATGGGCACTTTCAATCGATGTGCGATCTCTAGGTATAGAATGGAAAGACTGATTGGGCTGCCTTTTCTGCGCTCTAAAACTTGGTTGATGTATGCGTTCTTAGGGTGGTGGAAGTCTTCTTTGTTGCCATGAAAACCGTAAATCGAGAAGAACACCCTGTTGATCACCCCGGCTTTTTCCAGGGCAGTGTAATTCGGGTTCAATTCGATCCAAATGTCTTGGGTTAATTGATCCACAAAATCGTGAATGGCTTGCTCGTTCAGTTCCGGATATTGGTATTTGGCGATGATGATAGCAGCCTCCAAATAACTGCCATCCATTTTCTTCCAATCCATTAACATGGCACCCACGTTCGACAATTGGATCTTATGGATCAGGTTCTCTAAGCGGCCTTGTAATCTTTTATCGAAAGATTTTTCCCAACGCTCCTCCAAAATGGGTACGATGGCATTCCCAAAGCTGATCAATTCACCCTTGACCTGATCATAGATCTGCTGATCCGGGTCATCCAGCAGGCTCATTAAAGCGGTGAGTTTTGTGTCCTTTGCCATTCTAAACAAAGATAAAGAACGGCTCGACAGATTTTTTTTGATTCGACGGAGTTATCCACCACGAATTGTTCAATTGCGAGGACTTTACAGATTTTACAAGCGGTAGAGCACGGCTTCAATAAGCTTTTTCATGGCTTTTGGGTAGTTCTTACTGAAGGAATTTGCCGTGCGGTTTGCAACGACCAAACACAAGGTAGCGGCTTCATGGCCCAGTAGGCGACTTAAGCCGTAGAGCGCGGAAGTCTCCATCTCGTAATTCACCAAACGACCTGCTTGATGATGAAAGTCGGCAAAAAGCTGATTTTGGTTCGCAATGGCGGGCTTCAACCTTATCGAACGCCCTTGTGGTCCGTAAAATCCGGGAGCAGTCAAGGTAATTCCCCGATTAAGGCCTTCGATCGATGAAAAGCGTTCCATTTGGACCTCGGATCCTGAAACCAGATAAGGGGTGTTGATGCCTTGTGGCCATTTGCAGTGATCCAGAAAGGCCTTTAGGATCTCCTCTTCTTCTGGCTTGGCCTGCCAATCGTAATAATTGAGTAAGCCATCCAGTCCAATGGCATGAGAGGAGAGTACGATTTGGTCTGCAAGTACATCTTTTTGAATTGAGCCACAGGTGCCAATGCGAAGTAAATTAAGGCCGCTTTTATGGTCTTTGATCTCGCGTTTCTTAAGATCCACATTCACCAAGGCATCCAATTCGTTGAGTACGATATCGATGTTATCAGTACCTATCCCCGTGGCTATAACGCTTATTCTTTTTCCACCGATCTCTCCTGTATGAGTAATGAATTCACGATTTTCAACTTGGTGATCGATCCGATCAAAGTAAGAAGAGATCAAGCTCACCCGACCAGGATCACCTACTAGAATTACATCTTTCGCCAATTGCTCGGGCTGGAGCTTCAAATGATAGATGGAGCCATCTTGATTTAAAACCAATTCAGAAGGGTGGATCATGGGTATTTTTTTACGAATCTACGAAAGGCCGAATAGAAGGCCGAATTCTTTTCAAGATGAGGAATAAAATGAATAAATTCGAAGCAAATTTAATCCAACCATGAAAAAAACGTTTGAAGTAAATAAGATCTTAATTCCAGTTGATTTTTCAGAAACCGCTTTATTGGCTTTAGAGCATGCGGCGAGCTTCTGTGGTAAATTCTCATCAAAACTTCATTTATTGCACGTTTACAAAGGAAGAGATATTGATGTGCTTCCTGATGTAGGGTTGGGAAATACCGACCATGAAGCGATTAAAAAGAAGATCGTTGAGGAGCTGCAAAAATTAGCAGCCGGCTTTGAAAGTGATTACGGCATTGAGGTAGATATTGAGATCAGAGAGGGTGGAATTGCAAAAGGAATCTCGATGGCGGCAAGTGACTGCGACGCGGATATGATCGTAATGGGAACGCATGGAAGTAGTGGGTTCGAAGAGTTCTTTATTGGAAGCAACGCCTACAAGGTGGTCACTGCTTCACCGCTGCCGGTGCTTACCGTGCAGAGCCATGCAAAATCTAAAGCCTACGATACTATTTTTGTGGGTATCGACAGTTCCACGCATACCCGTGACAAAGTATCGCATGCGGCTGCCTTGGCAAAAACCTTTGGATCAAAGATCCATTTATGTGCCTTAATAACCGAAGATCATGAGGAGGAGAAGAACATCTTCAATTTGAAGATCAAGCAGGTAAAAGAATATTTAGATGGCCAGGGAGTGCAATACGAGAGCAGTGAAATGCACGGTGAAAATATCGCTAAAATGGTCTTTCAAAAAGCTGAAGAGGTGAATGCAGATATGATTACGATCATGACCGAACAGGAGGCGGCCACTGGATTGTTCATGGGATCCTATGCCCAACAGATCGTCAATCATTCTTCGATCCCGGTACTGTCGATCACGCCGTTTTCAGTGGTTGAAAGCTTTTCACAATCGGATTTGGAAGCCAATTTCCGCCCTTTCAACTTCTAAATCGTGCCACTCAATGTTTGCTGAAATAATCACCATTGGTGATGAAATATTGATCGGCCAGACCATTGATACCAATTCGGCTTGGATGGCCAAGCAGCTCAACGCTCTTGGTATCGAGCTGGTCCAGAGCCGGTCAATTCACGATCACGAAGAAAGCATCATTAAAGCGCTCAATAGCGTAGACCCTAGCAGTCAGCTGATTTTGATCACTGGCGGTTTGGGACCTACTAAAGATGATATCACCAAAAGGGTGCTGTCAGAGTACTTTGGCTCCAAAATATCTCGAAACCAAGAAGTGCTTGAGCAGATTGAGGCCTATTTTATCAGCAGAGGAAGGCAGATCTTAGAGTCGAATCGCAGACAAGCCGACTTGCCCGAAAAAGCCACTATTTTGCCAAATCCCTTGGGTACGGCAAGTGGCATGTGGTTTGAAAAAGAGGGAAAAGTATTTGTCAGCATGCCCGGAGTACCTTATGAAATGAAAGGCTTGATGAGTAATGAAGTGCTTCCGCTGGTAAAAGATAAGTTCGCATTGCCTTGGATGTATTTTCGCACGGTGATGACCGAAGGAATGGGCGAATCCTTTATAGCGGAGATCGTTCAGGAATGGGAAGCTTCTTTGAGTGAAAAGCAAATATCTATCGCTTACCTTCCTTCCCCCGGCGTAGTGAAGATTCGTTTAGGCATTAAAGGGGAAAGCAAAGACGCTGAATTGCTCAAGGCTAAAGTAGACCAAGAAATTAAGCAATTGTACCAATTGATCCCTACCTATATCTACGGTGAAAATGACATCAGCATGCAGGATGCCATTGCCCGTAAGTTGAAAGAGCATGGCAAATCGCTGGTGACGGCAGAAAGCTGCACGGGCGGATACCTTGCTCATCTGCTCACTTCCGTGCCGGGCAGTTCCGACTATTTTAAGGGCAGTATAATTGCTTACGCCAATGAAGTGAAGGTAGACCAGCTTTTGGTGAGCGAGAAGCATCTGGCCGAGGATGGTGCGGTTAGTGAATCGGTGGTCAAGGACATGGCCAAGGGCGTGCGTCAGCAGCTAGGCGCTGACATCGGAATTGCTACATCGGGAGTGGCCGGTCCTGACGGCGGGTCTGAAGAAAAACCAGTAGGTACGGTTTGGATTGCCATAGCCGCAGAAGGGGGCGTTTACGCCAAGAAATACACCTTCGAAAAAGATCGGGGTCGAAATATTCGCAGGGCTTCTCTGGCCGCTCTAAGCCTGGTAAGAAGGTACCTCGATGAGCAATTGAAATTGAATTAGAAATTTGGTCTGAGTAGATACTTTGAATAAAAGTCGTCTATAAATCGCGCAGCTTCATCTACCTCGTCAGTCAACAAGAATAGATCAAGATCGTCCTCACTGATGGTATGGTGGGTGTGAAGTAAAGTGTCTTTGATCCAGTCGATCAAACCTTCCCAATAGCTTTTACCAATTAAGACAATGGGAAACTTGCCAATCTTTTCAGTTTGAATTAGGGTAAGTGCCTCAAATAGCTCATCCAAAGTGCCGAAACCTCCGGGAAAAACAGCAAAACCCTGGGCGTATTTGATAAACATCATTTTTCGGACAAAAAAGTAATTGAAATTGAGGCTTTTGTCTTTGTCGATATAAGGGTTATTGTTTTGCTCAAAGGGCAGGTCAATGTTCAGTCCAACAGATTTTCCCCCAGCCCGGCTGGCTCCTTTATTTGCCGCTTCCATAATTCCCGGTCCGCCGCCACTGATCACGCCATAGCCCTTTTTGCATACCTGATAAGCCAGTTCATCGGCCATTTTATAATATGGGTTTTTGGGCAGGGTCCGTGCCGATCCAAAAATGGAGACGCAGGGACCGATCTTCGCCAAACGTTCAAAACCATCTACAAATTCAGACATGATCCGAAAAACCATCCAAGAGTCTTTGCTCTTGATCTCGTTCCATTCTTTTTCCTTGAATTTCTTGCTGATCTTATCTTCTGACTTATCCATTTTCCAATTCGGTTTTTAGGTAGCTGGCGGTGTAGCTCTTGGCCGATTTGGCCACTTTTTCGGGAGTGCCCTGAGCAATGATCCGACCTCCGTCTTTTCCTCCTTCCGGACCCAGGTCGATCACATGGTCGGCCACCTTGATGATGTCCAGATTATGCTCGATGATCAATACGGTATTGCCACTATCCACTAGTCGATTCAATACCTTAAGGAGAATGCGAATGTCTTCAAAATGTAAGCCCGTAGTGGGCTCATCGAGGATATAAAAAGTGTTTCCGGTGCTCCTTTTTGCCAGTTCTGTGGCCAATTTAACCCTTTGGGCTTCGCCTCCTGATAAGGTGGTGCTCGACTGCCCCAAATGAATGTAGCCAAGGCCTACATCCTGCAAAGTCTTTATCTTCTGAAGGATTGAAGGGATGTGCTCGAAGAAGTCTACTGCTTGATTTACGGTCAGGTCTAAAATATCAGCGATCGACTTGCTTTTATATCGCACTTCTAAAGTTTCACGATTGTACCGCTTTCCATAACACTGCGGGCAATCCACATATACGTCGGGCAAGAAGTTCATCTCAATGGTCATCTTTCCGGCTCCCTGGCACTTTTCACATCTTCCGCCCTTTACATTAAAGGAAAATCTACCCGGTTTATAGCCGCGAATCTTTGCTTCCGGTAATGCGGAAAACAAAGTGCGGATATCGGTAAATACCCCAGTGTAGGTAGCGGGATTAGACCTGGGTGTCCTTCCGATGGGCGACTGGTCGATCTCAATGATCTTATCGATGTGTTTCACCCCGCTGATCGATTTGTATGGTAAGGGTTTGCGCTTGCCCCGGTAGATCTCTTGATTTAAGATCGGATAAAGGGTCTCGTCGATCAGGGTAGATTTTCCGCTCCCCGATACTCCGCTCACGCAGATCAGCTTTCCCAGGGGGAATTTTACATTCACCTGCTTCAGGTTGTGTCCGCTTGCTCCTTTCAATTCAATTTGAAACTGGCTGCCTCTTCCTTTTCTTCGTTTTTTGGGAATGTCGATCTTTTGCTCATTTCGCAGATAGGCCGCGGTAAGGCTGTCTCCCTTTACAAAATCTTTTGGCGCGCCCTGGGCTACGATCTTACCTCCCAATCGGCCGGCTCCAGGACCAATATCGATCAGGTGATCTGAGGCCAACATGATGTCCTTATCGTGCTCAACCACAATGATGGAGTTACCCAGATCCTTTAATTGGAGCAGGGCTTCGATCAGCTGATGATTGTCTTTTTGGTGTAAGCCGATGCTGGGTTCATCCAAGATATAGAGCACACCCACCAGTTGAGAGCCGATCTGAGTGGCCAGGCGGATTCGTTGTGCTTCACCGCCACTTAGCGACCTGGCAGAGCGATTTAAAGAAAGATAGACCAATCCCACGTCTACCAGAAAGCCAATCCGATCCCGTAATTCCTTCAAAATATCTTTGGCGATGAGCTGCTTGCGATCGTCTAAGAGCGTTTCTACGTTGTTCATCCAATCAGCCAATTCGATGATGTCGATCTTACTGAGATCTGCAATATTTTTATCACCAATGCGAAAGTAAAGTGCCTCTTTTTTTAAACGTTGGCCTTCACAGCTTTCACACGCTACCTTGTTCATGAATTGGATCGCCCACTTGCCGATGGATTTCCCTTTGTTTTCCTCATATTGTCGGGCGATAAAGTCTGAAATACCTTCAAACTCAAAAGCTACCTTTGAATTGCGACTGCCATTTTTTTCATTCAGATAAATGGCCGAGCTGGTTCCATTCAAAAGGATGCTGATCACTTCATCAGAAAATTCAGAAAGGGCTGTATTGACCGTATACCCATAATGAACGATCAGTTTTTCGATTTGCTTAAAGATCCACTTCGAAGAATATTTACCGAGCGGCTTAATGCCTCCCTGCTTAATGGAGAGTTTTGGATCTGGAATGATCTTATCTCTGCTTACTTGGGCAGTTTCTCCTAAGCCATTGCATTTCGGACAGGCCCCATAAGGGGAATTGAAAGAAAACGTATTTGGTGAGGGTTCATCGTAAGAAATTCCGCTAGTTGGGCACATGAGATTCTTACTGAAGTAACGCGGTTCCTCTTTTTCTTTACCTTTTTCCAGTACCATGGCCACCCCTTTGCCTTGCTTCATCGCTTGGCCTAGGGCTTCCCTTAGTCGACCTTGACTTTGGTCGCTCACCTTCAATCGATCGATCACGATTTCAATGTCATGGGTTTTATATCGATCCAGTTTGGTGTTGCGATCAACGTCTATGATCTCCCCATCCACTCTCGCCTTCAAATACCCTTGCTTCAGTATCGATCGAAAGAGTTCGGCATAGTGTCCTTTTCTTCCTTTGATCAAAGGGGCAAGAATGCTCACGGATTTATCCTCGTAAGTATCTAAAATGAGCTGAAGGACCTCCTTTTCAGAGTATTTCACCATTTTTTCCCCGCTCACATAGGAATAAGCGTCGGCAGTTTTGGCGAATAAAAGTCTTAGGAAATCATAAATTTCTGTGATCGTGCCCACGGTCGAGCGGGGGTTCTTACTCACCGTTTTTTGCTCAATGGCAATTACAGGGCTTAATCCGTTGATCTTATCTACATCAGGCCGTTCCAGAGTGCCTAAAAACTGCCTGGCGTAAGAGGCAAAGCTCTCCACATATCTTCTTTGGCCTTCCGCATAAATGGTATCGAAGGCTAAAGAAGATTTTCCGCTGCCGCTGAGGCCTGTGATCACTACTAGCTTTTCTCTGGGAATCTGAAGCGAAATATTCTTTAGGTTGTGAACTCTGGCTCCTTCAACTTCCAGTTCCTCTACAAAAGGCTCTACATCCATAGAATACGAAATAATCCGGTTGATCCTTACCCAACCTGATAAAGCTTAATTAGTTCAACTTGTATTCTCCTGCAGTCGGGATTTTGACCTGGTACAAATCGCCTTGTGGATTATTCAAATAGCCCTGTCTGAGCCAGGGGTTGAATCGCTTTAAGGTTTTGTAGCTGATTTGATGACTTTTGGAGAAATCGGCAAAGTCCTTCACGCTGCTGTCGATATCTACCACATTGAACGCATAAGGTGGGTACAGGTCTTTCTTTCTGATGTGAAAACCATAGCTTTCCGGCTCAGAAAAGATGTGCTTTACCGCCATGATGCGAAACAAGTATCTGGATGTTTCCTGATTCAATAAAAGGTCAAAATAATTGTCGGTCTTCTGTCGCTCCAATTCGTCGTTTATCCTTGCTCTTCCCACATTGTAGGCAGCGGCTACCAATGCCCAGTCGCCGTATTTTTCATAGGCATCGTTAAGGTATTTGCAAGCCGCAAGGGTCGACTTTTCCATATGGTAACGCTCATCAACTTCCTTGTTGACCTCTAAACCATATTCTTTGGCGGTTTCTTCCATGAATTGCCAATAACCGGCTGCCCCCACGGGTGAAACCACATTTTGTAAACCACTCTCTACCAAAGCCAGGTATTTGAAGTCGTCGGGTATTCCCTGGGCTTCGAGAATGGGCTCGATCACCGGAAACCAGCGATTGGCTCTTTTGAAATAGAGGATGGTGTTCGAGTGAAAATAGGTATTGGAATGCAATTCTCGGTCGAAGCGCTCGTAGACTTCCGGATCCGACATGGGTACCTGCATTTCTGCAAAGGAGAAACTCTTCGGCGGACTTAAACTATAAATGTTATAGCTTTCATCGATGCGATCCTGATGCGCCTGTTCTTCTTTTTCGCGATCTACGCCTTGAAAAAAGACCTGGACCAAGGTGATCAAGGCCAAGGGTAAGATCACCCATTTAAGCGCTTTTCCGTAATTGTTTTTCATTGGTTTCACTCTTTGCTTTTGGCTTAGCTATTCGACTTACTAAATATAACGAAATGAATAAGAGTATCGCATACCCACCGAACAGATAAGTAAACATTTTGGTCCAGTGATGAGCGGCCAGGAGGATAAAGCTCAAGGTTACCGACATAATGCCAATCCCAGCGATCAGAAGAGCCACGGATTGCTCACTGAATCCGGCATAAGATAAGTGATGAGTGGTGTGATCTTTACCGCCTACGAAAGGAGAGCTCTTCTTCAGCAGACGATTGATGGTTACCGTAGTGGTGTCTGACAAGGGTACAATGAAGGCCAGAGCGAGCATCACGATCTTCGTGAGATTCGAGGCACCTTCCATTGGGAAATTCCACAAGAAAGGGATGGCCAGGGCTGCCAATAATACCCCCAGGAACTGGCTGCCTGTATCTCCCATGTACATCCGAGAAGGGCTCCAATTAAAGAATAGAAAACCCAGCAGCGCCCCGGTGATGCCCAAGAGGATCAAAAAATAGATCGAGATCAGGGAATCCGAGAATAAGAGAGCAATTAATAGGGATGCGGCCGCTGAAATACTGGCCACGGTGGCTACCGCATCCATATTGTCTAGCATATTGATCGAGTTCATCATTCCAACTACCCAAAGAAGGGTTAAGGCGTAATTGGCCCATTGCGAATCAAAGAAATCAATGGATGTACCGCTTGCGATCAGGATCAATCCACAAATAAACTGAGCAATGAATTTTAGACTTGGGTTAGTGTTATAGGCGTCGTCAGCCAGCCCTACCAAAAAAGCGGCAGCAGAGGCAAGTAGTATGCCAATCAGCTTGGTGTCGAATCTCGTGTTTAGTTCAGGAAAAATAAACTGTCCGATGGTCAATATCAATAGGAAAACGATAAAGAAAGAGATGCCACCAAAGGATGGCTTAGAGGTAGAAGCCCAGCGAATCACATTGTCATCTACATTCCTGATGCCTAGGTTTCTTGCAAACCGCAAGAAAATTCGGTTGGTCAAGACACTGAAGACCAGGGCCATCAAAAATAGGACACACGACTTCGCCAGAAATACTTCCATTGCATCTAATTATTCGAAAGGACTATTAAAGTCTTTGAAGGCGTCGGCTTTTTGATCCTTTTCAGAAACGGTAACCTCCTTTATGGGCCAATGTATGTCTAAGGTGGGGTCATTCCACATTAAAGCTCCTTCGGCGTCAGGCTGATAGTTTTTCGTGCACTTGTATGAAAAAATGGTGTCGGCTTCCAAGGTTAGAAAACCGTGTGCAAATCCTACCGGTACAAAAAGCTGATCTTTATTCCTTTCATTCAATTCTATACTGAAATGCTGGCCATAAGTTTCAGATTTCCTGCGAATATCCACAACTACATCCAAAACAGCTCCTTTTATCACTTGAATCAGTTTTGCCTGAGCATGAGGCGGACGTTGAAAGTGCATGCCCCGCAAGACGCCTTTTTGCGATTTAGACAGATTGTCTTGTACGAAGTGGTGATGAAAGTTCAAGCTCTTCATCTTCTCCAAATTGTAGGATTCAAAAAAGAAGCCTCGCTCGTCTTCAAAAACCTTAGGCTTTATGATCAACAGCTCTTTAAATCTGGTTTCAATGATCTCCATTTACGCTTTTCTTTTAAATCTCGACAGCCATCCTTGCTTTTCTGCACTGGTGTCGTCATAATAGCCTTGTCCGTATCCATACCCATACCCATAGCCGTAGCCAGATCCATACCCATAGCCGTAGCTACGTTTTTGCAGATCTACCCCGTTCAAGACCACAGATAGCTTATTGATTTTATTTTCTCTGATCAAGCGATCGATGCTTTGGACAAATTGTTTCTTTGAGTATTCTGCTCTAAAAATATAGATGGGGTAATCCGCTCTTTGAATCACTTCTATGCCGTCGGTCACCAGACCAACCGGCGGATTGTCACAAATGATAAGGTCGTAAGACTTTTTCAAATGGTCAATGATCAAATCGAGGTTTCCATTGATGATCAGTTCGGAGGGGTTTGGCGGAACCGGCCCTGCCGTGATAAAGTCGAGATTTTCTAGTTTTGAGCGATGGATGCATTGGTCGATTTGATCCTTGTCGATCAGGAGCGTGCTCATCCCTTTTTGATTTTCAACGCCAAAGCCTTTGTGAATCTTAGGTTTTCGCATGTCGAGATCCAGAATGATCACCTTTTTGCCTCCGTAGGCAATGATGCCCCCTAAATTAATGGCAATGAAGGTTTTACCTTCTCCTGAAACCGTAGAAGTTACCGCCATGATCTTTGGCTGCTCATCTTTTGAAATGAATTGGAGGTTGCTGCGCAAGGATCGAAAGGCTTCTGCGATGATCGACTTGGGATTTCGATCTACGATCAATTGAGATACAGGGATGTCCTGCTTGTATTTTGGCACCATGCCGAGCATGCTCACCTCCGAGCGACTATAATTTTGGATCTCAGCGATGGAAGTGATCTTATTGTGCAGCAGGTATTTCAAGATCACCAATAGCATACTGATCAATATCCCAAAAGCCACAAAACTGATGATGATCAATTCTTTGTTTGGAGAGATAGGGGTATTCGAGATCTTGGCCACATCCAAGACGTTTACATTCGAAACAAAACCTTCCTGCGAGATAGAGTATTCGGTTTTCTTCTCTAATAACAGGGTGTAGAATTTCTCATTGATGTCGTAGGTGCGTTTCAGACGAAGCAACTCGATCTCTTGCTCCGGAACGTCGAAGTATCCTTCCTCGAGATCATTTGCTTTGTCGGTCAGACCATCAAGCCTATCCTGCAACTTCATCCGTAAGGAATTCACGCTTTTGATGATCAGGTTCTTCTGAATTTCAATCTGATAATCGACCTTCTTAACCGGATCACTGCCTTCTTTGGTGGTATAAAGCATGCGCTGCTTTTCCAGCAGTAATTCATTTAAACCGTCCATTAGCGTGGTGATGCTGCCTTCTGAACTACTTCCTACCAGAATAGGAAGCAATTCGTACACGTCTATGTCATCATCCTTGTCAAGTTTTTCATTGATCTGGTCCAATAAACTCAATTGGATCTCTAGATCAACTCTGGCTTCATCCAGTTGATTCAGTCGGTCTACAAAGATGGTGGATACTTCGGTGACATCTGAGATGTTGTTATCCCGCTTGAATTCCTGAATCTCTTTTTCGGCACTTTTTTGTTGATCATAAACCGTGGTAATCTGATTGCTTAGAAACTGAAGGATCTGTTTGGAGCTCTGTTTCTTCTTTTCTACATTATAAAATTTGAATTCCTTTATCACATGGCTAACGATCTCCTTAGCCTTTAGTCGGTTGTTGTCGCTGTAACTCAGCTTGATGGTATTGGCACTGATGTTCTGGATCTCGATTTCAAGCTTGTTGGACACCTCTTTGGCCATGTCTGCCAAATTGTTGATCACAAAAAAGTAGGTGAGAGGCTTTACCGCTTTGGTGTCTTTGGCAATGCGATCAAAATCTTTGATCCATACTCTGAGGGTGGCAAACGGCAATTGCACTACTTTGCCAAATTCGATCTCCTTTTCTTGATTCTCTTCGTCGCCCCAGATCAATTTTCCGCTGTACTCATCTTTGAACGTAAGGTCTATCCGAATGGTGGCCAGGTTACTGTCTTTAACCAGAAGCTCCACCTCAAAAGGTGAAGAGCGATAGATCTCATTGGTTAAAAATTGGCCCTGAGTAAAATACGACACCTCCAGCGGTAATCTGGCAATGGCATTTTTTGCGATCAGGTTGGAACGCAATAATTCGATCTCCGCGGAAATGTCTTTCGTTTCATAGAAATCGTCAACCTCCAAAAGCTGATTGGCCTTGTTGGATTTTTCGATCTGGATCAATGCACTAGAGCGGAATACCGGACTGCTATAGCGGATGTAAAGTAGGCTGGCCACCACGGATAATGAGAGTGTAAGGAGGATCCAGACCAGGTTCTTTTTAAAGATGTAAATGAACAGACCAAGGTCAAACTCCGTGTTGAAGGTGGTTAATTGGTGTGATGCCGAATTAACTCTATTCAGTTCATCATTGTGTTGGTTTTGATCTTGCAAAAGAAGCTTATTCTAAACGATCAAGCACCACGTAGAGGGTGATCAAACTAGTTACTAATCCAAGGATGGGGGCTAGCTCGCGAGCCACTTGTCTAACCGTTGCGCCTACCGGCTCAACGTAGATAATGTCTCCTGCCTGTAAGATTATATTTCCGTCTTTGATCCCCTCTATTCTGGAAAGATCGATCAGGTGCACTTTGGGGTCTGCCAAATCGCCCCGGATCAATTTGATCCGTTTTGCCCTGCCATCTTCCCTTAATCCGCCAGCTAGCGCCAGGGCCTCCAATAGGGTTACGTTGTTGTTGGTAAGCGTAACCACTAAACCGCTCCCGTCGTTTCCCGGGAAGATGGTGACCCTTCTGTTGGTGACATTGAGCATGATGAATGGATCAATGTAGACTTCCTCGTATAATTCTTCAAGATAGAGTTCCGCCTCTCTCAAGGTTTTTCCGGCAATTTTTACTCGCCCGATAATGGGGAGGTTTACGATGCCGTCGTACTCCACCAAGTAGTTGATGCCGACATTAAGCTGTTGCATCATTTGCATGTTCTCATTGGTGACATCGATCAGGCGGAAACCGTTATTGGTAAACAGTCTGAAACTAATGATATCGTTGGGAGCTATCTTCCATTCACCCACGGTATCCGCAGCAATTTCATCGTATTCAAAATCCTTTTTGGTTTTGAACATGATGCTAGGGTTGTAAGGGGCACATGCTGCAAACAAACTGGCAATCAGGGCAACCAGGGCGATCTTTCTCATCATAAGGCTCAAATGTGCAAATCTATCAAATTAATCACGCTTTAGGCGTCGACTTAGGTAAGTAAAGATCGATATAATTGATCCATATCCTGCACCAACCTGCGATAATGAAACTTATGGTTGGCATGTTCCCAACCCTTTTCGGATAATCGTTCTCTCAATTGGGTGTCTTCAATCAGTTCTAGCATGCCGTTTTTATAGCCTTCCCGATCATCGATCTCTTTCACTAAAGCGGTTTGATTTGGCAAAACGGTATTGACCACTCCTCCCACTTTAGTGGTAAGAATAGGTTTGCCGGCTGCCTGAGCTTCTATCAAACTTACCGGAGTGCCCTCATTTAGCGAACTTAAGGCCACGACGTCCAGTCCGGCAGTCACGGTATCAATACTTTTGATCCAGGAAGTAAAGTGTAAGCTCGCCTTTCTCATTGCCGAGGAGTCGCCATTTACATAATCAATGCCCAAATTGGCAGTATAGCGTTTTAGATCTTCTCTTTCTGAGCCATCGCCGATGATGAAACCTCTTACTTTTTGCTTGCTATTCTCCAGACTATGCTTAAAAGCATCAATGAACAACTTGTGATTTTTTATGGGGACCAACCTGCCAATAATGCCTACTGCGATCTCATCTTCATCGAGCATAAATTGTCTTCGAAAAGCCGCTCGTTTAGACTCTTGATCCGATTGAAATTTCTCCAGTTCGAAGCCCAAGGGAATCACGGCGATCTTGCCCGACCTGCAAATGCGGTAGCGCTTGCTCAACTCTAACTTTTGGCGTTCACTTATGGCAATGATCTTGTCTGTTTTCAAGGCCAGGACGCGCTCAATATTCTTGTAAAGGCTGCTTTTAAACCGACCAAAATAGGAGTGGAACACATGGCCGTGAAAGGTATGCACCATTTTTGCTTTGCCGTAGGCGATTCCCGCACTTCTGCCGATCGCTCCCGCTTTAGAGGCGTGGGTGTGTATGATATCCGGCTTGAACTCTCGGATAATCTTTTTGATGTGTTGGTAAGCGAGCCGGTCGTTCTTCAAATCCAAGCTGCGATGCATGCCATCGATCAAATTCGCTTTTACCCCAATTTGCTGCAGGATGTGGTCTGAACTTTCTTCAGAATCTTCCTCTCTTCCCCCTACCAAAAGTGTCTCGTAATCCGGTTCCAGATACTTCGTTAGCAGGGCTGCGTTGAAGGTAGGCCCCCCTAAATTGAATCGATTGATGATCCTAAGTACCTTTGGCATTGATTAGTCTATTAAAACAGGTGTTTGGTCGACAAAACTAGGCAATATATCTTTTCCACCAGTGGTTAAAGACCACCAGTGCCCAGATGTTGGCTTGCACATCTGCGGGTTGTTTTGATTGCAGTCGGTCTTTAAGCAGATTTACGTAAGAAACGTTGAAGATGTTCTGCTCTTGTAGAAATTCTACCGATAAAAGATCGTCAAACACCAGTTCCCTAAGCTCTCCGTTTAGCCAACTCCAAAGGGGGACTTCAAAGCCTTGCTTTGGCTTGTCGTATAAGGAGGGAGGTAGAAAATCCTTTGCGGCATCTCTGAGGATCCGCTTGGTAGAGAATTCGGTGATCTTGTAAGCCGAAGGCAGCTCAAAGGCAAAGTTGACCACATTGTGGTCTAAAAAGGGGGTTCTAACTTCTAAGCTGCAGGCCATCGACATCAGGTCAACCTTCCGCAACATGTCACCCAGAAGCACCATGTTAAGGTCGGTATATAAGATGTTGTTGAAATCTTCTGACTGCATCAGCGGATTGATCAGGTTGTGCTTTCTTCTTTGATACACATCGCCTTTCAACTTACTGGTCATTAAATTGGCCGCATCGGCTTCATTTTGCAAACCTGCCCATAACCAATACCGATCGGGGATACTTAGCGCCGAGCCTTCCGAAAATTTATGCAGCTTGCGGAAGAGGTTGCCCACTTTGGTGTGTCTACTTTTTGGTAAGACCTGCCACAAGAAGCTGAGGTTTTTGGTTAACGCACTTTTTACGCCATCCTTTCGCATGAGAAACTCACCACGATGTTTATTGTAGCCTGCAAATAATTCATCGGCTCCATCGCCGGAAAGCGCCACCTTCACGAATCCCGAGGTTTTTTTACTCAACGCATGCACCGCCAAGGCAGAAGAGTCGGCGAAGGGTTCATCGATATAATTCAAGGTATCCGATAGGCTATCCAGCAGATCTTGTTCGCCAAGCATAAAGGTTTGATGGCTTGTGCGATATTTTTTAGCCACCAACTCCGCATGTTTACTCTCGTCAAATTGAGGATGATCCTTGAATCCCATAGAGAAGGTGTGTAAATCCTTCTGGTGTCTGCTGGCCAATGCCGTGATCAAGGATGAGTCGATACCTCCACTTAGGAAAGTGCCGAGCGGCACATCAGAAACCAAACGATTTTGTACCGATTGCGATAAGCGCTCGATCAATTCAACCTTGGCATCTTCATAATTGAGGTCGCGGTATCCGGGTTTTGCCGGATCATATTCCAATTGGTAAAAAGGGATACTTTGTAGTCGTTTTTGCGCGTCGACTTTCAGATAATGACCGGGTTCCAGTTTTTTAAGATCCTTGATGATGGAATGGGGCTCCGGAATATAATTGAGCTGTAAATAGGTATAGAGGGAGTTGTGATCGAGCGTTCTTGGAATATCAAATTTGAGCAGCGCCTTCATTTCGGAGCCGAAGGCAAAGAACTCCTCAGAATTATAGAAGAGAAGTGGTTTAATGCCGAAACGATCTCTAGCCAACAACATTTCATTCGCCTCTTTATCGAATATGGCCAGGGCAAAGAAGCCGTCCAGTTTATTGAGGAAAGCCGTTCCGTATTGCAAATAGGCTTGTAAGAGCACTTCAGTGTCTCCACTGGTTCTGAACCTGGAGCCGCTTTGCTCGAGCTCTTTTCTTAGCTGTCGATAATTGTAGATCTCGCCGTTAAACACCATACAATAGCGACCGCTCGCGTCGAAAAATGGTTGGTTAGAGTCTGCTGAGGTATCCAGGATCGCTAGTCTTCGGTGACCTAAAGCAGCGCGTTCGAAAGTTTGAAAGCCCGCTGCGTCAGGACCTCTCTTGCTGAGCGTATCCACAGCAGATCGAAGGGCTGATTCTTGATCGGACTTTAGGAGTCCACTAGAAAATATACCACTGATTCCGCACATCGATCTGGCTCTTTAGGGAGTTACTTTTTGAGGCTTTTTATCAATAAAATGAACCAAGCGATGATCAAAAGACTGCCGCCAATCGGCGTTACCGGTCCGAGCATTTTTAAGGCTTCGATCCCGATCAGTTCTCTCGTGCTCAGCAAATAGATCGAAAAGGAAAAACAAATGGTACCCACTACGATCAACCACAGGATCAGCTTGCTCTTGAACTGCTCGTAGGGCTGGAAGCCTAAGATTAGTAACAAAATGGCGTGAAACATTTGGTAGCGCACTCCGGTCTGAAAGCTATCCACCAGGGAGTCGCCTAACACGCTGCTAAGCGCATGGGCTGCCATGGCACCGTTGATTACTGCGATCATGCCGAAAAAGAAAGCCCAACTCAAAAAACTTCTTCTCATTTTTCAAAGATAGTCATTGGGAAAGATTAAAATTGTGCCCTTAAGCGGATAAAAATTAAAGCAAATGGGCTTATCAGGAAAAAGACAAGGTATATTTCTTATCGGGGCAGGACGTTCTTCCCAATACCTCATTCATTACTTGATAAAGCATGCTCAAGAAGGCAATTGGAGGCTAAAAATAGCCGATCTTCAATTTTCGGCCGACTTTAAAAGCAGGATGGAAGCTGAGGAGCACGTGGAACTGCTTTTACTCGACATCAAAGATTCGGCAGCACGCCAAGCCGCAATTCAAAGCGCGGATCTTGTGATCTCCATGTTGCCTGCTCACATGCACCTTGAGGTCGCCAAAGATTGTATCGCTTTCAAAAAACACATGGTGACCGCTTCTTACATATCGTCGGAAATGAAGGCCTTGGAAAAAGAAGCCAAGGAGGCGGGGGTTTGTATGATCAACGAGATTGGGGTAGACCCGGGAATTGACCACTGTTCCGCAATGGAAGAGATCGATGCAATTCGAGACGAAGGCGGGAAGCTGCTCGATTTTGAGACCTTTACCGGAGGCCTGGTAGCTCCTGACTCTGACACCAACCCCTGGAACTACAAATTTTCGTGGAATCCAAGAAATGTGGTGATCGCCGGGCAGGGCGGAGCCGTTAAATTCATTCAAGAGGGAACCTATAAATACATTCCTTATCATAAACTCTTTCGCAGAACGGAATTGATCCAGATCAAAGGCCATGGTCGTTTCGAAGGATATGCCAATCGTGATTCTTTAAAATACCGGCAGGTTTACGGACTGGAAGACATACGTACCATGTTCCGGGGAACCCTTAGGAAACCCGGTTTTTGCAGGGCCTGGGACGCATTCATCCAATTGGGCGCCACCGATGATTCTTACGTGATCGAGAACTCTGCCGAGCTCAGCTTTAGGGATTTCATAAACTTGTTCTTACCCTACAATCCCCACGATTCAGTGGAATTGAAATTGAGGCATTATCTCAACTTGGCCCATGATGAAATGGAACTGTTCGATAAACTGGCCTGGTTGGATATCTTTGAAGAGATACCGGTTGCATTGGAGCGAGCTACTCCTGCTCAGATCTTACAAAAGATCTTGGAACGCAAGTGGAAACTGGAAGCGGGGGATCACGATATGATCGTGATGTGGCACAAGTTCGTCTACGAAATAGAGGGCCGGGAAAAGGAGAAGCATTCTTCTATGGTGCTACTGGGCGACGATCAGTTTACGGCGATGTCTAAGAGTGTAGGCTTGCCCGTTGCGCTTGCTGCCAGATTAATTCTCAAGGGGAGTATTCAAGAAAGTGGCATTCATGTGCCCATCAAAAAAGCCATGTACCAACCCATTTTACAGGCGCTCGAAGAAGAGGGGATAGTATTCAAAAAAGAGCTTGTTCGCCCTTAGCGAATATCCACGGCCAGCACCTTTTCGCCGCCAAGCAAACCTTCTAGGTGGTCGCCTTTTTTTACCTCACCCACGCCTTCAGGCGTTCCTGTAAAGATCAAGTCGCCTATTTTGAGGGTGAAGAATTGGGATATGTAGGCGATCAATTGATCAATGGAAAAAAGCATGTCCTCGCTGTTTCCTCGCTGCTTTTGCTCATGATTGAGCATGAGCTGAAATTCAATATTCCCCATGTTGGGAAAGCTTTCTTTGGGAATAAACCGTCCCACGGCCGCAGAGCCGTCAAAGGCCTTGGCTTTTTCCCAAGGCAGGCCTTTGGCTTTGAGTTCTGCCTGCAGATCCCTGGCGGTGAAGTCGATGCCCAGGCTTAATTCCTGATAATACCTCTCGGCGAATTCCGGTGCGATGTGCTTGCCTACTTTATTGATCTTTACTACGATCTCCGCTTCATAATGGATCGAGGTTGAGAAGTCGGGGTAAAAGAATGGCTGGTTTTTAAGCGGAATAGCAGTTTGCGGCTTAAGAAAAAGCACCGGTTCTTTGGGTACTTCATTTTTCAGCTCAGCGGCGTGAGCTTTGTAGTTCCTTCCAACGCATATGATTTTCATGGCGTATTGAAGTCGCGCAGTTTAATTGCCGTAAGTACTTTTTTAGTGTACTGCGGAAAATCGCCGTCCATCATCCACGAATAATAAGAAGGTTGTTTCTTAAACACCTCAGCAACGCTTTTTCCTTTGTGTTTGCCAAAGTTGAAGACTTCAACGTCGTCTTCATTGTAAACGATCCTGCCAACCAGGTCTACGTTACGCTGTCTTTCAGAGAATTCGGCTAAGAAATCCACGTCGTTCTCGAGTTCCTCATAGCGATCCAATTGTGCTTCCAGCACTTCGTAGGTCGCTGTGATATCTGCCTCTGCAGAGTGGGCATCTACCAAGTCTTTTTCACAATAGAACTTGTAGGCAGCCACCAAAGTACGTTGCTCCATCTTATGAAAGATGTTCTGTACGTCCACGCACTTTCTGTTTTCCAGATCAAATTCGACCCCAACTCTTAAGAATTCCTCAGCCAGCAGGGGAACGTCGAATTTATTCGAATTGTATCCGGCCAGATCACTATTGTCGATGAATTGCGCCAAACTCTTGGCTAAGGCTCTAAAGCTCGGTTCGTCTTTAACGTCCTCATCGTAGATGCCATGGACTTCAGAAGACTGCTTGGGAATTGGCATTTCCGGATTAACTCTTCTCGTTTTGATCTCCTTTTCTCCGTTGGGATGCAGTTTAAGAATAGAGATCTCAACGATACGGTCTTTGGATACATCCACACCGGTAGTTTCCAGATCGAAGAATACGATAGGTTTTTTAAGGGATAGCTGCATAGCTTATTTGATGAAAATTCTTACATACTGATACTTCTCGTAGAGCGAACGATTTTGGGTAGCATCATTTTTATATTCAGGACCTGTGATCAGGGTGTTGATGTCGACAAAGTTGTACTGACTTTCATTTACCCCTTTGGCTCGGATCACCTCTTCCAGCATTTTCTTTGTCGCATAAGCCCGTTTCTTCGTCAGTTCGCTGTTTCCTTTGAAGCTACGAGTCGGCACTTTTGAGGCACTTGAGGTGATGATGATCTGCACAAAACCTCTTCTTTTTACCACATTAGCCACATCGTTGATGAAGGCTTTAAAATCGGCATTATTGAGGTCGATGTCGGTGGCATTGTAAGGGAAGTACTTCTGAAAATAAACGATCACGTCTTTCAGTTCTTTCGGCTGAGGGTAAGTTTCCTTGAAGGCTTTTTCATCGCTCACGCTTAGGGTGTAGCTTTTCAATTTGAAACCAAGTGGCCGGGGTACGTACTGGTACACACCTTCTTTGACCTTCATGAAGGTTAGTTTTTCGCCATATTCATTGGTAAAGACCAGTAGACTATCGTCAGGAGATACTCCGACAAACGAAATTTGATAACGATTGTCCAAGTCGAGCTTTCTAAAGGTAAAGCCCCCTTCATCATTGGTGGTTTCCGTGAGGATCATCTCCCCGTTTTCGTCGAGTAACTGGACTTCGATGCCGCTCATCAACTCTCCGTTGAAACGCGGATAGGCAGTAATTTCCGTGCCCTTGGCAGAGGCTTTAGGAATGTACTCGTACACGCCTTCAGAAACTCTTCTAAACGTAAGCTCTTCACCCAACTCATTGGTGATGGTGATCATGGGTTCATCTGACAGGTCGCCATCGATCAACAATCGATAGCGTTCATCGGCAGATAGTTTTTCAAAATTGAACCGACCGTATTCATCGGTGGTCAAGATTTTGATGAGCTGAAAGCCGGAGTCTTCAAGTCTTATTTTTAGTCCGCTCAAAGGGCCTTCAGAACCTCTGATGGTCCCGGCTAGCGATTTGGCTTGGATGCCATAGAATTCAAAGGGGTACCTTGATGGCACGAAGATCACCGATTTATCGTCCCTTTTGGTGAATTCGATGTCTTCGTCACGATCATTCTTTAAATTCAAGTCGTAGGTACGAAAGGAAGCCTTTGGTTCATCATCCAGGCGCAGCACGTAACTTTTTGAGGGTTGCATTTCGTCGAGCTTGAAGTCACCATTCTCGTCGGTGGTGTAGGTATTGAGCTGCTCACCCATGTCACTTTCAAGAAAAAGGGTTTGACCCGCCACCGCAGTGTCGTTCGTGCTAAGCATTCCGGCCACGCTGGCTTTTTTCAGTGCCGCTGAGGTAATGCTGCTTCCGCCTTCTCGTACCTGAACCGGTTTAAGTTTAATGTCTTTGAAGATCTCTTGGTAACTAGAGCCTGCGGGTACAAAGATGTCTTCTTCATAAGTTTTAAAACCGTCGGCTTCGTAGATGAAATGATAGGATTGATTCGGACTGAGGATCACCGAGAACTCGCCATCTCTTTGTCTGGGGTTGTAATAGCCCACCACTTCTCCATCGTAATTGCCGATCACCGTCACCAATGCGCCATCCGGAGGGCGGTTATTATTGGCAAAGGTGAATTTTCCCTTGTAAAGGGTTAAGGGAGTTTCGGCGGCATCAATCAGTTCCAGTTGGTAGATGTCGGTCTCACCGTAGCCTTCATCCTTATACGAAGAGAAATAGGCGCGTTTCCCGTCGGGGGTAGTGACAAAGAAAATGTCGTTCTGCACAGAATTGATCGGATAACCCAGGTTGCTTGGCGCTTCCCAACCCTCTTCATTCCGTGTACTTGAAAAAATATCGTATCCGCCGATGCTTGGGTGACCGTTGGAACTAAAGTACAAGGTCTTTCCATCGGGATGCATAAAAACCGCATCCTCGTTGAAGTTGGTGTTGAGCTTCGGACCAATGTTTACGGCCTCTGCCCACTCACCGTTAGGCAGTTTTCTGCAAAAGTAGATGTCCATGCCACCGAAGCCTCCCTCACGGTCGCTGGTAAAAAAGAGTATGTTTCCGGCCGGACCAATGGAAACGTGAGATTCATTGGCTTTGGGGTCATTGATGTTAGAGCCCAGTAATTCGGGTTTAGACCATTGCTCTATGCCTGCAGAATCTGCTAATAATTTTGATTCGTAAAGGGCTCCGTTGTTATCTTCTCCCTTATAGAGGTAGAGGGTTTTTCCATCGACAGATAGGTTTAGGGTAGCTTCATTCCCGTCACTACTGATATTGAGGGTCTGAGGCTCCGACCAACTTCCATTCTCATTGAAGGCGATGTAAATGTCTTCGCGGTACCTTCCGTCGAGTTGATCCACCAGCTTGAGGTTGGAACTGTCTTTGCGCAACCTTCTTGAGGTGAAATAAATGGCCGATTCGTCAATGCGGATCGCCGGACTGTAATCCGGATATTTCGAATTGAGTTCACCGCCCAAATTGGTGAAGGTTACGTTCCTCGGATTTTTCACGGCTTCTTTGGCATACGTTGACATGCCTATGCGGTTTTGCACTTCCTCATAGAGATAGTGTTTCTCATTGATGAACTCCTGAAACTTTTCGTAATTGACAATGGCTTTGTCGAACTGCATTGCCGTGTGCAGGGATCGCCCATAATAGTAGTATGCGTCCACCGGCGCCTTTTCTTCGCGGATGCTGTAAGGGGTGTAATTGGGATCAACCTCATTAATGGCCTTTTCGAAGTAAGTCAAAGCTGCCTCTTGGTCTGCTTTCGACGGAGAGTTTGCCATCGCAAGGCCCATATTGAAATTGAGGTTGGCATTCTCAGGCTCTGCACCAAGTAGGTTTTCTAACAATGGCTTCGCCTCTGAAAAACGTTTATCGTCCATCAGGTAGAGCGCCTCGAGAAAATTTTCCTTTTTGTTAGACTGTGCGAAAAGGGCTTGGTTTAAACCAAGTGCCAGGAGTAAGGTGAGGAGGTAGCTATTCTTCATAAAAAATAATAATAAGGAAGCTTATCCTCACAAATATATTTCAATCATTCGATTGAACGCAATTTAATCCTTTTTAATAGCCAACAATTATCTGTTCATCGGGAATCAGATCTCCCGATCCATATCAAAATCTTCCAGAATATCACCCACTCTTTTCACGAATCTGCCGCCCAGGGCACCGTCTACCACTCGATGGTCGTAAGATAGGGAAAGGTACATCATGTGTCTTACGCCGATCGTATCGCCGTATGGGGTTTCGATCACAGCGGGTTTTTTACGAATGGCTCCTACGGCCATGATGGCAACCTGAGGCTGATTGATGATCGGTGTGCCCATCACATTGCCAAAAGTACCCACATTGGTCACTGTAAAGGTGCCGCCCTGGATCTCGTCCGGATTCAATTTGTTGTTGCGCGCGCGATTAGCCAGGTCGTTGACCTCCTTGCTCAATCCGATCAAATTTTTCTGATCGGCATCTTTGATCACCGGCACGATCAAGTTTCCCGATGGCAAAGCGGTAGCCATTCCCAAATTGATATGCTTGCGTTTGATGATCTTACTTCCGTCGACAGACACATTCACCATGGGCATTTCTTTGATGGCTTTTGCCACTGCCTCCATGATCAAGGGAGTGTAGGTGATCTTCTCGCCTTCCCGTTTTTGAAAGTCGTGTTTCACGCGTTCTCTCCAAAAGACCATGTTGCTCACATCAGCTTCCACAAAGGAGGTGACGTGTGCTGAAGTATGCTTTGAGTCGACCATGTGGTCGGAAATCATTTTGCGCATGCGGTCCATCTCGATCACTTCGTCGCCACTGCCAATACTAATGGCCGCCTTGGGTTTGGGCGTTTCTGTTTTTGGTGCGCCAACCGTTTGGACCGGACTAGGGGCATTGATCTGTGAGCCTTGGCCGGATTCTCTCTGCTCTAAATAACTTAAAAGATCATTTTTAGTGAGGCGTTCATTCATTCCGGTGCCAGGGATAGTCTCGAGCTCAGCCTGAGCAATTCCTTCCTTTTTGGCAATATTTCGCACCAAAGGGGAAAAGAACTTGCCCGAAGAAGAATGCTTTAAGAGCTCAGTAGATTCCGTGGCCGCTGGGGTAGTTGCTTCTTGAACCGCAGCTTGACCGTTACTGGAAGAGCTATTCGAGCTGCCAGTATTGCCGGCACTTGAAGCTGCAGAGGGACTATCCGTCTTAGGGCTTGCAGCATCTCCTTCCACTTCAATAATGGCGATTGCCTGGCCCACTTGCACCACCTCATCCACTTGAAAGAGGATTTTTTTGATCACCCCCTCTTCCGGAGAAGGGATCTCAGAGTCGACTTTATCAGTGGCAATTTCGAGCACTGCTTCTTCAGCTTCCACTTTATCGCCTTCAGCTTTTAACCAGTTGGTAATGGTGGCTTCAGCTACACTTTCGCCCATTTTGGGCATGGTCAATTCAATTTCTGCCATGGAATTCCGTTAAATGAAAGGCAAAATTAACCAATTTTTGCTTGGCTGTAAGTTGGTTCAAACGCGCAATTTCGCCTTGTTTTGAAGGGGTTTGTGGAAATTTTACGAACTTTAAATCCATGCGATCGACCCTTCTGTGGTTCTTATTATTCTCTATTCCCTGCTTTGCCCAACAGGAAGGCCGTTTGGACGATTTTTCTGCGGTGCGACTCGATGGTCGTAATGTGGAAATTCGCTGGACCTTGAAAGCGGGTGTCAGCTGTCAATCTCCCGAAGTGCAGCGCGGTCGTGACACGGTGACCTTTACCTCAATTTATCGCTATCCCGGAGTATGCGGTGGTGGAGAGACTGCAGAGACCTATAGTTGGATCGATCCGCAGGCTAGCAGCGAACGAAATCTCTATTATCGTTTGCGAATTGACGATGGCGAGTTTTCGAAGGTGGCTTTGCTGGAAGGGAGTATCCTGCCCGCCCAAACGCCTCTTTTTATCTATCCTTCACCGGCCCGGGACCTACTTAATTTATTGCATCAAGAAGCTTTGGGAGAACCCTTGGTAATGCGGATCTTCAACACTAAAGGGGCAGAATTTAAGGCCATTCAGAAGGAGCGCCTCGAAAAGGGAGCCTATCGCTTACGCATCGATCATCTGCCTTCCTCCATCTATTTCCTGATGATTGAATTCAGATCCGGCCAGCGCCGAAGCGTGAAGTTCATCAAACAAGAGTAAGACTTAAACCTTTCTGCCCAGCTCGCGAAGGTTGTTGGCAATGATCTCCAAGTCGTTGGCCAGACGGTAATCCCTGCCATACTCAAAATTCAGTTTCTCAATGATGTGGGCATCCAGCGTTTCCTTTTCATGCAGGTCAGCGGGGGTAAGGATGCCCTTTTTGATGCGCAGTTGCTGGTCCCCATCCCCGAAAAGGCTGGAAAAACCAACTAAAGAGAGTTTGCCGCTCAATACCTTGAAGAGGTTGGCATAGAACTGACGGCGATCTCGCTGTAAAAGGATCAAAAGGGGTGAGCAAAGGATGAAAAGCAAAGAGAGCAGGATGTCGACCAAACGCTTGTTGCGTTGGTGGATGGGTTTTAGAATGGCATTCGAGCCTATGAGGTAATACTCGCCGGAACTTTCAATGGAGTTACTGCCGATGATGTAAAGGCTCTCGGGAGGCGCAATTTTAAAGTCGACTGCTTGCTCGTCGATGGCGCCCATCTGTTTGATGATCTCTTTTGCACTTATGTCTTTGGAACAAAAGATCACCTCGTTGATCGCGTAGATCTCGATGATATCTTCCAGCTGATAGAGTTTGGCTGTATACTCAAAGTCGTCGGGCCTTTCATCGGCGTTGATGGTTACAATGATCTCAGGCTCCAGAGGAGTGTCGATCAAAAAGGAATTGATCCGCTTGATCTCCTCTGCCTTTCCAATAATGGCAATGCGCTGAGCCTGTTCTTTTTCAAACTTGCGCAGCTTCAAAAGATGGAGTAGATAACGATATGCCGGGATTGCCAGCAGGCTCCAAAGGATCCCGAATAAAATGATCGCGCGCGAAAAGCGATACCTTTCGTCGAGCAGTGAATAAATGATCAGGGTGATCAAGGAAGCAGAGAAGACCCCTCTGATGATCCGAACGAAGGGCGTGGGAATTCGGTAGCCTCCATTCAGTAAAAGGGTAAGCAGATAGATCGCTATCATCATTGGAATTCCAAAGGATTCCACTTCCGGCGGGTAACTACCTCCCTCTACAAATTTTACTTCATTCTCGTAATAGTCCTTGAAAAAATGGATGCCTGCAAAAAGGAGTAAACCGTCTAGAAGAGGAAGAATGAAATGTTTGGCGGTTCTGGTAACTACTGCGATCGCCGCCCGCAAGTAGATCGCCAAATTGATCAGAAAAGAAAAGAGTTTGGCATTGGTCTGAGAAAAATGTTTTCGAGCAAATATGGCCATTGCACGGTAAAAGACATAAACGTAATTGATGCTGCTCTTCTTGGTGCTTTCCCCTTTGTAATGGATGATTGAGGTGGTAGCCAGGTAGCGGTTCAAATAGCCTGCTTTGCGGATCCGATAAGAAAGATCGATGTCTTCTCCATACATGAAAAAGCTTTCATCCAACATGCCAATCTGGTCGATCACTTTTTTGCGAAGCATCATGAATGCCCCACTCAGGATCTCAACGTCGTGATTGCGATCCTTGCTTAGGTGACCCAGGTGATATTGGCTGAATCGCTTTGATCGCGGGAAAAGAAGGGAAAGTCCGAATATTTTATAAAAAGCCACTTGCGGAGTGGGCAGACCGCGCTTGGATTCCGGAAGGAAATTTCCTTTTCCATCAAGCATCATGACCCCTATACCACCTACTTTCTGATTGGCTTCAAACTCGCGCAAACACTTTTCAAAAGTATCTTCTTCAACCACAGTATCGGGATTGAGCAAGAGAAAGAATTCGCCTTTCGCAGCCTTCATGGCCTGGTTGTTGGCTTTTGAAAAACCCAAATTCTCTCGATTGGCGATCAACTTCACCTTGGGAAACTTTTCCTCCAGCATTTTTACTGAGCCATCAACAGAATTGTTATCCACCACGATCACTTCTCCCTCGATCTGCTTCATGGCCTTAAACACCGAGTGCAAGCAATTTTCAAGGAAGAATTGCACATTGTAATTGACAATGATGACACTAAGTGAGCTCATGCTAGCCTATTTGGCGAAGGTGGATTCGTAGGGGATGCGGTTGATAATGGATCTACCCAAGGTAAGTTCATCGGCAAATTCCAACTCATCGCCGCTGGCAATGCCTTGAGCAAGGGTAGAGACGCTCACTTTCCGTTCCTTCAATTGCTTGTATAGATAGTAGTTGGTCGTATCTCCTTCCATGGTTGTACTCAATGCCAAAATCACCTCTTCCACCTTGTCTTTTTCCAGGCGTTCCATCAATTCATTGATTCTTAGGTCAGAAGGGCCAATGCCATCCATGGGGGAAATGATCCCTCCTAAAACGTGATATTTTCCCCTGAATTGTGCCGTATTTTCGATGGCCATCACGTCGCGGATGTCTTCTACCACGCAAATTTGTTCGTCGATTCGTTTTGGATTGCTGCAGATCCCACAAAATTCTTCATCAGAAATGTTATAACATTGCTTGCAGTAATTGATCTCGGTGCGCAGCTTGATGATCGCCTCGCCAAAATCTTTGACCTCTGCTTTTGATTGGCGCAATAAGAAAAGCGCCAACCTCAGGGCTGTCCTTTTCCCTACACCGGGCAAAGTATTCAGCTGATCAATGGCTTTTCCAAGAAGTTTAGAGGGGTATTCTTCCAAATCTATTCTTTGCTTCAAAAGTAACATCATAATTTCACTTACACTGTGGATTAAAAGTAGAATTGAAGCCAAAGCGAAATGGAAAAATTGTCGTTCTTAGCTTGCTGTTATGAGTCCTACTGCAATTGTCATTCTCTTGATCTCCTACTTCGGACTCTTGCTGTGCTTAAGTTATTTTACCTCGAAGGGAGCCAACAATCAGAGTTTTTTTATCGGCAACCGCCAGTCGCCCTGGTATTTGGTGGCTTTTGGCATGATAGGTACATCACTCTCCGGCGTGACCTTCATCTCGGTGCCGGCTTGGGTAGAAAGCGCCCAGTTCTCTTACATGCAAATGGTGCTGGGTTATTTGTTGGGATATGCCGTGATCGCCTTTGTCTTGCTGCCGCTATATTACCGTCTCGAGCTCACCTCGATCTATAAGTATCTGGAGCAGCGCTTTGGTTTTTGGTCGTATAAGACCGGGGCTTTCTATTTTATCCTTTCTCGTTCGCTTGGTGCTGCCTTCCGACTCTATTTGGTGGCTACGGTATTGCAACTGGCCATTTTTGATGCCTGGGGGGTACCCTTTTGGTTCTCAGTAGCCATCACCATTCTATTGATCTGGGTTTACACCTTCAAAGGGGGGATCAAAACCATCGTATGGACCGACAGTTTGCAAACCCTCTTTATGCTGGCGGCAGTGGGCATTACCATTTGGCAGATCGGCCTTAAGCTCGATGTGGAGATCGGGGAGATCGCAGAACTGGTGAGAGATAGCGATTACTCCAAGACCTTTTTCTTCGAGGATTGGAAAGACAGCAAGTTTTTCTGGAAGCAATTTATTTCAGGAGCCTTCATTACCATCGTAATGACTGGTCTGGATCAAGATATGATGCAAAAGAACCTCTCGATCCGTAGCTTAAAAGAAGCGAAATGGAACATCTTTTCCTTTTCTACCGTGCTGGTATTGGTCAATTTGTTTTTTTTGAGCCTGGGGGCTTTACTCTTCATCTACGCTGAACACATTGGTTTGAGCATTCCTGAGCAAAGCGATGAGATCTATCCTTTGTTGGCACTAAAAGGCTACCTCGGGCCCTTGGCAGCCTTGTTCTTCATCTTGGGACTTACCGCAGCCGCTTACTCGAGTGCAGATTCAGCGCTGACTGCCTTGACCACCTCAGTTTGCATCGACCTGATCGGCATCGACCGTTTGGAAGAGGCTAAAGCGATCCGTTTGCGTAAACGGGTGCACGTCTTGATGTCGTTTATCCTTTTCATCATCATTCTGATCTTTGCCATGGTCAATGATGAAAATGTGATTTCCAGCTTGTTCAAGGCTGCCGGATATACCTATGGGCCGCTCTTGGGAATGTATGCCTTTGGAATGATCCATCGGCGCCCACTTCTTGACAAAGCTGTGCCCCTGGTTTGTCTGCTTGCCCCGATACTCACCTATTTTTTAAACCTGATGGCGCCAGTCTGGTTCAATGGATTCGAATTTGGTTACGAAATCATCGTAATCAATGGTCTGCTGACCTATCTCGGATTGGCTATTTTGTCGACTAGATTGATCATGGGGGAGTCCGATAAATTGCCCTTGAAGCCGCATTGATTATTTCAATTTGTATACTTTAGACTCCGAAAATAAACACCCATGAAAAAATTCTCCATCTTCCTTTTGGGCATCGGCCTGTTTTTTTCTTGTGCAGATCCTAAGCAAGAAAGCAACGACCAAAATGGCGATCAAGACTCCCTAAGTTCCGTGGCAGCCGAACCGGATACCGATTTTGGTCAGAAGGTCTTCTATCCGATCCCGTCACCCGAACAGATGTTTGGCTTTATCAATGAGGTAGGGGTTAGTTACTCAAAGGAGCTGATTCATCAGCCGGAGCTTGCCAAGCAATATACCGAACCTACAAAGCTGGCTTTGAACTTTGGGGTGTACACGGCCGACCTGGCCTATGCGGCGGCCTATAAAGACATCGAAACTACATCTTCGCTCTATCAGGTGGTTTCTGAAGTGGCCGAAGAAATGAATATCGCGCAAATGATGAGCGAGGTACTGATGAAACAAGTGAAGGATAATCTTCAAAATCGCGACTCTCTTTCTGCAATTGCCGGGAAAGCCTATTACGATGCGGTAGGTTATTTAGAGCAAAGCCAAATGGAAGGAAAACTGGCTTTGATGTCAGTGGGTGGATGGATCGAAAGTCTTTACATCACCTTGAGTTCTATTCAAGATTTCCAAGAAGATTCACCTACCGCTCAGCGCATTGCGGATCAAAAGATCACTTTCGGCAATTTGTACACCTACTTAAAGGATCACGAAAGTGAAAGGGGGGTTAAAGAGGCGATCAGCGAGCTGCAGGCGGTCCGGTCGGTCTTTGCATCTTTGCCGGAAACCAAGGTAGCCAAGCGAAGCAAAAGTAAAGATGGCCTCAAGATGGTTTTGAGTAGCGGTCGAAGGATCAGCATCGACCAAAAGCAATTTGAAGCTTTAAAAATCGCCATTGCGGATTCCAGAGCAGGCATAATCTCAATTTCTGACCCAGTCCAATAATCCATTCAATATGAAAAGAGCATTACTTACCTTACTACTCGCATTCATGGTCTTTTACGGCCAGGCTCAAGATTGTAATCAATACCACAGGAAAGCCTGTAAGAACGATAGTGAATACAGCATGAGTTACGATAGTCAGTCCCGTTCGGCCACTTTGGGCAAGGGACAGATCTCTGAATTTCACATGGTGGCTTACGATGGATTGGATTACCGGATCACGGTTTGTGCAGAAGAAAGCTTAGGTGAGGAGATCTATTTCAAGATCTACGAAAAACGGCGTATCCTGATGAAGCCAGAGGAAGTAGAGCAGCTGCAGGTGTATGAAGAAGATAAGATCAAAATAAACTCCCAGGCTGCTGCTGAAGAGCTGAGCGATCCGGCTTACTCAGAAGACTATGATCATGGGTATGCAGACCCCTACGCAGACCAATTCGTAGAAGACAATGCCTCAACAGCGTCCAAGGGCCCCAAGTTCAAATTGGTGAAAGAGTTGCTCTACAACAATCAAGAAGATAGTCTTTCCAATTCCATTGAATTCAGCGCAGAAAGCTCGATGAGCCTGATCGTGGAAGTGGCTATTCCCGGTCAGGCCGGTAAGTCGAAATTAAATCTGCGCAACATGGGTTGTGTGGGCGTTTTGATCGAGCATACCAAGAGCCGAAAAGCCGGTTTCTGAGCCGGATTTCTTGCTTTAGAATATAGACTAATCGCTAAGCCGTCTTTGAGCTTATTCTTTCCACTCTGCGACGAACAAATTCGTTTCTCTGGTCCCTCCATTGTTTCGGTTGGAAGAGAAGACCAAATGCTTACCGTCGTTCGAAAAGACCGGAAAAGCATCAAAAGTGCCGTCGCGCGTGATGCGTTCCAGTCCGGTGCCATCCACATTGATCATGTACAGATTAAAAGGGTAGCCCCTTTGGCTCTCGTAATTGGAGGCGAAGATCACTTTTTCGCCGGAAGGGTGAAAGAAGGGGCACCAGTTGGCGTTGCCAAGATCGGTTAGTTGCCGCAGGTCAGAGCCGTCGGCATTGCAAATGAACAGTTCCATCTCGGTGGGCTGCACCAAGCCCTGAGCCAAAAGGTCTTTGTATTCTTTGATCTCTTCCTCACTTTGGGGTCTTGAGGCCCTAAAGATCAATTTGCTGCCGTCCGGAGAAAAGAAAGCGCCACCGTCATAACCCAGTTCGTCGGTGATCTGCTTCACCTCGCTTCCATCTATATTGGCGGTGAACAATTCAAGGTCACCCGTCCGCATGGAGGTAAACACCACCCGGTCTCCCTTCGGAGAAACAGTGGCTTCCGCATCATAGCCGGGCTCATCGGTGAACTGCTGGGTGATTTGCCCCTGCATGTCGGCAATGAAGATGTCGAAACTTTCGTAGATCGGCCACACGTATTTACCCGCAATGCGCTCAGGTACCGGCGGACAAGCAGAGTCGGCCAGGTGGGTGGAGGCATAAATGATACTGCTGTCGCCCGGAAGGAAATAAGCACAGGTGGTTCTTCCATAACCCGTGCTGATCAGCTGTGGCATGTCTTTGTCTAGCTGCTCATTTTGCCAATCAAAGGCATAGATCTGATCACATTCCAGATCCCAGGCCGGGTTGGTGACTTGAAACACCAATTTGCTATCGTCAAAACTCCAGTAAGCCTCTGCATTATCCCCGCCAAAAGTGAGCTGGCGCAGACTGGCAAAATGGTTTTCGCCTTCCAGGATCAGGCTGTCGGTGTCGGCTGGTTTTGCAGTGCTATCCAGGCTATTATCGCTAGTTTCTGAGGCAGAGGGCTGAGGACTGTCGCATGCGAACAGAAATAAGGCTAATAGGTTGATAAGGAAGAACGTTCTCATTTTTAAAAATTTTGGCGCGAAGTTAAGCAGTAACCTTCCGAATTTCCCAATTGTTTAGTTTTGCGTTTAAATCATCTGATATGAAAAGATTTTTCTCGCTTTTAAGCCTCTTCCTTTGCCTGGTCTTAGCCAGTCAGGTCCATAGCCAGGAAGCCAATTTCAAACCCTACGTCGAATTCTTAGCTGATGATGCCCTGGAGGGTCGGGAAACCGGCACCATAGGGGCTGCAGTTGCCGCCGGCTATATTGCCGCCGAATTTCAGCATTTGGGGTTAAAGCCAATTGCAGCAAAAGGTTTCTTTCAAGAGTTTACCTATCGTCCTCGGCTCAATCCTCATTCCACCAAGACCGATACCACTAAGCCAGGGGTAATCGCCAAAAATGTGGTAGCCCTTTTGGATCATGGAGCAAAGAAGACTGTCGTGATCGGCGCCCACTATGATCATCTGGGGCACGGAGGAGAAGGTTCACTTCACGCCGCCGAAGACGGACAGATTCACAATGGGGCAGACGACAATGCCAGTGGGGTAGCCATGCTGATCTACTTGGCTCAAGAGCTTAAAAAAGAGCAGTATGGGGGAAGCAACTACCTCTTCATCGCCTTCTCGGGAGAAGAGAAGGGCTTGTTGGGGTCTAATTTTTACGCCAAAAATCCGGTCCAAGATCTTCAAACGGTCAAGTACATGTTAAATTTTGATATGGTTGGCCGAATGAGCGAAGACAAGGGCTTGATCATTAACGGAGTAGGAACTGCATCTGAATGGGAAGGGCTGGTTGAGAAATCGAATAAACAGTCGATTAAATTAACCACTACTGAATCGGGAATCGGACCTTCAGATCATACTTCCTTCTACCTTCAAGACTTGCCGGTCTTGCATTTCTTTACCGGAGCTCATGAAGATTATCATAAACCATCCGACGATGCGGACAAGATCAATTATCAAGGCATGCAAGAGGTAGCTGATCTGGTTTGCGAGATCATCAAAAATGCCGATGATAAGGCCGCCTTGAGCTTTCAAAAAACCAAGGAAGAAAAGAACTCCACTCCCAGATTTACCGTCACCCTTGGGGTGATGCCAGATTATGCTTTTGGTGGCGAAGGCATGCGCATTGATGGGATCATCGAAGACCGTCCGGCCCAAAAAGCCGGCCTTGAAAAAGGCGATGTGGTGATTCAGCTGGGTGAGCATCAGGTGAATGGCATGCAAAGCTATATGAAAGGCCTAAGCAAATTCAAAAAGGGCGATAAGACAAGCGTGAAAGTGAAGCGAGGGGATGAGGT
>Ga0207419_1000391_pt1 | contig 37614 bp, 29 predicted proteins | sample ElkSloMetagenome_4_FD_184723 | JGI IMG/M metagenome (GOLD analysis project Ga0207419, IMG submission 184723) | Hot spring microbial communities from Elkhorn Slough, Monterey Bay, USA - MD2A (version 2) | ecosystem: Environmental > Aquatic > Marine > Intertidal zone > Estuary: Microbial mat ...
ATGGACTGGGTGATCTTGCGATTGGACGCTGGCCCGTTCGTTCCATGGGCGATTTGGAGTCCATCGTGCAGAAAACGCTGGACTGGGACACCAACATGGTTGGGCAGCAGACGGCGCTTTGGGCGGCGGACTCCGAAGACCCGAATATCGCATCGTTCGCTGGCCAGGTCGATCGGATGCTGTCTCCGCTGCGCGCGGCGGGTTGGTCGGACTCCGGCTTCGATACTGTTCAGGTTGGGGCCGACGGTTTTGCCTCAGCGGACGCCGCCAGAGCGCAGTTCTTTCAGCTGCTAGAGGAAGGTAGGGCCCTGACCGGCTATACGGGCCATGGCAGTGCAGGGGTCTGGTCATTCCAGGGCTTCCTGTTCCCGTCCGACCTCGCGCAGTTGAACAACGACGGGTTCCCGACCCTGGTCGGAACCATGGCCTGCTATACGAGCTATTTCAGCTCACCGAGCAACGACACTGTTGCTCATCGCTGGATGAACGGCTTCAGGTTGGACCGTAATGGTCAGCCAGTGCCGGGTGCGCCGAACGGCGCAGTTGCGGTGCACGGTGCCGCCACGCTGTCGAACTACGCACAGAATGAGGTCTTCGCTAGCGCCGTGGTTGAGTATCAGCTCGATGGGCTGACCCTCGGCGAAGCCGTTCTTGCGGCCCGATCCGATGCGAGGCAAAGAGGGATTAATGACCTGGTTGTTAACTGGACCCTGCTCGGGGATCCGACGGTCCGCCTTGTCGATGAGGCAGGAAATCGACCGGAGACAAAGCCTCGTTGATTTTAAACGTAATGGGTTTTTTGAGAAATCCCCGCCTCGGCGGGGATTTTTTGTTCTATTTATGGCTAGCATGCGGGCTCTGGGCGGAGCGCTGATGGCATGCCTTTGGGTGTTTATTTGGGAGCGGCTTCACGAAAGCAGATCCAGAGAAGTTCGAGATTTGCGCAGTCGCGCAGCTAATTTCCGGACATCCAGCTGATCTCGGGACATCCAGGCCCAGTTATTCAAAGGCAAAAAAAATCCCCGCGTGTGCGAGGACTTTGGAACCATATTTATTAGGGTCGGGACCTAGCCTTCGTCATCCCAACCTTCCTTAAACGGTTTTTCTTCAGCCCGATTTCCTGAGTCTCCAAATGGATTTTCCTCATTCGTAGCTCCCGAATCCCCCGCGCCAGGTGAGCCGCCGAGAGTGATCGTTGCCAAGTCATGGCGTTCAAAGCGAGGTACCTCGTAAAAGATCGACTCCTGCGTGGTCTGCTTGGCTTCAGGCCTTGTCATACTGAATTCCCCAATTGGAAACTATTGATTTGCCCGAGTCAGCTTACTTCGGGACTTTCACAATTAAGAGTGTAGCGCCAGCGAGCACCAAGATCAATAGCGTGTCAGTCGTGCATTGCGCCGGATTCAGAAACTCTCGATCACTCGGAAAAGTGCGATCGTGTCTTTAGATTCAGCGATCGCGACGCGGCCTAGCTCGACCCACGCATGGGACTTGAGCTGGTCTTCGGTCTGGCGAACGCCGATTCTCATGCGGGCATCCAGTCCGTTGGCGCGCATCCACCATCGTAGCGCTAATGATTGAGTGAGGCAGGCAATTCCCGGCAAACGGGAGCTTAGGCGCTGCATGGCCCTCCCTCGCGCTTCCCAGAGCTCCTTATTAAATGGCTCTTGGGTCTCTCTGACCTCCTGACCTAGCCAATTCGATGCGTTGCGAATCCCGAAAAGTAGAATCAGTCGAGTGATAAGCAGCCGCGCAAGACCCGGGGCGAGTGCGCGTCGTTCGATTGGAGATAGAGATTGAAGTTTGGCGAGCATTGTTCCAAGGGCCTGCTTAACGAGGCTTTTTTAAGACCTTCTGTCGGTTCAATGTCGATGACCAAACCTTGAGTTTGAGTCGTCGAATTGCTTCCAACCTCAGTGCGACGCTGATTACGTTTTCCTTATACGCCTCGTGTCGAGATCAATCAATTGTATGGAACTGTTTTTTCCAGAGCGAATATCCAGTGCATGAGGCCAGAAGGATGCTTTGACCCTGATTCTCCCAGCTCAGAATGGCTCGCATCGAATCAGGGTGGACGTACTGTTGCCAAACGAGCTGTTGGTCGAATAGCAAGGTTTTAATTGTTTCACGGTTCGCTCGAATACCACTCTGGTAGAGGTCTTCAAGTCGCCCGGTTCGATCCTTCATGAGAATGCTTTCCGGCAGGCGCCCCCGCATGGCGCGGCGCATGATGGCCTTGGTGTAGCCGCTGCGCCAGCTCAGATCGAATGGCGCCTTGAGCATGAACTCCAACAACGCCTCATTTTGGAAGGGGTCGCGCCGATCAACCCCGTGCCGTTGAGCCATGGGTGCCTCGTGGGCCACGCCGAAGGCCATGGGGGCGCCGAAGAGTTGTCGAGCGAAGGCAGGCTCAGGCGTCGACTTTGCTTCAGGCGGCCAGCTTGAAGGTGCCTGCCACAGAGCTTTAGCGCTGTCCTGCAGCCAGGCAGGCGCGCGTGCCCGATGCCTCCAGGGCAATAGGTGACGAGCCAGCGGAAATCGAACCGCCGGATCGTTGAACAGGCCTGAAAGACCATCGACGCGGGCCGCGGCCAGAAGATCGTTTCTAAGAAGCGACCATTGCCTCCTCCGCAGCCGATCAAGGTGCAGCCAGCGCCTGTGCGGGTAAATCTGGTCCCCTGTGCTGGCATTCAGGAGTACGCTGCAGCGCTGCGCCCGCGCGCGCTGGTAACAGTCGTTGACCAGGAGCCGGAAACCGTTGTAGATCGGAAGATCCGGGATGACCACTGTGCTATCGAGTCGTGAAAACGGAAGCGCATGGCTTAGATCGCACAGGTCCAGTGGGTGATAAAGGCGCGATGCGCTCTGGTGAATCCATTTGGCTTCATCGCACGCCGGGAAGTCGTGCAGCGACCAGGAGATGGGCCTGACCGCTCGGCCTTGCGGTCGGAGGTGCTCGTCGGCCAGGACCGCAGTTGGCCCGGAATCGAGGCCGCCGGAGAGCATGCAGGCCGCGTCGCCTTCAGGAGGCAGGCAGCTAACTACGGCGTTGTTGAGCAGATGGAAGAATTCATCGGCCCAGTCGTCAGGTCGGCGCTTGACCTGACCTGCACGGACCAGCGCGTCGAAATCACGGGGGGTGTGGGTGACTGCCAGTTTGCCTGATCCAAACTGCAACACGTCGCCCGGCATTAGCTCGCGCACGCCCTTGAAGGCACTCAGGCCCGGCGGCGGGGCCTGCTGCAGGGCAAACAGGCTGACGATAAAGCGAGGCTCTTCGCGGCGTGGTCGGCCGCTTACCCGCACGACCCAGTCGCTGGACGTGGCCAGGGTCAGATGGCCGCCGTGTTCGGTGAAGTACACCGTGCGGGCGCCAGTGCGGTCCCGTGTCGCGATGACTTCGCCTGTTTGCGTATTCCAGGCGACCAGGGTGTAGGCACCGGCCAGCGCTTTGAGCTTGTCGACGGGCCGCCTAAGAAAATCCTCAGAGCCGAGCAGCGCATCGATCGAGATCTGCGAGTGCAGTTCGTCGAGATAGCCTTCGAACAGAAGCTGCCAATGGCCTGGTCCTCGAATGCACTCGGCGAAGAGATCGTGGCCTCCGCAGAATACTGTGGAAGAGGAGGCGCAGGCGCCGATTGACCGCCACTCGTTGTTTTCTGTGCCGGAAGGCCTGGGGAGTCTGCCGGCCGAGTCGGGGTCGTTGCTCAGGTAATAGCCCAAGGGATTGGCTCGGCGGGTGAGGATGGAGGGCTAATGGTAGCGTGTGACTGGGGGGCGGGGAACGCTCGATCGCGTCCCTGAGAACGCTTGTTTAGTCGGATCGACGCGGTACCGACCTTTAAACAATGGTCGGGGTGAGAGGATTTGAACCTCCGGCCCCTGCCTCCCGAAGACAGTGCTCTACCAGGCTGAGCTACACCCCGACGAAGCCCATCAGTTTACCTGCTCCATCAACGCTCCACAAGCCAAAGCCGGCGGCAAACGAAGGTTCAGCGCGCTCAGCCTTTGGGTGGGCCATTGACCAGATGAGGCGATTGTTGGGGTGAATTCGACCTCGGAGGACAAAAAGGACTGCTATTCAAAAAAAAACCGCCGATTTATTTGGTGAGGTTAAATTTCTGTAATAATTCAAGCATAATATGGGGCTTCTCGGGGATTCTGTGAAATCCCTAATGTTGTGCGCCTGTGCGTGACCTCTCAAATCGCTACTCGGGAAATGACGATGTTTAAGAGCAATACAATTTACAGAATTGCTGCCGCCTTAGCCCTTTCCATGGGCTTTGTCTTCAGCGCCGGAGCCCAGGAAACTTCATCCGGCATCAACGGGCGCATCACGGGCCCGGGCGGAAGTCCAGCGGCGGGTACTGAAGTGACGATCATTCACTTACCGTCCGGAACAGCAAGATCAGCAACGGTCGGCGAAAACGGGGCCTTCTCCTTTTCGGGACTGCGAGTGGGTGGACCCTACGAGCTCATCCTTGATTCGGATACCTTCGACAGCGCGACCGTTTCCGATATTTTTCTCGATCTCGGAGAACCGTCTACGATCGACTATCAGTTAGAAACCTTGAGTGCTATCGATCGCGTTCGGGTTACGGCTTCTCAGGTCGCCTCATACACTTTCGGCCAGACGGGGCCATCGTCCGTGTTTAATTTGGAGGACCTGGAAAATGCGCCGACCGTTAACCGCGACATCAAGGACGTCATTCGCGCCGACCCACGCATTTACATTGACGAGTCTTTCAATGATGCGATTCAGTGTGCGGGCGCGTCTCCCCGCTTTAATAGCTTGACCCTTGACGGAATTCGCTTGAATGACAATTTCGGCTTGAACTCCAATGGTTATCCGACCGAGAGCATGCCGTTTTCGTATGACGCCATCGAGCAGGTGGCCGTCGAGCTGGCTCCGTTCGATGTGGAGTATGGCGGCTTTACTGCCTGCAACATCAACGCCGTAACCAAATCCGGAACCAACCGCTTTTCGGGCGGCCTATTTTTCGATTACACCTCAGATTCGCTGGCTGGCGATGAAATCGAGGGCAACAGCATCGACACGGGCGATTACACCGAGGAGCGTTACGGCTTCAATGTTGGTGGTCCGATCATTGAAGACACGCTATTTTTCTTCGCCGCTTATGAAAAGCGGGAAGGAATTCGTCAGCATAATTACAATTTCAGCCGAGTAACCCAAGGAGAACTCGACGAAATCGCGCAAATCTCCCGCGATCTCTACGGCTACGATCCAGGTGGATTCAAACCATCGTCACCCGTGGAAGATGAAAAAATCTTCTTGAAGATGGACTGGAATATTAGCGATCAGCACCGTGCCTCTCTGTCCTACAACTGGAACGACGGGTTCACGATCTCTGAATCCGACCTAGGATCGACTCGCATACCGTTCGACGGCCATTTCTACGAGCGCGGTGCCGAAATCGAAACCTTTGTCGGTTCGGTCTTCTCGGATTGGACGGATAACTTTTCTACGGAACTTCGGATCGGCAACACCACCCTGGATAATCGCCAAAATTCTGTTGATGCCGCCTCCGGTTTCGGTGAGGTGCAGGTGCGATCGGCGGACGGTGCGACTGTCTACTTGGGTCCCGATGACTCTCGCCAGGCTAACCAGCTGAATTGGGAAAACTTCACCTTCAAGCTGGCCGGTACCTATCTCCTTGGCGACCATGCGATTACCGCTGGAGTGGAGCACGAAGATCTTGACGTGTTCAATCTCTTTATGCAGCACAGGATCGGTGAATATCGATTCAGGTCAGTCGACGATTTCCGCGCCGGTCTGGCTGATCGGATCTACTACAACAACGCGGCAGGCACGAACGATCCTAACGACGTAGCAGCCAGTTTCTCGTTCGCCACGACCACACTCTACGTACAGGATGAGTGGTACGTCACACCGGATCTGACCTTGCTTTATGGTCTGCGCTACGACGAGTACAGCTCAGACGATCGTCCCCGCCTCAATCAGGCCTTTACCGAATTTTACGGATTCCCGAACACCGGAAACCTGGACGGGAAAGACTTGCTGCAGCCGCGCTTGGGCTTCAACTACAGCATCAGCGACGACTTGGAGCTGCGCGGTGGTTTCGGTCTGTACTCCGGTGGCAACCCGAATGTCTGGGTATCGAATGCGTATTCAAACGACGGGGTAACGCAGATTTTCGCTCGCGAATTCAACATCGCCGGATGGGAATCTGGCACGTCCAGCGTTTTCGATCTGGCCCGCGTCGGCAACGGTCCAGTCGTTGCTGCGCCTCCTCAGGCCTTGTTTGACTACGTCGCAAATCAGGACACCTTCGGCTCCCCATCTTTCACCGTCGCAGTCGATCCGAATTTCGATATTCCGGCGGAATGGAAATATGCTTTGGGCGTGACTTGGATGGCGCCTGAAGATATCCTTGTGCAGGCCGACTTGCTGTACACCGATAAGCAGGATGCTCCAATTTATTTAGAGCCCGCAAGAGTGGTTGAAAGCGTTCTGTTCGATGGTCGACCCGTTTACACCGGTTCTAACCAGACGTTTCTGCTGACCAACGTGGACGGGGATTCGGGCGACGCACTCACGCTATCTATCGCAGCCACGAAAGAGTTTGATTTCGGGCTCGATGTGAGCTTGGCCTATGCCTACAGCGATTCGACCGACGTTAATCCGATGACGAGCTCGGTTGCCGGATCCAATTACGCGAACTTTGCGACATTCGATCCGAACAATCCTGGTGCGCAGACCTCCAACTACAACATCCCGCACCGCTTCACCCTGCGATTGGGCTATGACAAGGAGTTCTTCTCAGGCTACAGCACTCGCTTCACGCTGTTCGGCTCTGCCAACGAAGGTCGCGGTTTGAGCTATACCTTTGGTGAAGACTTTGACGACTTTGTCGGTGACGGTCGTTCAGGTGGTGGTCGCCAGCTGATCTACGTGCCCCTCGTTGACGATCCAAATGTTATCTACGGCGAAGATTTCGACGTCGGCGCATTTGATGCGTTTGTAGATTCGGAAGGGCTGTCGCGCGGGCGGATTATGCCTCGTAATTCAGTCAACGGAGACTGGTGGACTAAGTTCGATTTCCGCGTCAGCCAGGATCTTCCAGGCTTCTTCGACGATCATCGAGCTTCCGCCTTCCTGGTGGTCGAGAATCTCGGAAACCTTCTCAACGACGACTGGGGCGTTTTGAAACAGGGCAACTTCGTCTCAGAGTCTGTGGTCGATGCCTCGGTTAACGAAAATGGCCAGTATGTCTACAACACCTTCTTTGGGGCTGATCAAAGAGAGAACATCCAGCGCGGTGCTTCCTTGTGGGAGATTCGAGTAGGCGTCAGCTACAAGTTCTAGTTCGCCAGAAGTTTGGTTCTTTAGCAGCGAAAACCCAGCCCCTGGCTGGGTTTTTGCTTTGTTGCCAAGGCGTAAGGCAGGGCGCTATCCCGCCAGACGAAAAAAGCGTCGTCCCTTGGCCTTTCTACATCCCCCACTCATTTGCTCTATCCTTTCCGGCTTAGATTGAGCTGTGCGCGGTTGCGCGCTCAGATTTTCCTTCGTTCAACCACGTTGTAAAAAAAGAAATGGCCAAAGAACATTCCGTGACTACCCCCTGCGCCAGCGAGCGCGTGTCGACTTCGGTATACCCAGCAGGTGCCCTGAACATGCTTTCGCGCGAGGAAGTCTCGCGCTTGTCAAACGCGTCCGAGGAGATCGGTGAGGTGCTGCGACGCTGTGCGCTCGCCGTGCTCAATTCCGGGGAGCAAGGCGATGATGCCGAGGCGCTGCTGGAGCGCTACAGTGACTTTCGGATCCAGGTGCATCAGGTCAATCGCGGCATGCGCATTGATCTGGAAAATGCGCCGGCCTGTGCGTTTGTCGACGGCAAGATGATTCACGGGATTCGCGAGCTGCTCTCGGCGGTGGTTCGCGACATCGTCTATTTCGAAACCGAGATCCATCCCAATCCCTATTTCGATCTCGACGACGGCGAAGGGGTGACCAACGCAGTCTTCGAGATCGTGCGCAACGCGGGCGTGGTGGATTCCCAGCGGGAACCGAACCTGGTGGTCTGCTGGGGCGGTCACTCGATCACCGGTGAAGAATACGACTACACCAAGGAAGTCGGCTATCAGATGGGTTTGCGCGGCCGAGACATCTGCACCGGCTGTGGGCCGGGTGCAATGAAGGGTCCGATGAAAGGTGCCACCATTGCCCACGCCAAGCAGCGAACCCTGCCGGGGCATTACGTTGGCGTGACCGAGCCCGGCATCATCGCGGCCGAATCGCCGAATCCGATCGTCAACGAGCTGATCATCTTGCCGGATATCGAAAAACGTCTTGAGGCCTTCGTCCGCGTCGGACACGGCATCGTGGTGTTCCCGGGCGGGGTCGGGACGGCCGAAGAAATCCTTTTTATCTTGGGTGTCCTGCTGAATCCGGCCAATCAGGCCATGCCGTTCCCGCTGATTTTCACCGGACCGGCCTCGGCGGCTGATTACTTCGAGGAAATCGATCGCTTCATCGGGCTCACGCTGGGTGAGGACGCTCAGTCCCGCTATACGGTAATCATCGATGATCCTGTTCGCGTGGCCCGCGCAATGTCACAGGGCATGGATGAGGTCAGGGAGTGGCGCGTCAAGGTCAACGATGCGTTCTATTTCAACTGGCTGATGACGATTGACCAGGACTTCCAGAAGCCCTTCGATCCGACCCATGAGTCGATGGCTAACCTGCCCATATCCAAGGACCTGCCGCCGCACGAGCTGGCGGCGAACCTCCGCCGCGCTTTCTCCGGTATCGTCGCCGGTAACGTCAAACCCAACGGCGTTCGCGCCATCCGCGAACACGGACCCTTCCAGATCCAGGGCGAACCCGAAATCATGACCGCGCTAGACCAGCTCCTCCGCCGATTCGTTGACCAAAACCGCATGAAACTCCCCGGCGGCGAGCACTACACCCCCTGCTACCGCATTGTTTAGCGCGCCGACGGCGCGCTAGGCTCAAGGTTCAAGGCGCAAGGTTCAAGGTTCAAGGCGCAAGGCGCAAGGCGCAAGGCGCAAGGCCTGCGGCGTGCACCATCCTGCCGAAACCTGAAACCTGAAACCTGAAACCTGATCCCGGAAACCCGAAACCGGAAACCGGAAACCCGTAACCCGTAACCCGTAACCCGTAACCCGGAAACCGAATTCCTGAACCCTGAACCCTTGATCCCTTAGCCCTTAGCCCTTGCCCTAATCCGCAAAACCTCCGCAATCCCTTGACACTTCGCGCCCCAACCCCTATCGTGGCAGCAAGTGGTAATTTGTGGGTAAAAGTGGTTTTTGGGTTGAGTGGAGTAGTCAGGAGTGTTCTTCGGCGAGACAGCAATCAATCTAGACGCGAAGGGTCGCATGGGGATTCCCACGCGCTATCGCGACGATCTGGATGCGGTCTGCCGGGGCAAGCTGGTTCTGACCTACTCGGCGTTTGACTCCGGCTGCCTGTGGATTTATCCCGAGCCCGAATGGGAGCGGGTCCGAGGGCAGGTGATGGGTCTTTCAACGTTCAATCCCTCGCATCGCGGTCTCCAGCGCCGCCTGGTCGGTTCGGCAACGATGCTAGAGCCGGACGGAAATGGTCGAGTACTGCTGCCGCTGACCCTGCGTCAAGTGGCTGGATTGGAAAAACGCGTCGTGATGATGGGCATGGGCCAGCGCTTCGAGCTCTGGAACGAGTCGATTCTTCAAGAACGACGCATCGAAGAAGAAAAACAGATCCAGGAGCAAGCCTCCACCGAAATGGCCGAACTGGTCCTGTAGGCGGAGATGCATAGCGGAACTCAACACGTGCCGGTGCTTCTCGGGCCGGCGCTGGAGGCTTTGATGATCGCGCCCGATCATTGCGTGGTCGATGCCACTTACGGTCGTGGCGGCCACAGCCGAGCTCTGCTGGAACGGCTGGGCTCGACCGGACGTCTGGTCGTGATGGATCAGGACCCGGAAGCGATCGCGCACGCGCGCTCAACGCTGGGCGATGACCAGCGAGTGTTGATCTGGGACGGCAATTTTGCCGAGCTGGATCGGATGGCCGATGAATTGGGCATCACAGGCCAGATCAACGCAATGCTGATGGATGTGGGTGTGTCCTCGCCTCAGCTTGATACGCCCGGGCGTGGTTTCAGCTTTCGCGATGACGGACCGCTGGATATGCGCATGAACCCGGGCTCGGGCGAATCAGCCGCCGAATGGCTGGCGCGGGCAGAGGAAGCCGAGATCGCCCGAGTGATTTTTGAATATGGAGAAGACCGACACGCGCGTCGAATCGCACGGAGTATTGTCATGGCCCGAGCGGATGAGCCGATTGAGCGCACCGCCCAACTTGCCTCCATCGTTGCCCGGTCGTCCGGATCTACCCCGGCCGATCGCCACCCCGCTACGCGCACTTTTCAGGCCATCCGAATTCATATCAATGACGAATTGGGCGCATTGGAATCAGCGCTCGCCAAGGCGATCGACGTCCTCGCCTCAGAGGGTCGTCTCGCCGTGATCAGCTTTCATTCGCTTGAGGATCGTCGCGTCAAGCAAGCCTTTCGCGCCCTGTGCCAGGCGCCACCGGCCAGTCGGCGCATGCCGGTGGCGCCGGATTTCGAGCCGAGTGCTCGCATGATCGGCAAGGTGATTCGGCCGGACCGGGATGAGGTCAAATCCAATCCTCGCGCGCGCAGTTCCAGGCTTCGTGTGATCGAGAAACTGGCCGAGGTCGCCGCATGATCCGCTGGCTGTTCTTCATTGTTACAGTGCTGGCGCTTTTGGCATCGTCTATTGGCGTGGTGGCCCAGCGCCACGAGTCGCGGGAGCTGTTTGCCCGGCTCCAGCAAGCGCAGGCCGAGCGCGATGCGGCGCGCGTTGACTGGAGCCGTTTGCAGCTTGAGCAGGCCTGGCTGGCGGAGGCCGGACGGATCGAGCGTCAGGCCAGAACGCAGCTGGGCATGGATCGACCCGAGCGGGTCGGAATCCTGCTCGAGGAGCCCTGGGTTGATGGTCTGGCTGACTTCCGGGCCGGGGAGGGCGCTCAATGACCCAGCCCAAGCCCTACGCACAAAGCATTCTGCGGGTCTGGCTGACCGCCGGCATCCTGTTGCTGGCCTGCGTCGCGCTGTTTGCGCGCGCGGTGAATCTGCAGGTCATGGAGTCGGAATTCCTGCAGAGCGAGGGCGAGGCCCGATTCCTGCGACAGGTCGAGATCCCGACCGTCCGCGGTACTATTCTCGATCGCCACGGCGAGCCGCTTGCGGTGTCCACGCCGGTTGACTCGATCTGGGCGCACCCGCGGACCCTGCTGCAGGAAACTGCCCAGATTCCCATGCTGGCCGGCCTGCTGGATATTCCAGCCGATGAGCTGGAGCGTCGTTTGACCCAGCGCGCCAGCCGTGAATTCGTTTGGCTGAAGCGCCGGGTGCACCCTGATCTGGTCGCGCGCGTCGTAGCGCTCGACGTTCCCGGCGTTCATCTTGAACGCGAATACCGTCGCTTCTACCCGACCGGTGAAGTCACCGCGCAAGTGCTGGGCTTTACCAATATCGATGATTTCGGCCAGGAAGGCCTAGAGCTAGCCTACAACAGCTGGCTGCAGGGCGAGCCCGGCGCTAAGCGGGTCATCAAGGATCTGTTCGGCCGGACCGTTCAGGAAGTCGAGCTGGTCAACGAAATGCAGCCCGGCCGCGATCTGCAGCTCACCCTTGATCGACGGCTGCAATATTTGGCGTTCCGCGAGCTGAAGACGGCCGTTCTCGAGTTCGCCGCGCGCTCCGGTTCCATCGTGATCATGGACGTGCGCACAGGCGAAGTCCTGGCCATGGTCAACTACCCGTCGTATAACCCCAACTCGTCTGAGCGTGGCGCCTCTGACGGCCTGCGCAACCGCGCTGTGACCGACGTGCTCGAACCCGGCTCGGTGATCAAACCGTTTGCCATGGCGGCGGTGCTCGAAGCCGGAATCGCCACGCCGCAGATGGCCGTTGATACCAGCCCAGGGACGCGGGAAGTCGCCGGACATACAATCCGCGACGTTCGCAACTACGGCGAAATGACCGTGACCGGTCTGCTCACCAAGTCATCGAACGTCGGCATTGTCGATCTGGTGCTGAGCATGGACGCTCGACATCTGTGGGGCGTGTATTCGCGTTTCGGCTTTGGTGAAGTCACCGGCACCGGCTTCCCCGGTGAATCGGCCGGTGTCCTGCGAGATTACGATCGCTGGCGCAAGCTTGAGCAGGCGACCCTGGCCTACGGCTACGGTCTGTCGGTGACGCCGCTGCAGCTGACCCGCGCGACTGCCGCCATCGCCGACAGCGGTCGTTTGCGCCAGCCCAGCTTCGTTTTGGCGACGGATAATCCGCCCCTGTCGGTGGTCGATCCGGTGTTGGCCCACAACCTGGCGGCGATGATGGAAACCGTCATCGAGCCCGGCGGCACCGGCACCCGGGCAGCGATCCCAGGCTACCGCGTCGCGGGCAAGACCGGCACCTCGCGCAAGGCGGGCGCTGGCGGCTATAACGATCGCTACGTGGCCAGCTTTACTGGGTTTGCGCCGGCCTCACGCCCGCGCCTCGCCGCGACCGTAGTCATCAACGACCCAAGTGGCGAGGCCTATTACGGTGGTCAGGTCGCGGCCCCCGTATTCGCCCGCGTGATGGACGCCGGGCTGCGCCTGTTTAACGTCCCCCCCGATCGCATGGACGCGCTATTGGTCCAGGCCGAGGTGGTGGAATGAATTCCCGCCTGCCTGAGCTCAGCTTGAGCGCCCTGCTGGCCGACCTCCAGGTCGGCGGTGCGATTCCTGACTGTCTGATTCGCGGTCTGGTTCTCGACGCGCGACAGGTCGTTGAAGGCGATGTCTTCGTGGCGGTCCAAGGCCATGAGCGCCACGGGCTGGAATTTGTCGCCCAGGCTGCAGAACGCGGCGCGGTTGCGGTCATCCACGACGGAATGCACAGCGGCACGATCGAAACCGACTTACTACTCATCGCCTGCGCGGATCTGCCGGAAGCCCTTCCGATTCTGGCTCAGCGCCGCTGGGGCGATCCGTCCGACGCCCTAGATCTGGTGGCCGTGACCGGCACCAACGGCAAAACGTCAGTGGCCTGGCTGCTATCCCAGGCGCTGGGCGGCGCGATGATCGGCACCCTCGGCGTTGGCCGCCCCGGCCAGCAGTCGGCCAGTACCCACACAACCCCCGATATCTTCAGCGTTTACGCGCAGCTCCACGCGCTGCGCGAGAGCGGGGTGAGGTCGGTGGTGCTTGAAGCCTCGTCGCACGCGCTGGATCAGCACCGCCTGGCGGGACTTCGATTCACCAGCGCGATCTTTACCACCCTGGGCCACGACCATCTCGACTATCACGAGGACCGAGCCGACTATGCCCGCGCCAAGGCGCGCCTGTTTCGCGATTTCGAGAGCGATCGCCAGATTCTCAATCTCGACGACGCCTTTGGCCAGGTGCTGGCCGCCGAGCTGGGCGAGGGCGGTGGCCGAATCACCGTGGCCATTCGCGGCGACCTGGGTGCTGACGTTCGCGCGGAACTGATCGAGGCGACCCGTGAGGGCCTCCACGCTCGCCTGCATTGGACTGCACGTGACCGGACCTATGAGATTCACGCGCCCCTGCTCGGCGAGATCAATCTCTACAACCTGCTGATCATTGCCGCTGAACTCTCGGCGCGAGGCCGATCGCAGCAAGACATCTGCCAGACTTTGAGCGAGCTTCAGGCGGTGCCCGGACGCATGCAGGGCCTGGTGACGCCGACCGGCGCGCTGGCCGTCATCGACTACGCCCACACACCGGATGCACTCGAGAGTGCGTTGAAGAGCCTGCAGGCCCTAAACCCCGAGCGCCTCTGGTGCGTGTTTGGTTGTGGTGGCGACCGTGACGTGACCAAGCGGCCGATCATGGGGCGGATCGCCGAATCGCTGGCCGACCGGGTGGTGCTGACCAACGACAACCCGCGCAAGGAAAATCCGCGCAGCATCGTGCGCGCGATTCAGGGCGGCATGCGAAAGCCCGAGCGCGCCGTGATCGAGTTCGATCGGGCCGCGGCGATCGTTCGTGCCCTCGCCGAGGCGGACGAGCGCGACGTGGTGCTGATCGCCGGCAAGGGGCATGAGACCGAGCAGATCATCGGTGAGAGCAGTCAATCGTTTTCCGACCTTGAAACCGTGCAGCAGTGGCTGCGGGCGGTTGCCTGATGGATCTTGACTTAAAGACGGCCGCGGTAGCGGCTGAAGGTCGGGCCATTGGCGCCGATATCCGCCTTTCCGGCTTTTGCCTGGACTCGCGCAGGGTCAGCGTCGGCAACCTTTTCGTCGCCCTGGCGGGCAAGCACGTCGACGGCCATGATTTTGTCGAGCAAGCGGCTCGGCAGGGTGCCGCGGCGGCGCTGGTCGAGCGTCGCCTGCCGCTCGATGTCGCGCAGATCCTGGTCGATGACGTCGCGTTAGCGCTGGGTCGAATTGCCCGCTACTGGCGGTCGCAGCTGGATGTTGGCCTGGTGGGCATCACCGGCAGCAACGGCAAGACCACCGTCAAGGAAATGATCGACTCGATCCTGTCGCGCGTCGGCCCCACGCTGGCGACAGTCGGCAACTACAACAACGAGCTCGGCGTGCCCCTGACCCTCGGACGGCTGGACGCTGAGCATCGCTATGCGGTGGTTGAGATGGGCTGCGGGCAGCCGGGCGATATTCGCTATCTGGCCGAACTGGCCGCACCCCAGGTTGGCGTCGTCACCAATGCCGGCCCCGCGCATCTCGAGCGCCTGGGCAGCATCGAGGGCGTTGCGCGCACCAAGGGCGAGCTGTTCGAGAGCCTCCCGGATCAGGGTGTCGCCGTGATCAACCGGGATGACGATTACGCCGACTACTGGTTCGGTCTGAGCCGACACTGCGCGCGAATCAGCTTCGGGCGCTCGAGCCAGGCCGATGTTCGTGACCGAGACGGCGCGGGCCCGGTCCTTGGAGTGGACACCCCGATCGGTCCGATTGAAACGCGACTGGCCCTGCCCGGCGCGCACAACCGAATGAACGCCCTGGCCGCCACCGCGGCGGCGATCGCCCTGGACATTCCGGCCGAGCAGATTGCTGCCGGCCTGGCCGAAGTCCGGGGCCTCCCAGGGCGCCTGGAGGCCCATCCGACCGCAGCGGGCTGGACCCTGATCGACGACACCTACAACGCCAACCCCGCATCGCTCTACGCCGGCCTGAAAGTCATCAGCGAGAGCGGTGGTGAGGCCTGGCTGGTGCTCGGCGATATGGCCGAACTGGGCGGGGAAAGCGAGAAGATGCACGCCGAGATGGGACAGTCCGCGGCCGACCTTGGCGTCAAGCGATTGTTCGCTGTCGGCCGTGAAAGCCAGGCGGCGGTATTTGCCTTCGGTCAGGGCGCCAGACACTATGGATCGCACTCCGAACTGGCGGCCGATCTTGGCGCCGCCGTGCACGAGGGCGTGATCTGTTTGGTTAAGGGGTCCCGCTCCAGCGCGATGGAAACCATCGTCCAGGACCTGATCGGGGAGGCTTGCTGATGTTGGTCTGGCTGCTCCAGGACATGATGGGTTTTGATGTGGCGTTGTTTGGCTACATTACGTTCCGAACGATCATGGCGGCCATGACCGCAATGGCGGTATCGTTGCTGATCGGGCCGCTCTTCATTCGCCACATGCAGGCGCGCCAGTACGGGCAGCCGATTCGCACGCTGGGCCCGGAGTCTCATCAGATCAAGGCCGGAACGCCCACCATGGGCGGGGCGATGATCCTGATTGCGCTGGTCTTAAGCACCGTGCTTTGGTCAGATATCGAGAATCGCTACGTCTGGACCGTGCTGTTTGTCACCGTCGCCTTCGGGGTGATCGGTTTCATGGACGATTACCGCAAGCTGAAATACCGCGACAGTGCGGGTCTATCGGCCAAGTCAAAATACCTGCTGCAGTCGCTGACGGCCCTGAGCGTCGGGCTGTTTCTCTACTGGACCGCCGACGTGCCCGAGGCGACCACCCTCTACGTGCCGTTTTTTAAGGACGTGGCGATTCCGCTGGGCGCAGGCTTCATCGTGCTGACCTATTTCGTCATCGTTGGGTCCTCGAACGCGGTCAATCTGACCGACGGTCTGGACGGGCTGGCGATCATGCCGGCGGTGTTTGTGGCCGCCGGGCTTGGGATTTTTGCCTACGCCACCGGCAACGTGATCTTCGCCGACTACCTTGCGCTGCCGTATGTTCCCGGCGTGGGCGAGCTGGCCATTTTTTGTTCCGCACTGGCCGGCGCCGGACTGGGCTTTCTCTGGTTCAACACCTACCCCGCGCAGGTGTTCATGGGCGACATCGGCGCCCTAAGCGTCGGCGCGGCCCTGGGCCTGATCGCCGTGGCCGTGCGCCAGGAGCTGGTGTTTGTTTTGATGGCTGGTATCTTCGTGATCGAGACCCTGTCGGTGATCCTTCAGGTCGCCTCCTACAAGCTGACCGGCAGGCGTCTGTTTCGAATGGCGCCGATCCATCATCACTTTGAACTCAAGGGCTGGCCCGAGCCCAAGGTCATCGTGCGGTTCTGGATTATCTCGGTGATGCTGGTGCTCGCCAGCCTGGCCACGATTAAGGTGCGCTGAGGATGGCAACCCGTACCGCCAAACCACGTCAGGCCTCGCGCTGGGGCGATGTGCCCCGGACCGTGGCGCTGGATCCAGTCATCGTGGTCACGGCCACGCTGCTGCTGTCGATCGGCGTCATCATGGTCGCCTCAACCTCAATGGCCGTGGCCGAGAATTTTTCCGTCTCCCAGTGGCATTTCGTCCAGCGCCATTTCATGTTCATCGGGACCGCGCTGCTGGCCGCAGTCAGCCTGCGCTTTATCGGCACCGTCCAGATGGACAAGCTGGCGCGCGCCTGCTTGCCCCTTTCAATCGTGATCCTGCTGCTGCCGTTTGTGCCGGTGCTCGGTCATGAGGTCAACGGCTCGACGCGCTGGGTCGATCTAGGCGTGTTTCGTTTTCAGGCCGTCGAAGCGGTCAAGCTTTTGTTGATCGTGCACGTCGCTGGATATCTGGCTCGCCGGCCGGAACTCAACCGGGCGCGCTTCATCGATACCATCAAACCCCTGGTGGCGGTTGGCCTGATGGCCGTGATCCTGCTGATGCAGCCGGACATGGGGTCGGCGGTGGTGCTGGTGGCGATTGCCGGCGGCATGATCTGGCTGGCTGGCGCTGCCTGGAAGCACTTGTTTGTGCTCGGGGCGGCAGGTCTGCCGCTGTTCGGATTTGCCGCCATGGAGCCCTATCGTCTGCGGCGCATCATGACCTTCGTCGACCCCTGGGCCGATCCGCTCAACGGCGGGTTCCAGCTAATCCAGGCCTTGATCGCAGTGGGTCGCGGTCAGATCAGCGGCGTTGGGCTTGGGGCGAGCGTGCAAAAGCTCTACTACCTGCCCGAGGCGCACACCGACTTCATCTTCGCCGTTCTGGCTGAGGAGCTCGGCCTGATCGGGATCGTTCTGGTGCTGGGCCTGTTTGTGGTGCTGATCGGGCAGATGTTTCGGATCGGCCTTAAGGCCCTAACGATGGAGCGCGCTTTCTCGGCCTACCTGGTTTGGGGCATCGCGCTGTGGTTGGGGCTGCAGGCCCTGGTCAGCGTCGGCGTCAATCTCGGCGTCCTGCCAACCAAGGGTTTGACTCTACCGCTGGTTTCCTCCGGTGGGTCGAGCCTGATCATGACGATCCTGGCCATCGCTGTGGTGCTGCGTGTGGACTGGGAGCTGAAGCGAATCGAACTGGAGCGGCCGCGGCGTCGGTCGGGGTGGTCCGTATGACGAATGCCCGGACGATACAGCGACACGTGATGATCATGGCTGCCGGCACCGGCGGACATATCTTCCCTGGCCTGGCCGTGGCTCGCGCTCTGATCGAGGAGGGCCTGCGCGTGTCCTGGCTGGGCACGCCGCAGGGCCTGGAAAACCGGATTGTGCCTGAGGCCGGCATTGAGCTGAACCGGATCGAGATCAGCGGCCTGCGCGGTCGCGGTCTTCTGGGCTGGCTAGCAGCGCCGCTGCGGGTCCTGCGCGCCATGATTCAGGCCCGCTCGATCCTAAAGCGCCTGCAGCCGGACTGCGTACTGAGCATGGGCGGCTACGTGGCCGGTCCCGGCGGCCTGATGGCGCGCTGGTTGCGCATTCCGCTAGTGCTGCACGAGCAAAATGCGGTCGCCGGCCTGACCAATCGCTGGCTGCGCCCGTTTGCACAGCGGACCTTGAGCGGCTTTCCCGGCGTGCTAAAGGCCGCCGAGCACTGCGGCAATCCCGTGCGCTCCGACATTGCGGCCCTGGCCCATCCGAGGGAGCGCTACCTCGAACGCCAGGGGCCGCTAAAGCTGCTGGTGGTCGGGGGCAGTCAGGGTGCCCTGGCCTTTGCCGGCGCGATTCCCCAGGCCCTGGCGCTGCTGCCGAGCTCGAAGCGGCCGCGGGTGATTCACCAGGCTGGCCGCCAGCTTGAGGCCACCCGCCAAGCCTACAAGGCCGCTGGTGTTGAGGGCGAGGTGGTCGAATTCATTGATGACATGGCCCAAGCCTGGGCCGAGGCGGACCTGGCGATCTGTCGCGCAGGGGCCTTGACCGTGGCCGAGCTGGCCGCTGCCGGCGTCGCCTCGCTTTTGGTGCCGTTCCCAGCCGCGGTCGACGATCACCAGACCGCCAATGCCCGCTATCTGTCCGAGGCTTCGGCTGCTTGGCTGGTTGGCCAGAACACGCTGACCCCCGAGACCCTGGCCGAGCGCCTGTCCGGATTGAACCGACTGACCCTCGCCGAGATGGCCGAGCGCGCACGCGGTCTGGCTCGCCCCGACGCCACCGCGGCCGTGGCACAAGCCTGTCGGGAGGTGGCGGCATGAGCAAGTTGAACCGCCCAGCGCCGAATCTGATGCATCGGGTGCGCCGAATTCATTTCGTTGGCGTCGGCGGGGTCGGCATGTGCGGCATCGCCGAGGTCCTGCTCAACCTCGGGTTCGAGGTCTCCGGTTCGGACCTCAACGATTCCGATGCCTGTCAGCGACTGCGACAGCTCGGTGCCCAGATCGAAATCGGCCATCGCGCCGACCATCAGGCGGGTGCCGATGTGGTCGTCGTCTCCGGTGCCGTGCCCGAGGACAATCCGGAAATTCAGGCCGCGCGCGAGCGGCGCATTCCGGTCGTGGCCCGCGCCGAGATGCTCGGCGAGCTGATGCGCTTCCGCCACGGCATCGCGATCGCTGGGACCCACGGCAAAACTACGACGACCTCCTTGATTGCAGGCATCCTGGCCGAGTCCGGCTTCGATCCGACCTTCATCGTCGGCGGACAGGTCAACGCCTTCGGCGCCAGCGCCCGTCTGGGCGAGGGGCGCTATCTGGTCGCCGAAGCCGATGAAAGCGACGGGTCCTTCCTCAAGCTGCAGCCGGTCATTTCCCTGATCACCAACATCGATCGTGATCACCTGGACGCCTACAACGGCAGCTTTGATCGCCTTCAGCAGGCCTTTCTGGAATTCCTCGGTCACCTGCCGTTCTTCGGCGCGGCCGTGATGTGCCTGGATGATCCGCACGTGGCAGAACTGATGCCAATGGTGGATAGAAACGTCGTCACCTACGGCTTTGACCGACAGGCGGACGTCCGTGCTACCGACCTGGCGCAGGACGGCACCAGGATGCGCTTTAGTCTTTGGCTCCCGGAGGCAGACCGGGGTGTTCCTGTGACCCTGATGCAGCCCGGACGACACAACGTGCTCAACGCCCTTGGCGCGGCGGCGGTCGCTTGGGAGCTGGGAATCGAGGCCGATGGCATCGTCAAGGGCCTGGCCGCCTTTCGAGGAATCGGTCGGCGCTTTGCCCGCATCGGCGAGCTATCCCTACCGTCTGGGCAGGTTTTGGCGTTCGAGGATTACGGCCATCACCCCACTGAGCTCGACGCGGTGCTGCGCGCGGCGCGAGCAGGCTGGCCCAATCGTCGATTGGTGCTGGTCTTTCAGCCGCATCGCTACACCCGTACGCGCGATCAGTTCGACGCCTTCGCGCGGGTTCTATCCGAGGCCGACGCGGTGATGCTGCTTGATCTGTATGCAGCCGGCGAGTCACCGATTGCCGGCATTGATAGCGATGCGCTGGCCCGCGAGATCAAGGCGCGCCGCGAGCTGGACCTGATGCGCGTGGGCGGCATCGACGAGGTGCCCGAGAGACTCGAACAAATTTGTCGGGACGGCGATCTACTGCTCGTCATGGGCGCTGGTGACGTCGGTCAACTTGCCCGGCGCCTGCGTGAATCCACTCAGGAGGCGGCGGCATGAGCCCGATGGACGCCAAGGCCTTGGGTCATGTTGCGCTGGTGATCGGCGGCGACAGCGCGGAGCGCGAGGTCTCGCTGCGCGGCGGTGACGCTGTGGCTCGGGCGCTGACAGCGCTTGGCGTGCAGCACAGCGTGGTCGACGGCCCGCGTCGTCTGCTGGAGCAGATCGCATCGGGTCACTACGACCGCGTGTTTAACCTGCTGCACGGACGCGGCGGTGAGGACGGGGCGCTCCAGGGTGCCCTGCGAATTTACGGCGTACCCGTGACCGGCTCGGGCGTGCTTGGCTCGGCGCTGACCATGGACAAGCTCCAGACCAAGCGCGTCTGGTCGGCCTGCGGTTTGCCAACGCCGCGCTGGCAGGCGGCCAGCGATGCGCAGTCGTCCCCAGCGATCGCCTCCGAGTTGGGATTGCCGCTGTTCGTCAAGCCGGCGCACGAGGGCTCTAGCATCGGCATGAGCCGGGTCGATCAGGCCGACGTGCTGTCCGACGCGGTCAGCCTGGCGCTCGAATTCGACGACACGGTGCTGATCGAGACCTGCATCGAGGGCCCGGAATACACCGCCGCGATCCTGGACGGCGAGGTCCTGCCTCTGATCAAGCTTGAGACGACTCGGGAATTTTACGACTACGCCGCCAAATATGAGTCGGGTGATACGACCTACCAGTGTCCCTGCGGTCTGCCGGCGGCACGCGAGCGCGAGCTGGCCGAGCTCTGTCTCGAAGCCTTTCGGGTCAGCGGCGCACGCGGCTGGGGTCGCGTGGACTTCATGCTAGACAAAAACGAGCAGCCCTGGCTGCTTGAAGTGAATACGACGCCAGGGATGACCAAGTCATCGCTGGTGCCTAAGGCAGCGGGGGCTGCTGGAATCGATTTCGAGGAACTGGTATGGCGAATACTGACGACCAGCCGGACCGACTAATCGGGCCGGCCACACTGGCGACGCTGATCCTGGCCGGCAGCCTGTTGCTGGCCGCGCTCTGGCTGCGTTCCGGCCTGCTCGGGGCCGATCAATGGCCCATCGAGTGGCTGGATGTGGAGGGCGAGCTGCAGCGGACCTCATCGAGTCAGATTCGCGGCGCGGCCAGCGGGCCCGCCACGACCGGCTTCTTTTCCGCCGATCTCGAGCGTGTCCGCGAGGCGGTCGAGGCGCTGCCTTGGGTGGCTGAAGCCGAAGTCAGTCGACACTGGCCCGACGCGCTGCGAATCCGAATCGTTGAACATGAGCCGGTTGCTCGCTGGAATGAAGCCAGTCTGTTCAGCGACCGTGGTCAGGTCTTTACGGTAGACGGCAGCGACGGCATGCAGGGCCTGGCGCGCCTGAGTGGTCCGGACAGCCGGCGCCAGGATGTGTTGGAGCAGTGGCTGTGGATGCGGCGCGAACTGGGCCGCGTTGGCCAGGACATTCAGGCGGTTCACCTTGATGACCGCGGGGCCTGGGCTGTGGTGCTTGCCTCGGGCCCGGAGATCCTGCTCGGTCGCGAGCAGATGCGCCAGCGGCTGGAACGTTTTATCGGAATTCACGACGTCCTGATCGACGATCAACGCCGGCCAGGGCGGGTTGATCTGCGCTACACCAACGGTCTGGCGGTGCGCTGGCTGAATGATCCCGAGCGGATTGAACCGCAGCCGCTCGATGGGATCCAGGACAACCCAGTCAATGGCTAAGCGCACGGACAAATCCCTGGTGGTTGGGCTGGATATCGGCACCAGCAAGATCGTGGCCATCGTCGGTGAAATTCAGGCCGACGGGCAGGTCGAGGTGATTGGCCTGGGTTCGCACGCTTCGCGCGGGCTCAAGCGCGGCGTGGTGGTGGATATCGAATCCACCGAGCAGTCGATTCAGCGCGCCATCGAAGAAGCCGAGCTGATGGCCGACTGCGAGATTCATTCGGTCTTTGCCGGTATCGCCGGCAGCCACGTCCGCTCGCTCAACTCGCACGGTGCCGTGGCCATCCGCGACAAGGAAGTCCTCGACGGCGACGTCGAGCGCGTGCTGGAGTCGGCCCGCGCGGTCGCCGTGCCGGCCGATCAGCGAATACTCCACGTGCTGCCGCAGGAATACGTAATCGATACGACCGACGGCATCCGGCAGCCGGTCGGCATGTCCGGGGTTCGTCTCGAGGCTCGCGTGCACCTGGTAACGGCGGCGGTCAGTGCCGTGCAGAACGTGACCAAGTGTGTGGCTCGCTGCGGTCTGCAGGTCGACGATCTGATCCTGCAGCAGCTAGCGTCCAGCCATGCGGTGCTCAGCGATGACGAGCGCGATCTCGGCATTGCCCTGGTCGATATCGGTGCGGGTACGACGGATGTGGCGGTTTTCACCGAGGGCGCGATCCGCTACACCACCTGCATCCCGATTGCGGGTGATCTGGTCACCAACGACATTGCCGTGGCCCTGCGCACCCCGACGGTGCATGCCGAGGAAATCAAGATCAAATATGCCTGCGCCCTGGAGCAGATGGTGTCGAGCGACGAGACCATCCAGGTGCCCAGCGTCGGCAACCGCGATCCGCGTCGACTCGAGCGCCAGACCCTGGCGCAGGTGGTTGAAGCGCGCTATCGCGAGCTGTTCAACCACGTCCACAAGCAGCTTCGGCAGTCCGGCTTCGAGTCGATGATTCCGGCCGGCCTGGTCCTGACCGGCGGCGGCGCGAAGATGGAGGGCGTGGTCGAACTGGCCGAGGAAATTCTGCATATGCCGGTGCGCCTGGGTAGTCCCCAGGGGGTGACCGGCTTATCGGAAGTCGTCAGCAATCAGATCTACGCCACTGGCGTGGGCCTGTTGATTTACGGATCGCGCGCTGATGGCGTCCGCCATCGTCCACTCGGACGCAGCGGAGAGAGCCTCTGGGAACGTATCCGACATTGGTTTCAAGGGGATTTTTGAGTATGCGGTGGGAGCAACATTCTGATTGTTCTGCCGATTTTAGAGATTCGGTTTCGACCACTCATGTGCCGTTCGGAGTGAACGACCAAGGCGTCCGTCAAGAAGGCGTCGCATGTGAGGAGGTTTTGAGCCGATGGTTGTTGTTGAAATGGCGAGCTTGTTAAGGAGATACAACATGCCTTTTGAATTGATTGAAAACTACACACCCGGTGCGACCATCAAGGTCGTCGGGATTGGCGGAGGCGGCGGTAACGCCGTTAATCAGATGGTCGAATCGTCGATTGAAGGCGTCGAGTTCATCTGTGTCAATACCGATGCGCAGGCCTTGCGCAATTTCGCCGGCAAATCCACGCTGCAGATCGGGTCCGGTGTCACCAAGGGCTTAGGCGCCGGCGCCAATCCGGAGGTCGGCCGCCAGGCCGCGCTGGAAGACCGCGAGCGGATCAGCGAAATGCTGAGCGGCTCGGACATGGTCTTCATTACTGCCGGCATGGGCGGCGGTACCGGCACGGGCGCGGCACCGGTCATCGCCCAGATCGCCAAGGACATGGGCGTTCTCACCGTTGCTGTGGTCACCAAGCCCTTCCCCTTCGAGGGTCAGCGGCGACTTAGCGTGGCTCAGCAGGGTATCGATGAGCTCGGTCACCACGTCGATTCGCTCATCACCATTCCCAACGCGAAGCTGTTGAGCGTGCTCGGCGCGGAAATCTCGTTGCTCAATGCGTTCAAGTCCGCCAACCAGGTGCTTTCTGGTGCGGTGCAGGGCATCGCTGAGCTGATCACTCGACCGGGTCTGATTAACGTCGATTTCGCCGACGTGCGTACGGTCATGAGCGAGATGGGGATGGCGATGATGGGCTCGGGCACCGCATCGGGAGAAGACCGCGCGCTGCTGGCCGCCCAGTCGGCAATCGGTTCGCCGCTCCTGGAAGACGTCAACCTCAACGGCGCCTGCGGCATCCTGGTCAACGTCACCGCCGGCATGACGATGACGATGAAGGAGTTCGAGGAGGTCGGCACGACGATCGCCGATCTGGCCAGCGAGGACGCGACTGTGGTCATCGGGACGGTGATCGACCCCGACATGACCGACGATATTCGCGTCACGGTGGTGGCCACGGGCCTGGGCGAGCAGAAGGCGAAAGCGATGGAGCCGCCGATGAAGGTCGTTCGAACAGGAACCGACAGTCGGCCGGCATTCCGAGCGACCGAAGAATCCCAGGCGAACGAAGACCGATCCGAGTCTCGAGGCGACCGTCGCGACAGCGGTAAGTTGTACGGTGAACAAAAAGAGCTGGATTATCTCGACATCCCTGCGTTTCTGCGTAATCAGGCGGACTGATTAATGACCGCTTGACGCGTCAAGCGATCAGGGAGTTGTGCAGGCGATGTCCGGCTGATTGATCGGACGGGCATGGGTTGCCGATCCACGGGTCCAGGAAACCGGTCGAGCAAAAAGGTGTAACGACGACCCGATGGCGCCGCGCTCGCCATCGCCGCCATCGTGTCGTCGCCGGACTGCCTTTGTTTATTCAGGGTCCCTAGAGCTGTTGCTCTAAAACAACAGGTGTTGCCAAAACAACAAAGAAGTGCTTTTTTGCCACGCCGAGTGTGCTAGGATTTGCGCGCATCATGTCATCGACAGGTCATATTCATTGATTAAGCAACGCACCCTCAAAAATGTAATTCGGGCAACGGGCGTCGGTATGCACACTGGCGAGAAGGTCGTCATGACCCTCCGTCCCGCGCCGATCAACGCCGGAATTGTCTTTCGACGTATCGATCTGGCGCCGATCGTTGAAATCAAGGCCGAGCCGGACAGGGTAGGTGACACGGCCCTGTCGACGACCCTAATTCAGGACGGCGTCCGCGTGGCAACTATCGAGCATCTGATGTCGGCGCTGGCCGGTTTGGGTATCGACAATCTTTATGTTGACCTAACGGCGTCCGAAGTACCGATCATGGACGGAAGCGCTGGTCCTTTCGTGTTTCTAGTTCAGTCGGCGGGGATTGCCGAACAGAATGCCGCTAAGCGGTTCTTGCGCGTGCGCAAGACGGTTGAAGTTCGCGATGACGACAAGTGGGTGCGCTTCGAGCCCTTCGATGGTTTCCGCGTCAACTTTACGATTGACTTTGATCACCCGGTAATTCGAAACGGATCGTGCCAGTGCAACCTGGATTTTTCGACCACCTCCTATCTGAAAGAGGTCGCCCGCGCCAGAACCTTTGGGTTTATGCGCGATATCGAATATCTGCGCGAGCGTAACCTCGTGCTGGGCGGTAGTCTTGATAACGCCGTGGTGCTCGACGATTATCGCGTGCTCAACCAGAACGGGCTTCGCTACGAAGACGAGTTCGTTAAGCACAAGGTGCTCGACGCGATCGGCGATCTCTATCTGGTTGGGCGCAACCCAATCGGTACCTTTACCGGGCATAAATCGGGCCATGAGCTGAACAATCAGCTGCTGCGGGTGCTGCTAGCCGACGCTGAGGCTTGGGAAGAGGTGACCTACGAAGACAACGACCAGGCCCCGATATCCTATGTGCAACCGGCCCAGGCGATCTAGCGCGGGTCCATGACGCGGTTGCCCTGAACTCTCAGCCAGCCGCTGGCTGGCGCCGCACTATTACCTTCACCGACTTAATCTCGCCTGGCCAGACCTCGCGTGCGTCACGCAGGCAGGCATCGGCCTCCAGGCGGGCTCGCGTGGCCCAGGCCGACGACTGGGCAGCAAGGACTAGCTGTCCGTTGTCGACGCAGGCCACCTGCACCCGGCCTCGGGCCTGTTCGCTGAGTACCATCTGGATACGCCGATCGAGCGCCTCGAAGGCTTGGACCGTGCGCATCAATGCGCTGAGCTGTCGGTCCTTGCCGGCGATATCTGTAGCTTTGGATTCAGGTTTCTGCATGGCGTATTGGACTGTCGGGACGAGCTATTCGAACAGGATAGCGTTTTTGAGCAGGCCGCCTGGCGTCAATTAGAGCCTCATCGAGCGAGAATCCTCGTTACAATGTCCGGTTACGGCTTGCGGGCATTCGCAATCGTCCCCAAGTTTTGTCTCTAATCGTGTCCTTCACCGACCGGATTGTGCATGCTCAAGTCCCTTATTACGAAAATTGTCGGCAGCCGCAACGATCGGCTGGTCAAGCGCCTGGAAAAGCAAGTCGAGGCGATCAACGCCCTGGAGGCTGAATACAAGGAGCTTTCCGACGAGGCGCTGAAAGCCAAGACTGAAGAATTCCGTCAGCGGCACAAGGACGGTGCCACGCTTGATGATCTTTTGCCGGAAGCGTTTGCAACCGCACGTGAGGCCTCGGTTCGAACCCTCGGACTGCGGCACTACGACGTGCAGTTGATCGGTGGCATGGTGCTGCATCAGGGCAAGATTGCCGAGATGAAGACCGGCGAGGGCAAGACGCTGATGGCGACACTTGCGGTTTACCTCAATACGATCGCCGATCAGGGCGTCCACGTGGTGACCGTCAACGACTATCTTGCGCGACGCGACGCTGAATGGATGACGCCGCTCTATGACGCGCTCGGGCTGACGGTTGGGGTGTCCGTGCCAGGCATGACCCCGGCAGCCAAGCGAGCATCCTATGCCGCCGACGTCACCTACGGCACTAACAATGAGTTCGGCTTTGACTACCTGCGCGACAACATGGCTTTCAAGCTGGAGCAGCGCGTTCAGCGCGGTCGCTTCTTTGCCATCGTCGATGAGGTCGACTCGATTCTGATCGATGAGGCGCGCACGCCTCTGATTATTTCCGGACCGGCCGACGAGGGCCCGGAAATCTACGTCAAGATCAACCAAGTGGTTCCGCATCTGGTCGCCCAGAAAGAAGAGGACGGGCCCGGTGATTTCAGCGTTGATGAAAAGGTCAAGCAGATCTATTTGACCGAGGACGGGATGTCAAAGGTCGAGGAGCTGCTAGAAAAAGCCGGTCTGCTGCAGGCTGATGACAGCCTCTACGACGCCAATAATCTGGCCTTGATGCATACGCTGAATGCGTCACTCAGGGCGCATCACCTGTTTGCCAGGGACGTTGACTACATCGTCAATGACGGTGAAGTGGTGATCGTCGATGAGTTTACCGGTCGGACCATGCCGGGGCGGCGCTGGTCCGAGGGTCTGCATCAGGCGGTCGAGGCTAAGGAAGGCGTGCCGATCCAGCGCGAAAATCAGACCCTGGCCTCAATCACCTTCCAGAATTATTTCCGTCAGTACGACAAGCTGGCCGGCATGACCGGAACGGCCGATACGGAAGCCTACGAGTTTCAGAGCATTTACGGTCTGGAAGTCGTGGTCATTCCAACTCATCGCCCGATGATTCGCGAAGACCGCGCCGACCTTGTCTTTCTGACTGCCGACGAGAAGTTCAACGCGATCATTGAAGACATCCGCGAACGGGTCAGTGAAGGGCAGCCAGTGCTGGTCGGTACGACCTCGATCGAAACCTCTGAGCTGCTCGCTAACAAGCTCAATAAGGCCAAGGTTTCTCACGAAGTCCTCAACGCAAAACAGCACGAGCGCGAGGCGCACATTGTGGCCCAGGCCGGCCAGCCCGGCGCGGTCACCATTGCGACCAACATGGCCGGTCGCGGTACAGACATCGTGCTCGGCGGTAGTCTGGCGGCCGAGTTGAAGTCGATGGGTGAGAGCGCCCCTGAGGCCGACATCAGTAAGGCGAAAGACGCCTGGAAGGAGCGTCACCAGGCGGTGCTGGACGCCGGTGGTCTCCACATTATCGGCACCGAGCGGCACGAATCGCGCCGGATCGACAACCAGCTTCGAGGCCGTTCCGGTCGTCAAGGTGATCCGGGCTCCAGCCGCTTTTATCTATCCCTTGAAGATAACCTGATGCGAATCTTCGCCTCCGACCGGATGGGGTCGATGATGCAGAAGCTCGGCATGGACGAGGGCGAGGCGATCGAACATCCCTGGGTGTCGCGGGCCATCGAAAACGCCCAGCGCAAGGTCGAGGCGCATAACTTCGATTCGCGTAAAAACCTGCTTGAGTACGACGACGTCGCCAATGATCAGCGTCGTGTCATTTACACCCAACGCGACGAGCTGATGGAAGAAGAGGACATCAGCGAGACCATTGAATCGATTCGGGCTGAGATCTTTGACGGCCTGTTTGCGAGTTTTATTCCGCCCGGTTCGATTGATGATATGTGGGATATCGAGGGTCTGGAGAAGGCGCTGGAGGGCGATTTCGGCATCGAAGTCCCGATCAGGACGTGGCTCAAAGAGGACGATGAGCTGGCCGAAGAGGCCCTGCATCAGCGGGTGATTGATGCGGTCGAGACGCACTACAAAACCAAGGAAGAAATGACCGGCTCGAACGTCATGCGCCAGTTCGAAAAGGCCGTGATGCTCAGCGTTCTCGATAAGCAGTGGAAAGAACATCTGGCCAGCATGGATTACCTGCGGCGCGGCATTCAGCTGCGCAGCTTTGCGCAGAAGAAACCGCAGCAGGAGTACAAGCGCGAAGGCTTTGAAATGTTCACCCAGATGCTGGAATCGATGAAGCACGAGGTGATGAAGATTCTTGCTCGTGTCCAGATCAAAGACGAGTCCGACGTCAACGCCGTCGACGCGCAGCGGCGCGAAGCGCCAATGGAGTTCACGCACGCCGACGCGGCCAGTGCAGCCCAGCCGCAGCGTGCTCCGGCTGGACAGCCCCAGCCTGAACGCCAGTTGACTCCGGATACCTTCGTGCGCGAGGGGCGCAAGGTCGGGCGAAACGAACCCTGCCCCTGCGGCTCAGGAAAGAAATACAAGCAGTGTCACGGCAAACTGGCGTGAGCCATGAGGCCCAGGGCCGGCGTGCTAGCGGCCCAATTCGTACCGGCTCCTGATGCTTGCCGAAACCTCGCCTCAGCCGCCGCTGGTCGAGGTCGCGGCTGCGGTTCTCCGCGACGCCCAGGGCCGCTTGCTTCTTTCGCAGCGACCCGAGGGCAAGCATCTCGCAGGACTTTGGGAGTTTCCTGGCGGCAAGCGTGAATCCGGTGAATCCATTCATGATGCCCTAGCGCGCGAGCTGCGCGAGGAACTCGGAATCGAGGTGGCGGAATCAAAGCCTCTGTTGAGCCTGACCCACCACTATCCGGAAAAATCCGTTCGGCTGCTGATTCGAACGGTGGATCAATTTCTGGGCACGGCCAGGGGATGCGAAGGCCAGCGCGTGGGCTGGTTCGATCTGGCCGCGGCACGCAGCTTGCCAATGCCCGCGGCGGACCGTCCGATTCTCAACCTTCTGTCGCTTGATCCTCGTCTTCTGATCGTTTCCGGGCACACGTCGGCATCACTTGAGCCGATAGTGAATGAGTGGCAGCGCTGTCTGGATGCTGGTTTCAGGCTGCTGTTGTTGCGGCCGCAGGGCCTAAACGAGACTGAATTTGAAGACCTGGCCAAACAGTGCGGGCATCGTGCTCAAAAGGCCGGGGCGCGCTGGCTGCTCGAAGGTCGACCTGGTCAAGTTCAGGCGCTTGGCGCTGATGGCGTGCATTTGAGTCCGGATGATTACACGCAATACAAGGAGCGGCCGATCGCCGCGGACCAAATTCTGGCCGTCAGCTGTCGTGATCAGGAGGACCTGCAGCGGGCCGCTTGTGTGGACGCTGACATCGCCTATCTAATGCCTAGAAAGTCCGGTAGCGCGGATTTGGTGGGCTCTGAGCCCGACTGGAGAGGGTTCGAGAAGTGCGTTATCGCGTCACCAATCCCGCTGTTGGTTTGCGTAGACAGTCCCGATGACCTGAGCCGGGCGCGAGAACTGGGTGCGTTCGGCGTGGTCCTTGCGCACAAACCGACGCGGCGGGAGGCTGAGGCCCGATGAGCCAGTGGACCGTTGTCCACCTGCCGCTTAAACGCCGCGCTATGCCGCGAGCAGGGCACGTGGATCTGTGGCTGACTGATCTGGACGATCTGCCGCTGGAAGCCGGGCCGACCGGACTGACGCGCAAGGAACGGGTTCTCAAGCGACGCATTCAGCAGCGCTTCGTGCTGCGCCTGCTGCTCGGCACCTATCTGGGCTTGCCCGGGAAGTCTGTGCACCTCAAGCGCAATCGTTTCGATAAACCCGAGCTGGACGGTGACCTGGTCCAGTCCGGCCTGCGGTTCAATCTTTCGCACACCGATCGCTGGCTTGCGATCGCGCTGACCCGTGGGCAGGATATCGGCGTCGACATCGAGCAGCGACGAGAGATGAAGCGTGCCGCCGATCTGGCCCGCCGATTCTTTACCGGCCCTGACGTCGATACGATCGTCGACCTCGACGAGCCCGAGCGTTCGTCCTGCTTCCTGACTCAGTGGACCGCGCGCGAAGCGCTGATCAAGGCGGTCGGCTGTGGCATCGCCGGTTCCATCGGACAGATCGCCATGGGCTGCGACCCGGTCGAAATCCATCAGCTTCCGGACGACTGGCCCCAGGATTGGCAGCTGCTGCAGCCCGAATGGCCAAGCGATCTGATCGGCCACGTCGCGCTGCCGAGTGATTCGGCGGTCGCTCTCAACAGCTATTGGCTACAAACCGTTCGACACGCCTAAATTCCTAACGCAGCGTGCGCCAGCCGATCAGCAGGCCAGTGAGAGCGGCGGTGGCGGCCGGAACGGAAATGTCATCCCAGAGCGGTCCGACTTGGTAGCCCGCTAGCACCGCAGCAGCGACAAGCAGTCCCGAGGCCAAGATCGCGCCGGGCAGGCGCTGGTTGTGCTGGGTGACCTGGGCCGAGAGTTTTTCCAGATCATCGGAGTCGATCCGCGTTCGGATCGAGCCCGTGCTGGCAAGCTTGAGGTATTCATAGATCAGGGTCGGCAGTTCCGGGCTTCGAGCTAGCATTCCGGGCAGCTGGCGGCCGATGCGCTGGGCCGTGCGCGGCAGGCCATAGCGCTCGCGGTAGATCGATTCCAGCTCGGGCTTGGCCACGTCCCAGATATTGATCTTCGGATACAGGTCGCGCCCCATGCCTTCGATGTTGAGGAGGGTCTTCTGCAGCATGATCAGCTGAGGCTGCAGAGTCAGCTTGAACTTGCGCGCAACTGAAAACAGGTTGATGACGAGTTCGGCAAAGGACACGTCCTCGAGCGGGCGGGTGAACGCCGGTTCGCAGACCGTTCGTGCGGCCGCCTCGAGCTGGTCGATGCGCGTGTCGGCCGGGACCCAGCCCGCCTCGACGTGGAGTTCAGCGACGCGTCGGTACTCGCGGTTGAAGATCGCCAGAAAGTTCTCGCCGATGTAATAGAGATCCTTGGGTGGCAGGCTGGCGACAATGCCGAAATCCAGCGAGATGAAGGTTGGGTCGTCCGGGTTGCTGGCATCCACCAGGATGTTGCCGGGGTGCATGTCCGCATGAAACAGGTTGTCGCGAAAAACCTGGGTATAGAACACGCGAATGCCGCGCCGCGCGAGCTTTTCCATATCAACGCCCAGGGCCCGCAATTCATCGGTATTGCGAACCGGAATGCCGCTGACGCGCTCCATGACCAGAACCCGGCTGGCGCTGAAGTCCCAGTGGATCTTCGGAATGTAGAGATCGCTGGAGCCCTCGAAGTTGCGCCGGATCGAGGTGGCATTGGCGCCCTCGGACTGCATGTCGAGCTCGCCTTCTATCACGCGGGTGAACTCACCGACGACCTCGTCGGGGCGGATGCGTTCGCCCTCGGGGTGATAGCGGCGGACCAGACGGCCAAGGCTGCCGATCAGCGTGACGTCGCGGCGGATTCGGCGCTCGATGCCGGGGCGAACGATCTTTACCACCACCGAGCTGCCGTCCTTGAGCATGGCGCCGTGAACTTGGGCGATTGAGGCTGAGGCCAGGGGCGTGTTTTCAAAGGTGGCAAACAGGTCGTCGATGGGGGCCTCGAGCTCCTCCTCCACAATGGCTCTCGCTGCGTCGACATCGAAGGGCTCGACGTCGTCCTGCAGCTTGGCCAGTTCGTCGGCCAGCTTCGGTGGCAACAGATCACGCCGCGTCGATAGGATCTGGCCGAACTTGACATAAATCGGCCCGAGCTCCTGGAGCGCTAGGCGCAGGCGCTTACTGAGGCTTGCATCAGCAGGCGGCCGCCTGCCCCAGGGCAGGAGACGGGCGGCCCCGGCCAGAATTCTGATCGGCGCGCCTTCAAGACCATCGTCGAGTCGGTAGCGCGCTAGCGTCAGCGCGATGCCGACCATGCGAATGCTGTGTCGGATCATCCAAGGCCCTCGCGGCGCAGGCGTGACTCCAGGCGATCAACGGCTTCACGCAGTTCGTCAACCTCGACCGTGAACTGTCCCACCTCGGCCTCGGTCACCAGCAGACCGCTTTCCTCGCGCAGAAAGTGACCGAGCTGGTCGCTGGCCAGGTCAGCGCTGCGCTTGCTGATCCTGAGCGCGTCGTTCGCCGTTCGCCAGAGCTGGTGGCCGACGACGTCGCCGAATCGATCGGTCATCAGTCGCTCCCAGTCCGGGTCCAGTCGCCGGAACAACTTTTCCAGGGATTGCGCGGTGCCAGCGTCGCCCTCGATCCGAACGCCGCTGCTGGAAGCGCCCCAGTCGGGCACGGCCAACGCGAGCAGAGCCGAAGGGGTCCCGCGGATCACGGTGTCCGGAGTCTGCTCCGATTCTGCCGACACGGTCAATCCAGGGCCTGTGCCGATAAAAAACAGATCGATGCCGACGCCTTCGAGCGCGAGCTGAACGCATTTGCCGTCGAGCGCATCCAGACGGCCCTCGGCCTGCTCATCCAGCGCGAGCGCGCGGGCAAACGCCCCTTCGATCGTTCCCGCCAGCAGGCCGGGTAGCGGCGTGAGATAACGACTCATCAAACGCTCGCGCCGCGGTGGATTGCGCAGATCCCGGCCGACAGGTTCTCGAAGGACACGCGCTCGAAACCGGCCGTCTCCAGCATCCCGACCAGGGTCTCCTGATCGGGGAAGCGACGGATCGATTCGGCCAGGTAGCGATAGCTTTCAGCATCACCGGCGATCTGCGCACCGAGCCGGGGCATGACCTGAAACGACCAGCCGTCATAGAGGCGGGCCAGCGCGGGCAGGCCAACTTTCGAAAATTCCAAAATATGCACTCGCCCGCCAGGCTTCAGGACTCGATGCATTTCAGCCAGCGCCTTTTCGCGCCAGGTCACGTTGCGCAGGCCAAAAGCGATGGTGACGTGGTCGAACTGTCGGTCTGCGAAGGGCAGCGCCTCGGCGTTGACCTGCAGCCAGTCGAAACCCTTTACGAGACCCGCTTCGTCCATGCGCGATCGCCCGACCTTCAGCATGGCGTGGTTGATGTCGGCTACTGTGACTTCGGCGCCAGCCGAGCGCGCCAGCCTGGCAATGTCGCCCGTACCACCGGCCAGATCAAGTAGTCGCTGCCCGTCACGGATCGCGCAGCCGGTCACGAACTGACGCTTCCACAAGCGGTGGATACCCATCGACATCAGGTCGTTCATCAGATCGTACTTCGCTGCCACCGAGGTAAAGACCTTGCCAACCAAGCGAGTCTTTTCCTCCGGCGCAACGTCCTTGTACCCAAAATCTGTCATGTTGCGTTGCCTTGTCAAGACGTCCCGATGTGCTTAAGCACTGCTGATTGACCAAGGAGAGCGCGAGGGTCACGAAGTAAAACCAATTTTTCTTCGTTTCCTTCGTGAGCTGCATGGTTTCAATCGCTGTCTGGCGCCTGGTTTTATGTCGCTTCACTTCTCAAGCGTTCAGCGTAGCGGGACAGGTTATCTTCCATGTTCTGACCGAGATCATAAAGGAAGGTCCATGAATAAATACCGGTTCGGTGGCCATCATCGAAAACCAGATTCACGGCATAGCTGCCGATCGGCTGGATGTCGGTGATGTTGACCTGTTCCTTTCCTGTCATTAGCTTGGGCTCGGACAGGCCGTGGCCGCGGACTTCGGCCGACGGTGAGTGGGTGCGTAGGTACTCACAGGGCAGCTCGAATTGCTGCCCGTCGTCGAAGGCGACGATCAGCATCCGGCGGGATTTCTCCAGCCGGATTTCGGTCGGTTCGGACATCGCTAACCCGCGGCTGGCAGACTGTAGTAAGTGGGCGACCCGGGTCCGACCGGCAAGCCGAGTGCGAACACCCACAGGAAAAATAGGCCGGTCCAAAAAATAAAGTAGAAAATGGAGTAGGGCAGCATCGTGGCAATCAGCGTGCCGATGCCGAACTTCTTGTCGTAGCGCGTCGCCCAGGCCAGGATCAGGCCGAAGTAGCTCATCATCGGCGTGATGATGTTGGTCGTTGAATCACCGATTCTATAAGCCCCCTGGATGACTTCGGGCGAGTAGCCGATGATCATCAGCATGGGCACGAAAATCGGCGCGGTCACCGCCCATTGGGCCGAAGCCGAACCCAGGCTCAGGTTGACCAGCCCACACATCATAATGAATAGCACGAACACCACCGGACCGGTCAGACCGACCGACTGCAGGAAATCCGCGCCGGTCACGGCGGTGATCAGCCCCAGATTGGTCCAGCCGAAATAAGCGACGAACTGTGCGGCGAAGAAGACCAGCACCACGTAAAGTCCCAGCGTGGAGATTGCCGAGGCCATGCCGTCGATGACGTCGCGATCGTTGCGCATGGTGCCGGCCACGCGCCCGTAGGCAAAGCCGGTAACCAGAAAGAAGATAAAGATCCAGGCCACGATTGAGCGAAAAAAGGGTCCGGACGAGGCCAGAAAACCTTCGCCAACCGCGGCCGGGTCGCGCAGGACGCCGTTTTCCGGCAGCACCATCACGGCGATCAGGGCGATCACGGCTAGCAAGCCAATCAGGGCCGAGACCAGGCCGCGTTTTTCCTTGCTCGTCAGCGCTTCCATCTTGTTGTCGTCGATCACCGACGGGTCCGCGCGTGAATCGTCGTACTGGCCGAGCTTCGGCTCGACGATGAAGATTGTCACCAGCGAGCCAATCACAGTAATCATGAAGGTGCTCACGATCATGAAATACCAGTTGGCGGTGGCAAAGACTTCGTATTCGGGGTCGATCAGTCGCGCGGCTTCCTGCGTGATGCCGGCGAGCAGCGGGTCAATCGTTCCCAGGAGCAGGTTTGCGGAATACCCGCCAGAGACGCCGGCGAAGGCCGCGGCCATTCCGGCCAGCGGGTGACGCCCCAGCGCAAGAAATATCGCACCAGCCAGGGGCACGAGAACGACGTAGCCCATCTCCGATGCAGTATTGGAAATGACCCCGGCGAAGACGACCGCCACGGTCACCAGATGCTTGGGTGCGTTCATCACGATGCCTCGCACCATGGCCGACAGCAGCCCGGACTTCTCCGCGACGCCAACGCCCAGCATGGCCACGAGCACCACGCCCAGCGGCGCGAAATTGACGAAATTCGAGACCAGGTTGCCGAAGATCCTGCGCACGCCCTCAGCATTCATCAGGCTGACCGCCGAGATCGTCGTTCCTTCAGCGACCCCGGGACGCGGGTCGGCGACTTCGACGCCCAGCCACCCGAACAGGCCTGAGACAAGCACCATGGCGAAGGCCAGCAACGCAAACAGGGTCACCGGATGGGGCAGCAGATTGCCCAGCCATTCAACGACATCAAGAAAACGGGTAAACCAGTTACGTTTTGCCGTCTCCGGCGCAGGACTCGAGGATGTAGACAAAATCAGACTCGCAGTGATGGGCCAGCAGACAAGCGAATCGCCCCGATATCAGTGCGCAACGCTTGCGGAATGATAGCAAATTCGATCCTTCGGCCCGCTTCGGTTCAGCGGACCCGGCAGCGAGGGATGAGCGGCCGACCAGTTTAGGGACGATTGAGTGTTTTTTTGCAGGCGTTCGTTCCGTTTCAGCGGTGCGGTCGACGTGCTGCGCGTGACCCGCGTCCCGACCCGCTCATCCGGCCCGACATTCCCCGCTGCAGCAGGCTGAGAGCTGGGGGAGGCTAGATCCGGTCGGCGCGACGTCTGAGGTAGTTCAAAAGATCGACCCGGGTGATCAGCCCCAAGAAGTTCTCGCCATCCATGACGATCGCAACGTGGTCTCGGTTGAAGATCGGCAGGAGCTCATCAATCGAGTCCGTGCGCTGGACCGATTCGAGATCGTCGACCATCGCGCTGCGAACCGAGCGCGCGAATCGTGATTCGTCTTCGTAGACGGCCAGCAGGATGTCGGATTCATCGATGATGCCAACGATCTTGTTGCCGTTCATGACGGGCAGCTGGGAGATGTCGTAGAGCATCATGCGCTTGTAGGCATTGGCCAGGGTTTCTTCGTGGCCTACGGTCACGGCGTCGCGACTGGCCATCGGGCGGGCGATCAGGTCGCGCAGATCTTCGAAGTTACTGCCGTCCAGCAGGCCGTGTTCGCGCATCCAGAAGTCGTTGTAGACTTTGGACAGATAGCGGTTTCCCGTATCGCAGACCATTGACAGCACTCGCTTGGGCTCGGTTTGCTCGCGGCAGAACTTTAGTGCTGCGGCCACCAGCGTTCCGGTTGAGGAGCCGCCCATTAGGCCTTCTCGTTTGAGCAGTTCGCGCGCGGTCAGGAAGCTTTCTCGGTCGGAAATCGCATAGGCTCTGGAGACTCGGGTGAAATCGCTGATCGAGGGCAGGAAATCCTCGCCGATGCCTTCGACCAGCCAGCCGCCGGCGTCGTCGCGCACGTTCCCCGTTGCGATATATTCGGCCAGAATCGAACCCTCGGGGTCGGCCAGCACCAGCTCGAGGCCGGGCGCGACCTCGTGGAAATAGCGGGACAGACCGGTAATTGTTCCGCTGGAGCCCACCCCAACGACCATCGCATCGAGGTTGCCCTCCATCTGACGCCAGATCTCCGGGCCGGTCATGGTCTCGTGCGCGCGCGGATTGTCCGGGTTGCCGAACTGATTGATGAAATAGCTGTTTTCGGTCTCATCGGCCAGGCGGGCGGCTAGGTCCTGGTAGTACTCGGGATGGCCCTTGCCGACGTCGGAGCGGGTGATGACGACCTCGGCCCCCATGGCCTTTAGGTTCGAGATCTTTTCCCGGCTCATCTTGTCGGGGATGACCAGAATCAGTCGATACCCTTTCTGCGCGGCGACCAGGGCCAGCCCCAGTCCGGTATTTCCTGCCGTGCCTTCGACTAGGGTGGCGCCAGGCTTGAGGTCGCCGCGGCGTTCGGCTTCCTCGATCATTTTCAGGGCGATTCGATCCTTGATCGAGCCGCCGGGATTATTGGCTTCGAGCTTGAGAAACAGCTCGCAGGGACCCGTATCGAGATGATTGACGCGCACGATTGGCGTTTCACCGATCAGCTCCAGAACGTTGTTGTGTACCGACATATCCAAGGCGTCCAATGGCGGAATAGGGCCGCACCTTAGCCCATGACCGGAAGGGCGGCAAGCCCGGTCACTCGATGGCTGGAAACAGAAACGGCCGAAAACCGGGATATGC
>Ga0207419_1000392_pt1 | contig 37585 bp, 31 predicted proteins | sample ElkSloMetagenome_4_FD_184723 | JGI IMG/M metagenome (GOLD analysis project Ga0207419, IMG submission 184723) | Hot spring microbial communities from Elkhorn Slough, Monterey Bay, USA - MD2A (version 2) | ecosystem: Environmental > Aquatic > Marine > Intertidal zone > Estuary: Microbial mat ...
GGGGAGATCTTGCCTGTTGCCTATTGCATGAGCGCCTATTGCCTTTTGTATGAGCGCCTGTTGCCTTTTGCATGAGCGCCTATTGCCTGTTGCCTTTCCCCTTTCCCCTTTTCCCTATTGCTAGAAGCGCCTATTCCCTATTAACTGTACCTGAGAGGTTATTATAGGTTGCAAGTCCGCCCTCGAACGCCTCAATCTCCCACCGGAGATCAATCAAGCAGGCATCAGATACTCCAAAGTGCAACACTTTGCTCTGCAATTGTGCGACTTGATTCAAAACATCCTGGGGGAAGTTGGGACAGCCTAGAAAGATCACAGCCTCCATCTGTAAGGGTATCCTAATGATTAGAGGGTGAAAACTTCACCCCTAGTTTGAAGTGAGAAGCAGGAAATACCAATCCCGCCCCGCCATTGTTACCCGTTGTGCCTTTCTTGCATCCCTTTTTGGGAAAACAGTCGCACTCCAAGGCGTAGAGCTGCTGGCGGCGGATTAGCTCCAACTCGCAAATCCATTGAGAGGTTAATCGCTAATGGGCATACAAGATAATCAACCGCCACCTTCTAGATCTGGGGAAACTCGATCATCGGAAGCCATCTTGAGTTCTTTAATTGAGCAACTCGAAACGGTCCATCAACAGGTTAAACATGAATTATCTGCTGACATTGAACGGCTTCAGAAAGATAAAAACCGCCTAATTGAAAATATTGAACAACTCCATCACCAGTACGACAAGTTACAAAATCAACACCAACAAGCCCTTTCTGAGCGGCAATTCGCCCAACAACAAGTCTGGCTGAAACAGCTTGCTCAGGTGTTAGCTAGTAACCTACAACGGGAGTTAGTCGCACGAATTAATCGGCTGAGAACATCCTCTGACCAACCCCTCCTAACAACTGATCCCTCGGGGTTGCAACTCCCGTCTTCTTTACAGTCTGATTTAAGTGCGACGGAGTTGGAAGCGGTTTTAGATACCAGTCTCAATGATACATTTCGTGAATTGCAGCAGGAGTTAAGCACTTACCAAAGCGACTTATCGCAACGGTTATCTCATATGCAAAGTCTCGAACAGCAAGTTGAGATGTTGCTAGAAACAGTCGTTAGCCGCTTAAAAAATCAAATTGATCGTTCTGCGATCCCAAACGGGGAAAATCAACCTGAAACCTCAACAAAACCGTCCGTTAGCCCTGTGCGTCCTCAACCAACGGTTATAGAAGGCTCAAAACCCCCCTCTCCACCCACTCAACCTACTTCCTCAGTACAGTTGGGTTTATTCTTGGCGTTAATGTCCGCCGTCGCGCTGTCGTTGTTTAACGTTTGTCTCAAAATTATTCTCCAAGGTCCTGAACCTCGTCAGATTTTTGGGTTATTTGAAATTGAGGGAATTATCTCACCGGGACTCGGGAATTCGCTGTTAATTCTGTTACTCCGAATGATTGTGGTTATGGCTTTAATGCCTGTTGTTGCCACTTTTTTGTATCCGGCAGTTTGGAGCGATATGAAACGCTTTATTCAGTCCCGTGATACTTCTTTGATGTTAACCGTCATTGGTAGCGGGTTCTTTTTGTTTTTGTCTCAAGTGTGCATCTATATTGCCATTGGAGAGATTCCAACTGGCATTGCGATTACAATTTTCTTTATCTATCCTATTGTCACGGTTTTGGCTTCTTGGGGGCTGTTTGGCGATCGCCCGACGTTAATTCGTGTGATTGCTATGGTGATCATTCTAGGCGGAGGTGTTCTCTGTCTTCCGAGTTTCTTTGGGGGTGCAGCCGGAAATACTCAAGTGGGAATCATTGCATCGGTGGGTGCTGGGGTTGCTTTTGCCGGATATGTATTACTGACACAAATGGCAGCCGGAAAGTTGCATCCCATTCCGTTTAGTTTGGTGAATTTTGCTTCGATTTTTGTCTTCTGTTGTGTGAGTTTAATCTTCTTGCCTGACAACTTGAGTATGGATGTTGATGTCAATGTTTGGCAAGGTTTAATGTTTGGTGGAGTTGTTCTCGGTGTTCTCACCCTTTGTAGCTATCTGTTTCAGAACTTTGCCATTCGTTCTGCGGGTGCTGCATTGGCTTCAATTATTGGTACATCTGGCCCCGCTTTAACGGCTTTATTTGCCTTTTTTATCATTGGTGAAGCTTTAACCCCTAAGCAAATTCTTGGTATGGCTTTGGTGATTTTAGGGGTCGGTGCTATGAGTTTTGAACGTCTAGTCAAGGCTAAGAAAAAAGCTGCTTAAACCTGAAAAAATAACAGCTTTTAAACTCTACCTTTTTTGAAAAACTACTGCGTCTATTTTTCCTGTAGGCGTATTTTTTTGTATTTAAACTCAAACGAAAAACTACGGAGAGTTATACTAATTAATCTATAGGTTTTGATCGGTTATTTTTTAACTCCAGTATCTTCTAGGATACTAACCCACTTCAAAGTATCTACTTTTCACGTCAAAAAGATTACCCTAAACTAAAACTAGAGATAAAACCTTCAAAATAGGAGAACACAAATACGATGAGCGAACCCAAAATTTTTGATAAAAAACCAACAGTAATGGAACTTGAACCCGGCACTTACTATTGGTGTAGTTGTGGTCATTCAGCTAAACAACCCTTCTGTGATGGTTCTCATCAAGGAACAGAATTTACCCCAGTTGTATTTGAACTCACTGAAAAAAAATCTGTCGCCCTCTGTCTCTGTAAATATACAAAGAATACACCCTTCTGTGATGGTTCCCATACTCGCCTATAGACTCATCACCTGTAGACCCTAGCGTTAAACTCTTGCAAAACTGAGTCTCTATTCTCAAATCTGAGGATAGAGATTTTATTGATTAACCTGGTAAAATGAGGTGTTATATTAATATTCTGTGCATTCGCAAACTTCTGTTTTAAATCGTGAGTAGAGACCTATTCGCCCGTGAAGCCCTAGCCCAAATTCCTAAAATTCTAACTCTGTTAGACCGCAATCCCCACAGCCCAACCTATGGCTGTTTTGACCGCAATTTTTGGCATTATAAAATTATTGATTTCCCCAGTGGAATGGCGCAGGAGTTTGTCTGGCCGTTAGCTCTGGCGTATGAGACTAATATTCCAGAGAACCCTTATTATCAACAACCCATGTTGCGAGAATGGGTAGAAGCAGGCATTCTTTACGCAGCACATACTGCCCATCGAGATGGTTCCTGTGATGATTATTTTCCCTTTGAACGAGCGGCAGGAGCAGCGGCTTTTTCTTTACTGGCAGGTCTAGAAAGTTATATATTACTCGGATTGATGGATTATGAGGCGTTAAAATTTTTTGAACGTCGAGCAAATTGGCTGGCTAGTCACTACGAAAGCGGTCAATTATCGAACCATGAAGCGTTAATTATTTTGTGTTTAGAACGCTTAGGACAACTGTTACAAACCTCTAAATGGCGACGAACAATAGCGACTCGTTTAGAACGGTTATTATCTTGGCAAAGTTCAGAAGGATGGTTTAAAGAATACGAAGGTTGTGACCCAGGCTATCATACTTTAACCATTTCTATTTTAGCACAACTTGATCGTCTGAAACCTGATAATCGCTTAAAAGATGTGCTTTCCAAAGCGGTTGAATTAGCGGCTCATTTTATTCATCCAGATGGTAGCTATGGGGGCGAATATGCCAGTCGCAATACTTATAACTTCTTTCCTCATGGCTTTGAGTTGGTGGGGCTTTGGCTTCCAGATGCACTGCGAATTAATGATCAATTTTTGCAAGGCTTAGAAAAGGGTTTAGCCCCCTGTTATGGTGATGATCATATTATTGGTCATCATACTTGGAATTATCTCTTAGCGTGGCAAGATTTTATTCCGGAACGTCCTCAACCCATGCCGCGTGATGTGGGAAGTATTTGGTTGCAGGAAGCGCAGATTTTGATTAAACGCCGACCTGGAGTTGAGTTATATATTGCACTGAATAAAGGGGGAGTTTTTAAGTTATTTGATGCAGATAATTTAGTCGCTTCTGATACTCATTTATCTTTACAAGTTCGACAAGGAAGAAAGTTAAAAAATGCAGTCAGTCATTTAATGGATTCTTATCAAGTTAAAGTCCAACAAGATGAGATTACAATAGAAGGACAACTCGGTTGGGCAAAACAAACCCAAATGTCTCCCATTAAGTTAATTATATTACGAGTAGTCATGCTAACGTTTGGGCGTTTTTTCCCGAACTTAATTCGGAAACTTTTACAAAAAATATTAATCACTGGAAAGCAACCTGCTCCTTTTCGGTTTAAACGAAATTTTAAGTGGGAAAATCATCAATGGAAAATCACAGACGAATTATCTTCTGCTTCTTGGAAAGGGGTAACTTCTGCCGGAATTGGTAGCGATCAAACGTCTATTTATGTAGTAATGAGTCGGACGTTTCAACCCGGTCAATTACAACCATGGTTAGATTTAACACCGGAGATTAAAAAAATATCGATGGGTCAATCTTTGAAAATTGAACGCAGTTTTTAAAGGTTAACTCAAAGATATTTAAACTATTCATCCCTTGAAAAGAAAAGAAAAATCTAATTTGTCTGAGTACCTTAGAAGGATCTTCAGAATTCTACTTTAGGGCAGAAAAGGAGCCGGCTGTTATGATTTGAAATGAATGATCCGGAATAATCCCGGAATGTGTGGAACTCCCCAGAAGAATTGTCAGGGCTGGCTATACCGTTTTTTTTCCCTTGCTTTTTGGTCAGCCTAACCAATCTTTATCAACTCCCCAAACCTGAGCGTTTGCTGTTAAAATTTTTATTAGTCAAAAATTTGACTGTTTTGCTAAACATCACTCTAATCCGATTACCAACTGGTTAAGAGCGCTTTGTCGAGAAATGATCGCAGCGTTGTCAGGGAAAAGGAGTAGGAGTTATTGGAATGTGGTTAACGAGAGGTTTTGTCTTGTCTTTAATGGCGGATGATGCGGTATTGATACCTGTGGCGAGTCAACCTTCTGTATCTTTTTCAATGACAACCGAATATAAACAATCACTCGGAATTTCTGATCTAGAACTTGCTCAACCTAACGCTAAATTAACGCCAGGGGTGAATCTATTGGCTTTGCAGTTTAGCGGATCTCGAACTTGTCCGGCTGAACGTTTTGTTCGTTTGCGTCGGGAGTTTGGTGATCAGGTAGAAACGATAGAAATAGATTCGGCCTCCGGAAATCCTCACCAAATTTCACCGATGGCTTATGCTGTGTTGACAGTTCATTTTGTCGATAGCCCTGAATATCCTACCTAAACGGCGATAACGCGAATTTTGATATTTTTTAATGAAAAGCTGACGTGAAGTTTATGAAGTCCCTATCCACAGACGCCGTTAAGAAGTTGAACAAAAGCTTCAGAAGTCATCATATTCATTGGGTTGGGTTGGGGATTTGGTTTATACTAGCCTTAGTCTTACGGATGATACTGCTGGCTTCTAAACCAATCTGGAGTGATGAATTTGCGACATTAGTTTTTAGTTTAGGCCAGAGTTTCCGCAGTTTACCGTTTGATGTGCCGATTTCCCTAGACACTTTGCTTTCTCCATTAAGACTAGATGCCAGTTTATCGATTGGGTCTGTACCTGAAAATTTACTGCGGGAGAGCAATCATCCACCTGTGTATTTCATGCTGACTCATGTTTGGGTGTGGCTGTTTGGTCAGGATGGAGATTTGGTGTCGATTTGGGGAGCGCGATCGCTGAGTGCTATACTGGGGGCGGCTACCGTTCCGGCGATGTTTGGATTGGGTTGGGTTACTTTTCGTTCCCGTGTCGTGGGACAAATGGCAGCCGCTTTGATGGCTATTTCTCCCTATGGCGTGTATTTGGCACAGGAAGCCCGACACTACACCTTAGCGGTAATTTTGATTATAGCATCCCTTGGTTGCTTAATTACAACAATTTATAAAATCCAACAAAAAAATTCTTTAGCTGTTTGGGTAGCATTTCTGTGGGTTATCATCAATACCCTGGGAATTGCTGTTCATTTCTTTTTTATTTTTACTCTGGGTGCTGAAGGTCTAGTAATGGGGGGATTTTGGTTAAAAAATTGTCAATTTAAACCGTTTAAAGTTCCGTCTTGGAAAGTCTGGAAAAATATTTATATCGCCATGATCGGGAGTACAATCGGAGGTCTAGTTTGGCTGCCGATTTTTCTCGATATTTCTAACCCAGAAAGTGAGTTGATTCGCTGGACATTTCATGGTGATCCGGTGGGTAATTTTCTTGAACCGATTGTTCGATTAATGGCTTGGATTACAACCATGATTGTGATGTTGCCTGTTGAGAATCAGCCGTTATTGGTTTCGGTGATTTCAGGCGTTATCCTGTTGGGAGCGATTATTGTTACGGGGAAACTAATCTATAACAGTTGGAAACTACAATCTCAAAGCTGGCGATTTTCTCAAGAGATTTTAACGGGATTAATTGCAAGTGCTATTTTAATTATTCTGACGATCACCTATGTTTTTAGCATTGACTTAACACTGGTTGCTCGTTATCATTTCACCTATTTTCCAGCAATTATTCTTTTAGTTGCAGCGAGCTTTGCGGTCAGTTGGCAAAATCCTGGACAACAGAATTGGCGACGAAAGGTTATTGTATTGATTGGATTTGTAGGGTTGATTGGATCATTAAGTGTTGCAACTCATTTAGCTTATCAAAAACCAGATCGTTCTGATTTAGCCGCTCAGTATATTGCTGAACGGTTAACGCCAAATATTCCGACATTAATTGCTACCGTTCATAAAAGTCACGAACAAACTGGAGAAATGATGAGTATTGCTTGGCAGTTAAAACGGTTGGGAACCTTAACAAATTTTCCCCAATTTTTACTCGCCCAAAAGTTAGGTCATCCGGAGATTCCCATGAACACGCTGAGTCAAACGGTAGATCTTTCTAGCCGACCGTTGAATTTATGGTTAATCAATTTTGCAGCCCCTTTTGAACCCGAAATGCACAACTGTAGTGATGATCCCGATTTTAAATCTGAAGTTCCGGGCTACCATTTACGAATGTACCGCTGTGAATCGGATCAAATTTAAGTTAAAGTTAACGTAATAAATTGACTGGAATTGAAAATTTATTGTAAAATAATGACGCGAGAGCAACCCAAGTCGATCTTCAACCCGAGGAAACCTCTAATGTCAAACGCTTTAACAATAAACCAGTCATCGGCGAGACAGAAAAATGCAACCGTTAAACAATCGAAAATTAAAAATTTTACTGATCGTAGAACAATGTAATCCCGATTGGTCATCTGTTCCTTTAGAGGGATTTAACTACTTTAAAGAAATCTATCAAATTGCAGATGTCACCGTAGTAACCCACGCAAGAAATCAACCCAATCTTGAAAACAAAGGATATAATGTTGTTTATATATCCGAAAGTTCCGCTATAAAACAGTATTACAAATCGGTTGCCAGTGTAGCGATGAAAGGCCGGGTAAACTGGCCTTTGTATCATTTACTCAGCTATCCGGTTTATGCAGAATTTGATCACCGTGTTTATCAAGCTTTTAAGCAGCAAGTTCTCCAAGGAGAATACGATATTGTTCATGCAATCACTCCGATGATGCCACGATATCCTTATAAGATTATCAAAGCTTGTCAAAAGAGTAATACTCCCTTTTTATTAGGCCCTGTCAATGGAGGTATTCCCTTTCCGGAAGGGTTTAAAGAAACGGCTAAAAAAGAAAGTGCCAGTCTCAACTTTTTAAGAGCATTAGGCCGATACCTAATTCCGGGTTATGTCGAAACCTACAAAAAAGCCTCTCATATCTTGGCGGGTTCAACCTACACTTTCAATCTATTGCAAAAACTCTTTGCTATTCCTGATGATCGCATTTCTCTGTTATATGAAAATGGAATTGAGAATGACTTTCTGATGGAAGTAGAAAGATATCAAATTTCAGATCGTCCGATTAACCTCTTGTTTGTCGGGCGATTGGTTCCTTATAAATGTGCAGATGTTGTCATTGAAGCTATCGGTCAATTAAAATCTTCCCTGCAAAATCGAATTAAACTTTCAATCGTAGGGGATGGTTCCGAAAAAGAGAATCTAGAGAAAATGGTGCAGGATTTGCACTTAGGTAGTCAGGTGAACTTTGCAGGCTGGATTCCCCAACAAGAAACAGTTAATTACTACAGACAAGCCGATGTATTTTGTTTTCCCTCAATTCGAGAATTTGGAGGGGCAGTTGTAATCGAAGCAATGGCTTGTGGACTTCCCTGTATTGTCGTTGATTATGGTGGAATTGGCGAATATGTCACAGAAGAAGCAGGATTTAAAATTGAACCTCGTTCCCGTGAATATCTTGTGAAACAGGTAAAAGAAAAGATCAAAATATTGGTTGAAGATCAACAATTACGAACTCAAATGTCTGTTAATTCTGTTGAAAGAGCCAAAGAATTTGTCTGGAGTAACAAGGCGTTGAAAATGCACGAAGTTTATGAGTCTGTATTAGAAAGTTCCAATACAGTTTCTGATTCCTCTAATGAGTCTAACAAGTTAACATCTAAAGAGTTTCATACGGCTTAATAAACTTATTGAGTTTGAGGGAGTTCGAGAATACAGTTGGCATCTACAACAATAAAAGTATCTGTTTGGTATACTGAACAGAGATCAATTAACGTTGTAATCACTGCGGGGGGAGTATCTGGTTTGAGCGTCGGTTTAACTTCCTCTGCTTTAAATTTCCACTGTCTAAACCAATTATTATTGGTTAAATAGTACGGAATAAAAGCATTACCATCCAACAAGATTAAATCTACATTATAAGTTTGAATAAAATTCCGTAAAACTTGTAAATCTTGACTGTATTGAGCCTCAATTAGATCCATTGCTCTTTGACGAATTTGACGATGATAACCGACTTGATAAGGAATTGAATATTCCCAAGCAATTAACACAGAACGTTGAGCAAAAGAGGGAATATTATCGGCTTCTGGGGAGAGAGAAGCAATCAAGGTATCTTTGGGTTGTTGAGAGAGAAAGTCATAGAGAGTGGCTTCCCGAGGTTCTTTATAACTGGGAGAGGTAAATGTTTCCAGAAAACTCGGATAAAAAATCACCACAATGGCTATGATGGTTGTGACTCCTAAAGCCAATAAATTCTGAAATATCTTAATATTTTTAGGTTGATAAATTGAAGGTTGTTCTACCCATCTCAGCAAAGCATCTATAATCACAGTTAAGGTAATTCCGGTAGACACTGCGATTAAAAGATAAAAACTATGGCTAGTATATCGATTGGGTAAAAACAAATAAAATAGGAAAAGATGAGCCAGAAAAAATAAACTTAAAGAAACGAACAAAAGTTGTATAAAAAAAGCTGAGTTTTTAATCTGCTTAACTAGAGTAAATTGACGGGGAAACCTTGCTAATATCGGTAAAAATAAGCCCAAACACAGCGTAATCGGTGAAAATAACTCTCGGGGAATCATACCGCTACGAATTCCTAATAACCAATATTCAATTCCATCATCGCTGAAAAAATTTCCCCGTCCATTTTCTTGAAATTCGGGTAAAGTTTTGGCTTCTGCAACGTTAATAATTGGCCCATATTCCGAGGAACTGATTAAATAATAAACAAGCATTAAACTAGCAATAACTAATCCAGTGACATAGAATTTGATCTGTTTTTGATCAGAAATGAAACAGATTTTTTTATCTTTAATTTGAAATAAGTTAATCAATAAAATTCCCGCTGAAACCAGTACGGTAGGTGGATAAAATAATCCTTCTAAAATTAAAACAATTAAACAGGGAATAACGGATTTTCTCAGAAAATAGTAGAGAAAACCCAAAAATAAAGGATAAGAAAAAGAAGAAGCGATCGCCGCAACAAAGATATCTTTCATCCAGATACTTTGATTCAATAAAAGTGAGGTGATAAATGCAGCCATCGGAATGGGAAAAAGCTGTAAACAAATTCCAAAACAATAGCCTGTCATTATTACCCCTAAAACCAGTGGTAAACATTTATTAATTACCATTGGATCAAGGTTAAAACTGATAAAAAAACGATAAACTGTAGTGAGTCCAAAAGGTTCAACCGATGCAAAAAAATTAGCAATTAAATCATTGGGAAATAGTTCTGGATCTAAAAAACGACGCATCCAAAAAATATGCTTACGAGCATCATCCTGAACAACATATTCTCCATCAAAAGCTTGCTGTAAAACCAAAATACTATAAATAATACTAAATGTGAGACTTAGACTCAACCAAAATAGAATTCGCCAATGGGATAGACTTTGTTGGGGAGTTGTGAGAAATTGACGGAAGTTTTGAATAAACATAGCACCTTAGTTTAAAGTAATTCTATCGGTGAGATGATCATAATTTTTTTCGTCTTGTTCCTCTAACAAATTGGCACAATAGACGCTACGATGAGAAACAAAGATATTAGTCTCAAGTAAAGTTATGACTGAAATAAAGTCAAGTTTACCCCTCTACACGAAGAACCCTGTAACTCGGTTTTCTCCCAGAGCCAAAGAATATGCTCAGTATAGACCCAGTTACCCTCCAAAAGCGATTGAAAAGATTATAGAGGGATTAGGTCATAATAGCGCTATTATTGGAGCAGATATTGGCGCCGGGACAGGAATTTCTGCACGTTTATTAGCCGATAGAGGTGTTCAAGTTTTAGCGATTGAACCCAATCAGGCAATGAGACAAATGGCGACTCCTCATCCCCAAATTGAGTGGCGAGAAGGGACAGCAGAAGCAACTCATTTAGCGACTCAATCTGTTGATTTAGTGACTGCTTTTCAAGCATTTCATTGGTTTAATCCTGAACCCACACTCCGAGAATTTTGTCGGATTTTAAAACCGGGTGGACGAGTAGCAATTGTCTGGAATCATCGCTATCGACAAGATCAATTTACCCAAGAATATAGTCTGATTTTCAAACAAGCTTCTCAATACAATTCAGTCATTCATCAAAAACGTCGCCGACCGATTACTTCACTGTTAGAAAGTTTAGACTTTCAAAATCAGCGCCATCAGATGTTTACTCATCGTCAGGCTTTAGATTTAACAGGATTAATTGGTCGAACTCACAGTGCATCTTATATTCCGACTCAAGGCGCAGAAGCAGATGCGATTTTAACGAACGTGCAAGAATTATACCACAAATGGAAAGATGAGCAAGAATTGGTTTATATTGAATATCGCACTGATGTTTATCTCGCTGAAATCAAACCGAGATGATTTTAACGACCTTGAAAAGACCCATTTTGCATCTACACAGTTTATTAATTCGTTGTTCTGCAAATAGCAGGAGTTCATCGACAAAATTTTGGTTGAGTTTAAGCTTGACTTTTGCCACGATTTATAGTTTATTAGCAGTCCAAGAAGCCTTTAGTGGTGAATATGTTATTCAAGATGATGCGAGACAACATATTTTTTGGATGCAGAGATTTCTAGATGCTGAGTTGTTTCCAAATGATTTAATTGCTGATTATTTTCAATCGGTTGCACCCGGAGGTTATCAAAGTCTATATTGGATATTAACTCGTTTGGGAATCAGTCCTATTTTTTGGAGTAAAATTATTCCTTGGGGATTAGATCTGGTCACAACATTTTATTGTTTTAGAATAACTTTAGAACTTTTACCCATTCCTCTCGCTGGGTTTATTTCATCGACTTTACTCAATCAACAACTCTGGTTAAATGATGGCTTAGTCTCTGCTACACCGAGAGCATTTGTTTATCCTTTGTTTTTAGGATTTATCTATTTTTTATTGCGAAAATCAATTTTAGAAAGTGCTATTTTTATTGCCTTAATAGGATTGTTTTATCCGCAAGCGGTGTTAATCAGTACAGGAGTATTAGTCTTACAACTGTTTGATTGGAATAAACATTCAGTGGGTTTAACTTCGGATCTAAAAACTCGTTGGGTGAGTCTGATTGGACTCGGAGTTGCTTCTATTGTCATTTTATATTATGCAATGAGTTCCAGTGAATTTTCACCTGTGATTACAGTCGCGGAAGCCAAAGCAATGTCTGAGTTTGGAGGCGCAGGAAATAGTGCATTTTTTCAAGATAATCTCTGGGATTTTTGGGTCACGGGTCAACGGAGTGGTTTACTTCCAAAATATTTATTTAGACCAACTTTAATTATAACAGGTTTCGGGCTACCGTTACTATTTGTTCATCAAAATAAATTTCCTCTCGTTTCAAAAATAACACCGAATATCAAAATTTTATCTCTAATTTTAATCTCCTCAACGAGTTGGTTTATCGCCGCTCATTTAATGTTATTTAAACTTCATCTTCCCAGTCGTTACACCAGTTATACTTTTCGCATTTGTTTAGCGTTAGCCGCTGGAATAACTTTATGTATTCTCTTAGATAAAATCTTAACATTGGCGAGTCTATCTCGCCGTCAAAACTGGAAAAAAATAATAGCTTTAAGCTTAACTCTATTTTTGGGACTAGGAATTATTTTAGGATCTTGTTTCTGGGGAAAGTTTCCAAAAACGAGTTATGTGATGGCAAAAGAACCCGAAATTTATCACTTTTTTTCCCAACAGCCTAAAGACACTCTCATTGCTTCTATTTCTGAGGTTGTGAATAATATTCCTAGCTTTTCTCAACGTTCTGTTTGGGTAGCCTGGGAATATGCAATTCCCTATCATTTAGGATATTATGATCAAATCCAACAACGAGCGACTGAATTGATCAAAGCTCAGTATAGCTCTAATCTGAATGTACTGCAAACTTTAATTCAAACTCACCGATTTGATTTTATCATTTTAGATCAAACCGCTTTTACTCCTGAATATATGCTCGAAAATCGTTGGCTGAGACAATGGTATCATTCTTTAAGCAAAGATATTATCGCGGATATTAACAATGGAAAAAATCCCGCGATTTTACAAACAGTTTCCCAATGTTCGCGTTTACAAACTCAAAAGATAATCATTTTAGAAGCAGAGTGTTTAGTTAAATTTTAGAAGGAAAAGTTTAAAAGTGATTCAATTAAAATCTTTAAAGTCGGGGTTATCTGTCAGCTTAGACATCTTGATTTTGGGTATTACCCTCGGCATTGCTTATGTTCAAGAACCCCTTTATACTTCTAATCAAAACACTAAATTTTTACAAGGAATGGCACAAGCCGGAATTGGATATCTCGAGCAAGACTGGTTAGCCAATACCTTAGATCCTTTACCTGTATTTACCGCTTTAGTCTGGTTTAGTTCAGCTTTTTTACATCCTTACTTTTTTTACCTATACTATATTATTTTATTTGGAGTTTATGTTTATAGTTTAATAGGAATTGCTGAAATTATTTTTCAGTTTGATCGTCAAGTTAAAAAGATTATTTATTTAGTTTTTATTGTAACATTACATTGTCTAAAAATCAGAATATTTGATTTTAAAACTCATATCTATCTCCATTACGGCGTTGCAGAACAATACTTATTAGGAGATTACTTTCAAACCAGTAATTTTGGTGTTCTGATTATTTTATCGATCTATTTATTTTTAAGAAAACAAAGATTTTTATCAGTATTGGCTTTAGCGGGAGCGGCGACTGTTCATCCGGCTTATCTTCCCAGTGCAGCTTTAATAACGTTATCTTATCTGATTATTTTGTATAAAAAAGGAGAACGCTTTAAACAGATCTTCTTTGTCGGTGGGTTATCATTTCTCTTGGTTTTACCTGTTACTCTTTATATGTTTTTTGTCTTTCAACCCACAACTCCAGAAACTGCCGAACTCGCCAAAAGCTTAATTGTTAATCGTATTCCCCATCATTCCTTTCCGACTGCGTGGTTTGATCACATTGCATTTGTACAAATTTTAGTGATTGTTGTCGCTATTTATCTTGTCCGTAAAACAGACATATTTTTAATTTTAGGAGTGCCGTTTATCGTTGCTAGTTTTGCTACCTGCTTACAAATTTTTATCAAAAATAACAGTTTGGGATTTATTACGCCGTGGCGAGTTTCTGCCTTTTTAGTACCGTTATCAAGTTGTCTGATTATAGCTGTCTTTCTTCGCTATATTTTTAATAAATTCCCCCAGACTTTAAACAAACAAGACAAATCCATTATTTTTATCAGCTTAATCATTCTCTCAATTTATGCTTTTGTAGGAGCAGAAGAACAAGTCCGAGAGTTACAAAATCGTCCAGATTATGCAAATTTGATGGATTTTGTCAAGTCAAATCGACAACCCGAAGATTTATATTTAGTGCCTCATACTTCCGGAAACTTTATCGAATTTAGACTCTATACAGGAGTGCCAATTTTAGCTAATTATAAATCTCATCCTTATAAAGACACTGAGGTGATTGAATGGCATAATCGACTTATGATGGCACAAAAATTTTATTCTCCTGATTTTCGAGAAACCCGATGTCAAGCCTTAGAAGAAGCAGTCATTGCCTATCCGATCAATCATGTGATTACCGAACTCGGTGACATTAATCCTTGTGCGGGTTGGAGTCTGATTTACGATGACCAACGCTACAAAGTCTATAAACCCTTACCCGAAAGGCTACAAAATTAGAAGAATTGTGAATTAAAAATTGAGTCAAAATTGTCAACTTAATCTAGAGATACTCTTTTAAAGTTCCAATCTTAAAAGCTAAAGCTTCAACCCGACATAGATTTGATACAATTCTAAACAGTATGGAGGAAAAGGTTACAACTTAATTCATCAAGCGAACCAGAGAGCGAGAACAATAGTTAAAATCAATTAGAATAAACCTGGGAGGTCTGTTGGAGTCTGTTCGTATAACTCCAGGAGTTGCCAAAAATAAAAAGAACTCAAGGGTGCAAAGCGTGAGAGTCCGATAACGGATGATCAATTCACTAGCCGCGCTTGGAATTTATTTGAATTACTCGGACAGAACTCCAGCCCCAAGTCAATTGATCCATCCCTGATTTATTACCCGAAGGTGCTGATCCCTGCGAACTTAACAACTCCATTAAGTTCATCGGTGGAGACTCCCGCATAGCCTTGGCAACTTCACCGATTTCTTAAAATCCTGAACACCTAAGACTTCAACAGATTAACCTAGAAACTAGGGGAAAATAAAACCCCGAACACTAAACCATTCAAATGCAGACTCAGTTCTATAACATTGTGAAGGGTAAAGCCGGAAAGTACCTGATGACAATCTGGCTTATTGCTGCTGTTTATTTGGCAACAGCAAAGCTGACGATTGAAACCCTGATCCTTAGTCCAACCGATGTCATCTTTTTGCCGACTGCCGGAATTGCTCAGGCTGCACTGTTGCTGTTTGGAGGTCAATACTGGCCAGGAATTGCTTTAGGGGCCGTATTAGCAAACCTATTGTCGCCAACGGGATCAATGGCAGCCATCCTGTATAGTCTCAGTGTGACCCTACAAGTGTGTTTAGGGACTTGGCTGCTAAAACAAATTAACTTTTCAGGCCGACTCCAACGCCTCAAAGACGTTTTAGGATTGATTATTTTAGCCGCCGGAATTTCGACCCTTATCGGTTCGAGCTTCTCTACCGTTCATTTGTCAATTGTTCTGTCAGACTGGACAAAATTTGATGAAATTTGGACTCGCTATTGGTTAGCCAACGCCATCGGTATTTTAGTGGTCACCCCCTTACTTCTGACTTGGGGAATGAGGCTTCAGGATCGATACAAACGACAAGACACGACAGAACATTCTTTTCTCGCTACAATCGGTCAGCTTTGGCAAAATCATCGGCAACCCTCCACCCCAGAACACTCAGAATATACCTTAGCCGAACAGGCGACACGACTCCTCTATTCCCTAGAAGCCTTGGGCTGGCTACTCCTGAGTCTGGCGTTGAACTGGTTTGTCTTTTGTTCGCGTACTCGTACTGCTTCAATTCGTTATCCCCTAGAATATTTGCCCTATCCGCTGATTGTTTGGGCTTCTCTGCGGTTTGGTCAACGGGGTGCTGCTATTGCTCACTTTTTAACCGCTATGTTTGCGGTTTGGGGGTTAATGCGCGACAGTGGCCCCTTTATTGACCGCAGCACCGATATTCCCCAAATCTTTTCCCTACAAGCGTTTATCGGGGTGATGATTATTACGGGTTTGGTTCTCGCCTCAACCGTTGCCGAACGTCAACAAGCCGAAGCCGCTCTGAGAGCCAGCGAAGCCAGTTTAGCTCACGCTCAGGGCATAGCTCAAGTCGGTCATTGGGATCTCGTGATTCGGGGTTCCCATCTGTACTGGTCGGATCAACTGTATCGCATCTTAAACCTAGAACCTCAGTCTGTTCCAGCGACCTTAGAACTGTTTTTGCAGTCGGTTCATCCTGAAGATCAAAATTTAGTTCGTCAGTCTGTCGAGCAAGTTCTTGACCAACAACATCCCTACACCATTGACTATCGGTTAGTTTTGCCCGATGGTCGTCAACGTTTTGTCTGCGAACAAACGGTCATTTCACCCACTCGCATTAGCGGAACGGTACAGGATATTACCGACCGAAAACGCTCAGAAATAGCATTACGGGCTAGTGAAGAACGATTTTCTAAAACCTTCGCCGCCAGTCCGATTGGGATTGGAATTTGTACGTTTTCCGATGAATGTTTTCTCGATGTTAATCAGAGTTTTCTGCGTCAACTCGGTTGGAAACAAGACCAGGTGATTAACGCCACAACTCAACAACTCAAACTCTGGGTGAACTCTGAGGAACATCTACAATTGCGAGAGGTACTCCAACAACATCATCAAGTGAGTAATCTCGAAATTCAAGTTTACAATCAGGCGAGTGAAATTCGTAATTGGTTGATTTCTATTGAATTAATTGACTTAGGGGGAATCGAATGTCTATTGATGATGGGGAACGATATTACCGAACGTAAGCAAGCCTCTTTACTTCGCAACGCCAAAGAAGCTGCCGAGGCCGCCAACCGTGCCAAAAGTTTATTTTTAGCGAATATGAGCCACGAACTGCGAACCCCGCTCAATGCGATTCTCGGCTATAGTGAACTCCTCCGAGAAGATGCTCAAGACATGGGGTTAGAAGAGTTTGTGGGAGACTTGAAAAATATTCATGTTGCAGGTCATCATTTGTTAGACCTGATTAACGATATTCTTGACTTCTCAAAAATCGAAGCGGGTCGGATGAATTTTCATCTAGAAACTTATACCGTCGCCACTTTACTGTGGGAAGTTGAAACCACCATTGCCCCCCTCGCCGAAAAAAATACAAACACTTTTAAAATTGAAGTGGCTGAGGAGATTGATATCATTCATACTGATATTACCAAGGTGCGACAGTCGTTATTAAATTTGTTGAGTAATGCTTGTAAATTTACCGAACAAGGTCTAGTCACCTTAAAAGTTTGGACAGAAACCAGCGACTCGCTGACCGCTGAACTCCCAACGGTACCGGCGCCCGACTTACCCAACTTGACTCCCCAAAAAGATTCACTGATTACTGATTTCCCTTCTGCCTCTCAAGCAAATACTAAACCCATCACTTATATCATTTTTCAAGTCATTGATAGCGGTATTGGTATGAGTCCCCGACAAATTACCACTATATTTAATCCCTTTACCCAAGCTGATGAAAGCACCACCCGTAAGTATGGAGGGACAGGTCTGGGTTTAACTATTACTCGCAAACTCTGCGAACTCATGGGCGGACAACTTACCGTTACCAGCGAGTTAGGTCACGGTTCGACCTTTATCATGCGACTCCCCCAATTCCTTTATTATGCCCAAGAAGATTGAAACAGAGTAGAGGCAATTAATTGATGAATTTGCCCCTACACGGTTAACGGTTAAGCCGGAATCGCTTTTAAGGTACGCAAAGCTTCATCCACGTGGGCTTTAAAATCCAGCATCGAATCAAAAATATGCCGGACAACGCCTTCTTTATCGATCACATAAGTCACGCGCCCGGGAAGTATCCACAGTGTCGCCGGAACACCATACAGTTTACGAACCTGACTACCCGAATCACTTAACAGGATAAACGGTAAATTATGCTTTTTAGCAAATTGTTCGTGATCATAGGCCGAGTCTGAACTCACCCCAATCACTTCGGCCCCCGCATCTTTAAAGACTTGATAGCTATCGCGAAAAGCACAGGCTTCAGAGGTACATCCCGGCGTATCATCTTTGGGGTAGAAATACAGAACAACGGCTGTGTTTCCCCGAAAATCTCCTAAACTCACCGATTCTCCCGTTTGAGAAGTTAAAGTAAAATCGGGTGCAGTGTCTCCTACTTTAATCGCCATATTTGTTTGACCCAGTAACTTTGATCTGAAAAAATATTAACTTTTGTTTTGACACTCACTGCCCGGTCGGAAAGTGATTCTTAAGAAGTGCAAGTTTGAAAGGCTAAAGCCCGCTCAAACTTGATTCTTAAAGGCATAGCCAAAGATGCCGCTACTCTGTCCGGTGTAAAACCATTCAGACTACTTTTCCTGCCAATATTTGCCGCAGCTTGACAATCGGCATTAACGAGAAATCCATACTTAGATTTGTACAAACCTCGCTGAATACGCCTACCACTGAACTTATAACCAATGGGATTGTCAGCGTTGAAAACCGGAAGTTGATCACCATCAAGAAAACTGGCTTTCGAGGTATAGGATTCTTCCTGCTCGATGTAAGTCCAGCCCAAACGTTCACACATGGCTTTGAGTTTAACTCTCAAACTGTGGTGAGGAATTTGTACGAACTTTTGATTGGCATTTTTGCCCAGGTTGATTTCTTTTTTGATCCCCGGATTAACACCAACCACAATGTTTGTAATATGATTTTCCAAACACCAATCAGCAATATAGCGCACTGCTTTATTGAGGTAATCTCTAACTCGATTGTTTCGATTTACAACTATAGAGACTTGTTGAGCCGTAATTCCTTTTATCCCTTGCTTGTCTTTAATGGATGCAAGTCTAGCATTTTGCTTGTTGTACCACTGGTTAATCGATTTGAGTTTTCGGCCGTCCATCAGGAACGACGACCCAGTGTTAGAGACACAAGCTGCCAGATTGTCCAAGCCCAAGTCTATAGCCAAAGAATTGTCAGTTTTCTGAGGTTTCTGTGCATCTTCAATCACGATAAACTCAACCTCGAAAAATCGAGCATTGTACTTAGGGATAATCCGAACTTCCTTGAGTTCTTTATCTTTAAGTCTTTCAGGAAATGGAATCTTGACGGCTCCATATTCCTTCTTGAAAGCTCTCGACATTGGAACATTAAAGAATCCATCTTTAACTTTGACTCTTGGCATGATCAAAGGGAAATAACCCGACCTTGGCAAGTATCGAGGCAGTCGGATTTGTTCAAATCGGTACAGCCCACTTTTAGCCACTTGTATCAATTTAAAAAAGGACTGAAATGAGCGACTAACTACCTTCAAGGTTTGCTGTGCAATATCTGTGTTGAGAAGTTGATAATTCTCGTTGGTTTTGCATTGATGATAGTTCGATTCGTAGCGAAGATATTGCTTTTCAGCAAAATAAAACTGTCGAACATTGTACAGCCCAACGTTGTACATATTCTTCGACAATCTACACAACTGCCTCAAAGCCGTGTATTCAGGACTCGACAGATTCCTAATTTTGTTCTTCTGAGTGAGGTACATTGATTGCTTTTCGCTACAATCAACATTATAAAGCGAGAACTAGATTTTGTGTTGTACAAACGAAGCCCTGAAGGACTTCTCCTGTTTTCCTCCAACGCCTAAAGACTGTGGTTTCCAACTTAAAAGAGGTTTCTATGAGAACTCAATCCCATTTTGATATTGATATTGCGACCTTCATCGACCACACCCTACTCAACCCCATGGCCACTCCCGAACAAATCCAACAATGCTGTGATGAAGCTTTACAATACAAATTTGCCAGCGTTTGTGTTTACCCGAGTTCTGTGCGTCAAGTGGCCGATAGACTGCATGGAAAGTCCCCAAAAGTCTGCACGGTGATTGGTTTTCCCAGTGGGGCTAGCACATCGGGAGTCAAGCTGCATGAAAGCCTAGAAGCAGTTGAAAATGGGGCGCAGGAGTTAGATGTTGTGATTAACTTAAGTTGGGTGAAAGCCGGAAAAACCGAGGAATTGTATCGAGAAATTGCTGAAATTTGTGAACAAACAGATCAAACGGTAAAAGCGATTATTGAAACAACTGTTCTCAATGACTCCGAAAAACAAATTGTAGCTGAAGTTTTAATGGATGCAGGCGCTAATTTTATTCAAACCAATACAGGCTTGTATGGGGGCGCGACAGTTGTCGATACCCAATTCCTCAAAGAGATCATTAAAGGACGGATTGGACTTAAAGCTTCAGGCGGAATTACAACCTGCCAACAAGCAATAGACTTAATCGTTGCGGGTGCGACTCGCTTAGGAACTTCTCGCGGTGTTTATTTAATTCGTCAGCGAGATGACGACAACGAGAATAATTAATCTAAAAGCTGGCTATGAGTCGAACCTACACCGCAACTGGAATTAATTTAAAAGCGATCCCTTTAGGAGAGTCTGATCGTCTCCTGACGATTTTAACACCCGAACACGGTTTAATCCGGGCTGTTGCTCCTTCGGCCCGAAAACCCCGCTCTAAGTTGGGAGGGCGCAGCGAGTTATTTATTGTCAATCAACTCCTGCTCTACAAAGGGCGATCGCTTGATAGAATTACTCAAGCAGATCTGATCAAATCCTATGGCGGTTTGAGTAAAAATCTGGGGAAACTCTCAGCCAGTCAGTATTTAGCAGAAGTCGTGTTATCTGTCGCCTTGAGTGAACATCCTCAAGAAGAACTATTTCTGCTGTTGAATGAACATTTAGATCGCTTAGAACATTTACCCAATACTCCCCAAATTGAAACCATCACCGCAACAATTGCCTATCTGACACACGGGATGTTTCACCTTCTGGCTTGGAGTGGGATTTCACCCCAAGTACAGCACTGCTGTCTCACCCAACGTCCCTTAGTTGCTAATTTTACCAATCCCCGTTGGCGCGTGGGGTTCAGCCTAGAGGCGGGTGGAGTGATCAGTTTAGAAGCCCGAGAAAAACCCACTCCCGACGACAAAACCGATCGTCAATCGATCAACCCTTCTCAACCTTTTGGGGGGATAACCCATGTTAAACTAAGTGCATCTCAGTTAGCGATTTTGCAAAGATTAGCTCATCCTCGTTTGAGTGATGAGTTTGAGTCTAGGCTGATGTCTCAACAAACCACGACGATAACCCCTCGTTCTATTTCTCTGTCTGATTGGGTAGCGGTTGAACGTCTTCTCCGACGATATGCTGAGTATCATTTAGGGCGTGCTATTCGCTCGGCTACGTTGATTGACACGTATGTTGAGCAGTTTCAACTGAGCGATTTCTGATCGAAGTCTTGGCTCAACCTCGATTCTAAACTTTCAGAGGAACACTCAGCAAGACAAGAGTTAGCCAGAGACATTATTGAGTAGATGAACAAGGGTTGAGTACAGTGATTACCGAGTCTTCAGTCTGCACAAACGCTTTCTGAAATGAATTGATTTGGGTATCAAATGAGTTTGCTTGAAATTTCAGAAAAGATTTCTCACTCTAAAATTGAGAGAAAATCTGTTTCGTGAACAGGTGAACTGGATAGGGGTTAAATAAAGCATCAGATCAACGGCAATCATTGCCATTTCCCTGATCAAAAGAAGGAAAAATTTCCAATTATCAAATCCAATCAAAAATAATAAGTTAATCATTGTGATCCCCTGTCCTCACCTCCAATGAACCGAATCTGCTGAGTTAGCTAAATCTAAAAAATATAATGCAATCGTTAAATCCAGACAAAAAATCGTCAGTCAAAAAAGAAACAAAAAATGGATACTTAGAACAGACTTCCACTCCAGAAAATTCATTAAATCCACAGAATAAGGGCAAGGTCAATCATCCTCAAACATCAACTCAAAAAACATCAACCCAAAATTCCCTAAAAACCCAGCCATCGGCGACCTCAAATATGCTCAGAGAAGACGAGGAAGAACGGGGCTTTTTACCTGTACTCAGAAATGGCAACTTCTTAGTTCTTTGGAGTGGCCAAGTGTTTTCCCAACTCGCGGATAAAGTTTATTTGGTTTTGATGATTGCTTTGATTTCTACCCGCTTTCAGCAAGCCGATCAAACCATTAGCGGTTGGGTTTCAGCGGTGATGATTGCCTTTACCATTCCGGCAGTATTGTTCGGTGCGGGCGCTGGAGTTTATGTGGATCGATGGCCGAAAAAAATCGTTTTAGTCCTTACCAATCTCCTGCGAGGTGGGTTTGTTTTAGCCCTTCCCATAGTTTTGTGGTTCTCGGAGGGAATGAGCTTAGGATCTCTACCATTGGGTTTTTGTCTATTGTTGACAATGACCTTTTTAGTCTCAACTTTAACCCAATTTTTTGCTCCCGCCGAACAAACAGTCATTCCTTTAATTGTTGAACGCAAGCACTTATTATCGGCAAATTCACTTTACACAACCACAATGATGGCCTCGGTGATTATTGGGTTTGCCGTCGGAGAACCCGTTTTAGCCATTGCTGATCAATTCTTTGAAACCATGGGTTGGGGCCTCAATATTGGCAAAGAATTAATTGTTGGGGGAAGTTATGCGATCGCTGGCTTGCTATTAATGACCTTGAAAGTTCGGGAAAAAAGAAATTTCCAAGCCGAAAGCCCTCACGTTTTAGACGACTTGCGCGATGGCGTGAAATATCTCAACGAACATCACAAAGTTCGCAACGCCCTCATCCAACTGATTATTTTATTTAGCATCTTTGCCGCTCTTGCCGTTCTCGCCGTTCGTTTAGCGGAGATCATCCCCTCCCTCAAATCTTCCCAATTTGGCTTTCTACTGGCCGCCGCAGGGGTCGGTATGGCGATTGGTGCAGGGTTGCTCGGTCAGCTCGGACATCGGTTATCTCATATTCAGCTAGCCTTAGTCGGTTCCATTGGGCTAGCGACTTGTTTAATGGGTTTAGCTGTGTTTGGTCAGCAGTTAGCTTCGGCTTTCATCTTGATTATCCTTCTGGGCTTGTGTGCTGCGGTGGTGGGTATTCCCATGCAAACCACCATCCAAGCCGAAACTCCCGAACAAATGCGAGGAAAAGTCTTTGGTTTACAAAATAACGCTGTGAATATTGCCTTGAGTTTACCTTTAGCATTAGCTGGAGTTGCAGAAACTTATCTCGGCTTGTCTATCGTTTTTATCGGTTTAGCGGCGATGGCAAGTTTAGGCGGCGTTTTAACTTGGTATATCAACCGACGCGAATTCAAACAGTCATAAGTCACGGTTGACAATTTTAGCTTGTCCAAAAGGCATAGAATCGGTAAATTTAGATGCGTAACAGCTTATTCGTGGTAAATTCATCCAAAACCAACGAATGACACTCTTATTCATCTGAATGCATATTGCTTGGCTTGGAAAAAAATCACCGTTTTGTGGGAATGTCACCTATTCGAGAGAAGTCACCAACACCCTATTAGACCGAGGATATCAGGTTAGCTTCCTCCATTTTGCCGCTGAAAACTCTCCTCGACAACAAGGTCACAAAGGAACTCGGGATTGGTCGTTAAGTTGTCAGACTCAGGAAGTTTCTCTCCCTTGTTTGTACAAATCTCAAATTTATACCATTCCCACCTTCAAATCGAGTAAAGTTTTGATGCAGTCGTTACGACAATTACAACCCGATGTGGTTCATGCGTCGTTAACCCTCTCTCCCCTGGATTTTGTTCTTCCTGAAATTTGTGAGGAACTGAATCTGCCTTTAGTGGCAACCTTTCATCCGCCCTTTGATCGCAAACTGCGGAATCTGACATCCGGTACTCAACATCTGATGTACCAGATTTATGCTCCTTTTTTGGCTCATTACGATTGCGTGATTGTATTTTCCCAAATTCAACGGGATTTATTAGTGCGGTTGGGGGTACCGGAAGCCAAAGTTGCCGTGATTCCCAATGGAGTCGATGAACTCAAGTATTCACCGGGGCCATCCCGACTGAAAGCCGAGTTACAAGCTGATCGGGTCTTTGTCTATCAAGGTCGTCTTGCTCCTGAAAAAAACGTTGAGTCTCTCCTGAAAGCTTGGAAAAAGTCAGAAATGGGTCACGATTGCCATTTAGTTATTGTCGGAGATGGCCCGTTAGCGACTTCGTTGCAAATGTATTATGGGTCTGAAGATGGTGTCGTCTGGCTCGGTTTTGTCGGGGATGAAGATCAACGCATTGAAATTTTACGGGGGGCTGATGTGTTTATTTTGCCTTCTCTGGTTGAGGGATTATCGCTGTCATTACTCGAAGCTATGGCTTGTGGTGTTGCTTGTATTGCGACAGATGCAGGGGCGGATGGAGAAGTTCTAGAAGGAGGTGCTGGAATTGTCTTGGAAACCCAAGGGGTAGCGACTCAACTACGAACTCTACTTCCTCTGTTTCGCGATCATCGAGAGTTAAGTACACTTTTGGGATATAAAGCTCGTCAACGGGTCTTGGATCGATATACACTAAGTCGGAATATTACTCAAATGGAACAGTTGTATGCGGAGATTGTTCAACAAAGGCGTGTACCTTGCCCTCGTCGCTAAAGGGTCGGGGGATGTGGCTAAGTGAACTCACAACCAAGGAGATCTAGTCTCGATCAGACAGATGGTGAACCGAGAACGAACGATTGTTGTCTTAGGGGTTGTCAGTGCAATCGCCTCTCTCGTTATTGGAATGGCGAGAACAGCAACGGTGTCTGAACTCCCTCACAAGCAACCTGACTATGAACGACTCTCGAAAATGTTAGCGGCCGGAGCTTTTCAAAAAGCAGACCGACAAACTTATCGGATCATGTTGATTATATTGCAAAAGTACCCCGATCAACTTTCAAAATCGGTTTATTTGACCGAAGATGATATTGTGAATTTTCCCTGTGAAGATTTACTCAAGCTTGATCAACTTTGGTCTCAATATAGTCGCGGAAAGTTTGGTTTTAGAACTCAGCAGCAAATTTGGATGAATCTTCAGCAGAGTCAGGATTCTCAATTCTGGAATCTCTCAGAATTATTTGATAACTTTGCCCAACAAGTAAACTGGAAAGTTGCTCAAGGTTGGAAATCCTACGAGGAATTAACGTTTGATTTAAAGGCAAATCCCGGACATTTACCTGCACTGGCTGCGGGGGGTTCGGTGACAACAATGATTCCAGTCAAGGATAACCAAAAATTAAAATCTAAAACAGATATGCCGCTCTGGGGATTTAATGTTCACTGTGTTCGAGCCAATCAAAAGGATCAGTTGATTAAATGTACACCCAATCTCAGTCCGGCTATTTTTTCTCGGTTAGCCAGTTGTCAAATTTAGAGTTAATTGAAATGACTTGTTTTTGAATTGCAATCAAAGCGGGAAACCCCGCAGCTTCAACGGCTGCATTGATCGAGGTTCCCGGATTAAAACTATAGTATTAAATGACTAATCTAAACGAGGATGGCGGTTGGTTGTTTGACCATCATTGAGATCCGGTGCATCATAGATACCAAACTCATTGATACTACAATCGCGCATAATCGATTCAGCTTGATCTAATTGATCGCCAGTCCCACTGACCATTAACAAATAATCACCCGCTTTAACACGATTTTCATAAACTTTGGCCCGCTCTTCGGGAATTCCCATTCCGGTTAATGCTCCTACCAGTCCGCCGCCTAAAGCACCAATACCGGCGCCGGCTGCGGTGGTTCCTAATGCAGATAATTCTCCGGCGATCAGTGCAGGACCTACTCCCGGAATTGCCAGGGTACCCAAACCAACGAGTAAACCTGTAATACCGCCTAAAACGGTACCGGTTACCGCACCAATTCCCGCACCTTCAGATGCTTCGTTTCCTTCTCCATGATCTTTAATTTCGTCGGCGCCTTTAACGTCATCAATATTGCGAGCAATTAAAGAAACTCGATCCATATCGTAGTTAGAATCTTTAAATTTGCGAATTGCTTTTTCAATATCATGGCGATCGTGGAAAACACCTACGGCGCGTCTATAAAGTCCGGTACGTTCTCTTGTAACTGTCATTCGTTAACCTCATAAATTTACATTCTTATTATTACTATCCCTCAATTTATTTATTTTTACATCCCTCTTGGGTAACAGTTATTGTCAAGAGTAATCTATAAAAAGGAATAAAATTTTTTCAGACACTTCTCTCTAAAGAGGGTAGATTTAGGTAAAATTTTAGGAAGCAATTATTGACAGCTTCGTTGTCTCTTTTGGAAATCAAACGGTAAAGTTTTGTTAACTTAATTCTAAATGTAGTAATGATCAACTTGTCCGATCACTATTGAGAATTTTGAATTCTCAATTCTGTTGATCAACAGGGTTAGCAAATTTTCTCCTAGTACAACCGACTTCCCTCCTCAAAGCCTGCTAGTCTCCAGAACAAACATTGCCAACCTCAACCCACAGAGGCATTTATGCGGCTGCATCAAGTATCATGTTGGGATTGAAATAAAATGTTACTTTCAGAGTTCCAGGGGAGAAATACCGTTGCTGGCTGCAATTGGTCTATCTTCGCCTGATCTTTACCCTTGGCGACTTGCTCAAATCTGATGAGATGTGATCCCACAGTGATACTCTAGATAGAAGAATTCAGATCATTAATATAAAGTAAAGTGAAGTTGAAATGAGTGAATCGACCCAAATTCCCTATCTGTTGCGGGCGGCGCGTGGAGAACAGTTAGACCGCCCTCCCGTGTGGATGATGCGACAGGCGGGTCGCTATATGAAAGCCTATCGAGACTTGCGCGACCAATACCCCTCTTTTCGCGATCGCTCTGAGAAAACTGATATCGCTGTTGAAATTTCTCTGCAACCTTATCGCGCCTTTAAGCCCGATGGCGTGATTTTGTTCTCTGATATTCTCACTCCTCTACCGGGAATGGGGATTAATTTCGATATTGTTGAAAGCAAAGGGCCGATTATCGATCCGCCAATTCGTAGTCTGTCTCAAATTGAACAAGTTTATCCTCTCGAACCTGAAGAATCTCTGCCGTTTATTCGAGAGATTTTACAAACTTTACGCCAAGAAGTTGGTAATAACGCTGCGGTTTTAGGGTTTGTTGGCGCACCCTGGACGTTAGCCGCTTATGCGATCGAAGGAAAAAGTTCTAAGGATTATCGCATTATCAAAAGTATGGCATTTTCTGAACCGGAAATGCTGCATCAATTCCTCGGAAAACTGGCAGATTCGATTGCAACTTATGTTCGCTATCAAATTGATTGTGGCGCTCAAATTGTGCAGATGTTTGACTCTTGGGCCGGTCAATTAGCACCCCAAGATTACGAAACGTTTGCGTTACCTTATCAAAAACGAGTGGTTGATTTGGTCAAACAAACGCATCCAGATACGCCATTGATTCTTTATATTAACGGTAGTTCTGGAATATTAGAACGGATGTCAAAATCCGGCGTTGATATGATTAGTGTAGACTGGACTGTGGATATGGCGGAAGCCAGAAGTCGCATTGGTCATGATCTTGGAGTTCAAGGAAATATTGATCCTTGTGTTTTATTTGGGTCAAAACAACTGATTCGCGATCGCATTTTAGAAACGATTCAAAAAGCTGGAAATCGGGGTCATATCCTCAATCTCGGACATGGCGTTCTCCAAAAAACACCCGAAGAAAATGTGGCTTATTTCTTTGAAACTGCAAAACAAGCAGATCAATTGTTAGCGGTTTCTGTCTAATGTTGAATCTAATTTGGAAAGATTCTAGATGAAGAATGACGGATAGCTTTTTCAGATTATCAATAAAATCTATCCGTTGTTTCTCTCCGCTATGCTTATGACCAAACGAATTTTAATCACTGGGGTGAGTGGCTGTATTGGTCACTATATTGCTGAAATTCTGATTCAACAAACGGATTATGAACTGTATTTTTTAGTTCGCAACCCGGATAAGTTGGGGTTTGATTATCAAGCCCGTTCAGGTATTTTTCTGATCAAGGCTGATTTACGAGATATTGAACAATATAGGGAACTTTTACCCACGATTAATATTGCAATTTTAGCGGCGACTTCTTGGGGCGGACTTGAAGAAGTTTTTGCAGTTAATGTTAAGAGTACCCTAAACTTAATTAAACATCTTAACCCTGAAGTTTGTGAACAAATTCTCTACTTTTCAACCGCAAGTGTTTTAGGTCGAGATAATCAAATGTTAAAAGAAGCGGGAGAAATTGGAACTGATTATATTCGCTCAAAATATGAATGTTTGCATCAACTTCTAGACCTTGAACAAACCTTACCCCGTTTAAGAATTTTATTCCCAACCTTGGTATTAGGCGGAGATACAAATAAACCCTATTCTCATCTCACTTCGGGTTTACCGGATGTCATCAAACAGCTTAATTTCATTCGCTGGCTAAAAGCCGATGCAAGTTTTCACTTTATTCACGGAGAAGATATTGCCAAAGTCGTTTATTATCTAGTTAACCATCCACCTAATTCATTATCCACTGAACATATTATTCTCGGAAATCCAGCCATTACTGTTAATCAAGCAGTTGAAGAAATTTGTCATTTTTATCATAAAAAAATCTATTTTCGTATTAATTTATCTTCAACACTTACTAATATTATCATTAAAGTTTTTAAAATTCAGATCGCAGATTGGGATAGATTTTGTATCAGCTATCGTCATTTTACCTACCAAAACCCAATTAATCCTTCTGTTTTTAACGTTAAACCCTCTTATCCAACCCTCACAGCAATTTTAAAACAAAATTCTAAACAATAAACAAGTCAAAAGTAAGTAAACTAACCCCGAAAATATAGTTACTAATCTGGTATCACTCCCCAAATGATCATTGACTTAAAGATATTAACTCTTTGGCAAATTCGGCATCTCTGCTAATTTCTTCTCCCAAAATAATGCCTTGCCCATTTGTGGATTGAGCTGATAACCACTGAATCCGAATGCCTTGTAGGCTGACTGGGCAATATGATTGCCTTCTAGTACCTCTAGTGTAAGTTTGCAGCAGCCTAAGTCGAAGGCAATATCTTCGGCTTTCTGTAGAAGCAGTTTGGACAAACCTCTTTGACGATAGGGAAAAGCAACCATCAGATCGTGGATATTCAGTAATGGCTTGCACGCAAATGTAGAAAATCCTTCTAAGCAGACCACAAGACCTGCGGGTTTAGCATCGATAAAGGCAAGAATAACATGAGCTGATTTTCTTTTGGCAAGTTCTGCTGGAAGATTTGCCTTAACCTCCTTAGACAGACCTTGACCACCACCCATTGGATCAAGCGCATACGCATCCATTAATTCAATCATAGCCTCTGCATGAGCAGGCACATTTAGATCCGCTTCAAAAATGTCAATCATCTCTTGATTTTTAACCTTTAAATTAATGAGTATCACAGTACCTATCATCCGTATTTATTAAAACTATATTCTATTGTAAGGACTTTTTAAACGGCTTTTTGTACAAGCCATTCCATAACTTCTTGTGCATTTTTGTCGGGTGGGAAAACGGGATAAAAGACTTTAACAATTTTTCCATTATCTGCAATTAGGGTGAGTCGCTTAATTAATCGTTTTCCCTCTACTTCAAAGGTGGGTAATTTTAATGAGTTTGTCAGTATAAAATCTGCATCGCTGAGAAGTTCAAAGGGCAAGTGCAGTCGTTCAACTGCTTCTTGTTGGGATGATGAGTCTTGTGTACTCAGTCCGTATACCTGAACTCCCAGAGTTTGTAATTCAGCATGATAATCCCGAAAAGCACAAGATTGCCAAGTACAACCCGCAGCACCAGGTATCTGTTCCCATCCATCGGGTATGGGTACGTTAGGTTGTTTCGTCATGGGATAACAGTAAAGAACAACCTTTCCCAAAAGAGTTGATAAGTCTAATTGATTACCGCCAGTAGAAGTGAGTGTTAATTGAGGTAATCTTTCACCCAACAGGTGATTACACGCCCCGTCATCTTGGGGAATTGGTAATTTTGATAAATCAGGTAAATATTCCATCTCCAACTCCCTGCTCTAACCAGTAACTTAAGCGCTCTAACTTATAATTTTAGATGAACTGTTATGTAGCATGATTAACTACGTTAATTAAACAGTTTTAAAGGTCATGGTACACATTCATCAAACAGGATTCGCATAGGCTATGAGCATTTCATTATGAATTTAACCCAATTTTAACAGAAATTTAATTTGGAGTTGTTATGCTCATCCTGTGTTGCTTTATAAAATTTTAGTGCTTCCATGTGGGTTTTAAATCGCCTGTTAAAGATTACTTTTCTCACTCTAGTCAACTGTTACTTCTTGAGTTCTATTGCTGTTGCTCAAGTTGATGAACGTCATTTCACGATTAACGCTAACACTCCTTCCTACAACGTGTTAGTACAAAAAGCAGAAACTCTAGCCAAACAATCTATCAAACAAGCCTTTCAAGAAAACTCTACTTTGGAATCTGTAACAATTATGATTCTCGGTGAACGAGGAGGTCAAACCGTACCGATTTTAAGGGCTAGAGTCACTCGCAGTCAATGGCAAGCTAATAGCGATATTTCCGAGTTGACAAGATACTTCCCTCCTTCAGAGTCTCTCCTGGGTTACAACGAACCAACTTCAACCCAGTCAGCTTCTCCTTCAGCTTCAGGTTCAAGAACCCGTCCTCAACCCAACACGCAACAAACTCGTTCTCAACCGTCAACTTCCCCAGTTCCACCTTCTCCACCGACTCAGACAACATCTCAATCTACTTCTCCCCAAACTCAACCCAATGATAGCGAATCCCCCAATATTATTCGACTCGAACCCCGTTCAACACCTCGTCGTAACCCGCAAGCAAATGATCCCGGCTTTCGAGATGATTAGAGCATAGACAGCGAAATTTTGCTAGAAATAGAGCTTAAAAATTCAAGATTATAGGTAAATAAATTTAACTTTGTTGAGATGACTTAACCTTTTATTTACCAGGATTTAACTATTTTTTAGTTAATGCTTTTTTAAACGAATCTTAAATATCTAGGAATAAGATGTTAGAGGTTTACGTGCGAGTTGAATGAATCAATAAAACTGAGTAACGGATGCAATCTTGGATTCTCAACCTAGCAATCAATAGGGCAACCTCTATATATCCTTCATAACCTTGGGAATCCATTCCGGAAAACATGAGTTTTTTTTGAGTCACTTCAACTCGCCATGAGAGTAGAAACCAGTCATCTACCCTCTCTACAGCAACAGAGAGAAAAGAGAGTTAAATTTCAATGTCTAAATTCACTCGTCGGCAATTCCTCGTTTTCTTTGGGAGCAGCGCAGCAGCAGCGACATTAACTCCTAAAATCGAATCGGGCTTGTTCGGTACAAACGGTAGTATTGCTCAAGCTCAAGCTTCCTCCTCCTTTACACCAGTCAAGCTACCCCATCCCCTGAACGCATACACTCAAATGGCGAGTGCAGTTCCGACAGGTGGAAATGGGAGTACCACTCCGACTGGAATGGGAATGCTTTCCCCCGGACAAGATCTGAACTTATCAGCCTACGAAGTCTTTGATGATGTCGTCGTTCCGCCAGAGTTTGAACGCTATGTGATCATCAGTTGGGGCGATCGCGTTTTCCCAGACTCCAACGATTACTTCGGTTACAACAACGATTACACAAGCTTCATTCCCACCAGTTCAGACTTCTCTGAAGGTTTCCTGTGGGTTAACCACGAATATGTTTCCTATCCGATTTCACCCGTAGCTCCGGGGACTGATGAAGATTTAGCCGCATTCGGTTCAACGGCTCCAGTTGTACTAGGCTTAGATTTATCCACTCGGGACCGAGCAACTTTGGGTGAATTCCTCTATAACTTGGGCGGATCGATTGTCTTTATGAGAAAAGGGGCAGATGGTCGTTTTACGGTAGAGTCTAGAAATCCTTTCAACCGACGTATTCACGGGCTTTCAGGCTTAGGAATCAACGCCGAACGCACGGATGGTTATCAAAATGTAACCGCTTGGGGAAATCGCCAAGGAGACACTAACTTCTTAGTGGGAACTGGGCCTGCCGCAGCAGATGTTTTCCCTATCAGTTCCGATGGTTTAGGAAACCGGATTATCGGGACGGCTTATAACTGTTCGGGGGGTACAACGCCCTGGGGAACGATTATGACCGCAGAAGAAAACTTCCAGGGTTCAGAAGACTTCTTTGTAGGCGTTCAAGAAGAGGTTTTCCCCAACGGTACACAAACCGAATACATTGAAGGTACAACGGGGGCTGAATTTGGTTTAGTCGGTGAGAAGTATGGTTGGATGGTGGAAGTCGCCCCGGCAGATCCGAATTTCCGTCCCCGCAAACACACCTCTTTAGGCCGCTTCCGTCACGAAAATATTGCTTTTCGCATTGAACCGGGTCGTCCAGCAGTTGGATATATGGGAGATGACCGTCGGGGTGGACATACTTGGAAGTTTATCAGTTCTGGTGTCGTTGAGTCTCCGACTGCTGCCGTTAACAGTTCCTTATTTGATATCGGAACGCTCTATGTTGCCAAGCTGGATGCCGATGGTACTGGAGAATGGATTCCCCTAACCTTGCAAACTCGCACAAATCCTAATGTTCCCAGTGAAATTGCCTCCGTTGAGTTGCAGTTCCGTGGAGAAGCTCAACGAGATGGTCGAGTTCGTTTACCGAAACGGGCGGGAATTGCCGGAGAAACTGAAGATGGCGGTTCTTTGATTGTTGACCTCACCAATGAAGCCACAGCATTACCCGACTATCGAAGCAAGACTTTAGCCGATTTCTACACCTCTCAAGGGGCTGTTTTAGTTGATGCTTTCCTAGCTGCTAATTTAGTGGGAGGAACGCCAACTGCTCGCCCAGAAGATGTGGATATCAATCCGATGACTGGGGAAGTCTTCGTTGCCTACACTGACGGGGAACCAGGTGGTGATGGTTATCCAGACTCTCGTATTTTTATCGTCAGTAAGTATTTATCTGACATCACAGCCCCTCAAACTTCTGGTGGTTTGTACAAAATTGTTGAAGATGGCAATGATCCTGCATCCCGGACGTTTACCTGGCAAAACGTAGCTAAAGGGGGCGAAGGTGGAGCATTAAGTGGTGCGGGTTATGCCAACGTTGATAACCTGGAGTTTGACACCCTGGGTAATGTTTGGGGCGTAACCGATATGTCTACCAGTCGTCACAATGGGTTTACAACGGGAGCAAATCCTGAAGCACGAGAAATCGACCATACGACAACCGGATCTGCGAGTAACTTGTCAGGGGTATTTGGCAATAACTGGCTGTTTGTCATTCCGATGAGTGGTGCAATGGCAGGTGAAGTGATTCCCTTTGCCTACGGCCCAGTCCGGTGTGAAATGACGGGGCCATACTTTATTCGTAATGCAGCCGGACAGGATGATACTTTACTTCTGGCGGTTCAGCATCCGGGCGAAAGCGTTCCCCTCGGTGATGGTGTGAAACTGGCTCGTTCTATTCCGATGTTGAGTTTAGATGGAACTCTATTCAACCAAGAGCGGTTAGTCCCTCGGGGGAGTAATTGGCCAAGTAATATTCAGGGCGACCCAAACGGCCCACCTAAACCTGCGGTGATTGGAGTTCGTCGGGTTAATGGTGGTGCATTTATTTAATTAATTTCTGTCTTTTTTAACAATATAGGGGTACTGTATTTGTACCCCTAATTGAGCATTGAGAATTGAGTTTTAGAATGAGAAATCCCTCTCTCTTACTAATAGATTTGAGAGAGGTTAACTGTTCTGTAACTATAACTTTAATAATCGTTTTCCATGAACGATGGCCGCCACCGTCACAGTCTCATCCTTAACTTGATATAAAATTCGATAGCTATAAGCAGGTTGCTCTCGAATAGTTTCATCACCAAACTCTTGAATGATATTGCCCGATAGTGGACAATCACTCAACTCACGAGTTGCCTCAATGATGCGTTGCACAACTGCCGCTGCGTAAGAGACAGAATCTCTGGCAATATAGGCAGCAATGGCATCAATATCATCTAAGGCTTTTGGCGACCAAACTACTTGATAATCCATTTACTCAGTAAACCTTCTGCTTCATCTTGTGTCATTTTTCGCGCTGTATCCAAAACAGCAATTCCATGCCGAAATTTTTCAATTACATAGAGGTGATATTGGACATCTTCCAGGGAACAGTCATCGGGTAAATGCTTCAACAAAGACTCTATTTCTTTCTTGGTTGCACTCATATTAGTTTGTTTTAATTAAATTCGTCTAAGTCTATTATACCCGATCCCCTTAACTTCACGATGCACAATACAGTCCTTTAAATGCAATGTTCCAGCGATTGTTATCCCCAAAAATTGTAATATTACCTTACAAATTTATAGTCATGGGGAACTTGATATTCCTCAAATGATACTGCACCCCTAATGAACTAGAGAGTTCGGCTGCAATTCTCGATTTAGAAGGTAGTCCATGCAGGAGGTCGTTGACTGAGTAGTTTTCCCCAGAGGGAGATACTAGCATCAGCAACTGCCATCACTTGCAAATCGATGATATCAAATTTATCCCGATTGGTCAGCATTTTTTAAGGTCTTTTTTTTCCCATTTAGAAGTCTTCAAAATTAGCGATCGCATTTTGTATCCGTTGACAAACCTCATCCACCGCGAGTGTCCCCAATTCACCCGAGGCGCGGGTTCTAATACTCAGACTATTGGCCTCAACCTCTTTTGCTCCGATAATCGCCATGACTGGGATTTTTTCCTTTTCTGCATTGCGAATTTGTTTTCCTAACCGTTCCCGGCTTCTATCAACCTCAGCACGAATATCGAGCGATCGCATTTTCTCTACAACCTCTTGGGTATAAGGTAAAAACTCATCACTGACTGCTAATAACCGCACTTGTACCGGAGCCAACCACAGGGGAAAATCTCCCGCGTATTGTTCGATCAAAATCCCGATCAAGCGTTCGAGAGAACCAAAAGGCGCTCGGTGAATCATCACGGGACGTTGACGAGTTCCATCTTCAGCTACATATTCTAAATCAAACCGTTCCGGCAAATTATAATCGACCTGTACTGTTCCAAGTTGCCATTCTCGATCAAGGACATCCTGAAAGATAAAATCCAGTTTCGGGCCATAAAATGCCGCTTCTCCTATTCCGAGAAAATGATCCATCTCCAGGGTTTCTACCGCTTTTGTGATGGCTGATTCGGCTTTGTTCCAAACCTCATCAGAACCGATATATTTGTCGGACTCGGGATCACGGAAACTCAGTCGCGCTTTAAAGTTACTCAGTTTTAATTTGCCAAAAACAGACAAGATCAGATCGACAACATTTAAGAATTCACTTTCTAGCTGTTCGGGAGTCACAAATAAATGAGAATCATCGACTGTGAACCCACGAACCCGAGTTAATCCTCCTAATTCTCCTGACTGTTCATAACGGTAGACTGTCCCAAATTCAGCCAGTCGGATCGGAAGTTCTCGGTAAGAGCGTAATTCACTCTTGTAGATTTGGATATGAAACGGACAGTTCATCGGTTTGAGAACAAACCCTTGTTCTAACTTGGCAGCTTCCTCATCTTCTGCCATCATCGGAAACATATCTTCACGATATTGTTGCCAATGTCCCGATGCTTTAAACAAATCAATTCGGCCAATATGGGGCGTAACGACGGGTAGATATCCCCGCTTAAGCTGTTCTTTTCTGAGGAAATCTTCTAATACCGTTCGTAGAATTGTTCCTTTGGGAGTCCACAACGGCAAACCTGGCCCGACGACATCGGCAAAAATAAATAATCCTAACTCTTTACCGAGTTTCCGGTGATCGCGTTTTAAGGCTTCTTCCTTGCGGCGTTTGTATTCAGCCAGTTGTTCGGGAGTTTCCCAAGCTGTCCCGTAAATTCGTTGGAGTTGGGCTTTGGTTTCATCCCCTCGCCAATAAGCCCCGGCTAAACTTTCGAGTGCAATCGCTTTGGGATGAATCTCTGCGGTATTTTCTACGTGAGGGCCAGCACACAAATCCCACCACTGGTCGCCGAGGTAATAAATGGTAATGGGATCTTCTAAACCCTCTAAAATCTCTAGTTTGTAAGGTTCTCCGAGTTCTTCAATTCGACGTTTGGCTTCTTCACGGGAGAGTTCTTCGCGGACTACAGGTAGTTTGCGCTTGATGATCTTTGCCATTTCTTTTTGAATGGCTTTGAGATCTTTCTCGGTAAATGGTTCTGGACTGTCAAAATCGTAATAGAAGCCATTTTCTATCCAAGGGCCGATCGTTACCTGAGCCTTGGGAAAGAGCTTCTGAACTGCCATCGCCATGATATGAGACGCGGTGTGGCGAATCTTTTTTAGGGTTTCAGATTCGCTCGTTTTCGGTAAATGGATTTTTTCGGGCTGTTCGGGAGAAGCGTTTGACTCTGCGGTAGCCATCGATCACTGGAGTATATTGTTGACAAATTGTAGCTTGGGTGGCTCTAGGTTTGGGTTTTAGAGAGAGCCATCCAACTCTACCGATTCACTGGTTTTTGACAGGTACAATTTTCTTTTATCCTACCATTCTTGCTCACAATCGACAGATAGACGCTTGCACTCAACCCCAGATAGACGCTTGACTTGTGATCCCGACTCCTGGAAAAAAGTCGGTATTATGAAAGATTTCTTAAAAAAAATGTTACAAAACTTAAAGAGTGTTAAGATTAGATGTTAGTAAGTCGCAGAACAACGATTCATGCTCAGTCCCAACCTACCTGAACCCGAACTCCTCAAAACAATACTGCAACCTCTGTTAGAAGATTTTCAATACTGGTTTGAGCGTTCACGGAATCTGCTGGAAACAGAGGAGATTTCATTTTTGAGTGAAAAACAGCAAATCGATTTGCTAGAGCGGGTGAAACACGCTCAACAAGAAGTAACAACGGCTAAAGTATTGTTTCAGGCCACCGATGGTCAAGTCGGCGTGGAAATGACCGTATTAATGCCTTGGCATAAACTTCTGACAGAATGCTGGAAGATTTCTACTCGTTTTCGCTTAGAACAGTCTAAAGGCGTAGAAAGTTAGGAATTGACAGGGATAAAATTGTCGAATTAGCAATTTTGGAGACATGAACTCAAAGTCATTGAAGTGAGTAGTTAGCTGTTTGACTAGGTTCGGGGTTGTACGTGATCTAAATAGTCTTCTGACTGGATCTGTAGAGTATAGATATTATTACTCAGTCCCGGTCTGTGAGGGTAAGAGTATGTCAAAATCTATATAGTGCCGATTTAAGTTGACGACCGTTAAGCCGATTGTGATTTACTGATTATTCATTTTAAAAAATCTTTGTTACTTCCACTAGCAGACTCATAAATTCAAAGGAGAATTACGATGTTACATTTGATCTACATCCTTGCTTTTACAATTCTGGCATTTCTGGCTGTGCGTAATTTGATTCACAGCTTGATCGTTGTCGGTATGGAATCTCAGCGACCTCCCATGCCTCGAAATACCTATCGCGACTCATCGGGTATATTGAGAAATGCTGACCATCCTGAACTTCTCGATGATTCCGGTAATATGGTTAGAGAGCCGTTACTGGTGATGCGTTCTTTCTCAATGCAAGATGCTCGTACTCAACTCGATAGTTTGTATCAATCTTCCCCGAATGCAAGCGAAGAAGCACCAGAGGAAAAGTC
>Ga0207419_1000393_pt1 | contig 37567 bp, 28 predicted proteins | sample ElkSloMetagenome_4_FD_184723 | JGI IMG/M metagenome (GOLD analysis project Ga0207419, IMG submission 184723) | Hot spring microbial communities from Elkhorn Slough, Monterey Bay, USA - MD2A (version 2) | ecosystem: Environmental > Aquatic > Marine > Intertidal zone > Estuary: Microbial mat ...
AGTAGTAAGTTCTTTTGGCATATTCCATGTCATCGTTGGTTTCTGCTTTTGAGAAATCGACATCATCTACAGGATTTACTTCATACATCAAATCGAGCAAGTAGTCAAAGGCCACTGTATCGGTTGATGAAATTACAGCATCCATCAATTCATATAAATCTACACTATCAGTTTTGACCAGCATGGCTTCATTATTTCTTCTCACCGATACTTTTTTAGTTTCATTGCCGGTATCATAAAATACGTTTTTCACCGAAATTTCCTGTCCTACTACTACATCAAATTGTTTAATGGCTCTCAACGTAACCTCTTGATATAATTCGTAAAAATAATTTTGATTGGGTACATTAATGTTAATTGTATACGGCATATATTTTTCTGATTCGATGATCATGTCATAATTTTTGCCCGGGGGAAATATTATTAAGTAATTTCCTGTTTCCGGGTTAGGGCTGTAAACAAAGTCTATTTTTTTGCTAGAGCTCTTATCTATTACTTTAATTTTGGTGGGTACCGGCTTACCGGTTTCTTCATCCAATATTTTACCTTTTACTAAAGTTAAAGGAATATTAGCCTCTTCATCCGGCATGTCAAATGAATAAATGTCCTGACCACCTTCGCCACCAAGCCTGTCAGAAGAAATGTATCCTTTACTACCATCGGCAGTTAATGTGAAATAATTATCATCAGTGGTAGTATTGATCGGGAAGCCCATATTTTTTGGCGAAGACCATTGGTTGCCTACCATAGTAGTTCTAAAAATATCTTTACCACCCATGCTATTGTGGCCATCGGAAGCAAAAAATAAAGTTTTCATATCAGGGTGTATAAACGGAGCATCTTCATCTAAAGGAGTATTCACTTCTGGTCCCAGGTTTTTAGCATATCCCCATTTTCCATTGGTTTTCTCTACTTTGTAAATGTCCAGGCCACCATATCCGCCGGGTCTGTTACTGGCAAAATAGATCACTTTGCTATCGGGAGTGATGCTGGCGGTGGTTTCCAGGTAGTTACTATTAATATGGTCGCCCATTGTGATTGGGCTGGCCCAGCCAGACTTGGTTTTTTTCACCGTGTAAAGGTTTCCTGTCTTACTTATTCCACCGATAAATACAAGCATTGTTTCACCATCGGGAGTCATTCCGGCAGTGCCAACGTTAAATCTTGTTTCAAAACTCACTTTGTCCGGATTACTCCATTTATTGGCTTTTACTCCTTTACCACTTATAAATATTTCTTCTACCAGTTCTCCGTTTTTATCTGCCTGCAATCTGGTAAATGCCATTACCGTTTCATCGGCAGATACTACTGCATTATATTCTGTTTCCGGCGTATTTACCGGAGCTCCCATATTTGTTATTATAATGTTGCTTTGATAATTATTTAATATATTTTGAGCATTTCTGGTAGTATTTATCAGATCCTCCAAATTAGCTAATAATCTGTTGTTTTTATTCGCTTTATCTTTAAAGGTATTAAACATTTCCATGGCTTTATCCACTTCCAGGCTTTTATGATAAAGTTCTCCCAGGTAATAATAGATATCTGCCGGAATCTGATCATTTTTTTGAGTTAGTGCCTGCTCAAAGTGTTTTTTTCCTTTTATTTTATCTGTTAAGTCACCTAAATTGAAATAACATAGCCCGGTTAAATAATGGGTAGTGGCTGATTGATCGCCTAATTCCAAAGCTTGATTAAACTCAATTAAAGCACCTTCATAATTATTGATTCTCATCAACTTTTCGCCCCGGTATATCGCTTTTTCGATATCCTTTTGTTGAGCCCACCCCAATAATGTACTGGTGAAAATAATTGTTATTACTAATACATATTTTTTCATAGCCTATGATTTGTTGATCATCTTTTCGTTTTAAAATTCAATATTAGCAGTATTTGGCAGGAAAGAAAACACATTATCTATTGGAATCTTACAAAAGGAGGTTTGCAGTAGTTTTTAACCTATTGGTTTAAAGCTTTCTACTATTCAAATGAAATGGGTACAATATATTTGATAATTAAATTAAATAGAAAAATCAGCCAATTGAAATTCACAACTGGCTGAAAATCAAATTTTTATTTATTTTATCGAGTTACAGCTAATGCTTAGGCTGTCATATTTTCTTTATCGATAGCGTGTAGTCGCTTCAGCAAGGGAGGATGGGAATAGTGCCAGAAAACATACCATGGATGAGGTAATAAATTGCTCAAATTATTGACTGATAGTTTTTTAAGTGCATTTTGTAGTGCATTTCCGTTGTATGTATGGGTGGCGTAAGCATCTGCTTGATACTCATTTTTACGACTTACCACATTCATAAGCAATCCAGTGAGCTTGGAAATGGGTGAATAGAGGATGGCAAATCCTATTAAATTTAAATGGAAAGCAAGTTGGTCACTACCGAGTGCAGCAGATAATTTAGGGCTAAATATCATCAACGACATAATAAACAATGTGATTCCTGTTTGAATAATTCCGGCACCAAGGCCGGTAATGATATGCTTCTTTTTATAATGCCCTACTTCATGAGCAAGTACCGACAATAACTCTTCATTCGTATGATTTTCAATTAAAGTATCATAAAGCACTACTTTTTTTCTTTTGCCCAATCCAGAAAAGAAAGCATTGGCTTTGGTAGACCTTTTTGAACCATCGATTACAAAAACATTAGTAATGGGAAAAGAAACTTTTTTACTGTATTCTTCAATAGCAGTTTTTAGTTCTCCTTCAGGCAAAGGCGTCAGTTTATTAAATAAAGGCACGATAAGGCTGGCATAAAATAGGTTCATGAAAAGCATAAATGCAGTAATTACCAGCCAGAAGTATATCCAAAAACTTGGTCCTATGCTTAAGATCAAATATAATAACGTGCCTATTAAAACACCACCAATGATAACTGCCAGTAATAGCCCTTTTAATTGATCAAGTACAAATGTTTTTTTATCAGTTTTATTAAAGCCAAATTTTTCTTCTATTACAAAAGTACTATACCATTGAAATGGCAAGCTAAAAATTTCTGATGCAATGAACAGGACACCAAAAAAAGCTAGAGCCAGCCAAACAGGATTACTAAAAAAATTACCTAATGCCTCATCAAGTAAGCCAAAAATTCCAAGAGCAATCAGCAAAAAGTAAATGACAAAAGATAGTGAGTCGGTAAAAAACGAAAATCGAGCCCTTGTTTTATTATAAGCTACTGATTTTTCATACTTTTCCTTATCATAAATATCTTTTAATTCATCCGGTAGTTTTGGCTTTTGATGTTTAAAATTTAAATAATCCAACAGCTGTTCAAACAAGAAGTCGGCAGTAATTATAATTAATATAATGGTTAAAATTGTAGACGCTTCCATAGTTATTCTTGGGCCAATTTTTTTACAAAACTATTAAATTCTAATACAAATTCATCGTAATATTTCCCTGTACCCGGGCCGGAAAAACCTGTATGTATTTTTCTTACTTTCCCATTTTTGTCAATAAATATTGTAGATGGAAAAGCTCGCAACCTGTCTATCATAGGCAGTTTTTCATTCACATTTTCTTTATCGGTAGCGCCTGCAAATAATATCGGATAAGTTACCTGATACTTAATTTTCATTCTTTCCAGTAAACGACGAGAATACTCAAAATCGCTTTTATTTTCAAAAGCCAACGCCACAATTTCTACAGGCAGTTGCTTGTTTTCCCTGCACCACTCTACTAAAAATTTTGTTTCATCCATACAATTGGGGCACCATGATCCTAATATCTGAACAATTGTAACTTTATTGTCAAACCTTGTGTGTTTATCGGTAATAGTATCTCCTTGCAAATTTGGTAAGGCAAATGAAAATTCTTCAAAGCCATCTTTCAATTTGGTAAGTGTATCCGGGTCAGCAATAAAGGCATCTTTATTGGGTTTTGCCACCCATCTTTTAAATCCGGTTTTACCGGAGTAAAATTCGCCTGTAATCTTACCATCTTTATTTACTTTGGCCTTAAATAGGTAGGCACTAGCACCATTGAATGTGCTCAGCTTCAGTGAATCTCCTGTCGCTACTCCAGCTAAAAATCTATAATCGCCGGTATTGGTAAGAAAAGTGCCGCTAAGTTCATTTTTATTTTGTTCAAACAAACCAACCGCTTCTGTAGTATCTTCTTGATTATAAAAAGTGACAGCATATTTTTCCTCTAATTGAAATTGGGCTGGCTCGTCTGCTTCAAATCGAAAAGCCTCTTGCTGTGTAGCGGTAAATGGTAACTCATATCCATCTTCATAGTGCTTTATCCAGTAACCTTGAAGCGTGTTATTATCAAATTTGGCTATTATTGAAGCATCAAAAATGTGCATTGGAATATCAATAGAGTCTCCCTGTACCTGTACAGAGTCAATTGCAATAACTTCTTCTCCATTGATAATGCTTATATTCCAATATTCATTTTTTTCAATTTGGATGATAAACGGGATTTGTTGTCCCTGGGTGTGTATCGTAGCGCGCCATTTGCCAGTGGGCAACTCTTCAACATTTTGCTTACATGCAGCAAAAATCAAAATAAATATTAAAAATAAGTTTGCGTTGAATGTAATATATCGTTTCATAGTTTGCAAATATGATAAAAAATAAGCATGTTACACTGATGAAAATTATTTTAACCACGGGTAATTTAAAGTCTATCTCAAAACTCTTGTTAATTGACCTCCTTTTTCATGCAAGCTTTCCCACTTTGTCCCACTATTGCCAGAGTAAGTGGCTTATACGCTTTTAAAAGCATATATTTTGTAACAGGGCTTACGATTGTAGCCTGTGTTTTCTCCCGCGCAATTACGCTAAATATCTACCTTAAACATCTTAAAATTAACCTTTTAGCAGGTTAACAGTTGCCTGAATATATACATTGTGTTATAATGTGGAAAAAAGTGGTAGAATGTGGTTGAATTTAGCAGATTAATAATTATCTTTGTAACAGTGATCACTATATATAAACGGCTCAATGCTTTACTTCTCGAGTGAATATGAATGCAAATTGGATGCAAAAGGACGGCTGGTATTGCCGGCCAAGATAAAATCCAATTTGCCAGATTCTTCGGGAAATGAAATTGTGATAAGAAGAGGTTTTGAGCCCTGCCTGGTAATTTACCCTGAATTAGAGTTTAAAAAAATTTACAACAAAATCGCTGGCCTGAATGAATTCAATGAGAAATACAGGCTGCTTCAGCGAACATTTTTCAGGGGTAGTACACCGGTAGAATTAGATAATATGGGCCGTTTTTTAATTCCCAAAACCATGCAAAAGTTTGCCCAACTGGAGAAGGACGTTATTATAGTTGGGTTGGGGAATAGAGCGGAAATATGGAATCCTGAGCTTTATGAAGAACATTTAATTAAAGATCAGAACGAGTATGCTGCACTGGCTGAGAAAATTCTAGATGAATAGGTATGCAGGAGTATCATCAGCCGGTTTTATTGCCAGAAAGTATTGAGGGATTGAATATTAATCCTGACGGCATTTACATAGATCTTACTATGGGCGGAGGCGGGCATAGTAAAGCTATTTTGAAAAAATTGGTAAATGGTCATTTATATGCTTTCGATCAGGATAAAGATGCTAAAGTAAATGCTACTGAAATAGAAAATCGTTCTTTTAACTTCGTAGCAGCCAATTTTAAGCACCTGAGCAGGTTTTTAAAATTATATAAAACGGGCCCGGTGGATGGCATTTTAGCAGATTTGGGTGTGTCTTCTTATCAGTTTGACAAACCCGATCGAGGCTTTAGCATACGCCATGAAGCCAAGCTGGATATGCGCATGGATCAACAGCAGCATCTTACCGCTGCCATAGTGATCAATGAGTACGAAACAGTCCAGTTAAAGCGCATTTTTAGTCAGTATGGCGAAATCCGTAACACTAACCGGCTTACAGATGCCATAGTTTCCAGTAGGTCTAATAAGCCGATAGAAACAGTAGAAGAGTTGAAAGAAGTTATTACGCCTCTGGCGCCAAAGTATAAGGAATTTAAATATTATGCTCAGGTATTTCAAGCGTTGCGCATAGAAGTAAATGATGAATTGACAGCTATAGTGGATATGCTGGAACAGTCGAATGAATGGCTTAAGCCCGGAGGCAGATTGGTTTGCATAGCCTACCATTCACTAGAAGATCGATTGATAAAAAATTTTATGCAAAAAGGAAATATAGAGGGCAAAGAGGAGAAAGATTTTTATGGAAATCTGCTAAGGCCTATGGAACCGGTAAACAGGAAACCAATTGTGCCATCGGCAGCAGAAATTGAAAGGAACAACAGGGCCAGAAGTGCCAAATTGAGGATAGCTAAAAAATTATAAATTATGCAGCCAAACAGTTATAAGGTAAAGAATCAAGCTTCGGGTAAAAATAGCTTATTTACTGCAATTGAAAACATGTTTAGCATGGATTCACTGGTAGAAAATGGCGTGCCTGTAGCATTTGTTCCTTATATCTTATTCGCTACGCTGATTGGTATCTTTTATATCGGTAATAATCACTATGCCGAAAAAACAATCAGGAAGGTAAATAGGCTGGAAATAGAAGTAGAAGAATTAAGAGCTGACTATACTTCGCTTAAGGCAGATTATATGTTTTCAAGCAAGCAATCGGAAGTAGCCAAAAAAGTGAAAAGAATAGGATTAGAAGAAAGTTTACAACCACCATATAAAATAAAGCTGGAAAAAGATTGAATATACGTAAGTCCATATTGCTAAGGGTAAGAATTGCCTTTCTAATTATCTTCTTAATAGGATTGGCAATCATGGCAAAAATTGTGTATCTACAATTTATAGAGGGAGAAAAATGGACAAAATTGGCAGACCAGATTAGTTTGCAATACCGTGAAGTAAACGCCACCAGGGGAAATATTTATTCAGATAATGGTAGTTTACTGGCCACTTCTTTACCCGAATATCGAGTTGCCTTTGACCCTACAGTTGCCAGCGACAATACTTTTAGTGCAGGTATTGACTCGCTCAGCATTCTTTTGTCAAAACATTTTGGCGATAATACAGCAACTTATTATAAGCGAAAGATTAAAAATGCCAGACTGGCCGGTAGGCAGTATATCATATTAAACAGGCAGCTGGTGAAATACCAGGAAAAAAAGAAGATGAATGAGTGGCCTATTTTCCGCAATGGAAGATTAGGTGGTGGGGTGATTTTTGAAAAAATTAATAAAAGATTTGCTCCTTTTCACAACATGGCTAAGCGCACCATTGGCTTTATTAATGAAAATGACCAGGGCGCAGGTTTAGAGTATAGCTTCAATGAGTTATTGGCGGGAAGTGATGGGGAAGCACTATTTCAAAAATTTGCCGGGGGTAATTGGAAACCCGTTTACGATGGATCTGAAATAAGACCAAACGATGGGCAGGATATTGTGACTACTATTGATATCAACATTCAGGATGTAGCCGAATCAGCATTGCTAAGTGCACTTCTAGAGCATGATGCCGACTATGGCTCCGTGGTAGTAATGGAAGTAAATACCGGTGAGATAAAAGCCATTTCCAATTTACGTAAAAAAAGAGGTTACTACCTGGAAGATTTTAATTATGCCGTAGGGCATACCACCGAACCAGGGTCTACCTTTAAATTAGTTTCAATGATGGCTCTGCTGGAACAAGGCAATATCAATTTAACGGATAGCATTGATACCGGGGATGGCAAGTTTCAATTTTACGATCAGGTAATGGCAGACCATAAACCAGGCGGTTATGGTAAAATAACCGTACGTGAATCGTTTGAAAAGTCTTCTAATATTGCTATTTCCCGCATGATCAATGAAGAATATGGATTGGAACCACTGGGCTTCATAGAATTTATTAAAAACTTAGGCTTAATGCAGCCATTGGGCTTTCAACTGGCAGGTGAAGGTATGCCCTATATCAAGTCTCCTGATGATCCCAGTTGGAGTGGCATTTCACTGCCATGGATGTCAATAGGTTATGAATTGAGGCTTACTCCGCTGCAAGTACTTGCCCTTTACAATGCTGTTGCCAACCAGGGAAAAATGATACAACCCATAATTGTAAAGCAAAGTAAACAAGCTGATGAAGTAATTAATACTTATAAACCTGCAATTATCAACAAAAGAATATGCTCTCGAAAAACTTTACAGCAGTTGCAGTCGCTCTTAGAAGGAGCTGTAAGTAGGGGAACTGCCAGTAATATCAAAAACAGCCATTATAAAATTGCCGGCAAAACCGGAACCGCGCAAAAAGTTAAAAGTGGAGGCGGCTACAGCAAAAAATATTATACCTCCTTTGTAGGTTATTTTCCGGCTGATGCCCCGAGATTTTCTTGCATTGTAGTTATTGATAATCCAAAAAGCTTCAATCAATATGGTAGCGATGTGGCAGCCCCGGTTTTTAAAACCATTGCCGATAAAATTTATTCATTAGATATCGAATTGCATGCTGCTGTTGTACTAGAATCGCAAAGACAGCAGGGAATATTCCCGGTAATTCAGGCAGGCAATAAAAATGAGCTGGCCATGATATGCAGTGCTATTGGCATTGATAATGGAAGTACGCATGAGGCAGATTGGGTAAAGGCAAAAATTGCCACCCCTTCAACTATTGTATGGCAACCAAAACAAAATGAAGTAGGCACTGTGCCAGATGTAACAGGAATGCGATTGCGAGATGCTCTTTACTTACTGGAAAATGCTGGATTAAGAGTTTTTCATTCGGGGCAAGGCAGGGTAAGCAGTCAATCTTTGGCAGCTAATAATAAAATTAAAAAGGGAAGCACGATAAAATTAGAATTGAAAGAATGGCCGTATTAAAGGACATATTGTATAAAGTAAAGTTACTCTCTACTTCCGGAGATATGAACCGGAATATTGCGGGAATTACTTTTGATAGCCGGGAAGTGCAGAAAGGTTTTATGTTCATTGCCATTAAAGGTACACAAGTAGATGGCCATGACTATATAGATAAAGCCATTGAAATGGGTGCCATTGCAATTGTAGCAGAATCATTACCAGAAAATTTTCAAGACAAGGCTACTTATATTCAAACAGAAAATAGCAGCAGTGCTTTAAGTATCGTGGCTGCCAATTTTTTTGACAACCCTTCAAGCCGTCTTAACCTTATAGGAGTAACAGGCACCAATGGTAAAACAACTATTGTGACACTACTGCACCAGTTGTTTATGAATTTGGGTTATAATACCGGCATGCTTTCTACGGTTTGCAACAAGATCAATAATAAAGAATTAAAAGCAACGCATACCACACCTGATGCAATCCAGATAAACAATTTGCTGAAGCAAATGGCAGACGCGGGTTGCACACATTGTTTTATGGAGGCCAGTTCGCACGCTATTGTACAAGAACGAGTAACAGGACTGGATTTTGATGGGGCTATCTTTACTAATTTATCTCGCGACCACCTGGATTATCATGTTACCTTCAAAGATTACATTTATGCCAAAAAGAAACTTTTTGATCAACTAAAGGGTGAATCTTTTGCAATATACAATGCCGATGATAAGCAAGGGCAGGTGATGGTACAAAATACAAAAGCTAAAATTTACTCCTATAGTTTACACACCATAAGTGATTTTCAAGCCAAAGTACTGTCCAATTCCTTGCAAGGGTTAGAGTTGGAAATTGATGGACGCAATGGATGGTTCAAATTAATTGGTCATTTCAATGCTTACAATTTGCTATCAGTTTATGCAGCGGCAACTTTGTTGGAGGAAGACCCCGATGAGGTGCTTATACAATTATCCGATTTATCAAGTGCTCCTGGTCGTTTTGAGCAAGTCATGAATTTTGCGCCGGAAATAACCGGTATCGTAGACTATGCTCACACGCCCGATGCGTTGGAAAATGTATTGGGTACTATTGCCAGGTTACGTACCGGTAATGAAAAAGTGATCACTGTGGTGGGCTGTGGTGGAAATCGCGATAAAGGAAAGCGCCCCGAAATGGCCGAAATTGCTTGCAACTACAGCGATAAAATTATTTTCACCTCTGACAATCCCCGCAATGAAGATCCGAAGAAGATTATTGAAGACATGTGGAAGGGAGTACCTGGTGTACATTATAAAAAGGTACTGGAGATAGCAGATCGCAAAGAAGCAATCAAAACTGCTTGCAGCCTGGCAGAAGATAAAGATATAATATTAATTGCTGGCAAAGGACACGAAACTTATCAGGAAATAGAAGGAAAAAGGTTTCCATTCGACGATAAAAAAATATTAGCCGAAATGTTCAAATTACTTTATAGTTAAAAGATGTTATACCATTTATTTACATATCTCGATGAGGCATTTGATTTGGCAGGAGCCGGACTTTTCCAGTTTTTGTCATTTCGGGCAGGTAGCGCGGCCATTTTGTCCTTGCTCATCACCATTACTTTTGGCAAAAGCCTTATAGAACTGCTGCGCAGAAAGCAAGTGGGCGAAACCATACGTGACTTGGGACTGTACGGTCAAATGGAAAAAAAAGGAACGCCAACCATGGGGGGTATCATCATTATAGCGGCTATAGTAATTCCGGTACTTCTTTTTGCCAGAGTAGAAAATATTTACATCATCCTAATGCTTATTGCAGTGATATGGATGGGGCTTATTGGTTTTCTCGATGATTATATAAAAATATTTAGAAAATCAAAACAAGGATTGGCGGGAAAGTTTAAAATTTTTGGACAGATAGGACTTGGCCTTATAGTTGGCTCTATGCTATATTTTGATGATGATGTAGTGGTAAGAGAGTATTCAGAACCTATTTTAATGGATCATGGCCAGGTAATTGAAGATTTTACTTATGTAGATGAACGCTCAACTAAAACTACTATACCATTTCTTAAAAATAATGAATTTGACTACAGCAATCTTTTATTTTTCGTTGATGAAGAGTATACCTGGTTGATTTACATTCCATTCGTAGTTATAATAATTATGGCAATTTCCAATGGTGCCAATATTACTGATGGCATTGATGGATTAGCAGCTGGAACTTCGGCCATTATCGGGCTCACGCTAGGTATTTTTGCTTACTTATCTGGTAATGCCATATTCTCTGATTATCTAAATATCATGTTTATCCCTAACTCTGGCGAACTGGTAATTTTTTGTGCAGCATTTGTGGGTTCATGTATTGGCTTTCTTTGGTATAATACATATCCTGCTCAGGTTTTTATGGGCGATACAGGCAGCCTGTCTTTAGGCGCGGCCATAGCTGTTTTGGCTTTAACGGTTCGCAAAGAGCTTATTTTACCTATTTTGTGTGGCATATTTTTAATTGAGAATGTGTCGGTAATTATTCAGGTAGTTTATTTTAAATACACTAAAAGGAAGTATGGCGAAGGCAGACGCATATTATTAATGGCGCCTCTTCACCATCATTATCAGAAAAGAGAAATACATGAATCAAAAATTGTAACCAGGTTTTGGATTGCCGGCATTTTACTGGCCATCTTTACCTTAGCAACATTAAAAGTAAGATAATAAATGCAACAAAAGAATATAGCCATATTGGGAGCTGGAGAAAGCGGAGTAGGTGCGGCCTTGCTAGCACATGCTCATGGCTATGGTGTGTTTGTATCTGATAAAAGTAAAATTAAAGACCGATACAGAAAAGAGCTACAGGAAAATAATATAGATTATGAGGAAGAGAATCATGATGAGATTCGAATTCTTCAAAGTGAACTGATAGTCAAAAGTCCGGGAATACCTGACGATATTGCTTTAATTCAAAAAGCGAAAGCCAAGCAGATTGAAGTAATTGGCGAATTGGAGTTTGGGTTTAGATATGCCCGCCATAGCAGAATGATACTAATTACCGGTACCAATGGCAAAACTACTACCACCTTGCTCACTTATCATTTGATGAAGGAGGCAGGACTCGATGTAGGATTGGCTGGCAACGTGGGTACAAGCCTTGCTCGCCAGGTTATGAATAGTAGCCACCAGTGGTATGTGATTGAAGCCAGCAGTTTTCAATTGGATAATATGTCGCAGTTCAAAGCGGATGTGGCTGTAATTTTAAATATCACCCCCGATCATTTGGACCGGTACAATTATCATTTTCCTAATTATATAAATTCTAAGTTCAGCATCTTACGAAATATGACTGCTGACAATGTATTTATTTATTTTCAGGGGGCTGAAGTTTTAAATCGTGAAGTTAGCCATAGAAATGTGTCGCCATTGCATCTTCCCATTTCAATAAATCAACCTGTAAAAGCAGGTTCCTGGATGACCAATGGATTATTGCATTTTAGTTTACCAGGGGTAGAATATCAAATACCGGTTGAAAAAGTGCCTTTGCAGGGTAACCATAACTATGTAAATGTAATGGCTGCGGTCACTATTGCCCTACAAGCTGGCGCACAATCTGATGCGGTTGCCGAAGCACTGAAAAGTTTTGTAAATGTGCCTCATCGCATGGAAAAAATAGCAGTGATTGATCAGGTAGCATTTGTCAATGACTCTAAGGCTACCAATGTAGATGCTGTTTACTATGCTTTGGAAAGTTTTAAAAATTCCCTGGTATGGATTGCCGGCGGAGAGGATAAGGGAAATGATTATCATCAAATCAAAGAGTTAGTTACCCAAAAAGTAAAAGCTTTGATATGCCTGGGCAAAGATAACGATAAGCTTAAAGATTTTTTTGGAGGCATTGTAAGCCAAATAGAAGAAACAACCAGTACCAAAGAGGCTATTGCAATGGCTTATCAGTTAGCCACCGCGGGTGATACAGTTTTACTTTCACCAGCATGTGCCAGCTTTGATCTATTTAAAAATTATGAAGACCGGGGCAATCAATTCCGGCAGTCAGTACTTAGTTTCAAACAAGAAAAAGAAAAAAGCTGATGATGAAAAAGGAATGGATATACAAAAACTTTAAAGGCGATCCTATTATATGGTTCGTGGCTTTTTCATTATCGGTACTCAGCATTTTAGTTGTGTACAGTGCTACCGGCTCATTGGCTTATAAGTTTAGGGCAGGTAATACCGAGCATTATTTGTTTAAACATACCATGCTGGTTGGGCTTAGCTTTTTTGCCATGTGGTTTGCTCATCGCATCGATTATCGCTACTACAGCACATTGTCACGGCTGGCACTTTGGCTATCGGTTCCTTTACTTTTTATTACCTGGAAGTTTGGAGTAGATTACAATCAAGCTACCCGATCAATAGAAATCCCTTTTATCAACCAGGCTTTTCAACCCAGCGATTTGGCAAAGCTAGCATTAATTGCCAGTTTGGCCAGTATGTTATCTAAGCGTCAGCAGCGAATCGGAGATTTAAAAGAAACACTAATTCCTATGCTCATATGGTGCGGCTTGATTTGTGGATTAATTGCAATGACCAATTTTTCTAATGCTGCCTTATTGTTAGCTACTTGCATGTTAATATTATTTATTGGTCGAGTGCCTGTAAAATACCTCGTAATGCTGGTATTTGTAGGTGTATTAGCCGGAAGCATAGCCTTTTCATTTGGACAACGAGGAGCCACGGTAGTGCAACGTGTAGAGGATTTTATAAACCCTAAAGAGATTCCGTTTCAGGCAAAGCAAAGCTTTATTGCAATTGCTTCGGGTGGGGTATTGGGCAAAGGTCCCGGCTTAAGTAAACAAAGAAACATTTTACCCAATTCTTACGACGATTTTATTTATGCCATTATAATAGAAGAATATGGTTTGGCTGGTGGTGGCTCTGTGGTTTTGCTATACCTGATTTTACTTTATCGCGGTATGCGAATTGCTGCCAAAAGCGATAGGGCCTTTGGTGGATTGTTGGCAGCAGGTTTAAGTTTTGCTATTGTACTGCAGGCGGTTATCAATATGGCGGTAGTAGTAGGTTTGGGTCCCATTACCGGATTGCCATTGCCCATGGTGAGCATGGGTGGCACTTCATTACTTTTCACCGGTATATCATTGGGTATAATATTAAGTGTGAGTCGCCATACGGAAAATGAACAAAATTTTGATATTGGAAAAAATAGCGTAGCAAAAGCAGCTTAAAAAAAGAATTATCGAAAAGAAGAAAACATATCGAATTATCATTAGCGGAGGAGGCACCGGAGGACATATCTATCCGGCAATTGCCATTGCTGACAAATTTAAAGAGCTATACCCTGGCAGCGAGATTTTGTTTGTAGGTGCTAGAGGCAGAATGGAGATGGAAAAAGTTCCTCAATCCGGCTATCCAATTGAAGGCCTGTGGATAAGCGGCATTCAACGCAGACTCACGGCCGATAATTTGTCATTTCCTTTAAAGTTATTGACAAGCTTAAATAAAGCCGGTAAAATAATCAAAAAATTTAAGCCGGATGTTGCAGTAGGTGTTGGTGGATATGCCAGCGGACCATTACTTTATCGGGCCGCGGGCAAAGGTATTCCTTGTTTAATACAGGAGCAAAACTCTTACCCAGGCATAACAAATAAATTGCTGGCTCGCCGGGTGGACAAAATTTGCGTGGCTCACGATAAAATGGATCGCTTTTTCCCGGCTGAAAAAATTGTATTTACTGGCAATCCGGTAAGAAAAGACATCATATCAGTAGAAAGCAAAAAGCAACAGGCATTAAGTTTTTTCCAATTGGATATTAATAAACCTGTACTTTTTATCATGGGCGGAAGCCTGGGAGCCCGTACCATCAATGAGAGCATTTTAGCTAATTTGGATCAACTGCTAGCTGCTGGAGTACAAATTATCTGGCAAACCGGCAGGGTATATTTCGAAGACATTAAAAAGCAACTTAGCAGCGATCAATTAAAGAATATTCGCTTGTATGAATTTTTGAAAGAAATGGATATGGCTTATGCAGCGGCAGAAGTGGTAATATCAAGAGCAGGCGCTTTGTCCGTTTCGGAATTGGCGTTGGCTCAGCAACCAGTAATTTTTATTCCTTCTCCCAATGTAACCGAAGACCATCAAACGAAAAATGCGATGGCGTTGGTAGAAAAAGATGCAGCCAGGATAGTAGCTGATAAAGATGCCAAGGAAAAACTTGCTGAAGAAGCATTAAAATTATTACATAATAAAGAGGAACAAAGTAGGCTTAGGAAAAATATAGCTGCAATTGCTAAACCCAATGCAGCCACTGAAATAGTTGAGGAAATCATTAAATTAATAAATCAATAAGTTGGATATCGCCGAAAAACATATCGTTTATTTCTTAGGCATTGGTGGTATAGGCATGAGTGCTTTGGCCCGGTGGTTTGTACACGCTGGCTATAAAGTGGCAGGGTATGATAAAACGCCCTCCAACCTTACCAAACAATTACAAGATGAAGGCATTGACATCAGTTTTGATGAAAATGTAGCGGCTATTCCTGATTTTGTTGTGAATGATCCGCACAGGGTGTTGGTTGTAATTACCCCAGCCATCCCCAAAGACCATCCGCAATGGCAATATTTTATTGCAAAAGATTATGATCTTCAAAAGCGTGCTCAGGTATTGGGTAAGATCACGTCGCAGGGATATGCGATTTGTGTAGCAGGAACTCATGGCAAAACAACTACTACAGCCATGCTGTCTCATATTTTTAACGAAAGTAAAACATCAGTAGCCGCTTTCGTGGGGGGTATCATGTCCAATTATGATAGTAATTTAATCATAAAAGGCGAGCCTGGTAGCGAAACTATATTTATCTGTGAAGCTGACGAATATGATCGTTCGTTTCATCAATTACATCCGGATTTAGCCATAATCACCTCTGCAGATCCTGATCACCTTGATGTATACGGTGATAATGAAACAGTAAAAAAATCATTTCAGGCTTTTTCAGAAAGACTGCCTGAAAATGGGAAGCTTGTTTTAAAAAATAACCTGTCAGCTGGATTTGAAATTAGAAAAGGCATTCAAATGATTAGCTATGGCGATATTGAAGCACAAGCAAGGGCAGTTAATATTAGGATTGAGGATGGTTACTTCACGTTTGATTATCAAGGCCCCAACGGTACTATTACCAATATACACTTATTGCAGCCGGGATTTCATAATGTAGAAAATGCCGTGGCAGCTATTACCACGGCTTTGCTTTGTGAAATCTCTCCTGAAGCCATTAAAAAAGCTTTGACAACTTTTAAAGGTGTAAATCGACGTTTCCAATATATTTTACGAAATGACAATCATGTTTTTATTGATGATTACGCTCACCATCCACGAGAATTGGAGGTGTTCATTGAATCGGTTAAATCACTTTATCCAAGCAAAAAGTTCACGGCTATTTTCCAACCTCATTTGTACAGCAGGACTCGTGATTTTTCCGATTCTTTTGCTCAAAGTTTAAGCAAAGTAGATCGGTTAGTACTTCTTGAAATTTACCCGGCTCGCGAGTTACCCATAGAAGGCGTTACAGCGGCAGCATTATTGGCAAAAGTGCCATTGGAAGATAAGCAATTATTGAGCAAAGAAGCCTTGCCAGGTTGGGTAAGAAAAGAATCACCGGAATTACTGGCCACAATTGGTGCCGGAGATATTGACAGATTAGTAGAACCTATAAAAAATAGTTTGCAGGAGCGATGAAAAAATTTAAAAACATAAAATTCCCAAAATTGAAAAAGCCATTTACCGTGGCTCTGATGGGTATTATTATGTTTTCACTGATAGGATTTGTAGAACGCAATCAACATGATAAGCTATGCAACAACATCGCGGTTGAAATTGACAATCAATTGGAAAATCATTTTATCAATGAGCAGGATTTAATTGCTTTGATAACTCAAAATGGTAATAAGCAAATAATTGGAGCACCATTGTATAAGCTTCCCCTAAAGAAAATTGAGCAGGAAGTAATGAACCATAAGTATGTAGATGATGCAGAGGTGTATAAAGATTTGAAAGGCAACCTGGTGGTAAAGGTTGTGCAAAATAGACCAATAGCCAGAATTGTAAGACCTTATGCTCCGGATGCCTACATCAGTGAGTATGGAGAAATTTTACCAATATCTGATAGATACACAGCCAGGGTAGTAATAGTTAAAGGTCTGTTGAGCGATAGATTAATTGAAGAAGGGCTCAAAGAGAAAAATAATGGAGATGATCTGCTAAAGCTTTTAAAATATTTGCAACAAAATAAATGGTGGCAGGCGCAAATAGCAGAAATAGCGCTCGATCGCAGCGGTAATATCACCATGTATCCGCAAATAGGCAAGCAGGAAATCTATTTTGGTAAAGCAGAAAAGTTGGATGAAAAATTTAATAAACTAGATATATTTTTTAAACAAATACTACCCTATAAAGGGTGGAATCACTATCAAAAAGTGAATGTAAATTATAAGGATCAGATTATTTGTGAATAATTTTTAAGATTATGTCAAAAGAAAAAATTGTAGTAGGCTTAGACATCGGTACAACCAAAATTTGTGCAGTAGTAGGAAGAAAAAATGAGTATGGTAAACTGGAAGTATTGGGCATGGGCAAGTCTTTGTCTGATGGAGTTATTCGCGGCATTGTAACCAATATCGACAAAACCATTCAAGGCATAGAAAAGGCAGTAATGGAAGCCGAAAACCAATCGGGTATTAATGTGAGAGTGGTTAATGTAGGAATCGCTGGCCAGCATATTCGAAGTATGGTTCATCATGGTAGCATTACTCGCGATAGCAGTGATGATGAAATTACGGTAGAGGATGTAAACCGCCTGACCAATGACATGTATCGCATTGTAATACCCCCTGGTAGCGAAATTATTCACGTGATGCCACAAGATTATATGGTAGATTACGAAGATGGCATACGTGATCCGGTGGGAATGTCAGGAGTGAAGTTGGAAGCTGACTTTCATATTATCACAGCGCAAACCAATGCCATTAATAACGTGAATAAATGTGTGCGCAGGGCCGGTTTGGAAATAGAAAACCTGATTCTGGAACCTCTTTCATCTAGCCTGGCGGTGCTTAGCGAAGAAGAAAAAGAGGCTGGTGTTTGCCTGGTAGATATTGGGGGGGGCACCACTGATATAGCTATTTTCCATGAAAATATCATAAGGCATACAGCAGTAATTCCTTTTGGCGGCAACATTATTACCAGTGATATAAAGCAAGGTTGCATGGTAATGCAGCATCAGGCCGAAACGCTGAAAACGAAATTTGGTAAAGCACTTGCCGAAGAAGCTAATCCTAATGAAATCGTGTCTATTCCCGGGCTTCGTCATCGGGCGCCAAAAGAAATTTCCATAAAAAATTTGTCCTACATAATTGAGGCCAGAATGGAAGAAATTATTGAGCTGGTGCATACGGAAATTATTACTTCCGGCTTTGAAAATAGAATAGCCGGTGGTATAGTAATAACCGGCGGTGGCGCACAATTACAATACTGCAAGCAGCTTTTCGAATATATGACAGGAATGGATTGCCGTATTGGATATCCTAATGAGCACCTGGGCAAAAGTAAGGTGGAAAGTGTAAAAAGCCCGATGTACGCCACATCGGTTGGTTTAGTACTTTCTGGTTTCAGGGCCCTGGACGATCGTGAAAACCGCTATTTGCAAAGAGGTGATCAAACGCATAAATTGAAAACCAAAAAGGCCGGTGGAGGTGATTTCTTTAAGAAAATTATCGATCGCACCAAAGGTCTTTTGATAGATGATGTGGATGATAGTCAAGACTATTAAATGTTAGGAAGCCAGATTATCGATCAACGATTCATGAAATAAATGATAAAAATAAAAGATATTGAAATAGAAATTGCCATCATAAAAATATAAAACTATGGGAGATAACGCTTATCAATTCGACATTCAAAAAATAAATAAGTCGATCATTAAGGTGATTGGCGTAGGTGGTGGCGGAAGCAACGCCGTTAATCACATGTTTAACCAGGGAATTCGTGACGTGGAATTTGTTGTGTGTAACACCGATGCCCAGGCATTAAAAAGTAGTCCGGTACCCAACCGGTTGCAAATCGGGGTAAATTTAACAAGCGGGTTGGGGGCTGGTGCCAATCCGGAAAAAGGCAGAAATGCTGCACTGGAGAGCAAGGAAGAAATAAGGGATTTACTTAGCGATGATACGAGAATGGTATTTATAACTGCTGGAATGGGTGGTGGTACTGGTACCGGTGCAGCTCCTGTTATAGCCAAAGTGGCCAAAGAGCTGGATATACTCACGGTGGGTATTGTGACAGCCCCCTTTGCCTTTGAAGGCAAAAAGAAAACCACAGCAGCTCAGCAAGGTATTAACGAATTGCGCGAAAACTGTGATTCAGTGTTGGTAATTCTCAATGACAAGCTCAGGGAAATTTATGGCAATTTGCCTATTAGAGCTGCCTTTGCTCAAGCAGATAACATTTTAACTACTGCCGCCAAGGGTATTGCCGAAATCATTACTGTACCTGGTTATGTAAACGTCGATTTTCAGGATGTAAAAACAGTAATGCATAATAGCGGTGCATCAGTAATGGGCTCGGCTGAAGCAGAAGGTGAAAATCGAGCACGAAGAGCAGCAGAAGAAGCTATTTCCAGCCCGCTGCTTAATTCAAGAGATATTCACGGTGCCGAGAAACTATTGCTGTCCATTATTTCCGGTGATGAGGCCGAACTACAAATGGATGAATTGACCGAAATAATAGAGTATATCCAGGAAAAAGCCGGTGAAGAAGCTGAGGTGATATTTGGTCACGGTATCGATCCGGATCTGCATGAAAGCATACGGGTTACAATTATAGCAACTGGCTTTGATGGGGAAGAAGTAAAGCCCACCAAGCAAATAGAAGATAAGAAACGAGTAATTGACCTGGAAAGTAATAGACAAATTAGTTTATTTGACGAATACGAAATGCAAAGAAGTAAGGGCAGAAAAAACCAGGAACAGAATTATTCTTTTGAAAAACCTGAAAAAACAGATAATGAACCTCAGGAAGAGGAAGATTATTTTAGTAAACTGGAAGGTGAGTACGAGATAATCGAAAATTCTAGCGAAGAGGAGAGGGGGCCTGTTAACGAACTGGATGAAAAGAAACAGCTTTTGCGCAAGCAAGCCGATGAAAGGAAACAAAAGCTCGGAAGCTTAAAGTCCAATGAAATTAATGATCACGATTTTAAACACAAACTTGAAACGCCGGCCTACATCCGCAAAAAGTATAAACTTAGAGACGTGAAACCAAGCAATGAAAAAAATGTAAGCCGCTATAATTTAAATGATGATAATGAATTGTTAGGCAATAATAAGTTTCTACATGATAATGTAGACTAAATTAATAACTCTCATAGTTTTTACTGAAAAAGGTTTGGTGTTAATATGCCAAACCTTTTTTTATACTATATTTATTGCTCTTCTTTTACCCCTATTAAAGAACTATGATAGCGCGCCTCTTTCCAGCCATTCAGTGTATGCTTCCATATGATAGTGGTGATACAACTGAACTTAAGCGTTTTATCTCCTACTACAAATAATTGATCGAAATCTACCACGCTATAGCCTAATTTGTCTTCTTTTACTGCTTCGTATTTAGTTACTTCAGTCCAGGTTTTAGCTTGCATAGAATCAAGCCTTTTAAATAAAGTTTTAAACCAATTCTCCCACTCTTTTCGTGTTCGAATTATTTCGTTATTCCCTTTTTCATTTAAATCAACAATGCCATAATCATCATCGCACAAATTGGCCAAAGTATCAAAGTCATGCTTGGATACAGATTCAAATAAAGTGAGTGTCTCTTGATAAAAAGGTTTATTTTCCATTTATGATATTATTAAGTTTAGCAGCTTGCTAAACCAGATAGCTGGATAACAAAGCTGCTAAATAGGATACATGGCAATATTTTAACTTATGCCGCTATTGCTTCCTCTTCTTTTTTGGTTTCTTTTATTGCGATTGAATATACTACCAGGCCAAACCCTATTTTATTAACTGCATCACCCAGGTTGTAAATTAGATCCATGTCAGATGATGTTAATAAGCCTAAACCATCCGGACTCAACCATCCGCCGGGCATCGCCATATAACCGATAGGATAGATTGCCCAACCCACAAGTACAAACCAGGCTAAAGCTCTGATCCCCTTCTGCACCGCTGGAGATGAGTTTTTTGCTGCCAGATCTTTCACCTCGCCAAACCAGGCAGTATATAAAATATATACATAACCCAAGGTTGAGATTACACCCCAAATTACAGAATGAGCTGTACTTCCATCAGAAAATGCCTCTCCAATGTAACCTGCTACCAGCATCCACACGGCGGCTATTATCAGCTTCCACATTAGCCCTACTTTTGCACCTGCCGGTCTGAGAAGTAAATAAAACTCGACACACATCAGTGGTACAGTTAACGTCCAGTCGATGTAGCGGAGCGCTGTAGGGTTGTTGCCTGTAGCAGTGTAATAATCGCGCATATAAAAATAATGCACCGCTGCTATACCGGTAATCAAACCTGAAATAAGCAATGAAATTTTCCATTTTTTGCTCACTTGCGATCTTTCCAAAAAGAAAAATACCGCCGCAGCAAATAAAGCCATGTAACCTGTAAAAAAGGTAAAGGCTACCGGATCATCTACCGGAATTTTTACAATGTCTGCAAATAAGAAATTCATAATCGTTTTGTTTAGTTTTTTTATTGATTTGCTAAACAGTTTTGTGTGCCTAAATTGTTTGCGGAAATGTTAAAAAAAACATAAAAAATTTTTGTAGATTAAATATCATGGTGTAATATTATTATTTAATTGTGTTAATTTTAATTATGGTATCGATGATTTGAATGTATTGACGTTGATATTATTTTTTTATAACACATTTTGTTCAAGTATTATATCAACAAGATCAATTATTATTTTCCACTTAAAATAAAGTTGTGCATTAGATTAGTTAAATTGGTGCATACAGGTTATTTTTGCACCGCAAATAATCAACTGAAATTAATTTATTTGCACTATGTCTTTAGACACCACCAAATTTGCCTACGAAGCACTTACATATGATGATGTATTGTTGCTACCGGCCTTTTCGCAAGTTTTACCCAGAGAAGTAAACACTGCCACTAAAATAACTCGAAACATCAAATTGAACGTGCCGCTTTCATCGGCTGCTATGGACACTGTAACTGAAGTAAAACTGGCTATAGCCATGGCTTTGGAAGGTGGTATTGGATTTATCCATAAAAACATGAGCAGGGACAAGCAAGCCGAGCAAGTGCGTAAAGTAAAGCGTTCGCAAAGTGGGATGATTCTGGATCCCATCACGCTTGATATCAATTCTACTGCAGGCGATGCTGTTAATATTATGCGTGAATTCAAAATTGGTGGTATCCCGGTTGTTAATGGCGAAGGAAGATTGATAGGAATTGTTACTAATCGTGATTTACGGTTTCAAAAAGATTTGAGTGAACCTGTAGAATCAATCATGACCAGGGAAAACCTGATTACTGCCAATATTGGCATAAATTTAAGTGAAGCTGAAGAAATATTACAGTTACACAAAATAGAGAAGCTGCCCATCATCGACAAAAATGGTATATTATCAGGTTTAATTACATATAAAGATATTCTCAAAAATAAAGATAGACCCAACGCCTGTAAAGATGAATTTGGCCGGCTTAGGGTAGGGGCTGCAGTAGGTGTTACTCCTGATATACTGGAAAGAATAGAAGCGTTAAAAAACGCTGGGGTGGATGTAATAAGCATCGACACTGCTCATGGTCACTCCAAGGGAGTAATAGAACAGCTAAAAGAAGTTAAAAAATCATATCCAAACCTCGAGGTCATAGTAGGCAACATTGCTACTGCTGATGCTGCCACCATGCTGGTAGATGCTGGTGCTGATGCTATTAAAGTTGGTGTTGGGCCTGGTAGTATTTGTACCACTCGGGTAGTGGCTGGCGTAGGAGTGCCTCAGCTTTCTGCCGTGGTAGAATGTGCTAATGCGGTGCGAGGGTCTGGCGTGCCAGTAATTGCTGATGGCGGTATTCGTTTTTCCGGCGATATTGTAAAAGCTATCGCAGGGGGTGCAGATAGCGTGATGATAGGATCTCTCTTGGCCGGAACTGAAGAAGCTCCCGGAGAAATGATCATTTATGAGGGGCGTAAATTCAAAACTTATCGGGGTATGGGATCACTGGAAGCTATGGAAGATGGCTCAAAAGATCGGTACTTTCAGGATGTGGAAGATGACATCAGAAAATTGGTGCCGGAAGGAATTTCCGGAAGAGTACCTTACAAAGGCATGGTGTCGGAGGTGATTTATCAAATGGTGGGAGGACTTAAAGCCGGAATGGGTTATTGTGGTGCTGCTAATATTGAAGACCTTCAACAAGCTCGATTTGTCAAAATATCGGCAGCTGGCGTAAGAGAGAGCCATCCTCACGATATCACCATCACCAGAGAAGCACCAAATTATAGCTTGAGGATGTTATAAAAAATTTTAACTCGCTACCGTGCGGAATTTAAAGGAAAGACAGGAAATAGTATCAGTCTTTCCTTTTACAATTTTACCCCTCATTATATTTCTTCTTTTATCAAGAAAAATAAATGGTGTATACTTCGTTATCTTTGCAGTACAAGAGAATGACATATGAAACATCAGCTAATTTTATTTAGTGTTTTAACAATAGTTGCAGCCGCTTGCGATACATGTAATGACTGTGGCCCGATAGAAAATGATCCATTTGTTAACTTGGGTTTTAACTATAAAATAAGCCGGTCAGCAGCAGAAGTTACAGTTGAAAGTATTAATGGTATAGTGGCTGATAGTATCAGTGAAGAATTGTATGGCGATACCCTGCGAATTTTTAAATTACCATTAAATTTTAATGCTGACTCCACTTATTTTGATATCGTGTATAGTAGTCATCCCGATGAAGATAGTGATAATCCGCGCGGTACCTTTCGCGATCAGATTGCCTTTAAGTATGACTTAGAATTAGTAAATCAAAATGATTTTATAAAATATCAGGCTGATAGTTTACAAGTTGTACTGTCTACTTTTGATTCAATTGCCAGTCAAAATATCAATCAGGAAAAATTAAGCAATGCAATTACTCTTCAAGTATATTTTTAATTGTCTGTTATTTATAATTATTGCCAGTGCTGCTAATGCGCAAGTGCCTGTTGATAGCCTGCCCAGGCAAGATACTTTGCAAGTGCAAGATACACTGATGCAGCAAGTTCCATCGCCACTGCAAGATAGTTTGATGCTAAAGCAGGATTCTATTTACAATTCACGTGTTGCTGATACTACCAGTCAGGTTTTATCTGATACACTGCAGCAAGATACAGTGGTTAACCAAGCTGACACAACCCAACACAAAAAGAAGAAAAAACCTGAGGAGAAAAAATCCTTGGTAAGTGACTCGACCATTTCTAACGGCTTTGGTGTTTTTGTAGATTATTTAAAGTTTGCCAGCCCGCTTCTCAGCGAAGACACTAAATATGAAGGTGGTGTAGAGATTACCTTATCAAAGCGCTTTCGGATGGTAGGTGAAGCAGGCTATGGTTTGTTGCAGCCAGAGTCTGCTATCAGAAACGGTAGTTATCGTTCGGAGGGTATTTATGGGCGGGCAGGTATTGATTTTACAATTTTAGCTGATGCACGTACATCTTTGTACCTTGGCGGACGATATGCAATATCACAATTTGAAGACGCGGGAACTTATAGGATCGAAAGCCTTCTTTGGCCCAATGAAGAAAATGTAATTACAACCAGGCAAAATCTGGAAGCCAATTGGTTTGAAGTAGTACTTGGAACTGAGGGTCAGTTGGTTGCCGACCTTTATTTGGGCTGGATATTTCGCTATCGTAGGATGCTTACAAGAGACTCTTTTGAATTGTTTGATGTGTACTCTGTGCCTGGCTTTGGAATAGCAAAAGGCAAGAGTAGTTTGGCAATAAATTTATACCTCAAATACAAATTTCATTGGTGATTAAAACACAGGATTAGATTTTACGATTGCTAAAAATAGTAAAAAATAAACCCTGCCAGGGAGAAATTTAAAACTTATTTAAATAAATTGGTTTGGATTAGAATCCGATCGAATTTCCTCCGTCAACTGGTAAAACCACGCCGGTCAAATAAGCGGCTTTGTCTGAACAAAGATAAAAGGCAGCTTCCCCCACATCAGCCGGAGTTCCTAAAGAACCCATAGGCGTTCGTCCCAAAACTTTACTTTTTCTTTGAGGATCGTTATTCAATGCTTTTGCCGACATTTCTGTTTCAATAAATCCTGGCGCCAAACAATTAACGCGTATACCGCCGGGAGATAATTCCACGGCCAAAGCCCTGGTCATGCCCTCAACACCGGTTTTGGCAGCTGTGTAAGCAATTACTTGTGGTATACCATATTGGGCAGCCATTGAGCTAATGTTAAGGATACTGCCACTTCCTTGCTGCAACATTACTTTAGCAACTTCTCTGGTCAGGGCAAAAACCGCTGTTAAGTTTACTTTAAGCACATTTTCAAATTCCTGATCAGTAACTTCTGTAACCGGCTTTTTTAAATGTACTCCTGCATTATTGACTAAAATGTCAATACTGCCAAAATCTTCTTTTACGGTTCTCACAAGTTCTGGGATTGCCTGCAGGTTAGTCAGATCACAAACCAGGTAAGAACACAAATCACCCAATTGGGTGCAAGCCTGCATCATTTTAGTTTCAGTTCTGCCAACAATGATGGTTCTTATATTTTCAGCAATAAATTTTTTTGCAATTGCCAATCCTAGTCCACTACCACCTCCTGTTACTATTGCTATTTTTTGATTTTCAGCCATTGGTAAAATTTTAAATTTCGAGTCGCAAATTACCAATATTTAATCAACAAATTTTCTATACCTGCCAATTTTCGACATATTTGTATTCTTAAATATAAAAAGTTACCTGAACCATCGAAATAAGTACTATTCAATTTGTATTAAACTACCTTAAAACTCATATTTTAAAAATTGAGCATTATGAAAAAACATGTTTCCATAATTTTTATTTGTTGTTTGTTGTCAGCTTCTTTAAATGCTCAAATCAGGCTAAATGCCGAAAAGAAAGTTGATCAAATTGATGTTTATGTTGGCAACAAGTTTTTCACCAGCTACATTTTCTCAGCATCGGAAAAATATCCATTTTTCTTTCCTGTCAATGGACCTTCAGGAGCTTCCATTACTTCCGTACGCAATGGCCAGTATCCTCACCACAGCTCCCTTTTTTTTGGTTGTGACAAAGTGAATGGAGGCAACTATTGGCAAGAAGGATTGGAAAGGGGTCAGATAGTTTCCTTGAAAGCACAGATTGCGGAAGCCACTGATGATAAAATTGTAATAACTGACGAGTGCATCTGGACCAGACCTAATGCAGAGGCTCCCATAAAAGATTTGCGAAAAATTACTATCAAAGCACAGGAAGATGGTATACGTCAAATTGATTTTGAAATAAGTATGCAGATGCTGATGGATGTAACCATAGAAAAAACCAATCATTCCTTGTTTAGCGTGCGCATGGATCCTGACCTGGCCGTAACCAATGGTGGAGCCATGGTTAATGCCGAAGGTGATAAAGGAGAAAAAGCCACCTTTGGCCAGCCATCTCCCTGGATGGATTACTATGGTACCCGGGGAAATGGTGAAATTGAAGGCATCGCTATTTTACAACACCCTGACAATAAATGGTTTCCGGCCCCATGGTTTACCAGAGATTACGGTTTCTTTTCGCCTACGCCAATGTATTGGCCCGAAAATGATAAATCCACCCGATTAAAAAAAGGCGAAACTGTTGATTTGAAATACAGGGTTATTATTCATGCCGGTATTACTGAGGCTGCCGGTATTGCCGAGTTTTATCAACAATGGATTACTAAATAATTTAATGAAGTTTATAAAAACCTGGCGCTGGTTTGGGCCCAATGATCCCATAAAGCTTTCAAGTATCCGGCAAATGGGTGTGGATGGCATCGTAACTTCGCTTTTGCAAATACCGGTGGGGGAGGTGTGGCCATTAGAGGCCATTGAAGAACGCAAGGCGATGATCGAAGCTGCCGGTTTTCCTTATGGCTGGCAGGTGGTGGAAAGTGTAAATGTGCATGACAGCATAAAACGTGGAGTCCCGGATCGTGAACAGTTCATTGAGAATTATAAACAAACTTTGAGAAATTTGGGTAAGGGGGGAATCAAGATAGTATGTTATAATTTTATGCCGGTACTGGACTGGGTCAGAACAAATTATCATCACCAATTGCCAGATGGAAAAGAAACGGTGTGTTTTGATTTCATTGAATTGGCAGCTTTTGATTTGTACCTGCTAAAAAGACCCGGAGCAGCTCAGGATTATACTATCGAAATAATAAATAAGGCAAAAGCGGTATTTGAGCAATTCAGTAATAATGAGAAAAAGCGTTTACAACAAACCTTAATGGGGGTTCTGCCTGGAACCTCAAAAACCATAAGTTTGGAAGAATTTCGGCAAGCTCTTTCACAATACCAAAAAATAGATACCGAAAGAATGCGTGAAAACTTATACTATTTTCTGAAGCAAATCATACCGGTGGCAGAACAGGAGGGAGTAAAAATGGCAATTCATCCAGACGATCCGCCTTTTCCATTGCTTGGTTTGCCCCGCGTTGTAAGTACACTGGCTGATTTAGCAGCTATCATTAAAATGGTAGACTCACCAAGTAATGGCATCACATTTTGCTCTGGTTCTTTGGGAGCCAGGTTTGGTAACGACGTTACAGTAATAGCCCGGAACATAGCGCTGCGAGTTAACTTCATACATTTGCGCAATGTAACTCAACTTTCTGATGGTTCATTTATAGAAGCAGATCATTTAAATGGCGCTGTTGACATGCCATCCGTAATGTTGGAATTAATTGGAGAACAAAAACGAAGGGCCAGTCAAAAAAGCTTGGATATCGATATTCCATTACGCCCGGATCATGGTTTTCGCATGCTTGATGATTTCAATCGGGAGACCTACCCGGGATATGCAAGCACAGGAAGACTCAAAGCATTGGCTCAATTGGAAGGACTGGAAATGGGCCTTCGAAAGACAAAAACTTAGAATGATTTTTTATCTCATGGCAAAATCTGCTAATTTTAAGCATTAAAATAATCAACTAATCCAATTAATTATGAAAAGATCAACTGCAGTTTTTTTATGCCTGTTTTTTTGTTTTTTGCCATTCACCGTTCTTGCCCAGGTTAAAAATATTTATTTCCTCCAACAGCAAGACTACCCATACCTGGAAACGGAACCATTGTCTTATGATCAAGTAGTGGAAAGTTTGAATGGAAAATTAACCCTCGAAAAAATTGACTTCAATACATTCTCTGAAGAAATACCTAATGCAGCTACTTCACTGCTGATTTGGCCCTATGGATCGGCCATGAGCGACGATGTATGGCCGGCTATGTTCAGTTATCTGGAAAATGGTGGCAACCTGCTGGTAACCGGTGGCCGGTTTTTTAGTCGTAACGTTATTTTGGAAAATGGTGAATACAAGGCAGGACCGTGGACCAATCGTTTTATCGAACAATTGCGAATCATCGATTCGGAAATACTGCCTTATGAAGGTGTGGTTAAAACGGAAGTAAATGAGCGATTTCCATTCCTGGATGCAAAAATATCTTCCCAAAATGTAGATAGTGCCTATTCCGTGCTGGTAATGATGTCCAGCTATTCATTCACCGACCGTAATGGTTCACTCAGCTCTAAAGATGGTACCTGGTACAATATTGTTGCCGGAGTGAATCAAGAGGGACTTAATACCATTCCCCTGATCAGTGAAATCAACCGTGAGCAGGAGCAATTCGCAGGTGGCCGTTGGTTATTGTTCAATTTCAAACCGGTGGAAGATTACTGGGATAGCCAGGAAGGCCAGGAATTGCTGAGCACTTATATCCACTATGGAATGAACCAACCCATGCGCGTGGATGTGGTACCTGAATATGCTTTTTATAATGCTGGTGTAAACCCCAAAATAAATATCATCCTTGACCAGCTGCAGAACAAAGAGCCCTTACAAGCATCTGTTGAAGTAATTTATGAAAATAAAATAATACAAAAAGAAAAGGCCACGATGGCAGCCGGGGATAAAGATTTTTCTTTTGAACTTAAAAAGAAAGTAAAGGATGGTCTGTACCGGGTGAATCTTACACTGGAACAAGATGGCCAGCCGTTTCTTTATACCTGGAATGGCTTTTTAGTAGGTGAGCTGGCCAGCATGAATAGCGGGGAATCTTTTGGCACCAATTCACATTTTCTCACCAGAGGTGGCGAAACATTTCCGGTGGCAGGGATGACTTACATGTCCAGTGAAAACCACCGTTTTTATTTTATCGACCCCAATCCAGCCATATGGGATGCCGATTTTAAATACATGAAGGAGTCTGGCATCAATATGATCCGTACCGGCATTTGGACAGGGCATGAATATATTTTGGACAAAGAAGGAAACGTGAATGATAAAACCATGCGCGCATGGGATGCCTTTTTCATGATTGCTAAAAAATACGACATCCCCGTTCAGCTCAATTTTTACCACATGATGCCCTCGGTAGAAGGTGTGGATGACCCCTACACCAACCCGAAAGCTTACGAACACCAGAAGAAGTACATTCTGGCATTTGCCGAAAGGTATAAAAATAACCCTGACATTATCTGGGACCTTATTAATGAGCCCAGCTATGGCAAAGAAGGATTTACCTTTGGTGATGCGGTACCTACCGGAACAGCGACCGAACAAAAAGAGTGGGACCAATGGCTAAGGGGCCGGTATGAAAATCTGGAAGTGATTGCCAGCAACTGGAATACTACGGTGGATGAAATTCTGGATGATAATGAACTGATCAAACTACCGGAGCAGCACATGCTGCAAAATCGCGGGCTTTACACCGTAGAACAAAAACCCACCATGGCTTTCGATTACAACCTGTTTTCCCAGTATGCCTACAACAACTGGGCGCGGGAAATGAAAAAGATCATCCGTGATACAGGCAGCAAGCAATTGGTGGTGACCGGTATGGACGAAGGCGGCGTAATGAATCGGGTGTTCCATGATTTTATCGCTGAAGAAAGTGACTTCAGCAACCTGCACAACTGGTGGCAGATGGATGACCTACTATGGGACAATATCATGGCCAAATCGAAAGACATCCCGTTATTGCTGCAGGAAGTAGGCAATATGCGATTTGAAGATATGCGCGGGCATCGCCGCATGTCAGAAACTGCCATTGCGCATAGCCTGGAAAGGAAATTGGGCTACAGCATTGGGGTGGAGGGTGCCGGCTACATCCCCTGGATTTGGAATACCAATATTTACCTTTTCAATCAAAATGAGGCTTTCATTGGCTTGCACCGGGGCGATGGTACCGCCAAAAAAGAAGTGGAGGTTTTTAATAAACTGAATGATTTTATCCATCAGGCCTGGGATTATTTCTCTCCAGCCAAAGATCCGGAAATTGCAGTGGTGATTCCTTACTCACTGCAAATGACCGCCTACAACCAGCAAGCTATCAGTGCTACCCGTGGCGCGATCAGGACCCTGCATTATTTCAACCGGATGCCAGCCATTTCTGCCAGCGAGTATCACCTGTCCCGATTTGAGGAAAACCCAAAGCTAGCCATTCTACCCGGAGCGCAGGTGATCAGTGAGGAAGGCTGGGATGGTTTACTTGATTGGGTGAATAATGGTACCACCTTGCTGGTTACCGGGCCCATTGACCGGGATCCCTGGTTTTTGCCGGCAGCCAGGCTGCAAAAAGTAGGATTTGACTACGAAATAAAGCCCCTGTTGCAGCACCAGGCTGAAATTGTCATAGATAGAAAAGAGCACCAGCTAAGCTTCTATGGCAACAGTGCCATGCAAAACCTGGACTACATGGACTGGCAGGAAGACATAAGTGAACTGAAGATAATTGAGCACGGGCAAGGAAAAATCATTGTTTGTGCCTACCCGCTGGAGAGCGGCAATAACCCCGAAGCATTGGCGGCCTTGTATGAATTTGCTGCCACTAATGCTGGCATAGAAAAAAGCTTTTCGGTAGATACCGATGATCCGGGCATTTTGGTACGGCCCATGGATTATGAGCGAGCCCGCTTTTATTTTGTGCTTTCCGAAAGCAATGAAGAAGAAACGATTCGCATACACGATGAGGCACTGGATATGGACTATGAGGTAACGGTAGCACCAGGCCGAGTGAAAATGCTGATGATAAGTAAGGAAGACGGTGAGTTAGTTGCGGAATATTGAGAGGGGATAAAGTTATTTCTTTATACAGAATTTAGATCATGATATTTTCGTAATTCCAACAAGAAATGAAATGCCAAAGCTTTATGAATATTTAGTTCTGATTATTTTGACAACTGTATTATCCTGTTCACAAAATATTTCAGGTAGGAATTATGGCAGTCCTAATGTAAAGCAGGAACTATTGGACGAGAAAACTCTCAAAATCACCCAATACAGCACTGACAAATCCTATGGATATACTGCAAAAAACCCGATTATGGTGGGAGGCTTGAATGAAGGACCGCTAAATGAACTACGATTTCTAAATGCCTTGACCGGACCCAATGGAGAAATGCTGCAATCGGCTGGGAAGCTGTTGCGCTTTTAATACAGAAAACAGTGAGTTAGGGGGAGGCATGCTGGATCAATTCAGTGTAACTTACGAGGGCTTAGAAAACAGTTTGGTACTTTATCTAAACATGTATGATTCGGATACGCTAAAAGTACCGGTGGGGCTTGAGTTGAAGAAATAGCAGCAACAGAAATCCATATTTTAGAATAGTAGGTCATATGAAAATAGTTATTTTCAGGAAAAATTAATTAACCCATGATTGAAATTTTCACGCTTTTTGCACATTCTGCCTGCATTTAGATGTTATGATTTTGGACTTATCTAAGATATGCTCAGAAAAAAATAAATTCGATAATAATAAATTTAGCTATGATTTTCCTGAAAATATTTTGTAAAAATCTATTTTTATTTTTTATAGTCTTCTTCTTTAATAATTTTCAAGCATCTTCACAGGTACAATTAAATAAATGTTATGTTGGTGATATGTTTAGCACTACTGTTCTTTTCCTGCATTTTGAGGATTCTACAGCCAGTCTTTTTTATTTTCAGGAGGCAGTTTTACTTTCATGTTCCAAAGAATCATTTTCTGTACAAGGAAATCTACTGAAGCTTAATAATATTGGGATTTTTACAATCAAGAGGAATAAACTTAAATTAAAAAGAAGAATGGCTGAATGGGTTAACAAAAAAAGCAACTTTAAACATGATGTTAAATCAATTGAAGAGTATGCCAGTCACCTTTCGCATTATTCTATCGATGCCAAACAAGTAGATGAAATATTCAATTGTACCAATCCAATTCAAATGGATGAATAATTATTGGATTTTATTAAAAAATTGAGAAACAATAATAATTATGTTTTATTAATTAAATTACAATAATTTGCTCCTGATTGCAAACAAAAGATTGCTCTAAGTAGCATATACAATTTTGACAACTTCTTCTAAAGGTTTAAAAATTATTTTGACTAACCATTGCCGCATAGGTCAATATTCTGCACCTGCTAAATAATTCATCGTAATAATGAAAAGGATGAATGTTGGTATAGAACAAAAATATTAAATCTTCCTGCGGGTCAATGAAATAATCAGTAGCATAAGCCCCTCCCCATTTGAATGCGCTCACCGAACCAGGCAGTTCCTGCACACCGGCTTCGGTCATAATTTCAAATCCAAGCCCAAATTTATTTTTCCTGTCCCATACTTCCAGATCACCAATTTGATTGCGGGTCATCATTTCGATGGTCTTTGGCGCCAGTATTCTGCTACCATTAAATTCACCACCATTGATCAGCATCTGGCAAAACCTGCCATAATCCTGAATGGTACCAACCAATCCGGCGCCTCCGGAAAAATAAGTTTTAGCACCTTCTATTGGATAAACGCTATTACTGGGGTGCTCCGATATTTTTAAAGCCGAATCTGCTGAAGGCTTAGTATAAAGTGTCACCAATCGCTCTTTTTTATCCTCCGGCAGGTAAAAGTAAGTATCTTGCATACCCAGTGGAACAAATATTTCCTCGAGTAAATAGTCATCTAGTGGCTGTCCACTCAGTACTTCAATTAAATACCCCAGAATGTCCGTATTGATACCATAGGTAAATTGCTCTCCCGGCTCATGCATGATGGGCAAATCTCCCACACCGCGAATCACATCGGCTAAAGTTACGTTTTCCAGGGTATTGAGCATAGGCACATTTTGCTGCAGATAAAGGGGATGACCATAAGGAATACCTGCAGTATGGGTAAGCAAATGCTGTATAGTTATTTCTCCTTTGGCTGGTTCGCTGGTATTGCTGCTGTCTTTCTCGCTGTATTCCAGTAAAATTTCTGGATTGGCAAAAGATGGAATGTATTTGGAAACCGGATCATCCAAAAGGAAGTACCCCCTTTCATACAACTTCATCAGGCCTACCGTTACAATGGCTTTTGTTTGGGAAGCAATACGGAAAATAGCATCATTGGTCATTGATTTTTCGGGTGCCATTTCGCCAAAGCTTTTATGATGTACGACCTGACCTTTTCGGGCAATAAAAGTTACCATATGCGGTAGGGTGCCGTCTTCAATTTTAGCGTTGATAAAAGAATCAAGAACAGCTAACCTTTCTACAGAAAAACCTGCGTTGGTAACTTTTTCCAGATGTGTAAATGATTGTAAATTATCGTAGGTTTCGGCTTGATTTGATTTATCACAACCTACAGCTAAGATACTGGCGAAAAGAATAACTAATATCTTTTTCATTATTTCCTAATATTTTTTGAAGCTAAAATAGTGAAAATGCTTTATTGTTCATTCTAAAATTGATAATTTTCAAAAAAATTCAACTGATAATTACCTTTTGTAAACCTTGCAAACAACCCTATTTTTTTCTATTTTAGAACTTAGTTTAAAATCAACTTTTCCCAATGAAGCGATGGTTCTTTATTTCAGCTGGTATTATATTATTTTTATCGATCGCCTGGTTTGTAAACGGAAATTATCAGCGGGATAAAATTTCTTATAATCAACATATTCGGCCTATTCTAAATAAAAATTGCCTCTCTTGCCATGGCGGTGTAAAAAAGGAATCTGGTTTCAGTCTGCTTTTTGAGGAAGAAGCCAAATCAAAAAACGAGTCTGGTAAACTTGCCATCGTTCCTGGCGATTCCAGGCATAGCGAAATGTTTCGGAGAATTACTTCCAGTGATCCTGACCTACGCATGCCTCCGGAAGGCCACCCCTTAAAGGAGGAAGAAATTAATTTGATAAAAAAATGGATAAATCAAGGAGCGAAATGGGAAACCCACTGGTCGTTAATCAAGCCTGAAAAGCAGGAATTGCCTGCAGTAAAACCTGCCAGCTGGCCACATAATGAAATAGATCATTTCATTTTGGCCAAATTGCAAGAAAACGAACTTAAACCTTCGCCGGCAGCTGAACCACATATCTTGCTAAGAAGACTTTATCTTGATTTATTAGGTTTGCCACCCACACCGGAAGAAACCAGAATTTTCAGTCAAAATTTTAACCAAAAAGAATACCTGCAAAAAGTAGATTCATTGTTGAATTCTCCCCATTTCGGTGAAAAATGGGCCTCCCTTTGGCTGGACCTGGCCCGTTTTGCCGATTCGAAAGGCTATGAAAAGGATGGATTTAGAAATATATGGAGATTCAGAGATTACGTGATCAAATCATTTAATCAAGATAAGCCCTATGACCAATTTACCATTGAGCAATTAGCCGGAGATCTTTTACCCAATCCTACTGAAGAACAATTAATTGCTACCGCTTTTCACCGAAATACCATGAACAATGACGAAGGCGGTACGGATGACGAAGAGTTTCGGGTAGCAGCCGTAATTGACCGAGTGAATACTACCTTTGAAGTTTGGCAGGGCCTTACGATGAGCTGTGTGCAATGCCATAGCCATCCTTACGACCCCTTTCGCCATGAGGAATATTATCAGTTGATGGCCTTTTTTAATAATACCGCCGATGAGGACGTGCCCAGCGAAGCGCCCAATTGGAAAGATTTTGAACCGGATGATGAGGTAAAAATTAATCAAATCAAGGATTGGGTAGCCAGCCATGCCAGTGATAATCCGCAACAAAGAAGTAAAGACATAGAATATTTTATTCATCTTACGGAGCCCAAAATTCACCCTAAATATTTTGACAGCATTACCGATGGCACCTTGAATGATAATAAATACCTGGCCCTGGATGATGGCGGATTCTGCCGGATCCGGGATATCTGGCTCAGCGGCATGGATCGATTGCTGGTAAATTATGCCGGAAATGGCAAGGGTTATTTTGAGCTGAGAACGGATGGCGTTAATGGGCCATTATTGACCAAAATCAATTTACCAAAAACGAATGGTGGGTGGAATTTTAAAACGTTTAGCCTACCAATTAAACCACAACAGGCTTTCCATGATCTTTATCTGGTTTACCGAAACCCTCAGGGACAAAGGTCTGGTAATCTAGGTTGGCTATTGCCTTACCAATCATTGCCTGGCAATGGTGATGAGGGATACCAGCAGATCCAAACGCAATTGGTGGAACTGCTGAATGCTAAAACTGATAACACCCCGGTGATGCTGGAAAGACCGGATTATTTCAGCCGTACGACACGGGTTTTTGAAAGAGGTAATTGGCTGGTACACGGAGAACTGGTAGCACCAGAGGTTCCCAACTCTTTACCGGCGATACCGGCAAAATATCCGCAAAACCGGTTGGGCCTGGCACAATGGATGGTTAGTTCTGACAATCCATTGACTGCCCGGGTGATGGTCAACCGGGTATGGGAACAACTATTTGGCATCGGCCTAATTGAAACTGTAGAAGATTTTGGCACGCAGGGAGCACCACCGTCGCATCAACGATTACTTGACCATCTGGCCTGGAAATTTATGCATGAACATCATTGGTCCATCAAATCATTGCTGAGGGATATCGTAACATCTGCTACTTACCAGCAATCTTCAAAGTCCACACCCGAATTGAGCCATCTTGACCCTTATAATCGCTTGCTGGCTCGAGGACCTCGATTTCGCCTTTCATCCGAGCAGGTAAGGGATCAGGCACTGGCGGTAAGTGGTTTATTGAGTGAAAAAATGTATGGACCGAGTGTTATGCCGCCACAACCGGAAGGCGTGTGGCAGGTGATCTACAGTGGCAATCGCTGGGAAACTGACACTACTGAAGATAAGTACCGCCGTGGATTGTATACCTTCTGGCGACGTACTTCCCCTTACCCCAGCATGGTGGCTTTTGATAGCCCCAGTCGTGAGTTTTGCGTGCAACGTCGCATTCGCACCAATACTCCCTTGCAATCTTTTGTAACTTTGAATGACACCGTTTATTTTGAAGCTGCCCAGGCATTGGCAGCTGATATGAACCAGGAGAAAAGCCTGGAAGAAAAATTGACGGCCGGTTGGCAGAAAGCAACACTTAAGCCTGTAGACAGTGCAAAAATTAGCAGCCTGAAAAATTTTTATTTTAATGCCAGAGAAGATATTGCCAGTGGCAATACCGCCACCACTATTACCGGCTCTTACTTACCAGCCAATGAAGACAACGCGGCCCTGGTGATGACGGCTAATGTAATTTTAAATCTGGACGAATTTCTAACTAAAGAGTGATCATGCAACAGCCATTTGAATACAATCAGTTACATCATACCACCCGCCGTCATTTTTTGAAAGGATTGGGAGCCATTGCTCTAAGTTCTTTATTTGGTTGTGACCAGAATTCAATTTCGAAGATGTCAGCTATGGATCTTCAAAATCCTCTGGCAGCACGCAGTCCGCACTTTTTAGGCAAGGCCAAAAGGGTGATTTTTCTACACATGGCCGGCGCTCCCTCGCAACTGGAGCTGTTTGATTATAAACCTGAATTACATAAGCTAAATGGAAAAGAATGTCCTGAATCTTTTATCAAAGGTAAAAAATTCGCTTTTATCCAGGGTGTACCCAAAATGCTGGGCCCCCAGGCAAGTTTTAAGCAACATGGACAATCCGGCGCTTTGATATCGGAGCGATTATCTCATTTCAGTCAGGTAGCCGATGAAGTTTGTTTTCTCAAGGCCATGCACACCGACGAATTTAATCATGCCCCGGCACAATTGCTGATGCAAACCGGTACACCCCGATTGGGTAGGCCCAGCATGGGTTCTTGGGTTACGTACGGTTTGGGAACTGATAATCAAAACTTGCCGGGGTTCATCGTGCTGGCTTCCGGTGGTCAAACTCCCAGTGCCGGAAAAAGTGTATGGGGCAGCGGCTTTTTACCTACGGTTTACCAGGGTGTGCAATGCCGTAGCAAAGGAGATCCAGTGCTTTATGTGAGCGACCCACATGGCGTAAGCCGCGACATGCGTAAGCTTAGCATTGAAGCTATCAATGAAATCAATCAGCAGCACTACCAGGAAATGCAGGATGAAGAGATACGCACCCGGATCTCACAATATGAACTGGCATTTCGCATGCAGACTTCGGTACCGGAAACGATGGACATCTCGCAGGAGCCGGAGTACATTCACCAAATGTACGGCACCGAGCCAGGTCAGTCATCGTTTGCCAACAATTGCCTGCTAGCCCGCAGGCTGGCCGAAAGAGGTGTCCGCTTC
>Ga0207419_1000395_pt1 | contig 37564 bp, 38 predicted proteins | sample ElkSloMetagenome_4_FD_184723 | JGI IMG/M metagenome (GOLD analysis project Ga0207419, IMG submission 184723) | Hot spring microbial communities from Elkhorn Slough, Monterey Bay, USA - MD2A (version 2) | ecosystem: Environmental > Aquatic > Marine > Intertidal zone > Estuary: Microbial mat ...
GGCACGCCACCTTGGGAGATCCCTCGCGTCCTGACGGACGCTTCGGGATGACGGATAAGTTTATAAAAAACAAAAACATACGTCATCCCGAGCGAGCGACAGCGAGCCGAGGGATCTCCCGCCTCGGCACCGCACCCGGCGAATGGCGACGAGTCATGACTTCGGTCGGCTGGTATTAATGGTAACGGGAGGGATCATGCCGCCCGACGAAAAGGTTCCCCTTTTCGGCGGCCGGAATTCTCTACACGCTGCGCTGCGCGCGGGAAACCGCAAACCGGGCCGCGTCCGCTCTGGCCGAGGTCGCGCCTGTTTGATTGTGCGCGACGCCGGAACTCGCGAAGATTGGGGCTGGTCTCCGGCCCCTCTGGTGCGATCGGTTTCATGACACGGTTCCGGCCCCAACAGCCTCCCCGCGCCGTCGCCGCGCCTTGGACCGCCCCGGGGACCGGCGCGCTCGACGGACGCGCGACGGCCCGCTGGCTGGTGGCGACGCTGGAGGCCGAACGCACGCGCTGGCCGCTGTGGCTGCCGGTGGCGCTGGCCCTGGGCATCGCCGCCTACTTCGCCTTGCCCCAGGAGCCGCCGCGCCTGGCGGGGGCGGGTTTGGCCGGAGCGTGCCTGCTGCTGGTGCTGGTGGCGCGGCGCGCCGCCTGGGTTACGGCCCTGCTGATGGCCCTGGTGGCCGGCACGGTGGGCTTCGTCGTCGCCCAGGAACGCGCCCACGCTGTGGCGGCGCCGGTGCTGACAGAACGACTCGGGCCGATCGAGACCGCCGGCCGCGTCGTACTGGTCGAGGCGCGCCCCAGGGGCCACCGCGTCACCCTGGCGGACGTGACCCTGCGCGGCCGGCCGCCCGCGCAAACCCCGGCCCGGGTGCGCGTCACACAGATGCGCGGCCCGCCGCCGGTGCCGGGGGCGTGGGTTTCGACACGCGCCATTCTCTCGCCGCCGCCGCGTCCGGCGGCGCCGGGCGCCTATCAGTTCCCGCGCCGGGCGTGGTTCGAGCGCCTGGGCGCGGTCGGATTCGCCGTCGGTGACTGGGCGCCGCGCGACCTGGTGCCGGCCCCAACCCTGGGCCAGCGGCTGGCGGCGGTGCGCGAGCGCGTGCGTTTGGCCGTGGCCGAGCGGATGCGCGCCGGGCTGCCGGGCGAGACCGGCGCCCTGGCCGCCGCGCTGTCGACGGGCGACCGGGGCGGCGTGCCCGAGCCGGTGCTGGAGGCGTTCCGGGTCTCCGGGCTGGCGCACCTGTTGGCCATCTCCGGCCTGCACATGTCGATGATCGCCGCCCTGATGTTTGCCGGCGCGCGAGGCCTGTTGGCGGCGGTGCCGGCCCTGGCCGCGCGCTGGGACCTGAAGAAGCCCTGCGCCGTGCTGGCGCTGGCGGGGACGGCCGTCTACCTGATGCTGGCCGGGGCCACGGTGCCGACGCAACGGGCATTTCTGATGACCGGGCTTGTGTTGGTGGCGGTGCTGGTCAGCCGGGTGGCCATCTCACCCCGGCTGGTGGCCTGGGCGGCGGTGGCGGTGCTGCTGACACAGCCGCAGGCGCTGCTGGGGCCGTCGTTTCAAATGTCGTTCGCCGCCGTGCTGGCGCTGGTCGCCACCTGGGAACTGGCCGCGCCTCGACTCGCCACCCGGCGCGGCCGCGACGGCCCGTGGCCGGGGCGGATGGCGCGGACGGTGGCGCTCTACCTGGGCGGCGTGCTGCTGACCAGTCTGGTGGCGGGGATGGCGACCATGCCGTTCGCCGCCTTCCACTTCAACCGCGTGGCCGCCTTCGGGCTGGCGGCGAACATGCTGGCCGTGCCCTTGATGGGATTGTGGGTCATGCCCTGGCTGCTGGTGTGCCTGATCCTGCTGCCGCTGGGGCTGGAGGGACTGGCGCTGGCGCCGCTCGGCTGGGGCCTGGCCGCCGTCACCGCCGTCGCCGAGACGGTTGCCGGCTGGCCCGGGGCGAGTCGGCTGATCCCGGCGGTGCCCGTCTGGGGACTGGCGGCGGTGGCGCTGGGCGGGGTCTGGTTGTGCCTGTGGCGGCGGCCGTGGCGCCTGTTGGGCGTGGCCGGCATCGTCGCCGGACTGGCCAGCCCGTGGACCCAGCCGCTGCCTGACCTGATCGTCAACGAGGACGGCGGGTTGTTGGCCGCGCGGGCGGGGGACGGCGGCCTGATCCTTTCGCCGGGGCGAGCGGACGGCTTCGCTCGGGAGGTCTGGGCGGCCCGCTTTGGCGGAGCCGGCGGCGAGTCGTGGCCGGCGCCCGGTGCCGCGACGGCGGACGACCGCCTGCGCTGCGATCCCCGGGGGTGCCTGCTGGCGCGGGGCGGTGTGGTGGTGGCGCTGGCCTGGCACCGCGCCGCCCTGGCCGAGGACTGTGCGCGGGCGGACGTTGTGATTACGCCCTTGCCGGCGCCGGACGGATGCGACGGACCCCGGCGGGTCATCGACCGCGCGGCGCTGGCGCGCGACGGCGCCCACGCGCTGTGGCTGGCCGACGGCCGGGCTCGGATCGAAACGGTGGCGGCGGGAGAGGGGCGTCGGCTGTGGTCCGGCGCGGCCGAGGAGCAGGACCGCCGGTGATGCCAGCGTGGCGCGTGGCCAGCGGAACCCATTTCCGTTCGGCCTGCCAGCGGCGGCGCAGTCTCGCCTCCCAGACGCACGACACCGCCCGGCGAAGCTCCACGCTTCCGGACGGTATCGTCGAGTCTGACTCTGCGATCTATCGACCCGCGAACCGGGCGTGGCGGGGTCAGCCTCCCCGCCCGCCGGTTCGGATCGGATCAACCCATCCAGGCGGTGGCGTAACGCTCGCTGCCGAACAGGATGGCAAGATGCAGGACAATGCCGAGAATGGACAGGCCGACGAAGGTCACGGCGATGCCTTCGATCGGGCGCACGATCTGCCAGAAGCGCCAGTCTTCATTGAAGAAATTCGGCACCTCGACCTTCTCATCCTTTTTCAGGCAATTCGGAAGCATGTGTATTCTCCGGGATCCGGTGTGATCGTCTTAACGACGGATGCGATGGAGCGGTTGGCTCGGCGAGACAGGCGGGATCAGCCGCCGGTCGGGCCGGGGTACCACGGCATCCAGGACCACAGGATGAAGTGCGCGATCAGGCAGATCGCGAAGAAGATCTGACCGCCACGCTGGAACATGGCGTGGAAGGCCTTCGCCTCCTCATCGGTCAGGCCGGTCCGGTTCAGTTTCTGGTGGCTCACGGCAGGAGCAGGTTGTTCAGCCATTACACTCATCCCCTCAGCAAGGATTGATCCTCAATCCGACCAGGATTGTCCTGAACCACGGCCCCGCGCCACGGAGCCATGGTTGCGCCACACGGGCATCCCGTCCACTGTCGTCGGCCAGCCTTTGCCCGGCCGTGGCCAAGAGCCCACGGACCGAAGCCGACGCGCCCGGAATGCCCGCTGCATCCCCACACTCTGTTGATCGTTTTCGCCCATCGGCGGCGGAGTGTCAACATTGGTTTTCGTTGCGCTTGTCATTCTGGATTGACACCGACCCCGCAGCCGAGGCGCGCCGCCAGGACCGGGCATCGCGGGCGCGCCGTCGCGGCGCATGGCGCAACCCATGGGAGCATAACGGGCCGCGCAAATCTCCACGCGACCGGAAAGCCCCTCGCCGAGTCGTCCGCGCCCCCGATGCGCTGGCCGGCGTGGATTAACAATTCTTCATGTGCCGGACGGCCCGACGTTAGGGGCACCCGCCCATTCTCAAGGGGTCGCGGGTCATCGGCTTTTCCACGGTGGTTCGGTGCCTCCTCCGACACGGACCCACCGGGCGCCTTCAGCTGGCACCCATGCAGCGATCACCGGTTTTTCGTCACCACGTTCCTCCCGCCTTCCGCCACCTCCATGACCGATCACACAGCCGGCGGCGCGCGCCACTCGCGCCGCCGGTTCGAGTCTGGGGTTGTGCTTCTCTGGGCCTGTGCCTCACGTCTCCGCCAGCATGGTCTTCACGGTTTCGGCCAACAGCTTGAGGCTGAACGGCTTCGGCAGGAAGGCGATGTGCGGCTGCTCCAGGATGTCGCCGCGCGCGGCGTCCTCCGAATAGCCCGAGATGATGATCACCCGCAGGTCGGGGCGCCGCTCACGGGCGCGGCGCGCCAGAGTGGCGCCATCGATCCCGGGCATGACCATATCCGTGATGAGCAGGGACAGCGGCTGCGGGTCGTTCAGCATGTCCAGCGCCTGTTCCCCGGCGTGGGCCTCCAGCACCGTATAGCCCTTGTTGCGCAAGGCGCGGGCGGCGAAGGTGCGCACCGGGTCCTCGTCCTCGACCAACAGAATCGTACCGGCACCCGAGAGGTCCTCCACCTCACCGCCGGCGGCTCGCGGTGGTTCGTCCTCCTCCGATGAGCGATCCGGCGGCTCCGGCCTGGGCGGCGGCGGGGCTATCGCCGGACGCGTATCCTCGGCCGACCAGCGCGGCAGGTGGATGGTGAAGCTCGTGCCGCGTCCCGGGTTCGACTCCACATCGATGAAGCCCCCGGTCTGGCGCAGGATGCCGTACACGGTGGACAGACCCAGGCCGGTGCCGGCGGCCGCCCCGCCCTTGGTGGTGAAGAACGGTTCGAAGATGCGGGCCAGGTTCTCGTCCTCGATGCCCTTGCCTGTGTCGCGCACCTCGATAACCACGTACTCGCCGGCCGGCATGGTCTCGACCCCCCGGTCGACCGGCTTGTCCAGCACGCCGCGCCGGGTGGCTATGGTCAGGGCACCGCCGTCCGGCATGGCGTCGCGCGCATTGACCGCCAGGTTGATGATCACCTGGTCGAACTGGCCGGGGTCGGCGCGCACGAAATCCACATCGCGGCCGTGCAGCAGGCGGAACTGGATGGTCTCGCCCAGCAGGCGGCGCAGCAGGTGCGACAGTTCCGACAGGGCGGCGCCGACGTCGAGCCGGCGCGGCTGCAAGGGCTGGCGGCGCGAGAACGCCAGCAACTGGCGCACCAGGTTGGCGGCCCGGTTGGCATTCTGGCGGATCTGCATGATGTCGGCGAACGAGGGATCGCCGGTACCGTGCCGCTGCAGCAAAAGGTCGCTGTAGCCGATCATGGCGGTCAGAAGGTTGTTGAAGTCGTGCGCCACGCCGCCCGCGAGCTGCCCCATGGCCTGCATTTTCTGCGCCTGAGCGAACTGGCGTTCCAGGCTGCGCTGCTCGCTGGTGTCGATCAGGTGGGCAATGACGCCTTCCACGACGGGACCGTTGCCCAGGCCTGCCCTGCCCTGGGGGCCACCGCCGCCCTTGCCGCCCATGGGACCAAGGAACATGGAGGCGGTCACGGGACCGAATTCGCCGTCGCGATCGGCCGCATCGGGCGGGGCCAGGCTGATATCGATCTGCCGGCCTCGGCTGGACGCGCCGCGCAACACCTGATCGACCGCCGTGCCAACCCGCGCCCGGTCCGACGGCGCCGCCAGGGCCTCCAGCGACTGGTCGAGCAACTGGTCGCGGGCTTGGCCCAGCATCACCTCCAGCGCCCGGTTGCAGTCGGTCAGGCGGCCGTCGGGATCGGTCAGGGCGATGCCCACCGGCGCGCCGTCGAACAGCCAGCGGAACATGCGGTCCCAGCGCCAGGGGCCGATTCCGTCCTGGCCGGTGGCGGCCGGCGGCGCCTCGATGGCGTCGCGCATCACCACCGTCCGGGTGAGCAGTTCCCCCGCGTCGTCGTGCGACACCTGGCTGACCAGGGCCGAGAAGCGCCGGCCGGTGGCGGAGACGAAGCGCACCTCGCCGCGCCAGTCGCCGTCCTGCAGCGGCGGCACGCCGCCTTCAACGAGATCCGCGAGCGGCGCGGCGCGCAGGGACTCCGGCGTCCGGTCCAGCCATCGAGCCATGCGCTGGTTGACGAACCGCAGGCGGCCGTCGGTGTCGGCCGAATACAGCCCCACCGGCAGGTAGTACAGAAAGTCCGACAGGCTCTCCCGCTCGCGCGTCAGCACCTCGTCGATGGCGCGCCGGGCGGTGACGTCGCGGGCCTGCCACAGGCGCGGCCAGCGGCTGGCGGCGTCCGAGCCGGCGCCCGCGTCCCCAGGGGGCGCCACGATTCGCAGCGAGACGTCCCACCACTCGGGTTCCTGCAGGGCGGGATTCGGCGGACCGGCCGGGTCCTCCTCCCGGTCGGGCCGAAGGGCCAGGGTGAGGCGCTCAACGTACCCCGCCGCGCCCGCGGCGGCGAGGCGGTCGAGCCGGCTCGCGCCGTCCTCCAGGCCGACGAACCCGCGCGGATCGTACAAGCGGGCGCGCAGGTCGGCGGGCGGATCGAGCGTCGGCCACAGGGCGCGGGCGGCGGCGTTGGCCAACAGAACCGAACCGTCGCAATCGAGTACCAGGCGCGCCTCGGCCTCCGCCTCCAGCATGTCGCTCAGCACGCCGACGATCGCGGCCTCGCGGTTGTGCCGGGCCAGCGCCTGCAGCACGCCGGCCGCCGACAGCCCGAGCAGGGTGATACCGATACCGGCCAGGCCCGGCGCCACCACGGGCGCCAGGGTGGGGTAGACGGCCCAGACCGCCGGATGCCCGGCCACCACGGCGGCCACCACAAGCAGGCCGCCAGCCACCAGGCCCCAGACGGACCAAGCCTCAATGAAACGCGGTTTTGCGGAGACGCATGACATACCCGATCACCTCAGCCACCGCCTGATAATGCTCGGGTGGGATTTCCTGGTCCAGGTCCACGGTGGCATAAAGCGCGCGCGCCAGCGGCGGATTCTCCACCAGGGGGACCTCGTGCTCTTCCGCCACGTCGCGAATCCGCAAGGCCAGGTGGTCTTGTCCCTTGGCCACCAGGCGTGGCGCGGCCATGGTCTCCATGTCGTATTTCAGGGCGACGGCGTAGTGGGTCGGGTTGGTGACCACCACATCGGCCTCCGGAACCGCCTGCATCATGCGCTGGCGCGCCCGCTCGGCCCGCAGGCTGCGGATACGGGCCTTGACCTGGGGGTCGCCCTCGGTGGTCTTGTGCTCGTCCTTGACCTCCTGCTTGGTCATGCGCAGGTCTTCGGTGTGCTTGTAGCGTGTGTAGACTAGGTCGATCAGGGCCACCACGACCATGAACAGCAGCACGCCGATCAACAGCGCGATCAGCGCCTCGTGCAGGTCGTTCAGGCTGGCCAGGATGTCCTGATCGACGAACCGCTGGGGCGACGTGATGACGGGCCGCAGCACCACGTAGGCGAGGGCGGCCACCACCCCCAGCTTGAACAGCCCCTTGACCGTTTCCAGCAACTGCTTGATCGAGAAGATGCGCTTGAAGCCCTTCAGCGGCGAGATCTTGTCCAGTTTCGGCGTCAATGGCTTGGTCGTGATCAGCAGCCCCACCTGGCCGACCTGGGCCACCAGGCCCATGACCAGAAAGATCGCCATCGGCAAGGCCACGTAGGGCAGGATTGCCATGACCGATTCGGCCAAGCCAACGCCCATGCCGCCGTGCTCCAGCGGAAACAGGTGGGCCTTGCCCAGGAACCCCGCCAGACGCACGGTGATCCCCTCGGCGGCCCAGGGCAACAGCGCCATGACGAACAGGGTCGCGCCCAGCAGGACCGCGAAGCTGCCGATTTCGCGGGAGTTGGCGACGTTGCCCTCCTTGCGGGCCTCGTTCCTGCGTTTCGGCGTCGGGTCTTCTGTTTTCGATGCCTTGTCGTCGTCCTCGGCCACCGCCGTCCCCTTTTCGCTTAAAAACTGATGAAGGAGTTCAAGCCTTCCTCGAAATACGACAGGTAGACCAGCATGACCGCCGGCAACGTCAGGAACAGCAGGCCCAAGCCCAACATGATGATCAACGGCAGGCCGACGAAGAACACGTTCATCTGCGGCATCAGGCGGGCCATGATGCCCATCGAGACGTAGTAGACGATCGAAAACAGCACCATGGGCGCCGCCAGCTGCCAGCCGACGCGGAACGACCGCACCAGGACGTCGGTGCTGTAGGACACGAAATCGCCCAGGGGCGGCAGGACGCCGGGCGGAAACAGGGCGTAACTGTCGACCAGTGCCCGAATGATGAGGTGGTGCAGGTTCAGCGCGAACATCAGCACCAGCCCCACCATCATCAGGAACGTGAGGACCAGGGCGCCATGCTGCGCCGACGTGGGGTCGAACGCCTGCGCGTTCATCAGGCCGCCGGCGAAGCCGATCGCCGTGCCTCCCAGGTGCAGGGCCGCCTGCAGCAGGTGCACCACCAGCGCCAGGAAGGTGCCGATCAGCACCTCCCCGACAAGCAGCATGACCAGCGCGGTGCCGCTGTCCGGCTCCGGCGGCAGCATGGGCCCCACCAGGGGCGTGATGACCAGGGCGAACGGAAAGGCAAAGGCCAGGCGCACGCGCGGTGTCACGTACGCGGCCCCGAACCCCGGCAGCAGCATGAACGCAAAGCCCAGCCGGGTGAAGATCAGCATGACGTGGAACAGGGGCGTCGCGAACAGATCCTCGGCCATGATCGCGCCCTCTTCGCTACGCCAGGCTGATCACGATGTCCATCAGCCGCTCGGTCAGTTCGGTCAATTGGCGAATCATGAACGGCAACAGGACCAACGTCGCCAGGAAGACGATGATGATCTTCGGCACGAAGACGAGCGTCATTTCCTGGATCTGGGTCAGTGTCTGGAACAGCGAAATAATCAGACCCACCGTCAGCCCGGCCAGCAGCACCGGCGACACGATCAGCACCATGGTCAGGATGCCGTCGCGGGCGACGTCAATGATCTGGGTCTCCTCCATAATGGGCTTTCCTGGGGGACCGAATGCAAAGGTGACAGGTGGCGGTTGACGGCCAGCGTCGCGTCCCGAACTAAAGCGGCATCCGCATGATGGTGTCGTAGGCGCTCACAACCTTGTCGCGGATGGCGACCATCGTCTGCAGCGTCAACTCGGCGCTGTTGACCGCCAACACGACGTCGCGGGCATCCGCCTGCCCGGCGATGCCCTGCATACTCATGCGCTCCCCGTGTTCCATGGTCTGGACCGAGGTGTGCATCGCCTGCCGGACCATGCCGGCGAAACTGGAGGTGTCGCCGGCCGGGTTGGCCGCCGCGGCGCCGACCTCGTGCGGAACAATGTCCCCCGCCTGACGGGCGGACGCCTTGTAGGCGGCGATGGCGCTGGGAAAACTGATGTCGGGCATTCCGTGCTGTCCTGTTCAGATCGTCGCGCCCGCCGTCAACGCAGCAGTTCAAGGGTTCGTTGCGACATCTCGCGGGCCACCGAAATTGTGCTCATGTTGGCCTCGTAGGAGCGCTGGGCCTCCTGCATGTCCATGATCTCGATGAGCGGATTGACGTTGGGTTTCATCACATAGCCGTCGGCGTCGGCGGCCGGGTGGCTGGGGTCCAGGTCCTTGGGGAACGGCGTCATGTCTTCCTTGACCCGCCGCACCCGCACGCTCTCGGCGCCCAGTTCCCGGTCCAAAGCGCTTTCGAAGGTGATCAGCTTGCGCCGGTACGGCTGCTCCCCCGGGCGCTGACCGACGGATTCGGCATTGGCGAGGTTCTGGGCGACGACCCGCAGGCGTTCCGCCTGGACCTTCATGCCCGCGACCGCGATGCGCTGCGATTTGCTCAGTTCGTCCATGGATCACAGGTCTCCGATCCGTGCCGCGCCAGCGCTGGCGCCGCCGAAGCTCATGCTCAGCGGTTCGGCTTGATGGCGGTCTTCAGCATGGCCATGTTTCGCTCGAACAGGCTGGCGGCCATCATGTACCTGCCCTTGGTCTCGCCGACCTTCTGCATCTGTTCTTCCAGGACGACCGTGTTCTCGTCCAGGGTGGTTTCGAACGAGCGCGTCTGCGCCCGCACGCGGTAGGGATCCGGTTCCGGCAGCGTGCCCGGCTGGTGGGCCGGATTGGTCCGCGCCACCGGCACGGCGGCCGGGTTCCCCGCGCCGCCTTCGTTCAGGATGCGGCGGAAATCGGGCTCGCGGACGTCGCGCGTGCGGTACTCTGGGGTGTTGATGTTGCTGACGTTCTGGGCCAGCACGCGGTGGCGCTGAACCGCCCACTGCATCCGGGCATGAACCATCTTGAACAGCGGCAGGTTTGTCAGGTCCATGGTGTGCGGGTCCCATACGACGTGGCGCCGACGGCGGCCGAACATGATGCCCTCACTGTCCCGTGTTGGCTTTAACATTCGGTAAAATGGGGAGCGGATGACGCGCTTAACCGTTTCTTCAACGAGCGCCGCGAGGATATCCAGGCGCCCAAGCGACGCGGGAGCCCCGCCATGTCCGACCGCCCCGGTCCCGAATCGGGCTCCGAAGCCCGCGCCGTCGCGGTCGCCCTCGGCTACGATCCGGACAGCGGCCGCGCCCCGGTGGTGCTGGCCAAGGGCCACGGGACGATCGCCGAACAGATTCTCAATCTTGCGTTTGCCCACGGCGTTCGTGTGCGCGAGGATGCCGATCTCGCCGAACTGCTGGCGGCGGTGGACATCGACACGGAGATTCCGGTTGAAGCGATGCTCGCCGTCGCCGAGATCCTGACCTATCTCTACCGGACCAACGCCAGACTCGGCGAGAGCCCGGGCATGGCGGCCCGAGGCCCAACAGGCGCCGGACCGTGGAGTGACCCGGTCGACGACGGGCGGGGGGACGAGACTCAGGACGGGGGGCACAGGCGGAGACCATGAGCGAGCCGGATGCATATCACGAGAGAGCGACCCTCGCCACATCGCAGGACATCGCCCATGCGCTGACCCAGGTGCTCAGTCTGATCGCCACCGCCGAGCGCCTGTCGCGCGAGCATCAGCTGGTCAACCTCAGCAGCCTGGACCGGCGGGTGGGCGCGCTGTGCGCGGCCATCGCCGCGCTGCCCGGCGACGAGGCGCGCCGGTTTGCACCCGGCCTGACGACCCTGGTGCAGGGCCTGGACCGGCTGGAGGTCGCCACGCGCGACGCGCACCAGGCCCTTAACGCGCAACAGAAAACAGCGGGAAGCGGCCAGATCACCGGGCTGTCGGAGTCGACGCGGGCCAACGCGGCCTATGCCCGGGCGCTGTCTGTCGAACCGCCGCCGATGGCGGAGCCGGTGCGCTCCGGCTCGGAGCGACGCCGCGTGGAACGGCGCCAGCGCGACCGGCGAACCGGCGAGGACCGGCGCCAGGGCCAGCGCCGTGACGACGAGTGACCGCGCCCGCGGGGTGAGGGGGTTTTCGGGCGGGCGCGGCGGCCAGGGCAATCGGGTGAACGAAGCCTGTGTGAGCGACAATCCGCATGAGCAGTTTCTTCGCGAGCAGAGCACGCAACCTGTCATTGCGAGGAGCGCAGCGACGAAGCAATCCAGGGCGAATACGAGCGATTTCCGCTCTGGATTGCTTCGCCGGCGTCCAAGAAACGCCGGCTCGCAATGACGGGTTTCGTGCAGGCCGCTGACCCCGGGGACCGTCTCAGCGATGGAACCCCTTCACCCGATTCCCCTGGCGCGGCGGCTGATTCGCGTTGACGCGGTGGGCCGCGCTCGGTAGGGTGCGCGCTCCTCGGTTCAGGCGGCGTGCCCGAACCGACCTTTTCGTTTTTGATGATCACCGGGGATAGTGCGATGCGTGTGCGTAACTCGCTGAAGTCGGCCAAGGTCCGCGACAAGAACTGCCGCGTCGTGCGCCGCAAGGGCCGGGTCTACGTCATCAACAAGACCAACCCGCGCTACAAGGCCCGCCAGGGCTGACGGCCCGCGAGTTGGCGCGTGTGACGGGCGGGGGCCGGAAACGGCCCCCTTTCTCATCCCGCCTTGAACTCTCATCCCGTCTTGAACACCGACTCGGCCGCCGCGCGGGCGCCGCCCTTGGCCTCGATCATGGCACGGGCGCGGGCGATCTCCGCCTCAAGCTGACGGATGTAGTGCTCCAGGTCGGCCACCGCCATGACCTCCATGTTGGGCGGGGCGGCCAGGGTCGGGCGGGGTTCCAGGTCGTCGCTATCGATGGGCATGGCGCGTCGGTCCGGGGTGCTGTGGAAAACTCTATTCTGCCAGTTTAACAGGCCGCGCCCGCTCGAACAAAGATCGGGGCGGCGTATCCCGCCGCCCCGTGTCGGCACCCGTCCGCAGGTCCGGAGTTCCCACTGCCGCGCGTCAATGCAGCCGCGCGCCCGGGTCCTCGGCCAGGGTCTGGCCGGACGTGCCCACCGGCCCCGCCATCAAACGGGGATCAATCCTCAGGATCACGGCTTTCCCCGAGTCGCCATCGCCCTTTCGCTCGGCGGTTTGGGCGGCCGAGGGCGGGGCCACGCCGTGCGACGCCAGGGCGTCGAACCCGCGCAGCGCGGTGCGGTATTCGGCGGCCTCTTTGGAGTCGCCGCAGGCATCGGCATGATGGACGCACCGCTCCAGCGTGTCATGAACTGTTGCCACGCCATGCGGCTGGGCCAGCGTCATCTCGGTCCACGCGCTCGCCAGGATCGGCGACATGGAGAATTCCCGCGCGATCACCTGAACATGCGGCGCATCGCGCGCGACGAGGGTTCGATCCACCAACATCGTTCACCTCCCGGAGGGACGGCTCCTTTGGCTGAAGCTCCCTCCCATCGTTGTCCTATATCATTGGACAGATATAGTCTGGCGCAATACCCTACGAAAGTCAAGGGTTATGGGAGATCGGGACCGGCCGTAAGCCTGAACGCCGCGATGCCACCGCCCTCATCCAGGCCGGCCACGACACCAATGGCCACCTCGACCCACACGGCGATAGGGGGACACGGGCGCCGTTCGATGGACAGGAGGCCGCGCGCGTCGTCCACCGTGATGTCGATATCGGCATCGACCGAGGCGAGGCCGTTTTCGTCGAAGTCGGCGTCCAGCCGGATCGCGCCTTTCGTTGACGTCTCAATGGGATCAAGGCTTTGGCGGTGCCAGCCCGTGGGCGCGCGCCGGATGTCGAAGCCGGATAGGAGCCGGTTGGAGTCGCCCGACAGCATGAGGTCCCCCAGCGCAAGCCGGTACATTGGTTGCGGGATGCCGACAGCGGTTTCGACGCGAGAGACGAGGGGGGGTGTCCGGGGTATGACGGCGTCGGGCACGGCAAAGCGTACGTCCAAGGTCAGGCTTTCGGCGTCCCAGAGAATGTCCGCGACGGAGAGCGTCTGGGTCTCGATTACGGTGTCGGGCAACATGTTGGATCGTCCTCGCAAGTCACTCACTTGTACACGAAATGTAGAACGGTGCGATCAGTCTGCCGCAGCAAAACCTCTAGCGTATATGGTTTGCCGTTCCTGAACATCTGAATCGTGTAGAGGAAGGCGTTCTTAGTGCCTTGAGGATCGGCCACTTTTTTACCGTGCTTGACGGCTAACTCAAGGATGTGAATCGGGACATGTCGGCCCGGTGTGGCCATGCGAGCGGCAGTTGTGGCAGTGAATTTCAATGACGTCGGCAGGATCCTGGAAAACACCTTGCGCATCGCCTGCAGCGCGCTTGGTGGTACTGATTTGGCGGCGACGGTTTTCACGACACCCGCGCCCATGACCCGGGCTCCCAGGCGTGGTGCGGCCTTGGTCAATAAGAGGCGGCTCACTCCGCCAAGAATAAATATTAGGTCAATCGGATCGATGAGGGGCTTTTCCAGGCCTTTTTCCATTCGACCAACTTGACGCCCAAAAACATCGAAGTAGTAAATCCAGCCATCATTTTCTGCTTTCTGGTATCCTATGACTGCGTTAAGATCTCCATCAAAGATAGGCGTGGCGCCCGGAACAACGTTTTGCTTGACTTCAAAGATCGTGTTTGGCTCGGGTGATTTTCTTGCCCCCAAAGGCTGCCCCGACTCGGCTCCGTTCGTGGTGGCGGCATCGCTCATCGAAACCCCTCCAAGTTAATCACCAAGAAAGAGCAAGGATGATCCTCAGTCTCTGTGGCAAGAAAAAGACGCCGCAACCAGTGGCGGCTTAGGCTGAGGGGGCGATTGCTTGTCGCCGGGCCCGGGCGGCGGGTACGGTCGGCATCCGACGGCCAAGCCACGCACCATGACGTGATCAAATATGGCGATCGCCTCCTGATGCGATCCGCACCAACGCAGAGCAACCTGGAGAACCCGCCCCATGACCGACCCCGAGTCTTCGCCCCTCCCCGCCACCATGCCCTGCGTCGAGATCAGCACACCCGGCGGCCCCGAGGTGCTGGTCCCCGCCGAGCGACCCGTGCCGCAGCCGGCCGAGGGCGAGGTGCTGATCAAGGTGCACGCCGCCGGCGTCAACCGGCCGGACGTGATCCAGCGCCTGGGGCACTACCCGGCGCCGAAGGGCGCCTCCGACCTGCCGGGGCTGGAGGTGGCCGGCGAGATCGTCGCCCTGGGCGGCGGCGACACGGGCGGGCTGGCGGTCGGCGATCGCGTCTGTGCCCTGCTGGCCGGCGGCGGCTATGCCGTGTATGTCGCCGCCCCCGCGCCGCAGGTGCTGCCCCTCCCCGACGGCTTCGACATGGTCAAGGCAGCGGCCGTTCCGGAGACCGTCTTCACCGTCTGGCACAACGTGTTCGAGCGCGCTGGCCTGCGCCCGGGCGAGCGGTTCCTGGTGCATGGCGGCTCCAGCGGCATCGGCACCACGGCCATCCAGCTCGCCAAGGCGTTCGGCGCCACCGTCTTCACCACCGCCGGCAGCGACGAGAAATGCGCCGCCTGCCGCGACCTGGGCGCCGACCTGGCCATCAACTACACCACCGAGGACTACGTCGAGGCCATCAAGAGCGCCACCGACCGCAAGGGGGTGGACGTCATCCTCGACATCGTCGGTGGCGACTACCTGCCGCGCAATATCTCGATCATGGCGCCTGAGGGCCGCCACGTCTCCATCGCCTTCCTGGCCCGCTCGACGGTGGAGATGAACTTCATGCCGGTGATGCTGAAACGCCTGACCCTGACCGGCTCGACCCTGCGGCCGCAGCCGGTGGAGGCCAAGGGCCGCATCGCCCGCGCCGTGCACGAGCACGTCTGGCCGTTGCTGGCGGCCGGTACGGTGCGGCCGGTGATCCACACGACTCTGCCGCTGGCCCAGGCGGCCCAGGCGCACGCGCTGATGGAGTCGAGTGCCCATATCGGCAAGATTGTCTTGACCGTCGACAGCCTACCCGCCACATAGGGGCTACCCGCTCCGCGCGGGCCGGCCCGCTGGGGCCGAGCCCCGGAGCCTGGACGCTCACGCTCTCCACGATGCCGAGGATGAGGGTCCACCGGGTCCAACCGGATCCGGCGGGCCGATCGCGTGTTTTTTTGTGCGTTTGATATGTTGTTTGACCCTTGGAGGACCGCCCGATGGCTCTGCCGCTGATGCCCAAGGCCACCGCCGTGTGGCTGGTGGAGAACACCGCGCTGACGTTCGAGCAGATCGCGGATTTCTGCGGGATGCACGAACTGGAGATCCAGGCCATCGCCGACGGTGAGGTGGCCATCGGCATCACCGGGCTCGATCCTCTGGCCAACGGCCAGCTCACCCAGGCGGAACTGGACCGCTGCCAGTCCGATCCGGATGCGCGTCTTAAGCTGCAGAAGGGCGAGAACCCGATCCCCCAGGGCCGGCAGAAGGGCGCGCGCTACACCCCCGTCTCGAAGCGTCACGACCGCCCGGACGGCATCGCCTGGCTGCTGAAGAACCACCCGGAACTGTCCGACGCTCAGATCGGCAAGCTGCTGGGGACCACCAAGCCGACCATCCAGGCAATCCGCGACCGCTCGCACTGGAACGCGCCCAACATCAAGGCGCGCAACCCCGTGATTCTCGGCCTGTGCACCGAGGCCGATCTGGAAAAGGCGATCATCATCGCCCGCAGCCGCGCCGGTCACGCCCGCCAGCCGGAGCCACAGGTCGCGTTCGATCACGACGAGCACAAGGACGACGATCCGCTGGCCCCCGTGGTGCCCGACGAGGATCAGGAGGGGTGATGCCGGCCGGCATTCGAAATGACCGGTTCATCCCGCGATATCGGTCGCAACCGTGTTTTGGTGGAGGCGGGCAGACGTCGTGGGACTGATCGGGTCGGAGGGGAACCGCGAGGTCCCCTTCGACCCGATTGCTCATCCGCGGCTGGTGTTACTCCGCCGCCGCCTCCGCCGTTTCCAGGGCCTCTTGCGCCTCCATCCAGACCGCCTCGGCGGCTTCGATCTTTTTCGACACGGCGCCCAGGTCCTTCTGAAGGGCCGTCAGGCGATCGGCCGGGCCGTCGTAGAGCTTCGGGTCGGCCAGCTTTTCCTCGATCCGCGCCTTTTCCGCCGTCAGGCGTTCCAGGTCCTTTTCCGCCGCCTGGATGGCCTTGCGCAGGGGCGCGTTGCGCTGGCGCAGTTCGGCGGCGGCGCGGCGGTCGTCCTTGCGGTCGCGTGCGGTCGCCCCCTTCGGGGGTTCGCTGTCGGCCCTGGCCTCGCGGCGTTCCTCGCGCGCGCGGTCCAGCAGCAGGCGGCGATAGTCCCCCATGTCGCCATCGAACGGCGCCACCGTGCCGCCGTCCACCAGCCAAAGCCGGTCGGCGGCCAACTCCACCAGGTGCGGGTCGTGGGTGATGAGCACCACCGCCCCCGAGAACGCGTTCAGCGCCGCCACCAGGGCCTCGCGGGTGTCGATGTCCAGGTGGTTGGTGGGCTCGTCGAGGATCATCAGGTGCGGCGCCTCGCGGCTCATCAGGGCGATGAGCAGCCGCGCTTTCTCTCCCCCGGACAGGTTGCCGACCACCGTGTCGACATGCCGCGCGGTGAAGTCGAACCGGCCCAGGTGCGCGCGAAGTTTCGTATCGTTGGCGTCCGGCATGGCCCGGCGCAGGTGCCACAGCGGCGTCTGCCCCGGCACCAGTTCGTCCAACTGGTGCTGGGCGAAGTAGCCCACCGTCAGCTTGTTCGAGGCCTTCAGCGTGCCCGACATCAGCCCCAGCCGCCCGGCCAACACCTTGGCCAGGGTGGACTTGCCGTTGCCGTTGGCGCCCAGCAGGGCGACGCGGTCGTCCATGTCGAGGCGCAAGTTCAGCCGCTTCAGAACCGCCGTGTCGCCATACCCGGCGACGCCGTTGTCGATGGCCACCAGCGGCGGCGCCAGCGGCTGCGGCTCCGGAAAGTCGAAGGAGATGGCGTGATCCTCGACCACCGGGGCCACCATCTCCATCTTTTCCAGCAGCTTGACGCGGCTCTGCGCCTGCCGCGCCTTGGTGGCCTTGGCGCGGAAGCGGTCGATGAAGGCCTGGATCTTCTGCCGCTGCGCCTGTTGTTTCTCGTAGGCGCGGGCCTGGAGGTCCAATTGCTCGCGCCGGGTCTTCTCGAACGTGTCATAGGCGCCGCCGTAGGCGGTCAGCTTGCAGCCGTCCAGGTGCCAGATGCGGTTGACCGCCCGGTTGAGCAACGCGCGGTCGTGGCTGATGATCAGCACCGTCCCGGGGTAGCTCGCCAGATGGCCCTCCAGCCACAGCGTGGCCTCAAGGTCCAGGTGGTTGGTGGGCTCGTCCAGCAGCAGCAGGTCCGGCCGCGCGAACAGCACGGCGGCCAGGGCCACGCGCATCCGCCAGCCGCCCGAGTAGTCGCCCACCGCCCGGCCGTGCGCCTCGGCCGGAAAGCCCAGGCCGGACAGGATGCGCGCCGCGCGCGCCTCGGCGGTGTGGGACTCGATCGCCGTCAGGCGCTCGTGAATCTCGGCGATGCGGTGGCCGTCGGTGGTACGGGTTTCCTCTTCGAGGAGCGCCGCGCGTTCAGTATCGGCGGCCAGCACACAGTCGAGCAGGGGCGTGTCGCCCTCCGGCGCCTCCTGCGCCAGCCGGCCGACGCGGGCGCGCGGATGCACGGTGACCTCGCCCGCGTCCGGCGCCACCTCGCCCAGGATCAGGCGCAACAGCGTCGACTTGCCGGTGCCGTTGCGGCCCACCAGACCGACGCGCGCCCCGGCCGGCAGGCTCACGCTGGCGCCGTCGAACAGCACCCGGCCGGCGATGCGGTATGTGAGGTCCTTGATCTGCAGCATGACGCGCCGGGTGATAGCACGCGGCGAAGGATGGGGACAGGGGGCGTGGCACCAGCATCACCGCCGCGCTACCCTGGTCCCTGTTGCACTGAAGGGGATTACCTCATGCCGAATCTGGACCGCATCGACGATACCGTCCTGGCGCTGCTGCTGCTCGGGCTGCACGACGACGACCGGGCCTGGAAAGGTTTCGACTGGGACGCCATGGACCGCCTGCACGAGAAGGGCTACATCACCAATCCGGTCGGCAAGGCCAAGTCCGTGGCTTTCACGCCCGAGGGGAAAAAGCGCGCGGAAGAGCTGTTCGAAACGCTGTTCGGCGACGGAGAGCCCGGCGCATGACGGAACCGATGCCGGGCGGCGCGCCCACGGAGGCCGCGCCCCCGCCCAGCCTCGACCCCGTCGCCATCGGCTGTAACCTGCTGTTCAGGCTTTTAATGCTGATTCCGGCCGTGGCGATCATGCTGGTCTTGGTAGTCGCGGCGGCGGGCCGGGACAGGGCCACGACAGCCATGCACTTTTTGCCGGGCCGCCTTGCGCCGGACGCGGGATGTGCGTAGGCTGCCCTACTCCTTCAGGCTTGGCCTTTCCCGGTCAGCGGGAGTCCCTGCAACAGGCAACGGAAGGACGGATCGATGTTCCGAGCATTCTCCGACATGCTGGGCGGCGCCCAGAACCTGGTGCGCTCCGTGACCAACGTGACCGGCTCCAACGCGCTGACCGACTCCGTCGACAAGGCGTTGTCCAGCGCCAAGTCCCAGTCCGACAGCACGTCGAGCACCATCGAACACGCCGAGACCGACGTGAACAACATCGGCCGCGCCGCCGAGGACATGAACGACACGACCAAGAGCTGACGGCCGGCGTGCGCGCGACGGCTGGCGACGGGACACCGGACGGCCGCGCCGGCGACCGTCCGGACGTGACGGATGCGTCCCCGGCGGTCCCCCCGCCGCGCCGCTTCGACCCCGTCACCATCGGCTGCAACCTGCTGTTTGCGCTGTTGCTGTTGATTCCCGCCGTGGCGATCCTGGTCCTCGTCACGGTGGCGGTGGCCAGCGTGCCGGTGCTGGTGGTGCTGTTCCCGATCACCCTGACCGTGGCCGCACTGGCGTTGGGCGTGCTGTACTGGCGCCACCGGCGGGGGCGGGGGTAGGCGGGCGTGGCCCGCTACGGCGAACCGCCCCGGCGCATCCGCCCGATGGCCGAGACGATGTCGTCCAGCGTTTGCGGCTCGGCCGGCAGCGTGAAGGTGCCGGGGCGGGGCTCCCGGTTCGACGCCGACGTCAGGCGCACCTCGTCGCTGCGCAGCAGCCCGAGCCCGAGGTCGCGCACGGCAACGGCGCGCGGGCCGGGATCGTGGCCCAGCGCCGTCTCGAACGCCGCGATGGCCGCCGCCATCTCCACCGCCAGCGGATCGTCGCTCAGCACCATCCGGTCCGTGTGCCGGGCGCCGGCGGTGTCGGTCCAGACCATCTCATAGGTCTTGCCCGGGATGCCGGCGACGACCGCCTTCGGCCCGACCGCGCGCAGCGAGTCCACCGACGCCGCCCTAGTCCGCGCCGATCCGAACCCGGGCAGCAGGCCGGCGGCCTTCTCCCCCAGGCCGCTCAGCGTCAGGACAACGAAGTTGCGGTTCATGCGCCGGACCGCATAGGGCGCGCCGTCAACCAGCAGCAGGGACACGTCCCGCAGCGGCGTGTTGACGCGCACGGTCGCGCCGTCGTCCCGCCAGACGATGGAGAACGCCTGGGCGCGCTGTCCCCTGCCGGTCTCCAGCATGGCGATGCCATCCGCCCCGGCGGGCGGGACGGGCGCGGCGGCCAGCACGGCCGCCAGGATCAGGACCCTTCTGAACATGACGCGCATCTCCCTGTCGGAGTGGCGAGCCGGCGGCACGGGGGCCTACTGCCCCTGTCCCGGCATCATGCCCTTCATCATCTGGTCCATGCTCATGGGCGGCGCCGGCAGCGTGAACTGGTCGGCCGGGGGCACCTCGCCCGAGATGGCTGTAATGTGGAACGCGTCCCCCTTGCGCAGGACGCCGAGACCGCGCTCGCGCAGGGCCACCGTGCGGGGGTCCTCCGGCTGGCCCAGCGCCCGGGGAAAGATCAGGAACGCGTCGGTCATCTCGATCACCAGGGGATCGTCGCTGAGGATGACCCGGTCGACATGCGGGCTGCCGTTCGCGTCGGTCCAGGCCATTTCGTATTCCTCGCCGGCGATGCCCGCCACGGTCTCCGTGGCCCCCGTCGCCCGCAGGGACTCGACGGAGGCGGCCTGGTAGCGGTCCGAGGCGGGACCGAAACCCAGGCCCACGTGTGGCGTGATCCCCTTCAGCGACAGGACCATGGTCTGCCCGTCCATGCGGTTGACGGTGTACGGCTCGCCGTCCCGGACCAGCGTGTAGGAGCCGCCCCGGGGCAGGTCGATGCGGGCGGTGTCATCGTCCTGCCAGGAGATGGTCATCGACTGCACGCCGTTCGGCGTGGCGGATTGCAGGGTGGCGGTACCGGCGGCCAGCGCCGGCGAGGCGGCCAGCAGGGCGGCGACGGCGAGGATCGGTTTCAGCATGGAAAAGCCTCCCTGTCTCGGGGATCGGATGGCCCCACAGTGACCGCAAGCGCCCGGCGCCGCAACCCCGGGGCAACGGGACCCTTTGGACCCAACTCTGTCCGTCCTGAGTGTCCGCCCAGCAACGGTCACCATCACGTGAACCGGATCTTTGGCTTCGGCTGCGCGGCCGCGCCGGCGGTCTCAAGCTGCGCCGCGATGCGGTCGGCGATGGCCCGGTAGGCCCCGGCGTGCGGGCCGTCCGGCTCGGCGGCGACGATGGGCGTTCCGGCGTCCGAGGTCTCGCGGATACGGATGTCGAGCGGGATATCCCCCAGGAACGGACACCCCAGCGCCTCGGCCGTCCGTTGCGCGCCGCCGTGGGCGAACACCTCCTCGCGGTGGCCGCAGTTGGGACAGACGTAGTAGCTCATGTTCTCGACAATGCCGAGGATGGGCACGTTGACGCGCTGGAACATGGCCAGCCCCTTGCGCGCGTCCAGCAGGGCGATGTCCTGCGGCGTCGAGACGATGACCGCCCCGGCCAGTTCGACGCGCTGGCTCATGGTGAGCTGGGTGTCGCCGGTGCCCGGCGGCATGTCGACCACCATCACGTCCAACTCGCCCCAGTCCACGTCGCGCAGCAGCTGTTCCAGCGCCCCCATGACCATGGGGCCGCGCCAGACGACCGGATCCTCTTCGTTGACCATGAAGCCGATGGACATGACCCGCAGCCCCAGGCTGTCCAGCGGCTGGATGCGGTCGTTCACCAGGGGCGGCCTTTGCCCGCCGAGGCCGAACAGGCGCGGCATGGACGGGCCGTAGATGTCGGCGTCGAACACGCCCACCCGCAGGCCGCGCGCCGCCAGTCCCAGGGCCAGGTTGGCGGCGGTGGTCGACTTGCCGACGCCGCCCTTGCCGGAGGCCACGGCGATGATGTGCCGCACCCCGGGCGGCGCGATCGAGGCCGCCCGGCCGCCGCCCTGGCGTGGCCGGGCCTGCGCGGGGGCCTCCTGGCCGGCCGGGGCGCGCTGGGCGGTGAGGACAACCGTGGCCGTCTCCACCCCGTCCAGGGCCGACAGGCGCCGTTCCGCCTCCTCGCGCAGCGGTTCCAGTGCCGGCCCCAGGTCGGGCGGCACCTCCAGGGCGACGGTCACACGGCCGTCCGCGAGCGACACGCCTTGCACCCAGCCGAGGGAAACCGGATCGCGCCCGGTCTTGGGATCGGCGAGGCCCTTCAGGGCTGTCATCACCGCATCCCGGTCCACGCTTGCCATGCTTGAAAACTCCCAATCATTTTCCGATATGCGGGGGGCGTCGCGTGCCCCGCCGCGCTCCGTTGCGCGTTGCCGTGCGGAACCGGGTGTCCTATACCGGGGCCACGACGCGCCGGCCGACGACAGCGGCCGGCCAAGGCCCAGTCACCGGTCACTGTTCCCGACCGGAGGTATTGAGCGGAAGGATCATCGTCAATGGCATGGAATCCGCAAGGCGGAGGCGGCGGCCCGTGGGGCGGCGGAGGCGGTAACGGGGGCGGTGGCCCCTGGGGAGGTCGCGGCGGCGGAGGCGGCGGCATGGGCGGTGGCCCACGCAACCCGCCCCCGGATCTGGAAGAGATGTTGCGCCAGGGCCAGAATCGGCTGCGCACCATGCTGCCGAAGAACCTGGGGCCGAAGGCGATCGGGCTGGTGATCCTGGCCCTGCTGACGATCTGGGGCCTGACCGGGTTCTATTCGGTGCAGGCGAACCAGCAAGGCGTGGTGCTGCGGTTCGGCGAGTACGTCTACAGCACCTCCGAGGGCCTGCACTACCATCTGCCCTACCCCATCGAGACGGTCATCAAGCCCAACGTGACGCGGGAAAACCGCATCATCATCGGCTTCCGCCAGATCGGCGACAACCCGGACGCACGTCGCGACGTGGCCGAGGAAAGCCTGATGCTGACCGGCGACGAGAACATCATCGACATCGACTTCGCGGTGATCTGGGTCATCAAGGACGCCGGCGACTTCCTGTTCAACCTCCGCAATCCGGAAAGCGCGGTGCAGCTGGCGGCCGAAAGCGCCATGCGCGAGGTGATCGGCCAGACCCCGATCCAGGTGGCCCTGACCGAGGGCCGCCAGGAGATCGAGACCCGCACCGAGGATACCCTGCAGTCGCTGCTGGACGAATACGAGGCCGGCATCCAGATCCGCCGCGTGCAGCTTCTGAAGTCCGACCCGCCGGCCGAGGTGGTGGACGCCTTCAACGACGTGCAGCGCGCCCGCGCCGACCGCGAACGTCTGCGCAACGAGGCCGAGGCCTACCGCAACTCGATCATCCCCGAGGCGCGCGGCCAGGCCGAGCAGTTGACGCAGGAGGCCGAGGCCTACCGCGAAGAGATCGTCAACCGTGCCGAGGGTGACGCGTCCCGGTTCGACGCCGTCTATGAGGCCTACAGCGTTGCCAAGGATGTCACCACTCAGCGCATTTATCTGGAGACCATGGAAGAGGTTCTGGGCAACGTGGACAAGGTGATCATCGGCACCGAGGGCGGCAGCGGCGTCGTGCCCTACCTGCCGCTCCCCGAACTGCGCAACAGGCTGCAGCAGCAGGGCTCGGGCGGGGCCAGCCGGTCCAGCAGCTCGACCTCCGGCTTCATCGCCCCCGGTGATACCGCGCCGAGCAAGGAGGCCGCACGATGAGAAACGTCATTCTGATCGCCCTGGCCGTGCTCGTCGTCGTCAGCGCCATCGCGGCCTCCAACGCCCTGTTCGTCGTGCGCGAAACCGAACAGGTGATCGTCGTGCAGTTCGGCCGTCCGCAACGCGTCATCCAGGACCCGGGCCTGCACGTCAAAGTGCCCTTCATCCAGAACCTGCGCGTGTACGAGAAGCGCGTGCTGGACTCCGACCCGCCCGGCGAGGAAGTCATCCTCGCCGACCAGAAGCGCGTGGTGGTCGACACCTACACCCGCTGGCGGATCGCCGATCCGATCCGCTTTTATCAGGCGGTGAACAACGAGGCCTCTGCGCAGTCGCGCCTGTCGGACATCATCATCTCCGCCCTGCGGCGGGTGTTGGGTAATTACACGCTGACCCAGCTTCTGTCCGAGCAACGCACGGAGGTGATGGCCCAAATTCGTCAACAGGTCGACGACGAAGCCCAGGCCCTGGGCATCTCGGTGACCGACGTGCGGATCCGCCGGGCCGACCTGCCGACCCAGACCAGCCAGGCGATTTACGACCGGATCCGCTCCGAGCGTGATCGCGAGGCCCGCGAGGCACGCGCCCAGGGCCGCGAACTGGCGCAGCAGATCCGCGCCCGCGCCGATCGTGAGAAGACGGTGATCATCGCCGAGGCGGAAAACCGGGCCCAAACCATACGAGGTCTGGGCGATGCGGAGGCGATTCGCATCTACGCCGACTCCTTCGGTCAGGACCCGCAGTTCTTCGCCTTCTACCGCTCCATGGAGGCGTACCGGAAGGCCTTGCCCGGCGACGGAAGCTCGTTCGTGCTGTCGCCGGACAGCGACTTCTTCCGCTACTTCGGCGATGTCGAGGGAACGCTGCCGGTGGGGCCGCAGCCGGTGCGTCCCGAATAGTCGGGGCCGGTGTGGCCGGCGGGCGTCGTCCGCACGGTCACACCGGCGGCTCCGGCCCGGGCGGCCAGCGCGGTCACGGCCTCGCGGGGCACGTCCGCGTCGACCGCCAGAACCAGGGTCCAGCCCGGCGGCGCCGGCCAGTCGGCCAGGGCCGCCAGGGCGAAGCCCACGGCCGGGCCGCAATCCCACACCAGCACGACGGGCGGGGGCGCGTGGTCCGGATGCGTGCGGCCCCAGGCATCGCTGAACGTCTCGGCCAGCGCGCGCGGCCAGCCCGGCCCCAGGGCCTCGGCCGTGCCGTCGGGCGCGGCCACGACCAGCGGCCGGTCGGCCGGGGCCGCCCGCGCCGCCGCCATCAGGTCGGCCGGGCCGCGCACGGCCAGCGGCGCCGCCGCGAACAGGGCATCGGAAAGGGGTGGTGTCGCCATTGACGCGAGTCCGTTGCCTGCCTATTCTAAGGCACAGTTCCAGCCTGCCAGAATAGCGCCCTGAATTCGATCAAGAAAAGACGGCTGTGACGGCCAATGCCGGTGCGCACGGACGGAGCGACCGAGGGGAAGCGGCGCGCGGGCGGACGGCACTCTGCGGGATCCAGGAGGGTTGAGATGGCCGGGCAACGGGTTGACGAGGCGCTGCAGGCCCTGGGGCAGGCCATCGCTCGCCTGGAAGCGGCGGTCACCGCCCGCGAGGCGCGCCAGGCCGAGGCCAGCGCCGAGGGCGACCGGGACGACCAGGACCGGACGGCGCTGCGCCAGGAATACGAACTGCTGCGCAACGACTATCACGAATTGCGGCAAGTGGTCGAGCAGGTGGACGGCCGCCTTGACGGCACCGTTGCCCGACTGCGCGCCTTGCTGGAAGGATGAACGGGCCATGCCGCAGGTCACCATCACCGTCAACGGGCGCGACTACCGCGTCACCTGCGATCCCGGCGAGGAAGACAGCGTCATCGCGCTCAGCCGGCGTCTCGACGGCATGGCGCGCGACCTGACCGACCGGCTCGGCCACCTGAGCGAGGGCATGGCCCTGGTCATGGTCGGGCTGACCCTGGCCGACTCGCTGGCCGAGGCGGAGGGCGAACGCGACGCCCTGCGGGAGCGCGTGGCCCCCCTGGGCGCGGCGGCGGAACAGGCGGAGGCGCGCGACCGCGCCCATGCCGAGGCCGAGGATCAGGCCGCCGCCGTCATCGCCGCCATGGCGCAACGCATCGAGACCCTTGCCGTTCACCTGGACCAGGCCTAGGTTGAGAGGTGCGGGGCTGCCCGGTTCGTCAGGCACGCACACTCCCGGGGGCTATACGTCTGAAAAAGGGAGCTGTCCCTGGCGAGACCCTGGTCTCGACATACGGCGCCCACGTTGTTGCCGCGGCCCATGTGGAGGTCGCACCGCCAACGGCCAGGGTGGCTCCGCACCGTTTCTGTTCCGTTTAGCCTTGCCCGGGGCACCACCGGGTCATGGCCTCCGCGACATCGCCGCGCCGACGCCGTCGGGCTCAGCTTCTCCGAGGGCCGCGTGACCCTGCCCACGTCGTCCGCTTCCCTTCCCCCTGCCGCCATCGACGCGGCCGCCCGCAAGGCGGCGTTGCGGCCCGCCCTGCTGGCGGCGCGGCGCGCGGTGGATGCCGAAACGGCCGCGCGGGCGGCCCTGGCCGCGCGCGACCACTGTCTTGCCCACGCGGCGCCACCGGCCGGGGCGGTGGTCGGCGGCTCCTGGCCGCTGGCCGGGGAACTGGACCCGCGCCCGCTGCTGGCGGCTTTGCGTGCGCGCGGCCATGCCGTGGCCCTGCCGGTCACGCCGCCGCCGGGCGCCGCGCCCGCCTTGGTCTTCCGCCTGTGGGACGGGGAGTCAACCACGCTGGAAACCGGCCCGTTCCGCACCCGCCACCCCCTGGCCCCCGCGCCGGAGGTCCGGCCCGACTGGATTCTCGTACCCCTTGTGGGGTTTGACCGGCGCGGCCACCGGCTCGGCCACGGCGCGGGCTACTACGACCGCGCGCTGGCCGGCGCCGACGTGACCGCCATCGGCTTCGCCTTCGCCTGCCAGGAGGTGCCTCTGACCGAGGGCGGCGTGCCGGTCGAGCCGCACGACGTGCCCCTGACGGCGGTGGTGACCGAGCGGGAGGTCCTTGTCCCGCGCCAAGACCATGAAGGCCCATCCTGATGCGCATCCTGTTTCTGGGGGACATCGTCGGGCGGACCGGGCGTGATGCGGTGTGCAAGGCCGTGCCCGGCCTGCGCGAGGACCTAGCCGTGGACGTGGTGGTGGCCTGCGGCGAGAACGCGGCGCACGGCTTCGGCCTGTCGCCGCGCCTGTGCCAGGACCTGCTGGCGGCCGGGATCGACGTGATCACCCTGGGCAACCACGCCTGGGACCAGCGCGACATCATCCCCTACATCGGCGGCGAGCCGCGTCTGCTGCGGCCGGCCAACTACCCGCCCGGCACACCGGGTCACGGGGCCGTGCTGGTGACCGACGCGCGCGGCCGGCGGCTGCTGGTGGTGCAGGTGATGGGGCGCCTGTTCCTGGACCCGCTGGACGACCCGTTCGCCGCCGCCCGCCGCGAGATCGAGGCGGCGCCGCTAGCTGGACCGCCAGGGCGCGGCGCCGACGCCATCCTGGTGGATGTCCACGCCGAAGCCACCAGCGAGAAGATGGCGTTCGGCCATTTCCTGGACGGGCGCGTCTCGGCGGTCATCGGCACCCATACCCATGTGCCCACGGCGGACGCGCAGGTGCTGCCCGGCGGCACCGCCTACATGACCGACGCCGGCATGTGCGGCGACTACGATTCGGTCATCGGCATGATCAAGCAGCCCGCCACCGACCGTTTCGTGCGCAAGATGCCCACCGAGCGGCTGACCCCGGCCGACGGCCCGGCCACGGTGTGCGGCGTCGTAGTGGAGACCGACGACGCCACCGGCCTGGCCCGCAGCATCCAGCCCCTGCGGCGGGGCGGGCGGCTGCACGAAACGAGCCCCGGTGCCTGAGGGACTCGACCTTCGCGGTCCGCGATCATACATGCCCTAATCATACCGGATGGTCTGGACCACGGGAGGGTCGGCGGCCGTGCTGAGTTTGGGTCCCCTCGCGTTCAGCGCGCCCTGGGTGCTGCTGGCGGCGGCTGCCTTGCCGCTGCTGTGGTGGCTGATGCGCGCCACGCCGCCGGCGCCGCGCCGGCTGGCCTTTCCGGCCATCGGCCTGCTGTTCGGCCTGCGCGCCGAGGAGCATGTGTCCGTCCGCACGCCGTGGTGGCTGATCCTGCTGCGGATGGTGATCGCGCTGCTGGTGATCCTGGGGCTGGCGGGTCCGCTCCTGCTGCCGGCCGGCGACGCGGCCCGGGTCGGCGACGGACCGCTGGTGCTGGTGGTGGACGACACCTGGGCGGCGGCGCCGACGTGGCGCGCGCGGCAGGCCCTGATGCTGGACCGCGTCGAGCGGGCCGGGCGCCATGGCCGGGCGGTGCTGCTGCTGCCCACCAGCGCGCTGGCGCCGGATGACGTGGCGCAACCGCCGGCGCCGATGCCGGCGGCCGAGGCGGCGACGGCGTTGCGCGCGCTGGACCCGCGTCCCTGGGGCAAGGACCTGACGGCCGCGCTTGAGCGCCTGGAGCCGGCCCTGCCCGACACGGGCCGGGCGGTGTGGGTGCACGACGGCCTGGCCGCCCCGGGCACCGAGGCGCTGATCGAGCGGCTGCGGCGCCTGGGCCGGTTGGTGCTGCATCGGGCCGGCCCCGGCGAAACGCCCCTGATCCTGCGCCCGTCGAGCGACGATGCCTTGGGACCCACCCTGGCCGTGGCCCGGCCGGCCGGTGACCGCCTGCCGGAACGCGCCTTGACGGTGCAGGCGTTCGACGCCCAGGGCCGGGCGCTGCGGGCCGTGCCGGTGACCCTGGCCGAGGGCGAGACGTCGGTGCCGGTGCAGCTCGACCTGCCGGCGGATCTGGCGCCGGACCTCAACCGCCTCGACATCGCCGGGCACGCCGGCGCCGCCGCCGTGGTGCCGGCGGACGACCGCTGGCGGCGGCGCCCGGTCGGGCTGGTGGTCGGCACGGGTGTGGGCGAGGGCGCGCCGATCCCGCTGCTGGACGAAACGCACTATCTGCGGCAGGCGCTGGTGCCGGTGGCCCAGCCGCGCGAGGGGGCGATCCAGGGCCTGTTGCGGGGCGGGCTGTCACTGATGCTGATGACCGACGGCGCCCATCCCGACGCGCGGGCGGTCGACGACCTGATCGCCTGGGTGCGCGAGGGCGGGACGCTGGTGCGCTTCGCCGGACCGCGCCTGCAACCACTGGCGCCGGAGCTGCTGCCGGTGCGGCTGCGGCCGGGCGAGCGGGCCATGGGCGGCGCCCTGTCCTGGACCGCGCCGGCCCGGCTGGCGCCGTTCCCGGACAGCGGCCCGTTCGCCGGCCTGACGCCGCCAGCGGACGTGACGGTGTCGCGTCAGGTGCTGGCCGAGCCGACGCCGAACCTGTCGGCCCGCACCTGGGCGCGGCTGGAGGACGGCACGCCGCTGGTCACCGGCGCGCCGCTGGGGCGCGGCCGGGTGGTTCTGGTGCATGTCACGGCCGATCCGCGCTGGTCGTCGCTGGCCATGTCCGGGCTGTTCATCGACATGCTGCGCCGGCTGGTGGACACCAGCGCCGGCGTGCGCGGAACCGAGGAGGCGGCGAGCGAGGACGCGGCCCTGCCGCCGCACCGGGTGCTGGACGGGTTCGGCCGCGCCGGCGATCCGCCGCCGGGAACCCGGCCCCTGCCGGCCTCCATGATCGAGACGCCGCGCGTCGACCCGGCGCATCCGCCCGGTCTGTACGGCGCGCCGGGACGCCTGCACGCCCACGCCCTGGGCGCCGCGTTGCCGGCGCCTGAAGTGCTCGCGGCGGTGCCCGACGGCGTGCACGACGCCGGCCTCGACGGCGGGGCGAGAGAGCGCGACCTGCGGGCTCCGCTGCTGACCGCCGCGCTGCTGCTGGCGCTGGCCGACATGGTGGTCTCCCTGGTCCTGCGCGGGCTGCTGCGCCCGCCCGCGTTGAGGGCGGCGGCGGCGGTGGCGCTCGCGTTGGGGCTGGCGACCGTCGCGCCGAACACCGCCCGGGCGCAGGACGGCACGGGCGGCGACGCGCCCATGGACCCGATGGCGCTGGCGGCGGCGCTGCACACGCGGCTGGCGTGGGTCGAGACCGGCGCGGCGGAGACCGACCGCGTCGCCGAGGCCGGGCTCCGTGCCCTGACCCAGGTCCTCAGGCGCCGCACCTCCGCCGAACTGGCCGAACCCATGGCCGTCGATCCGGCGCGCGATCCGCTGGTCGTGTTCCCGCTGCTCTACTGGCCCGTGACGCCGGGCCAGACGCCGGTCACGCCAGCCGCCCGGTCCCGGCTCAACGACTACCTGCGCACCGGCGGCATGATGATGCTTGATGTGCATCCGGGCGGTGATCCCGCCGTGGTGCTGAAGGGCGTGGACATCCCGGCGCTGGAGCCCCTGCCCGAGGACCACGTGTTGACCCGCAGTTTCTACCTGCTGGACCGCTTCCCCGGCCGCACCGACGGCCAGACGGTGTGGGTCGAGGCCGACCCGCCGACCCATGACGGTGTGGCGTCGGTGGTGGTGGGCGCGCACGACTGGGCCGGCGCCTGGGCCACGGACGAGAGCGGGCAGGCCCTGTTCGCCACCGTGCCCGGCGGATACCGGCAACGCGAGATGGCCTACCGCTTCGGGGTCAATCTGGTGCTGTACGCCCTGACCGGCAACTACAAGGGCGACCAGGTGCATTTGCCGGCGATCATGGAACGGCTGACGAATTGAAGTGTCGGCGAAGCCGGCGCGACGCGAGTCGCGCGGAAACTTGAAGAAAAAACGCGCGAAATGCCACACGTTTCTTGTGTGCTCCAAAAGATATATTGATCACTGCTTGTGATTCGTCCATAATGATAGCGTGAACCCGTGACTGAATGCTCGGACCGCCCGCGAACGCGGCCCGGGTGGGGCCGCTTGGATGCCCGTTTCAGGCCTGCCCTAGGGGCGCCCGCGCGGACTCATCCATTCCACATCTGGAGACGGCGAAGGCCAACCGGGCCTGGGGTCTCCAGGGAGACCAGGAATGCACCATGCCGCTGACCATTGGACCCGGGTCCGGCCCGCTCCCCTGCCCAACCGTCCCGGGCAGGGGGTCCTCGCGCGCGTGGTCAGGGGGGCGCGGGATGGCGGCGCGGGCTGGCGCGGTCCTCGATTGGGACGTGCTCTAGGGGCGCGGCGGGAACAGGCCGGTCACGGCCAGGCAGAACCGCACGCCCACGCTGGGATCCACGACGCCGAAGGACTGCCCGCCCCCCGTGGCGCCCACGGTCACGTCAACCGTGCCGCCACCGCCCTGTGTGGTGACGCCGGCCAGGGCCGCCGTCGAACGGGGGGTGGCGGTCGTATAGATGGAGGCGCCCCCAGCAAGGTAGGCCCCGTCCGCCGGCGCGGACTTGTCACCGTTTCCGGTGCTTGCCGCGACCGTGGTCTCGACGCCGTCCGGCGAGAAGTCCGCCGTCGCCGGATGCGTGTGGTTGGGCATCTCGGCGATGGTCAGGGTCCGGGTCTCGGCCCCGCGCATTTCGCCCTGAAAGATGTCGGACGTTGCCGGGCCCTGGCCCAGCCCGATCGGAATGCGACCGCGCAAATCGGGCACCCCGAACGTAGTCGTGCCGTCGCCGCCGTAGTTCGTACCCAACAAAGCGTAAACAGCCGTGTACTGGGCAATGGGGAGCAATTGCCCCCTGGCCTCGACGAAGCCCTCCGGGCAGAAGGTCGCCGCCGTCATGCACAGGGATCCCATGTACGGTTCGGACGAGCAGGCCTGGGCCGGGCCGGCGGTCGCGAACAGGCCCATCGCGGCCACAAGGCTGGCCGCCACGGCCGAGGCCGCACGCGGCGTGTTTTTGAAACGCGTCGTCATGGCGTGATCCTTTCCCTGGGGTTCGGGCGCCGGCGACTGGCCGGGCGCCTCGGTCGAGAACGCTACCAAGAACCCGCACGGGTTGCTATCGCGAAATCCACAATGGGCGCTCAAAACGCTTTTAAGGTGCGAGCGTCGCCACATATGCAATTCAGGCGCTGCACGAATCGCCTCGTCAGGATGCGCGCCCATCCTCCGACGCGTCACCCGTTCGAGCCGCCCACTCGGAGGTGCGGGGCATCCTCTGCCCAGGCCTCGGAACCCGGGACCAGAAAGGAGACCCAGAGATGACGGTCATTTCGCCTGCTGACGCCCGCACCATCGTCTTCGTCGATGCCGCCGTGGCCGACGCGGCGCCGCTGCTGGCCGGGCTCGGTCCGGACACTGTTGTGGTTTCGCTGACGGGCGACCGGCCCGCCCTGGCGCAGATGGCCGATCATCTGGCGGGGCGCTCCGGCATCGAGGCGATACACGTCATGAGCCACGGGCGGGACGGCGCTCTGGACTTCGCCGCCGGCACGGTGACCGCCGCAACGCTGACCGATCACGCGGCGGACCTAGCCCGCATCGGCGCCGCGCTGACCGAGGACGGTGACCTGTTGTTCCACGGCTGTTCGGTGGCGGAAACGGAGACGGGGCGGGCATTCATCGGCGAGATCGCCGCGCTGACGGGGGCCGTCGTCGCCGCCTCCGACGACCCGACCGGCGCCGCGCACCTGGGCGGCGACTGGGACCTGGAGGTGACGACCGGTGCCCTCCACACCGATCTGGCGCCGGTTCGGGCGGCGATGGCCGGATATGAGGGGGTGTTGACAGTCTTCGACCTGACGTCAGGGTTCGTCTCTGGAAGCGGCACAGATACTGTCACTCAGGAAATATCCGGCAATATACTAAAGGCTACCACAGACCCAAGCGGAGAATTTTATTTAGGGTATGACGATCTCGGCATAAACGATTCAAGACCAGCACCATCTTATACAATAACATTGAACAATGGAAGCGCATTTAGTTTCGGCGGCCTGACATGGGTTGTATTCGATCCACTCGCATCAGGCAGCACAAACACCTACAGAATTACTGGTGTCACTGGGGGAACAAACGACATTCACACCTTCATGGCGAGCGATGATGACAATGGCTCTGCTTCAAACACACACCTACCAAATACGTATACGGCTCTTATTATTGATGAAGTAACGACCACAAACAACCACGTCGGTCTATGGGTCGATAATATTAACCTGACGGCCGCAGCCGACACCACGGCGCCGGCCTTCGACACCGCGCCAAGCGCCTCGAACATTGACCACAACAGCTTTGATTTGACCGGCAGCCTCGATGAGGCCGGCGACGTCCACTACGTTGTGTTGACCGACGGTGCCACCGCACCGACCACCGACGACGTGCAGGCGGGTACCGGCTCTGGGGGCGCCGGTGCGGTGGCAAGCGGCACGGCATCTCCCAGCACCGGTAACTTCGACTTTTCGTTCGCAGACATCACCGGCTTGGCGGCGTCCACAGCCTATGACGTCTATGTCGTCGCCCAGGACGACGAAAGCACGCCGAACGAACAGGCGTCGCCGACCCTGGTGGAGATCACCACCACTGCGGCGCCGAACACCCCCCCCACCTTCGACAACTCCGACCCCGGCGGCCTGGCCGTCGACGAGACCAGCACCGACACGACGTCGGTGATCCACGACGTCAACGCCAACGACGGCGACGGCACGGACTCCGTGACCTACAGCATCACGAACGGAAACACCGGCGGGGCCTTCGCCATCGACGCCGACGACGGCGAGATTCGGCTGGCGACGCCATCCGCGCTCGATCACGAGAGCAAGGACACCTACACGCTGGAGATCACGGCCGACGACGGGGAGTCCTCCAACAACACCGCCACCCAGACCATTTCGATCAGCATCAACGACATCGCCCCGGCAATCACCGGCGGACAGAGCTTCGCCGCCAACGAGTCCGACACCAACACCACATCGCTGGGCACGGTGGCCACCACCGGCGACGACGACACGGTGACCTTCTCCATCCAGTCCGGCAACACCGGCAACGCCTTCGCCATCGACCCGAACACCGGCGAATTGAGCGTCAACGACACCAGCCAACTCGACGCCAGCGCCACGCCCAGCTACACGCTCGGCATCCGCGCCAGTGACGGCGCCACGAACTCGGATGTCACCGTCACGGTCAACGTCACCGACGATGTGTCGCCCACCGTGACATCGGTCGCATCGTCCTCCGGCGACGGCACCTACAAGGCGGGCGACACCATCACCGTCACCGTGCAGTTCGACGAGGCGGTGACCGTGACCGGCACGCCCACCCTGACGCTGGAGACCGGGACCACCGACCGGACCGCCACCTATGCCTCCGGTAGCGGCACGGATACGCTCAGCTTCACCTACACCGTGCAGGCGGGCGACGAGTCCGCCGACCTGGACTACACGGCGACCACCGCGTTGGCGCTGAACGGCGGCACCATCAAGGATTCCGCCGGCAACGACGCCACCCTGACGCTGGCCAGCCCCGGCGGGGCCGGATCGCTGGGCGCCAACGCCGCGCTGGTGGTGGACGGCGCGGCCCCGACGATCACGTCCATCACCTCGACCTCGGACGACCGCACCTACGGCGTCATTGCAACCATCAACATCTCTGTGCGGTTCGACGAGGAGGTGGACTTCACCGCGAACGGCGGCACCCTCCAGGCCACGCTGTCGACCGGCGCGACGGTGACCCTGGCCAGTTCCACTATCGCCAACCAGATCGGCTTCACGGGCATGTACTGTGTGGGAGAAGGCGAGACCGACAGCGCCGATCTCGACGTCACCGCCGTCACCCTGACCGGCGGCGCCACGCTGGTTGCCCATGACGATGGCGTTCCCGCCGACCTGTCGCTCCCCACAGGCAACAACCTCGCCGACAACAAAGACATCGCGGTCGACGCCAACACGCCGGCCACGCCGACCATCGACCTGGACGCGGCCTCCGATACCGGCGTGAGTCAGACAGACAACGAAACCAACGACACGACCCCGACGGTCTCCGGCTCCGGTGAGACCGGGGTGCGCGTGACCGTGTACAACGACGCCGACAACAGCGGGCACGAGGGCAGCGGGGAACTCCTGGGCTATGCAGACGTCACGGGTGGCACCTGGAGCCTGACCGTCGCAAGCCTGGGTGAGGGCACACACAACCTCCGCGCCTACCAAATCGACGCCGCCGATAACACCTCCGATTCGACGGCGATCCTGGCCGTGACCGTGGACACCACCGCCCCCTCCGGACACGGCATCAGCGCTGACGATTCGACCATCAACAACAATGAGAAGACCTCCACGAGCTTTACCTTCTCCGGCGCCGAGGTCGGCACGACCTACGACCTGACGGTGTCGAGTTCCGGCGGCGGAACGAACGTTACCGCAAGCGGCACGGTGGGCTCGTCCACCGAACAGATTACCGGAATCGATGTCTCCGGGCTGAACGACGGCACCCTGACCTATTCGGTGGTGCTGACCGACACCGCCGGGAACGCCGCCGGCGCGGTGACCGACACGGCCACGCTGGACACCACCGGCCCGACGGCGGTGGACGACACCGACGCATCGGTCAGCGAGGATGCGAACGATGCCGTTCTGACCGGGGTCAGCACGGGCAACGACAATCTCGCCGACAACGACACCGGCGCCGACGGCACGGCGCCGGTCGCCGCCGTCAACGGCAGCGGCGCCAACGTCGGCGCGCAGGTCGCGGGCACCAACGGGGGGCTGTTCACGGTCAATGCGAACGGCACCGTCAGCTTCGACGCCAACGGCGACTTCGAGGCGCTGGACGACGGCGGGTCCGACACCACGTCGGTCACCGTCTCCATCCAGGACACGGCGGGCAATACGGCCGACTCCACCCTGACCGTCACCGTCACCGGCGCCAACGACGCCCCCAGCGGCGCCGATAAAACGCTCACCGTCACCACCGGCGCCGTCCTGACGATCCAGACGGCCGATTTCGGTTTCATCGACCCCGACACCGGCGATGCGCTGGACCACATCACCGTCGATACCGTGCCGACCACCGGCACCCTGTTCGTCGACACGGACAGCTCCGGCGCGCTGGACGGCGGCGAGACGGCTCTCACCGACAACGACACCGTGTCCGCCGCCGACATCGCCGCCGGCAAGCTGCTGTACGAAGCGCCCGCGACCGCCGGCAGCGAGGCCCTGGTGTTCACGGTCAACGACGGCACCGTGGATTCCGCCAACGCCACCCTGACCCTGACCACGCAGGCGCCCTCCAACGGCGGCGGCGGCAACACCGGCGACTCCACGACCACGCAGACGACCGAGGGCACCACGGTTACCACCACGACCACCACCAACAGCGACGGGACGACCACCGAAACCAAGACCATCGACCCCTTCGACGGCTTCCAGGCGGGCGAGGACGAGGACGACGGCGACAACGCGCTGTCGGACCATGTGCTGGCCGGCACGACCGCCGCGCCCGCCGTGATCGCCCGCCTGCCGCTCGGCGTCGGCCTGACCAGTTCCGGCAAGACCTCCACCCAGTCGCCGGATCAGGCGCAGCCCGATCTGATCGCCCGCATCGAGGCCGAGACCGAGGCGGGCTCCGAGACCCAGACCGAGATGACCGGCGCCGGCCGGGCGTTCCTGAACGGCTTGGCGGAGGGAACGCAGCTTTACGTCAACACCATCACCCCGACGGTGGACGGCGATAGCCCGCCCGACCAGCCCATCATCATCACGGGGGCCGACTCCGAAGCCGGCACGCAGGAGGCCCTGGTCATCGACGTTTCGGGGCTGCCCTCGGGCACCGTGCTGCAACTCGACGGGGTGGAGTTCGCCGCCATCGTCGGCGCCGCCACCGTCACCGGCGGCGCGGGCGACAACGTGGTGGTCGGCGACGACGGCGCGCAGGTCATCGTCCTGGGCGAGGGCGACGACATCCTGGACGGCGGTGGCGGCGACGATGTGGTCGGCTCGCTGGGCGGCGACGACATCCTCGTCGGCGGCGCCGGCAACGACACCATCAGCGGCGGTGACGGCGTCGACGTGGCGCAGTACGCCGGCACGTTCGCCGAAACGGCGATCGAGCGGGGCGAGAGCCTGGCGGTTCGCGACGGCGGCGGCACGGATACGGTGGCCGACGATGTCGAGCTGCTGGCCTTCTCCGGCGACGGCACCATGACGTTGGCGCGGCCGGGCGGCGCGACGTGGCTCGACGGCCTCGGCTTCGACGCCGGCTTCTATCTGGCCCAGAACGCGGACGTCGCCGAGGCCGTGGCGCAGGGTGCCTTCACCGACGCGGCCGCGCATTTCAGCGCCTTTGGCCTGTTCGAAGGGCGGGCGCCGTCGGCGCTGTTCGACGAGGCGTGGTACCTGGAGGCCTATGCCGACGTGGCCGCCGCCGTGGCCGCCGGCACCTTTGCGTCCGGGCTGCAGCACTATGCCGAGTACGGGCAGTCCGAGGCCCGCGACGCGGGACCGTGGTTCGACCGGTGGGCCTATCTTGAAGCCAACGCGGATGTCGCCGACGCCGGCATGGACGCGGTGGTGCATTTCCTGCTCCACGGCGCCGGCGAGGGCCGCATGGGATTCGTGCTGGACGACGACTTGCTGGTGGCCTGACCTTATGGCCTGAACTGGGGGGGGCCGTTCGAGTGCATCCTACGTCTGTTTCTGATCCGATTCGCTCGCGCGCATGTATGTTTATGACGTCGAAACCATGACGAACAGCCTGTCCGACAAATCGGTCCCAGACCTGCTCGCCCTCCACGCCGCCGTGATGGAGGAACTTCGGGCGCGCGGCGTGTTGCGGTCGGCGAACGGCCCCACCGGCGACCTGGCCGAGTTCTTGTTCTGCAAGGCCTTTGGATGGAAACCGGCGGCGAACTCGGTGAAGGCCTTTGATGCGACCGGCGAGGACGGCACGCGCTACCAGATCAAGGGCCGTCGCCTGCACCGGCGCAACAGGTCAAGACAGTTGTCCGCGATCCGCGACCTTGACGGCTTCCATTTCCTTGCCGGTGTCCTCGTGGACGATGACTACCGCGTTGTGCGAGCGGCGTTGATTCCGGTGGCCATCGTCCGTGAGCGCGCGAATTACATCACTCATACCAACAGCCACAAATTCATGCTGCGGGATGAAGTGTGGGTTATTCCAGGCGTCACGGATGTGACCGATCGCTTGAAGGCCGCTGAAGAACAATAAGCCGCAGCCACTTTTTTTATGCCCCATACCCTATCCATTTCACACAATTATTCTTCATATAGTCATTGCGAGGAGCGAAGCCCAAAAGTCAAAAATTGGGCAATCCAGAGCGGACATCTGCGTCTTACGCTCTGGATTGCTTCGCCCGCGTCTTGCGACGCGGGCTCGCAATGACGGATCATGCTACCGTCGGAGCTGGGGTCGCTAACTTGGGGGGAAAACAACCGAGACCCAACTTGAACAGCGCCCGTGTGACAGACCGTGAACAAGCCCCGCAACCCATTGATTTTGTTAGGCCCCGATATTCGGCGCCGAAAAGTGTGGTGC
>Ga0207419_1000397_pt1 | contig 37468 bp, 33 predicted proteins | sample ElkSloMetagenome_4_FD_184723 | JGI IMG/M metagenome (GOLD analysis project Ga0207419, IMG submission 184723) | Hot spring microbial communities from Elkhorn Slough, Monterey Bay, USA - MD2A (version 2) | ecosystem: Environmental > Aquatic > Marine > Intertidal zone > Estuary: Microbial mat ...
TGCATGGTGATCTTCATCAACCAGCTGCGCATGAAGATCGGCGTGATGTACGGCAATCCGGAGACGACGACGGGCGGCAACGCGCTCAAGTTCTACGCCTCGGTCCGCCTCGACATCCGTCGCACCGGCCAGATCAAGGACCGCGACGAGGTGATCGGCAATTCGACCCGCGTGAAAGTGGTCAAGAACAAGGTCGCGCCTCCTTTCAAGCAGGTCGAATTCGACATCATGTATGGCGAGGGCATCTCCAAGATCGGAGAGATCCTCGACCTGGGCGTGAAGGCGGGCATCGTCGAGAAGTCGGGCAGCTGGTTCTCCTACGACAGCATCCGCATCGGCCAGGGCCGTGAAAATGCGAAGACCTATCTCAAGGAAAATCCCGAGGTCTGCGACAGGCTCGAAGCGGCGATTCGCGGCAAGACCGATGAAGTCGCCGAGGAGATGATGACGGGTCCGGACGCCGAATCCGAAGATTGATCGGGCGAACCCCTGCGCAGCAGGGCTGCGCGGCGGACACGTTTCCCGGAAGTTGGTGAACCGGCGCCGGTCCCGAGCCCTTTTTGAGGGCAGGGACGGGCGCCGGTTTTTCCTTGCCGTCATTCACCTCCCGATCGCCCGGCAAAGCGCGGCTTGCCGCCCGGCTCCGCATTGCCTAACTGCCGGTTCATGAAAACGCCCCTTTCCCGCAGCCTCCCGCGAAACGAACGCCCATGACGTCGACCAACGAAATCCGCCGCTCCTTCCTCGACTATTTCGGCAGGGCCGGTCACGAACAGGTCCAGAGCGCGCCGCTCGTTCCCTACAACGATCCGACGCTGATGTTCGTCAATGCGGGCATGGTGCCGTTCAAGAACGTGTTCACCGGGCTCGAAACGCCGCCGGGTCCGCGCGCGACCTCTGCGCAGAAATGCGTGCGCGCCGGGGGCAAGCACAACGATCTCGACAATGTCGGCTACACGGCTCGGCATCACACCTTCTTCGAGATGCTCGGCAATTTTTCCTTCGGCGACTATTTCAAGGCCGAGGCGATCGAACATGCCTGGACCCTGCTTACCCGCGAATGGGGGCTGCCGGCGGAGAAACTGACGGCGACCGTCTATCACGACGATGACGAGGCCTTCGACCTGTGGCGCCGGATCGCAGGCCTTCCTGAAGAACGCATCATCCGCATCGCGACGTCGGACAATTTCTGGTCGATGGGCGAAACCGGTCCTTGCGGCCCGTGCTCGGAAATCTTCTACGACCATGGCGATCACATCTTCGGCGGGCCTCCCGGATCGCCCGATGAGGACGGCGACCGCTTCGTCGAGATCTGGAACCTCGTCTTCATGCAGTTCGACCAGCAGACCGACGGCACCCGCCGCGACCTGCCGAGCCCATCGATCGACACCGGCATGGGGATCGAGCGCATCGCCGCCGTCCTCCAGGGCGTGCACGACAACTATGATACCGACACCTTCAAGGCACTCATCGCGGCTTCGGAAAGCCTCACCGGCGTGGCCGCGCAAGGTGAGCACACCGCCTCGCACCGGGTGATCGCCGATCACCTGCGCTCGACCTCGTTCCTGATGGCCGATGGCGTGCTGCCGTCGAACGAGGGGCGCGGATACGTGCTGCGGCGCATCATGCGCCGTGCGATGCGCCACGCCCATCTGCTCGGCGCGGAAAAGCCGCTGATGCACAGGCTCGTGGGGCATCTCGTCACCGAGATGGGGCAGGCCTATCCCGAACTCGTGCGCGGGCAGGCGCTGATCGAGGAAGTCCTGCAGCGCGAGGAGACGCAGTTCAGGAAGACGCTGGAGAAGGGTCTCAAGCTGCTCGACGAAGCGACCGGCGACATCGAAGAAGGCGGCGAGCTCGACGGCGAGACCGCGTTCAAGCTCTACGACACGTACGGCTTTCCCTACGACCTGACCGAGGACGCGCTGCGTGCGCGCGGGCTCGGGGTCGACCGCGAGGGTTTCGACGAGGCGATGGCCCGGCAGAAAAAGGCCGCGCGCGCCGCATGGAAGGGCTCGGGCGAGGCCGCGTCGGGCGAAATCTGGTTCGACATCGCCGAGCGCGAGGGCGCGAGCGAATTCACCGGCTATGCCGCGACCACCGGGGAAGGCCGTGTCGTGGCGATCCTCAAGGACGGCGCCGAGGTCGAAACCGCGAAGGCGGGCGAGGACGTGGTGATCCTTACCAACCAAACGCCCTTTTACGGCGAGAGCGGCGGACAGACCGGCGATACCGGCACGATCTCGACCCCGGCGGGCCTGCGCGCCAGTGTGACCGATACCAGCAAGCCGCTCGGCCGGCTCCACGCGCATCATGCGACCATCGAAGCGGGCGAGGTCGCTCTCGGCGACAACGTGCAACTCGACGTCGATGCCGATCGCCGGACGAAGATCCGGGCAAACCATTCGGCGACCCATCTGGTTCACGCGGCGCTTCGCAACCGGCTCGGAGGGCATGTGACGCAGAAGGGTTCGCTGGTCGCCGAGGATCGGCTGCGTTTCGATTTCGCCCACCCGAGCGCTCTCACGGGCGAGGACATCGCCGCGATCGAGGCAGAGGTGAACGCCGAAATCCGCGCCAACGAGACGGTGACGACGCGCCTGATGAGCCCGGACGAAGCGGTCGAGGCCGGCGCGCTTGCGCTTTTCGGCGAGAAGTACGGCGACGAGGTGCGCGTGCTCGCAATGGGCCGGCCGGGCGAGGAAGGGCGCAATTATTCGGTTGAGCTGTGCGGCGGAACCCATGTCGAGGCGACCGGCGATATCGGCCTGTTCCGGATCGTCTCTGAAAGCGCCGTTTCGTCGGGCGTCCGCCGGATCGAGGCGCTGACGGGCGAGGCCGCGCGCGAGTGGCTCGTCGGGCGCGAGGAAGCCTTGAAAGCGGCCGCCAGCGCGATCCGCGCGACGCCCGAAGAAGTGCCAGGGCGCATCGCCGCGCTTCTCGACGAACGCAAGCGGCTCGAAAAAGAACTGGCCGAAGTGAAGAAGGCCCTTGCGCTCGGCGGTGGCGGCGGCGGTGCTTCGGGCGGCGCGGGCGCCGCGCAGGAAGAGGTGGCCGGGGTCAGTTTCGCCGGGCAGGTGCTCGACGGGCTCAACCCGAAGGAATTGCGGCCGCTTCTGGACGAGGCGAAATCGCGGCTCGGCTCCGGCGTCGCGGCGATCGTCGCGGTCAATGACGGCAAGGCCAGCATTGCTGCCGCGGTGACGGACGATCTGACCGAGCGGTTCAGCGCTGTCGATCTGGTGCGTGCGGGCGTCGAGGCGCTCGGCGGGAAGGGCGGCGGCGGCCGGCCCGACATGGCGCAGGGCGGGGGGCCTGACGGCTCGAAAGCGGATGAGGCAATCGAAGCGGTACGGCGCGTACTCGCCGGCTAGCCCGGCCCACGCCCCGCCGGTGCACTACCTGCTCGGGCGCTTGTTGGTGACGGGCTGACTGCCCTGTTCGATATCGTCGCCCTCCGTGTCGCCGGGCTTGCCGCGACCGGAATTCGGCGCGCGGTCCTTGAGCGGGCCCTTGACGTTCTGCGGCTTGAATTTTTCGTCATTCGGGATCGGCTTGGTGGGATCGATGTCCTTGCCCATGGTCTTTCTCCTTTCCCGATCAATGCATGGGGGAAGGTGAAAGCTCCGGAAAATCCGTGAGTTGCACGAAAGGAACGGTCAGGTGGTGGCACCCTGCGCGTCGCGGGCGGCGGCGGGCTTGCTGCTCGGCGTCGTGCGCAGGGCAGGCTTGTGCGCAAGGCCGCCTTCGCGTTCGATCCGTTCGCGATATTCGTCGCGCTTGTCATGGATCGAGGCGATGACCGGGCCCATCGCGACACCGATATCGACCAGCACGGCCTCGGACAGCTGGAGCGAGCTTTCCAGGTTTTCCGGCACCGCGTGGCTCGCCCCCGCCCGGTAGAGCGCAGCGGCGTGCTCGCTGTCGCGCGCGCGCGCGACGATCAGGAGGTCGGGATATTCCCCGCGCAGCTTGGCGACGAGGCGCTGGGCGAGGACCGGTTCGTCCATGGTCAGCACCACTGCGGGCGCGCTTTCGACCCCGAGCCGCGAGAGCGCATCGCCGCGCCCCGCATCTCCGAACACCGCACGGTAACCTTCTCGCCGCGCGCGCGAGATAAGGTCGGGGTCTGAATCGAGCATGACATAGGCCTGCTCGTGCCGCGTCATCATGTCCGCGATGAGTCGCCCCACGCGCCCGCCGCCGATGATGATCGTGCGCGGTTCATCCTCGCCGTCTCCGTCGAGCACTTCGGGTACTCCGTCAACACGGCGGGCTATGACCCGTCCAAGCTTGGCGAGAAGCGGTGTCACGGTAAGGCCGATGGCGGTGACGATCTGCCAGAACTGCGCGGTTTCGGGATCGATCACCAGCGCGCTGGTCGCTGCTGCAAGGACGATCAGTGTGGTCTCGCTGGGAGAGGCCATCAGCACGCCGGTCTCTGTCGCGGTGCTGCGCCGCGCGCCCATCAGCCTGAGAAGCGTGCCGGTGACGATCGCCTTGAAGACGAGCACGCCGACCACCGCCGCCATGATCGTTCCGAGATCGCTCCAGATCGCCATCAGGTCGATGCTCATGCCGATGGTGATGAGGAACACGCCCAGAGCGAGGCCCTTGAACGGTTCCATGATGCTTTCGACCTCGCCGTGATATTCGGTCTCGGCGATCAGCAGCCCCGCGATCAGCGAGCCGACAATGGGCGACAGGCCGACCGCGGCGGTGGCGAGGCTCGCGCCGATCACGACCAGCAGCGAGGCGGCGAGGAACAGCTCCGGACTCTTGGTCCGGGCGGCCTGGCTGAACAGGCGGGGGAGGGCGACGCGGCCCAGCACCAGCAGAATCGCGATTACCACCGCGCCCTGCCACAGCGTGTCGGTGATCGCGCCCCAGCCGCCTTCCGCATTGGGGGCGAGCGCGCCGAGGATGAAGATGATCGGCACGATCATGATGTCCTCGAACAGCAGCATGGAAAGCGCCGCCCGCCCGACCGGAGAGCTCGTGCCCGAAATCGGCAGCACGATCGCGGTCGAGGAGAAAGCCAGCGCGAAACCGAGCGCCAGCGCCGCGGTCGTCTCCATGTCGCTCGCATAGCCGAAGAACAGCGCCGAAAAACTGCCGATGATGAGCAGTTCGAGGCTGCCGAGCCCGAACACCAGTTTTCGCAATTGCCACAGCCGGTTGAAGCTCAGCTCCAGCCCGATCGCGAACAGCAGCAGGATGATGCCGAAATCCGCGAAGGGGGCCAATCGCTCTGAATCGGATATGGTTATGTGACTGAGCCAGGGAACGTCCTCGACCAGCATCCCAAGCCCATAGGGGCCGACGAGAACGCCGATCAGGATGAAGCCGATGATCGGCGTGACACGAAAGCGGGCGAAGACCGGGATGACGATACCGGCCGAGCCCAGGATCACCAGGGCGTCCGACATCACCGGGGAAAGGGTCAATTCGCCTGCCATGCGTGAGACTTAGCGCGCCCCGCTCAGCAAGTCATCAACCGCCGCCATGGGGCGGGCCGAGAGGCCGGGAGATCGAACTGTCGTGGTCCTCGCCGAAGGGATCGGTGATGTTGCCCACGCGCTTGTCCCATTCGATGCGGTAGAGGTCGAAACGGCGGTCGGCGAGATTCTGAACCGTGCCCTCGGCCCGTGCCCAGCTGAGGTCGGCGAGGTTCACGTCGCTGATCGTCAGCGTCTCGACATTCTCGGAAGCCTCCGCTGCGATCCCGTCGCGCGCGAAGGGGAAATCGCAAGGGGTGAGGATGCAGGACTGGGCGTACTGGATGTCCATGTTGGCGACATTGGGCAGATTGCCGACATTGCCGGAAAGGACGACATAGCACTGGTTCTCGATCGCGCGGGCCTGTGCGCAATAGCGCACCCGCATGTATCCCTGCCGCGAATCGGTGCAGAACGGTACGAAGATGATCCGCGCCCCTTCATCGACCAGCCGGCGGGCGAGTTCGGGGAATTCGCTGTCGTAGCAGATGAGCACGCCGATCGGCCCGCAATCGGTCGGGATGGCGTCGATCGAATCGCCGCCCTTGATGTTCCACCAGTATGCCTCGTTCGGTGTCGGGTGGATCTTCTCCTGCGAATGGACCGATCCGTCGCGCAGGCAGACGATCGCGACATTATGTATGTCGCCGTCGGGCATGCGGGTGGGATGCGATCCGCCGATGATGTTGATGTTGTAGGAAAGCGCCATTTCGGACAGCGCGGCGCGGATCTTGGGCGTGAATTCGCTCAGCGTCTCGATCGCTTCCAGTGGGCTCTGCTCGCGGCCTTCGGCGGAAAGCAGCATCAGCGTGAACATTTCCGGAAAGACGATGAAATCGCTTTCGTAATCCGCCGCGACATCGACGAAATATTCGATCTGGCGCATGAATTCGTCAAAATCGGCGACCGCACGCGCCTGGAGCTGGCAGGTCGCGATGCGCACCCCTTCGACATTGCGCGGCATGCGGTGTTTTGGCGGGGAATCGACATCGACATAGGGGTTGCGCCAGATCATGCGCACGGCATAGGCGCGCGACGCCTTGTCTTCGGGGAGGTAGTTTTCGAGGATGCCATGCGGCTCGAAACCGTTCGCCAGCTGAAACCGCAGGACGGGATCGTGGATCTTGGTGTCGATCACTTTCTGGAGGTAATCCTCCGGCCCTTCGGCGCGGTTGTTCTTGCGCCGCATCGCCCGGGCAAGGCCCGGCATGCGGCCGCCGAAAACGATGCCCTTCAGATCGAGCCGTTCGGCCAGCGCGCGGCGCTCTTCGTACAGCCTGCGGCCGAGCCGGGTTCCGCGCACCTTGGGATCGACGCACATCTCATAGCCGTAGAGCCAGTCGCCGGTGGGATCGTGCCGCGCGCCGAAGCCGTTGCCGGTCACCTCGTCCCAGCTGTGATCGGACAGCGCGACATCCTCGTCCAGCCGCATGGTCGCGCAATAGCCGACCAGCTTGCCGTCTAGCTTGGCGACGAAGCAGCCTTCGGGGTAGTTGTTGATCTGCCCGCGGATCTCGCCCTGCGTGTAGGCGGGCAGTTCGGCATAGGCGCGCCGGACGAGATCGCCGATCGCGCGCACGTCCTTGAGCTTGGCCTGCCTGACTTCGAGCCGTGCCTTGCTGCTGGTGGATGCCATGAATCGCCCCTCCTCACGAATTGCAAAAGGCGGCCCCGCGAAGAAACGGGACCGCCTTTGACCTACGCCGCATGGGCGCGGCTGTTCCAGTGCCCTGCGATGCGGATCAGGCCCAGTTGGCCATTTCCTTCTCGAGATTGTCGACGATCGCCTCGAAGAACTGTTCGGTCGTCAGCCAGTTCTGGCCCGGCCCGATCAGCAGCGCGAGATCCTTGGTCATCGAGCCGCTTTCGACCGTGCGGATGCAGACCTTTTCCAGCGTCTCGGCAAAGCGCACCACGTCGGGCGTCTCGTCGAACTTGCCGCGGTACATCAGGCCGCGGGTCCAGGCGAAGATCGACGCGATCGGGTTGGTCGAGGTCGCCTTGCCCTGCTGGTGCTGGCGGAAATGGCGGGTAACGGTGCCGTGCGCAGCTTCGGCCTCGACGGTCTTGCCATCCGGGGTCATCAGAACGCTCGTCATCAGGCCCAGCGAGCCAAAACCCTGCGCGACGGTATCGGACTGAACGTCGCCGTCATAGTTCTTGCACGCCCAGACGAACTTGCCCGACCATTTGAGGGCGGAGGCCACCATGTCGTCGATCAGGCGGTGTTCGTAATGGATGCCGGCGGCTTCGAACCTGTCCTTGAACTCGTTCTCGTAGATCTCCTCGAACAGGTCCTTGAAGCGGCCATCATAGGCTTTCATGATCGTGTTCTTGGTCGACAGATAAACCGGCCACTTGCGATCCAGGCCGTAATTCATCGAGGCGCGGGCGAAGGCGCGGATCGAATCGTCGAGATTGTACATCGCCATCGCGACACCCGAGCTTTCGAACTCGAACACTTCCAGGTCGATCTTTTCGCCGTCAGCGCCCTCGAAGACGAGGCGCAGCTTGCCGGGGCCGGGGATCAGCGTGTCGGTGGCGCGGTACTGGTCGCCGAAGGCGTGACGGCCGACCACAATCGGGTCGGTCCAGCCCGGCACGAGCCGCGGCACGTTGTCGATCACGATCGGTTCGCGGAACACGACGCCGCCCAGGATGTTGCGGATCGTGCCGTTGGGGCTGCGCCACATCTTCTTGAGGCTGAATTCCTCGACCCGCGCTTCGTCCGGCGTGATCGTCGCGCATTTCACGCCGACGCCGTATTCCTTGATGGCGTTCGCGGCATCGACCGTGATCTGGTCGTCGGTCTCGTCGCGCTTCTCGATCGAGAGGTCGTAATATTTCAGGTCGATATCGAGATAGGGCAGGATCAGCCGCTCGCGGATCCATTGCCAGATGATCCGAGTCATTTCGTCGCCATCGAGTTCGACGACCGGGTTCTTGACCTGAATTTTCTGCATGAAGTGTCCCGCCTTCCTTGAGGTGTCCTGCGGCGCCGCGAACGGGGGTAGGCGCGCCGCGTTTCAATGTCTGGTGTAATCCCTGGCGCAGGCTTTAGCAGAGCAAAGCGGCTGTGCAAGCCGGGCGGCGAGGGGTTGCGCAACTGCACGCCGAGCACGAAAAACCCGCCTTGCGGCGGGCTTTCCATCCGGCATCGTTTCCACGCAAAAACGGCCGGCCGGCGATGGTGGGCGTAGGAAGAGTTGAACTTCCGACCCCTGCGATGTCAACACAGTGCTCTACCACTGAGCTATACGCCCGAACCCATCTGCCGGAGCGTCCTTCGAAGCCTGTCGGTCCGAAGGCGGAGCGGCCCATTAGCGCGGCCCGCGCACGCTTGCAAGCGATTCGAAGCGGCTAGAGGCTTGCTTCGGCCTGTTCCTCGAAAACGCGCTCTACCTCCAGCACGAGGTCGCGCAGGTGGAACGGCTTGGAAAGCACCTTTGCCTCGGGCTGCTCGCGGCTCGCGCGCAGGCTCACTGCGGCAAAGCCGGTGATGAACATGACCCGTGTGTGCGGCGAAATCTCGGCGCAGCGCTGGGCGAGCTCTATCCCGTCCATTTCCGGCATCACGATATCGGAAAGCAGCAGGTCGAAGCGCTCGCTTTCGAGCAGCGGGATGGCTTCGGTGCCTCGATCGACCGCGCGCACTTCGTAGCCGGCATTGGTCAGGGCGCGTGCCAGATAGGTGCGCATTGCCTCCTCGTCTTCGGCAAGGAGGATGCGGGGGGAATCGCTCTTGGGGGAATGGTCGGCTGTCATGCGCGCATGCGTAACACGTGGCGCTTAAGAAATCTTGTCCGGCCTTCTCCCGTGACCAGCTTTGGAACGGGTCGGATTGCGAAACTCAACTGCGCCTGCGCTTCACGCGAAGCTACGCTTTGACACGCGCGCGCAATGCGTTCAGCAAGGCAGCCCCCATGATCATGCGCGACCCCTCCGATGACAGCGATGCGCCGGGCGACGACGCGCCCCCGGGCAGCCCGCGCGGCGGAGTGACGCTGCAGGGCGGCGCGGTCGGCGATCCGGTATGCGGGCCGGCCTTCACTTATCGCGCGCCGGGGGCGATGCCGCTTCCCGTGATCGTCGCCGTGCCGCATGCGGGCCGGGTCTACCCGGCCGAGACGCTGGCGGCGATGCGCGATGTGCGGCTGTCGCAGTTGCGGCTCGAGGACCGACTGGTCGATCTGGTCGCAGAGGAGGTCGCGCGCACTACCGGGGCGGCGCTGCTGATCGCCCATGCGCCGCGCGCGCTCATCGATCTCAACCGCGCTGAAGACGATGTCGACTGGGGCATGGTCGAAGGCGGGCGTCTAAGCGTTCGTCGGGCCGATTGTAAGGGCGAAGGCGCAGCGAGGGCCGAAGGGCAGGGGCGCTCCAATCGCCGCGCCCGCAGCGGCCTCGGTCTGGTCCCGCGCCGTCTCCCGGGTTTCGGCGAGATCTGGAAGCGACCGCTCGCACCGGGCGAGATCGAGGGCCGGATCGAGCGTATCCACCGGCCCTATCACGAATTGCTTGAACGCGAACTGCGTCGGGTGCGCGCGCAATGGGGCGCAGCATTGCTGATCGATCTTCACTCGATGCCGCCCCTGCGTCTTCAGGCCGGGGAGAGCCGCGCGCCGCATTACGTCCTCGGCGACCGGTTCGGCGCTTCGTGCGATGCGCGGCTCATCGGTCGCGCCTTCCGTCATCTCGATGCGGAAGGCTGCGCCAGCGCGCACAACCGGCCCTATGCCGGGGGCTACGTGCTCGACCGACACGCCGCTCCTGCGCGCGGGCTGCATGCGATCCAGGTCGAGGTCTGCCGTTCGGCCTATCTCGATGTTGATCTGGCCGAGCCTTCGCCGGGCCTTGTTCCTGTCGCCAGGATGATCGCGTCGCTGGTCCGCGAACTGGGCGCGGAGACGGCGAGGCTCGCATCAGGAGGCGATTTCGCGCAGGCCGCCGAATGAGCCGCCGCGCGTCAGGTATTTCGACAAGCAAGGTTCTTCGAGAAGGAAGCTGCCCCCGATCAAAAAGCGCCACCCCGTGCAAGAGGGGGGGATGCACGAGGTGGGCCAGGTTCAGGGGGGAGCGCGCTCTGAGGCGCGGCTCCAGGCGGTAGATGAGGGGAAACACCGCCTGCGTCTGACATGGTAAAAGGCGGGCGGGACTTCAAGCCCTGCCCGCCTCGAAATGGGTCCGGAACGGCTGTTTCCCGCCGTTTCGCAGTCGCTTGCGCGATCCTGTCGGCGATCAGTTGACGGGGGCCGCCTGGGCTTGCGGCATCTTGCCCTGCGCGATCTGGCGTTCGAAGATCATGCGCATGAGGTTCATCGAGAACAGGTGCGCGTGGATCAGCATCAAGAGGCCGTTCTTGTTGAGCGCTTCGAGCGTTTCGGTCGGCAATTCGCGCAGCTTCTTCTCGTCCACCATGCGGAAGCCGCGATAGACGAAGGGCTTGTCGGGATTGTCGCCGCGGGTGATCGCAACTTCGCCGTCCATCAGGATGTCGAGCTTCTTGAGCTCATCGAGGAAGGCGCGCGTGCGCTGGCCCGATTCTTCGAACTTGGAGCAGAAATCGAGCACCTGACTTGTGTAGTCGGTCGGCTTGCCCTCGCTGTCGAACAGGGCCTGGCCGCCCTCGTTGCTGGCCTCCTGCTTGCCGATCACGCCCGCGGTGGGATCGAAGCACAGCGACATTTCGTCGCTGTCGGGCCGCATCTTGGCGAGAATGAAGGGGTAGCGGCGAATATAGGCCGGGACATAGACACCCGCGATGATCTTCTCATCCTCGCCGACGAAGGTGTTGACCCCTTCGTTGAGGCCCATGAGCGCGATCGGCAGCGGATTGTCGCCGGCGGTGAAGACGATCGGGTAATTGCGCTGCGCGTCGATGAATTCGTCGACCGTGAGCGGGATCGCGTGGGTCTGCGCGACATGGGCAGCGGTGCCGAAAGGGCTCACCTTCCAGTCGGCGTGGTCGCGGCTGTTGAGCGGCAGGAGGTCCTTGTAGAACAGCGGAAGTTGCGGCTGCTGCGGCGCGCTGGCCATGAATATGTCTCCGAAGACTGGTTCTGTGTCTGTTCGCAGCGAACGGTTGGCCCCATGGCCAGCCCCCTTCCGCCGGTCGCGGCGCGCTTTAGGCGCTTGTGCTGGGAGGCGCAAGCCGCCTGCCGCCCACATCCGGCACAGGTCATCGCACGGGCGACAGAACGGGCCCCCGCTCAGCAGCCCCGGTCAGGCTCCGGGCACGAGCTTGCCGGGATTGAGCAGGCCGTCGGGATCGAGCGCCCGCTTCACGCTGCGCATCATCGCCAGCGCCACGGGATCGCCGAGCCGGGCAAGTTCGCCGATCTTGACCTGCCCTATGCCGTGTTCGGCGCTGATCGAGCCGCCCCAATCGGTCACGAGGTCATAGACCCGGCCGCTCACGCGCCTGCCTTCGTCCTCCTCCCATTCGCCCGGTACCGCTCCCGCCGGGGCGAGGATGTGGAAATGGACATTGCCATCGCCCAGATGGCCGAATGCAATGCCGCGCGTACCGGGAAACTCCCGTTCGATCGCGGGGATCGCGGCGAGGATGAATTCGGGCATCTTCTCGACCGGCACCGAAATGTCGTGCTGCATCGCCGGGCCGCGCGCGCGCTCGGCCGCGGAGATCGATTCGCGCAGGGTCCACAAGTCTTCCGCCTGGGTCTCGTTCGCCGCGATCGCGGCATCGTCGAACAAGCCGTCTTCCATCGCCTCGGCAAGAGCCCTCTCGGCCCGTTCGCGCAGGCGTCCCTCGTCCGTTCCGGAAGCCACGAATTCAATGAGCGCGTTCCATTCGTGCCGCTGCGAAAGCGGCGGGCGGGCATCGGGCAGGTGAGCGAGCACGCTGTCGAGGCAATGGGCGGGCACGACCTCGAACCCTTCGAGCGTGTCTCCCATCGCTCGCTCCATCGCCCTGAGGAGGGTGCGTGCTTCGACGATGCCCGAAAGCCCGGCCCATACCGTGACCCGCGCCGTCGGTGCGGGGAGAAGGCGCAGCGTTGCGGCGGTGACGATGCCGAGCGTGCCTTCCGAACCGATCAGCAATTGTTTCAAGTCGAACCCGCGATTGTCCTTTTTCAGGGCGGTCAGCCCTCCATAGACCGATCCGTCCGCGAGCACCGCCTCGATCCCCAGCACCTGCGCGCGCATCGTCCCGTGGCGCAGCACCTGCGTGCCCCCGGCATTGGTAGAGATCAGCCCGCCCACGGTCGCCGATCCCTTGCCGCCCAGCGTGAGGGGAAAACGCAGGCCGTTTTCATCGGCAAGCTCGTGAAGCGATTGCAGGATCACGCCCGCCTCGCACACGACCTGGCCTGCGCCCGTGTCGAGGTCGCGCACCCTGTCCATCCGCCGCAGTGAAAGGAGTATGCCGCGCCCGCTTTCATCGGGGGTTGCCCCGCCGACCATGCCGCTGTTCCCGCCCTGCGGCACGATCGGCACGCCGTGGCGCGCACACAGTTTCATCAGTCCAGCGACCTCCGCGGTCGAGCCGGGCGAGGCGAGGGCGAGCGCGCGGCCCGTATAGCGCCCGCGCCAGTCGGTCAGCCACGGCTCCATCAGATCGGGATCCTGGGTGATGCCCTTGGCACCCAGCAATTCGGTGGCTTCGGCGAGAAAGGTCTCGGCGGCGGTTCTTTCGGCGGTCAGTGTCATTGTGGCCTCCATGCCACAGTTCGGCGCCAAGTGACCAGTGGCTTGCCATGAGAAGAGGGGCGATTAAGCCGGGGTTCAATCGCGCGGGCTAGTTTGCGGATGTTCGCGTGATCGCACCGGGGGCGTGCCCGCGATAAAGGAGGTCTTCACCGCGTCCATGCCAAGCCTGCTGGCCTATGCAGCGCCGCTTGCGCTTTTTGTCCCTGTCCTGGGGCAGGGGCTTGCCGTGCCCTTGCAGGCCCTCGCCGGGGAGCCGGCCATGATCGCACCCGGCGGCCCCGATCACGAGGAGCCTGAACAGGCCTCTGCGCGCGCCGTGCCGCCGGCCCCGCTCCCGGCGGCAGCGCCGCTTTCGGCTTTCCGCGAACGGCAGGTCGCGCACCAGGTCCGGATCGAGCAGCGCGTCGTCATCCGCATCAGCCCGCAGCGCCCGACCGCGCGCCAGCAATTGCTCGCCACTCTCCCGCGCGAGGAGATCGAGACCCGCTTCGAAGAGCGCAAGATGGACAAGTGCCTGCCCGTCGAGCGGATCGCGGGCGTCCAGACGGGTTCGGGCAACCGCTTGTTGCTGTTCCTCACCGACAAGCGCATGGTCACCGTCAATCTCGAGAAGAATTGCCGCGCGCGCGATTTCTATTCGGGCTTCTATGTGGAGAAGAACGAGGACGGGAATCTTTGTGCCAGCCGCGACAAGATCAAGAGCCGCACCGGGGTTAAGTGCGATGTCGAACGCATGCGCCAGCTCGTCGCGGTGAAGGAATAGCGCCTTTCGGCCCCGTCGCGCGCGGGTTTCCTTGACTTTCGCAGCCGTTTCGGCGAAGGCGCGCGCGGCTGGCAGCGCATTGCGCCTGCCGGATACAGCAAGCGGCAGGGCAGTCCTGCCTTTACCCGGACATTACCACACGCATGACTTTCGCCGATCTCGGCCTTTCCCCCGAATTGCTCAAGGCCGTCGAGGACGCCGGCTATTCCGAGCCGACCCCGATTCAGGCCCAGGCCATTCCCGCCGTCTTGATGATGCGCGACCTCATCGGCATCGCCCAGACCGGCACCGGCAAGACCGCGAGCTTCGTGCTCCCCATGATCGATGTCATGGCCTCCGGACGCCGCCGTGCGTTGATGCCGCGTTCCCTGATCCTCGAACCGACCCGCGAACTGGCCGCGCAGGTGGCCGAGAATTTCGAGAAATACGGGGCCAATCACGACCTCAAGATGGCGCTGCTGATCGGCGGCGTGCAGATGGGCGACCAGCTGCGCACCCTCGATGAAGGCGTCGACGTGCTGATCGCGACCCCGGGCCGCCTGATGGACCTGTTCGAACGGGGCAAGATCCTGCTGAATGGGTGCGAACTGCTCGTCATCGACGAGGCCGACCGGATGCTCGACATGGGCTTCATCCCCGATATCGAGTTCATCTGCTCCAAGCTTCCTGAGACGCGCCAGACCATGCTGTTTTCGGCGACCATGCCGCCGCCGATCGAGAAACTGGCGGCGAAATTCCTGTCGAATCCCAAGCGGATCGAGGTGAGCCGGGCAGCATCCACCAACGAGAACATCACCGCCTTCAAGATTCCCGTGAAGGCCCGCCAGAAGCGCGACACGTTGCGCTGGCTGCTCGAGAACGACCAGGTCGAGACCGCGATAATCTTCTCAAACCGCAAGACGACGGTGCGCGAACTGAACAAGCAGTTGCAGCGCGACGGTTTCCGGTCGAGCGAGATCCACGGCGACATGGATCAGTCGAGCCGGATCAAGGAACTCGACCGCTTCAAGAAGGGCGAGGTCAACATCCTCGTTGCGTCCGACGTGGCGGCCCGCGGGCTGGACATCAAGGGCGTCTCCCACGTCTTCAATTTCGACACGCCCTGGCACCCGGACGATTACGTCCACCGCATCGGCCGCACCGGCCGCGCCGGGGCCAAGGGGCGCGCCTTCACCTTCGTGTCCGAAGACGATGCCGAGGCGATCGAAAACGTCGAGAAACTGACCGGCAGCGCGATCAAGGTCTTTGGCAAGGAGGACGTGCGCGTCCCGCTCATCGATCCGGGCGAGAGCCGGGACGAGGACCGCGAGGAATGCCGCGAGGAGGAAGCGCGCGAGGAAAAGCCGAAGCGCCAGCAGCGTCGCCGCCGCAAGGAAGCGGACGAAGCGCCCGAAAAGCCGAAGCGCGAGCGCGCGCCTCGCCGCGAACGACAGGATGACAAGCCCGAACGCAAGCCCCGCGCGCGCCGCCGCGACGAGGAGGACGAACCGGTTCCGCCGGGCGAATGGAACGGCCCGAGGCCGAGCTTCCTCGACGTCGGCGTGGGCTGACATTGCGACGCCTGCGTGCGGGCGTAAGCGCATGAAAGTTCAGGGGTCATCCGGACGGGTTTTTCCCGTTGGATTTTCGAGACTATCGTGCCTGCGTGATTTTATTCTTGAACCGAGACGTTAGAAGCCCTTTGTCCGAAGGTCCGCTGCGCCGCATCTGGCGGGGGACAGGCTGCTATCATGTCCGCTGAGCCTGAACCGGACTTTCCGCTTACGACCCCGTTGCGGTCACTATCTCAGCGCCGCTGAATCAGTCGGGCCAAATGGTCCTGTGGCGATTTCAAAGGCCGAAGGCTTCACAAATTTTTCGAGCAATCGCGTCCGGAGGCGCCTGCGAGGTGTCTACTTCAAGATCGTATATCCGTCCTTTATGGACACGCTCAAACTGACCTTGGGCAAGACCAATCTCTCGGTCACCTCTGGCCAGTTCTCGATGTTGAAGCACGTCCAAGGGCGCGAAAAGCCCGATCAGACGAAAATCGAACTGCCCGAGCAACTCCCCATATTCGATGTCTTCGCTGTCGAAGAAGACGTCATCGACTATCATATGGTTTCCGCGTTCGGCCATTGCCGCAATTGCATGACGCATCCCTTCTAGTGCTCGCGTGACAATCGGCCCACACTGAACGTCGATCGTCTTGCTGTCGATGCGATGGAAGACCAGTCCATCTTCTTGCTCGAGGGCACAAGGGGGCAACATTGTAAGGAAGTCATCCATCTGTACATGCAGAAACGGCTTTTGAGCAATTCGTTGAACAGCTTTAGCGACTGACGACTTGCCAACACTGCTCATTCCATTGAGCACGATGACTTGGGTTTGCCCAGGATCAAGAGCTTCTGCGAATGCCATAACGAAGGAGATTGCCGATTTCGGTATGTGGTGCAACTCGTCCGGCAAGAGCCGCCCTTCAGGTATCCACCAAATCCCGCCATCCGCGATCATCCGGGCGACGCCCGAAAGCCGCCACCCCTCTTTCGCTACCCCACCACTGTCACGAAGCTGTCGATCACGCGCTTTTCGCCCGCGTCCTCGAAATTGATCGTCAGCTTGTTGCCTTCCTGGTCGATCACGCACCCGGTGCCGAACTTGTCGTGGTGGACCATCGCACCGATCGCGATGTCGCTGCGCGCCTGTCCGGCGAAGCTCGCCGCCGAACGCCCGCTTTCGCGGATGCGCTGCTGCTTGGTCTCGTAGCCGGATGCGATGGCGCGCTGCCAGCCCGGGCCGCGGGCCTGCGCGCGGTCGGGGCGATCTCGGGCCACGTGGGCGAAGGGGTCCTCGTTCTCGGACCAGTTCGCGCGCCACAGCGACGCGCCCCCGGTCAGCGTCGTTTCCTGCTCGATATGGTCCTCGGGCAATTCCTCGATGAAGCGCGAGGGGATCGAACTCGTCCACTGGCCGTAGATGCGGCGATTGGCAGCGTGGAGGATCATGCAGCGCCTGCGCGCGCGGGTGATCGCGACATAGGCGAGGCGGCGCTCTTCCTCGAGGCTGGCGAGCCCGCCTTCGTCGAGCGCGCGCTGCGACGGGAACACGCCTTCCTCCCAGCCGACGCAGAAGACATGGTCGAATTCGAGCCCCTTGGCGGCGTGGATCGTCATGATCGTGACCGTCTCCTCCTCGTCTCCGCGATCGTTGTCCATGACGAGGGAGACGTGTTCGAGGAATTCGCCGAGCGTCTCGTATTCCTCCATCGCGCGGGCGAGTTCGGTGAGGTTTTCCGCGCGCCCCGCGCTTTCGGCGGAGCGGTCGGCGGAAAGCATCGCGTTGTAGCCCGATTCCTCAAGCACGAGGCGCAGGAGGTCTGCGGGGGTCATCTGGTCCGCCGCCTCCCGCCACGCGAGAAACTGGCGCAGCAGGCCGCCGATCGTGTTCGCCGCGCGCTTGGGCAATTCGTCGCTGTCGGCCAGCTGCAGCGAGGCGGCGGCGAGCGGCAGGCCCACGCGGCGCGCGTGCTGGTGCATCTTTTCCAGCGTCTTCGCGCCGAGCCCGCGCTTGGGCTGGTTGTAGATGCGTTCGAACGCGAGGTCGTCCTGCGGCTGGGCTATGACGCGCAGGTAGGCGAGCGCATCGCGGATTTCGGCGCGTTCATAGAAGCGGAAACCCCCGATGATCCGGTAATTGACCCCGATCTGGATGAAGCGGTCCTCGAATTCGCGGGTCTGGTATTGCGCGCGGACAAGGATCGCGACCTCGTCGAGGCTCGCGCCTTCGCCCTCCAGTCGCTCGATCTCCTCGCCCACGCGGCGCGCTTCCTCGGGCGCGTCCCACACGCCGATCACGCGGACCTTGTCGCCGCCATTGGCCTCGGTCCACAGCGTCTTGTCGTGGCGCTGGCTGTTCGCCCGGATCAGGCCCGATGCCGCGCCGAGAATGTGCGGGGTGGACCGGTAATTCTGTTCGAGCTTGACCACGTGCGCGCCCGGAAAATCCTTCTCGAAACGCAGGATGTTGGCGACTTCCGCGCCGCGCCAGGAATAGATCGACTGGTCATCGTCGCCCACGACGCAGATGTTCTTGCGCTCCTGCGCAAGCAGGCGGAGCCAGAGATACTGGACCGCGTTCGTGTCCTGGTATTCGTCGACGAGGATGTAGCGGAAACGCTGCTGGTATTCGGCCAGCACGTCATGGTGGGCGCGAAAGATGTTGAGGACGTGCAGCATCAGATCGCCGAAATCGCAGGCGTTCAGCGCTTTCAGCCGGTCCTGGTAGGCGCGGTAGAGCGCCTGTCCGCGCCCGTTGGCATAGGCTTCGCTTTCGGCTGCATCGAGATCGTCGGGGTTGAGCCCGCGGTTCTTCCAACGGTCGATGAGCCCGGCCAGTTGGCGCGCAGGCCAGCGTTTTTCATCAAGGTCGTTGTCGGCGATGAGCTGTTTCAACAGGCGGAGCTGATCGTCGGTGTCGATGATCGTGTAGTTCTGCTGCAGCCCGACCAGTTCGGCATGGCGGCGCAGCATCTTGGCGCAGATCGAATGGAAGGTGCCCAGCCAGGGCATACCTTCCGCGCCCTGTCCCAGCAGCGCCCCGACCCGCTCCCTCATCTCGCGGGCGGCCTTGTTGGTGAAAGTCACGCAAAGGATCTGGGAAGGGTAGGCGCGTCGCGTCGCGACCAGATGTGCGAGGCGCGCGGTGAGAGCGGCGGTCTTGCCCGTGCCCGCCCCTGCCAGCATCAGCACCGGGCCTTCGGTCGTCAGCACCGCCTCGCGCTGCGGCGGATTCAATCGCGCCGCATAGGGCGGAACGCCGGATTGCGAAGGGGCGGGGAGGGGGCTGTTTTCGGTCATGCTGTCCCTGTGAACAGGTAGGGAACGCGGCCGCATGCCGCAACCCGGCGCGGCTGGTTTTCGACCATTGCCTGGTCACACACGGCGGGCGGTGGAACCATGTGAATTCGGAACCTCGCCCCCCGTTCTTCCATTGATCCGGTGTGAACGAAAGAAATGGAGGACCTGAAATCATGAGGAATATTCTCGCCATCACCGCCGCCGCCGCACTTTCGGCCGGTATCTCCGCGCCCGCCATGGCCGATGATCACAAGAACGACCGCGCCGACTGGAAGGCGCAGTCGCCTGAGATCGTCGAGCGCAATGCGCAGGGTAAGGCCATCAAGGTCCGCGTCGAGGGCAAGGTCTACGAAGTCTGCATGCGCGAATCGCAGGATGACTGCATCCAGCCGCGCGCCGCGGGTCTCAATTGGGGCGACTATCCCGCGATGGACTTCCCGGAAAACCGCCGCGGATAATCCCGACAGACGAACGACACCGAAAGGGGGCGGCGCCTTGTCGCCCCTTTTTCATGCGCGGGTCAGAAGCGTTAGCTTTCCCTTGCCCTTGCCGATCCGGCGTTCGGTCTCGACGTCGAGGCCCTTGACCTCCACGTCCTCCGCCCTGCCGGTTTCGAGAGCGATCCAGGTTGCCTCGCCGATCCAGCCCAGCCGCAGCATCCGGTCGAGCGCGACGCTCCCGGCGCCAGTCCCATAGGGTGGGTCGAGAAGGATGAGATCGAGCGGTTCGCGCGCCGCCCTGAGCGCCGTGACCGAACCCGCCTCGACGCTCGTGCGGGCGGCGGCATCGAGGCTGCGGATGTTGGTGCGGATCGCATCGAGCGCGCCGCGGTCCTGTTCGACGAACAGGCAATGCGCGGCGCCGCGCGACAGCGCCTCGAGCCCGAGCGCGCCCGATCCTGCGAAAAGGTCGGCGACCTTCAGCCCCTCGAAACTGCCGAGGCGGCTGGTGAGCATGTTGAACAGAGTCTCGCGCGTGCGGTCCGCTGTCGGTCGCGTCGCCTCGCCGCGTGGCGCTTCGATCCGCCGCCCGCGCCATTCGCCCGCGATGATCCTCATTTTTCCGCCCGCTTCAGCGTGCTCATGAAGCGTCCCAGGTCCTGCTTGCGGATGCGTGCGGCGGCCCCGCGCGGCAGATCGCCCAGTTCGAAAGGACCATAGGCGGTGCGGATCAGCCGGTTGACCTTGAGGCCCAGCCATTCGAGCACCCGGCGCACCTCGCGGTTCTTGCCTTCGGTGATCGTCATCTCGACCCAGATGTTGCGGCCCGTTCCGCGTTCGAGATTGGCGTTGATCGACCCGTAGCGCACGCCTTCGATCTCCACTCCCTCGATCAGATCGTCGAGCTGCGCCTGGCTGACTTCGCCGAACGCGCGGGCGCGATAGGTGCGCGGGATGCCGGACGAAGGCAGTTCCATCTGCCGTTTCAGCTCGCCGTCATTGGTGAGCAGCAGCAGCCCTTCGGTGTTGATGTCGAGCCTTCCCACCGGCATCACCCGGGGCGCATCCTTGGGCAGCGCGTTGACGAGCGCATCGTAGATCGTCGAGCGTCCCTTAGGATCGCGCTCTGCCGTGATGAGGCCGACCGGCTTGTGAAAGGCGAAAAGCTGCGCGGGTTCGGGCGCGGCGACGGGCTTTCCATCGACGGCGATGCCCCTCAGGCTCGTGAGAAAGGTCGCGGGGCTTTCAACCGCCTTGCCATCGATCGTCACGCGCCCATCGGCGATCATGCGCTCGACCTCGCGCCGGCTGGCTATGCCTGCGCGAGCGAGCAGCTTCGCGATGCGATCCCCTTCGGGGCGATCCTCGGTGCGGGGGGGCTTGGTCGGCATGGCGCGCGGGTTACGCGCTCAGTTCGCTGCGCGCAACGCCTCGCGCACCAGTTCGTCGAAACGCACGATCCCGCCTTCGAGCGTGCCGAGCGTGAGATGCGGCACCGCCCCCGAAGCGAGCCCCTGCTGGCCGAGCTCCGCTGCGCGGAAATCCTCCGCGGCGAACACCCCGCCATCGAGCAGCGCCCAGCTTCTTTCCCAGTGATCGCGCGCCTTGTCCGTTGCGGGCGCCTCGGGAATGAGCATGAAATCCTCGACCAGCGTGAGATCGTGGGCCTGCGGCATCAGCACCATCACGTTCACGTAATCGGGGCTCGGCACGATCACCGTCGCGGGCATCAGCTGGTAGGCGAAGGTCACGACCCGGCGCAATTCGCCCATGTCGGTGAGGTCGATCGCCTCCATCTCCTCCAACCTCCCGACCGCCGAACGCTGGTGCGGGCCGACGAGATCGCCGCTGGTGATTCCGTCCTTGAAGAACGGCCCGATCGTCTTAGCGTGGAGCCGGGTGACGTGATAGCTTTCAAGGAAGGCATCCATGATGAGCTTCCAATTGCCCTTCACCGTGTGCGTTTTCCGGCGGAACAGGTACGCCTCGGGCATTCCGAAAGCGGCGAAATCCTCGCCCAGTTCCTCCGCGTGGGAGAAATCCGCGCCTTGCTGCGGCGCGAACCAGACGAGCCCGCCCGCCTCGACGCTGGGCAATTCGACGAGACCGTATTCGCCCTTGTCGAGGCCGGGGAAGGTTTCCGGGCGCGGCAGGGCGAGTAGCTTGCCGTCGAGCCGGTAAGTCCAGGCATGGTAGGGGCACACGAGGCGTTTCGCGCAGACCGCCTCGTTGCCCTCGACCAGCCGCGTGCCCCGGTGGCGGCAGACATTGAGGAAGACGTGCGCGCGGCCATCCGCGTCGCGGGTGATGAGAAGCGGGCGCCCGGTCGCATCGTGCGGCACGGCCATGCCGGGGTCGGGCAGCAGCGCGGAGGGGCACAGCACCTGCGGCATCCGGTCGAACAGCGCGGCTTTCTCCCGCGCGAAATGATCGGGGCTGGTGTAATTGGCCGCCGGGACCTTGCCGATGCCTTCGGCCGCGCGGCCCTCTCCGTGGCGGATCGCCTCGGCGAGCGCGAGCTGGCCTGCGGTGGGCCGTTTGCGCGGCGGCGAATCTGTTGATGCGGTTGTGCCGGTGTTCATAGCGGCGTTCCTATTTCCTCTCTCAGCCCCTAATGGTGGAGGAAATCGGGGATCACGACAAGCATGGCGAATAGCGGATTGAAGGCAAATGGCTGAAGCGACGGGCAAAAAACCCGGCTGGCGTGAACTGGTGCGGGCGATGGGCCAGCCCAAGACGGGCTACATGGCCCTGTTCGGCTTTGCCAGCGGCCTGCCGTTCGCGCTGTTCCTCGGCACGCTCTACGCCTGGCTGTCCGAAGCCGAGGTCGATCTCGAGACGATGGGCGTGTTTTCGCTGATCGGGCTTGCCTATGCCTTCCAGTTCCTGTGGTCGCCGCTGATCGACAAGGTCAATATCGCCGGATTCCACCGGCTGGGGCGGCGCAAGCAATGGATGGTCCCGGCACAATTGCTGCTCGGCGCGATCCTCGTGACGCTGTCGCTGCTCGAACCGAGAACCCAGCTCGGCTGGTTCTCACTGCTGGCAGGCATCGGGGCATTCGCATCGGCGACGCAGGACATCGCGATCAATGCCTGGCGGATCGACGTGGCCGACGAAAAGGCGACGCTCGACATCCTTTCGACCGTCTACCAGCTGGGCTACCGGCTGGCCGCGCTGGTCGGCGGGGCTTTCGGGCTCATAATCGCGGCGCGGATCGGCTGGCCGGAAACCTATGCCCTGATGGGTGCGATCCTGCTTGCCATCGGCTCGGTCGGCCTGTTCGCGCCGGACACGCCTTCGGGCAAGGGCGAGGTCGACGAAGAAGCGGACGAACAATTGCTCGCCCTGCGCAAGACCGGCGAATTGCGGCCCGAAATCCGCGCGCGCGCTCTCGGCGTGGTCGCGCTGCTGTGGGCAGGGGCGATCGCGGTAGTGCTGACCTTCATGATCATGTCGCTCGCCTTTCCGCCCGAGGAGCGTCCCAATCCGACCGAGTTCACTCTCAACTTCGGCCCCTGGATCATCATTGCGACCGTGGTCGTCCCCGCGCTCATCGCCGGCTGGCTGGCCGCACAGAAGCGCGACGGCAAGAACCTGCTGACAAGCGACGAGCCACCTTCGCAGGGAGGCGGATTCGTGATGGACCACCTCTACCGTGCTCTCGTCCTGCCGTTGGTCGAATTTGTCGGGCGGATGGGCTGGAGCCTCGTCTTGATCCTCGCTCTCGTCCTGACCTACCGCATATGCGACCAGATCTGGGGAACGTTCGCCTATCCATTCTACCTCGGCGAACTCGAATATTCGAACGACGAGGTCGCCTTCGCCTCGAAATTCTTCGGAGTCTTTGCGATCCTTGCGGGGCTCGCGGTGGGCGGCTTCATGCTGACCCTGATCGGGCGCATGGCAACGCTGACGATCGGCGCACTGCTCGCCGCGCTAACCAACCTGCTTTACGCCGATCTCGCCGTCGGCGGCGCGAACATGCAGATGGTGAGCGATGCGGTCGGCTTTTCCTGGGCGATTTCGCAGGTCCCGGTGATCGGCAGCGCGAACCTTGCCAAGCTCACTTTCACGATCTTCTTCGAAAATCTCGCGATCGGGCTCGCCGGGGCGGCCTTCGTCGCCTACCTCTCTTCGATCGTGTCGAAACGATACAGCGCGGTGCAATACGCGCTGCTGTCCTCGCTCACACTGCTGGTCGGCACGCTGGGGCGCGGCGCGCTGGGCGAGATGATCGAGGATCGCGGCTATTTCGACGTCTTCGTGCTGACGACCTTTATCGGACTGGTCGCGGTCGTGCTGTGCCTTGCCGAATGGTGGCGGCAATCGCGTCTCAAGGGCGCAAGCGGCGTGGTCACGCCCGAGGCGCAGCCCGCCGAGTGATCAGTCGGGCAATTCGCCGTTGAGCCTGAGCGCCTCGCCCGCAAGATAGAGCGACCCCGCAATCAGCACCGGCAGCCCGTCATCGGGGATCGCTTCCATCGCATGGGCAAGGTCGTTCGCAGCCTTGGCGCGCGGCCCGAAAGCCTGCGGCGGGTGCGCCTCGTGCCCCGGCACCGGGACGGCGGTGAGCGAGGCGATGCTGTCGCCAAGCGGTTCGATCAGCGCCAGCGGGTTCTTGTTCGCAAGCATTCCGAGCACGAGATGGACGCGGCCCCCCGCGAAATGCGCGCCCAGCATTGCCCCCGCGCTCGGGTTGTGACCCCCGTCAAGCCAAGTCTGGCGCGTACCCACCAGCGGGCCGGGCGCCAGTCTCTGAAGCCGCGCGGGCCAATTCGCGCTCGCGAGGCCGGCTTCGATAGCTTCGCTGGATATTGCGATACTGCGCTGGTGGCGCAGCATGGCGATGGCAAGGCCCGCATTCTCGATCTGGTGCGCGCCGGGCAAAGCGGGGCGCGGCAGGTCGAGCGTGCCTGCGCCGTCCCGATAGACCAGCCGCCCGTCCTCCTCGCGCGCTTCCCACGCCGTGCCCTCTGCGAAAAGCGGCGCGCCGAATCGCTCCGCCTGCGCCGCAACCGCGCTTGCGGGCAAGGCATCGTGGTGCAGCGTGATGAGGGGCACGCCCACCTTTGCAATGCCCGCCTTTTCGAACCCGATCCGCGCCATGGGTTCCCTTGGCGTCCCGTCCTCCGGGGCGAGCAGGAAGCGTTCGTGATCCAGCCCGAGGGCGGCGATCCCGCAGGCGGCGAGCACGTCCGGTTCCAGCACGTTGGTCGCATCGAAGCGTCCGCCGAGCCCGACCTCGACCACGCAGGCATCGGCGGGCGCGCGCGCGAAGGCGACAAAGGCGGCGGCGATGGTCACTTCGAAGAAACTCGGATGCAGGTCCTCGCCCACATCCAGCACTTCCCCGAGCAGGGCGGCGAGTTCGGCGTCGTCGATCAGCTTTCCGCTAAGCCTGATGCGTTCGTTGTAGCGCACGAGGTGGGGCGAGGTGGTGACATGGACGCGGTGTCCCTGCGCCTCCAGCATCGCCCTAAGGAAGGCGCAGGCCGATCCCTTGCCGTTGGTCCCGGCGACATGGAAAACGGGGGGCAGCGCGCGGTGCGGATTGCCCAGCCGGTCCATCAGGGCGCGGATCGTGTCGAGCCCCAATCGCCCCTGCGGGACGCTCAGCCGGGCGAGCCGGTCGAGCTGGGACTGAACGCCCGGATCGTCCGACCGCCCGAAATCGAGCCCGAAATCGAGCATCGTGTTGCCTTACGCCGCCTTTACCGGCTGGAGATAGTCGAGCACGTTCGCCAGCGTCGCCTTCAGGTCGCGGCGATGCACCACCATGTCGACCATGCCGTGCTTCAAAAGATATTCCGCGCGCTGGAAACCTTCGGGCAATTGCTCGCGGATCGTGTCCTGGATCACGCGCTGGCCCGCGAAACCGATCAGCGCGCCGGGTTCGGCGATCTGCACGTCGCCGAGCATGGCATAGCTCGCGGTGACACCGCCGGTCGTGGGATCGGTGAGGACGACGATATAGGGAAGGCCGGCCTGTTTGAGGCGGCGCGTCATCACGGTCGCGCGCGGCATCTGCATCAGGGAGAGGATCCCCTCCTGCATCCGCGCGCCGCCCGCTGCCGTCACGACGACATAGGCGCAGCGCCGCTCGATCGCCTTTTCCGCGCCTTCCACGAAAGCCTGCCCCACGGCCATGCCCATCGATCCCCCCATGAAGGCGAAATCCTGCACGCCGACGACGGCGGGCCGTTCCTCGATCGTGCCCGAACCGACGACGAAGGCATCTTCGTGCGGGTTCGCCGCCCGCGCGGCCTTCAACCGGTCGGTGTATTTCTTGGTATCGCGGAACTTGAGCGGGTCTTCGGTAACCCTTGGCAGGGGCAACACTTCAAAGCCCGGATCGAGCAGCAATTGCAGCCGCGCATCGGCCCCGATCCGCCCGTGATGGTCGCAGCGCGGGCAGACCGACATGTTATCCTCAAACTCCTGAAAGAAGAGCATTTCCTGACAGGACTTGCACTTGATCCACAGGTCCTTCTCGGTGCTTTTCTTCTCCGAGCCGAAGCCGAGGGAATTGCGGACGCGGGTGAACCAGTTCATGTCTCTTGCCTCTCACGCGCGGATCTGATCGCGCCCACCATTGCGGAAGTGAGTTCCTCTAGCCGCTTGGGCGCCTCTTTGCCAAATTCGCCGACGAGATCGACGAAGGCCGAGCCGACCACGACGCCGTCCGCGACCTTGGCGATGGCGGCGGCCTGTTCGGGCGTGCGCACGCCGAAGCCGACCGCGACGGGCAGGTCGGTCGATTGCTTGATGCGCGCGACGTTGGCTTCGATCGAGTCGATCGCGGCCTGCTGCTTGCCCGTGATTCCGGCGACCGAGACGTAATAGACGAAGCCTTCCGAACCCTCGAGCACGCGCGGCAGGCGCGCGGCGTCGGTGGTCGGCGTGGCGAGGCGGATGGGGGCGATGCCCCGCGCGCGCAGGGCAGGGCCGAGCGCCTCGTCCTCCTCGGGCGGGATGTCGACGCAGATGACCCCGTCGATGCCCGCGGTTGCGCATTGGTCCGCGAACCATTCCGGCCCGCGCCGGATCATCGGGTTGGCATAGCCCATCAGGACAAGCGGAATGTCGGGGTGCCGCTCGCGGAACTCGCTCGCCATGCGGAGCACGTCGGCGGTGGTGGTGCCCGCTGCGAGCGAGCGCAGGTTGGCGCTCTGGATCGCGGGACCATCGGCCATCGGGTCGGTAAACGGCATCCCCAGCTCGATCACATCCGCACCGCCTGCGACGAGCGCGTCGAGATTGGCGGCGGTGTCGCCATCGCCAGCAGTGATGAAGGCGACGAAAGCGGTATGGGGGGCGGAGAAGGCAGCGGAGAGGCGGTTAGTCATGAGCGTCTTCTGTCGCGGATATCGGAAGCGATGAGCAGGATGATACCGGGGATAAGCACGATCAAACTCACGCCGCGCCAGTAGCTGCCATCACCGTTCAGGCCCGAAACCGTCCAGACCAGCGAAACGATTGTCGCCAGAGTGCAGAGCAAGACCGCGATTCTTTTCACATCTCCACTCCCAGCTTCTCGGCCACGGTGAAGATGTCCTTGTCGCCGCGTCCGCACAGGTTCATCAGCACGATCTCGTCCTCGCGCATCGCCTTTGCGCGCTCGACCACGGCGTGGATCGCGTGGCTCGGTTCGAGCGCCGGGATGATCCCCTCGGTGCGGCAGAGCAGCTTGAACCCCTCGATCGCCTCGTCGTCGGTGACGGCGGTGTATTCGACCCGGCCCGATTCCTTGAGCCAGGCGTGCTCCGGCCCGATGCCGGGATAGTCGAGGCCTGCGCTGATCGAGTGGCCCTCGGTGATCTGGCCGTCCTCGTCCTGCAGGAGGTAGGTCTTGTTGCCGTGAAGCACGCCCGGTGCGCCGCCCAGAAGGCTTGCCGCGTGTTCGTTACCGTCGAGCCCGTGGCCCGCCGCTTCCACGCCGAGCATCGCGACCTCGGCATCGTCGAGGAAGGGATGGAACAGCCCCAGCGCGTTCGATCCGCCGCCGATGCATGCGACGAGGAGGTCGGGGAGGCGCCCGACGCGCTCGAGCATCTGCGCGCGCGCCTCGGTCCCGATCACGCTCTGAAAATTGCGGACCATCTCGGGGTACGGATGCGGGCCAGCCGCGGTACCGATGATGTAGAAGGTGTCGTGGACGTTCGCGACCCAGTCGCGCAGCCCTTCGTTCATCGCGTCCTTCAGCGTGCCGCGCCCGCTGGTGACGGGGACGACTTCGGCGCCCAGCAGCTTCATGCGGAAGACATTGGGAGATTGCCGGCGCACGTCCTCGGCGCCCATGTAGATGACGCAGGGCAGGCCGAAGCGCGCACACACGGTCGCGGTGGCGACGCCGTGTTGCCCCGCGCCGGTCTCGGCAATGATGCGGGTCTTGCCCATGCGCTTCGCCAGCAGGATCTGGCCGATGCAGTTGTTGATCTTGTGCGCGCCGGTGTGGTTGAGCTCGTCGCGCTTGAACCACACCTGCGCGCCGCCGAGCGCCTCGGTCAGCCGCTCCGCGAAATAGAGCGGGGAGGGGCGGCCCACGTAATGCTTCATCAGATCGTCGAATTCGGCGGCGAATTCGGGATCGGCCTGCGCCTTGCGATAATCTCGCTCCAGATCGAGCACGAGCGGCATCAGCGTCTCGGCGACATAGCGCCCGCCATAATCGCCGAAATGGCCGCGTTCGTCGGGGAGCGTGCGGAAGGAATTTGGGATTGCGTCGTTCATCGCATCCGGCGTTGGCAGAGGTGCAAAGCGCTGTCCAGATGCCGTTCGTCGTTCGGCGTCGGCGGGTGGGCGGCATTGCTCGTTTCGGGGAGGCGGCTTGTCGACTTGGCGATTTGCCGCGAGGGCGCCGGAGCTAGTCGGCGCGCCGGGACGACATGGGCAACAGGCCCGGGGTCCCCTGGAGGACAATGACAATGAAAATGCTCAGGACTACCGGCGGCGCGATGGTCGCCGCCATGGCGCTGGCGGCCTCTCCCGCCTTCGCCGACGAAGCCCGCGTCGAAGTGCGCGGCGGCATCATCTCGGTCGCCGATACCGAGGAAGCCACCGCAGGGATCGCGGCCGGCTATGATTTCGATCTCAACGACACGTTTTTCGTCGGCGCCGAGGTATCGGCGGACAAGGTGGTGGTCGACGACAGCGACATCTATGTCGGCTTGACCGGCCGCGTCGGCGCGCATCTTTCCAGAAGCGCCAAGCTATTCCTCGCGGGCGGGTATACGGTCGGCGAAGGCGAGGATGTGCCGCATCTCGGCGGCGGTCTCGAATACAACCTGACCGAGCGAGTGTACCTCAAGGGCGAATACCGCCACTTCTTCTCCGATTTCGACGACGCGGACAGCTTCGTCGCGGGTGTCGGCCTGAAGTTCTGACCAATGCCGGGGCGGGTGGGCTCTCAGCGCTCGCCCGCCCCCTCATGCACGGCGAACCGGCATTATCCGGCGGTGCGCGCCGCCTCGCAGAAGGCGGCGATCCTTGCCGGGTCCTTCACGCCAGGCGCGCTTTCGAGGCCGGAGGAAGCATCGACCAGCGGCGCTCCGGTCGCGCGGATCGCTTCGGCGACATTGTCCGGGTCGAGGCCGCCCGCAAGACCCCAGGAAACGGCGTGGTCATGGCTTGCGAGCAGCCGCCAGTCGAAACCGACGCCGTTGCCGCCGGGCAAGGCGCTAGCCTCCGGCGGAGGCGCATCGAACAGGAGGCGGTCGACCGCGCCCGTGTAGCGAGCGGATTTCGAGAGCGTTTCCGCGCTGCGCACGCCGATAGCGCGCCAGGCCTCGACGCCGGTCTTCTCGCGCACGAGGGCGATCCATTCGGGCGTTTCGGACCCATGGAACTGGATCACATCGGGGCGCACCAGTTCGACTGCCGTCGCGGTCGTCTCGATATCGGCATTGACGAGCAGCAGCACCGCCTTGACGCCGCCCGGCAGGTCCGCGCGCAGGCTCGCCGCCTCCTTCAGGCTGACATGGCGCGGGCTCGGCTCGAAATGGACGAAGCCGACATGGCTCGCGCCCGCCTTCACCGCGGCGGCCACGGTCTCGGGGGTGGAGAGCCCGCAGATCTTTATCTCTCTCGTCATCGCAAGCCGCTCTAGGCCCGGTGCGAACGCGCGTGAAGGGCGAATTGCTTGATTGCTTGTGCAGGGCGCGGCATTCTCGCCATCTCAGAGGGAGGGACGCAGAACCATGAAATTCCGCAACTTCTTGATGGTTTTGGCGGTGATCTTCATCGCAGCCTGCAATCCGATGGAACAGCTCGGTGCCGCCGAGGAGAAGATCGAGGCCTTCCAGGCGCGCTACAATGACGGCGATGCCAGCGTGCTCTATCGCATGACGGGCGAGGATTTCCGCGCGGCGACAACGCGTGAACAGATGGATGGCCTTGTCGCACTTTTCTCCGGCCGTCTGGGGCGGATCGAATCAAGCGAGAGGACCGGCTTCAACTCCCAGTTCAAGAACGGGCTCAACATCACGACCATCACGATGGAGACCCAGTTCGAACAGGGCGCGGGGACCGAGACCTTCGTTTTCCACGGCACGGGCGAGGACATGGAACTGGTCGGCTGGACGGTCAATTCGCCGCGCCTGATGCTGAGCCCGGACGAGATGCGGATGCTGTCGGAAGGGGATCAGCGCGAACGGCCCGACCCGCCCGAACGCAGGGTCGTTCCCGAACGATCCGGCGAATGAACGGGAAATTCCGCCGCGCGTCCTAGAGCGTCGCCTCGATCGCCCGTGCGGCCGCCTCCGGATCCTCGGCGCGGCTGATCGGACGACCGATCACGAGCACGCTCGCCCCCGCATCGCGAGCCGCGCGCGGGGTAACGACGCGTTTCTGGTCGCCGGTCCCGCTGCCGGGCAGGCGCAGGCCGGGCACGACGAAGAAGCCGTCCTTCCACGCCTTTCTCACGCGGCTGACCTCGTGGCCCGAACACACGATCCCGTCGAGGCCCGCCTCGTGCGCGAGTTCGGCAAGGCGCATGACCTGCGTTTCCTCGCTGCCGTAGATGCCGGTCTTGGCAAGATCGTTCGTGTCGAGGCTGGTGAGCATGGTCACGCCCACCACCTTGCACCCTTCGGCGGCGGCGGCCTTCGCGTCTTCCATCATTGCGCGCCCGCCTGATGCATGGACGGTGACGATGGCGGGTTCGTAGACATGGATCGCCTGCATCGCGGCGGCGACGGTGTTGGGGATGTCGTGAAATTTCAGGTCGAGGAAGATCGGCAGGCCCATATGGGCGATCTCGTGGACGCCGTGCGCGCCATGGGCGCAGAAGAATTCGAGGCCGAGCTTGACCCCTCCGATATGCGCCTTGACCTTTGACAGCAGCGCCTTGGCCGGCTCGATCTGGGGAACATCGAGGGCTAGATAGACCGGATTGCTCACATTCACTCCGAGGGATTGCCCGAGGCAGGATCACGCCCCGTTGGCGTCAGCGTGTCGCCGCTCGCCGGCGTGCTGTCCACATTTTTCGATGCCGCAACCGGGGAAGGCGCAGCCGCGGCACCGGGCGCGCTCTCGTCCTCCTGATGGGGTTCGTGTCGACGCGAAAGCGCGTTCGACTTGATCGAGTTCTCGAGGCTCCGGATGCGCCGCTGGAGGCTCCACTTCACGCTGCGGTGATAGAGCCACATCGGCACCAGCCCAAGCAGGAAGGCGACGATGACGAGCGCGGGGACCTTCGTCTCGAGCACGAGATTGTCCCACAGCGTGACCTCGACCGGCTCCCAGTTGAAAAAGGAGAAGGCCAGGATCGCGAACAGGATCAGCACCCAGGCGATGGTTCTCACGATCTGCATGCGGCCTATGTCCTCTCCTGTTGCGCTGCCTGGTGGAGCCTAGGCGATCTGGCGGCGAGGTCCAGCCCCGCCTGCCGCTTCATCCGAAGAGGCCTAGCCGAACACCCGCGCGAAGATCGTGTCGACCTGCCTGAAGTGATAATCGAGGTCGAACTTCTCCTCGAGCTCATCCTCGGAGAGGGCAGCCGTCACCTGCCCGTCGGCCTTGAGCAGGTCGAGCAGGGAGAGCGTTCCGGCCGATTCCCACACTTTCATGGCGTTGCGCTGCACGATCGCATAGGCGTCCTCGCGGCTCACCCCGGCCTGCGTGAGCGCGAGCAGCACGCGCTGCGAATGGACGAGACCGCCCATCGCATCGAGGTTCTTCTGCATCCGCTCGGGATAAACGAGCAGCTTTTCGACCACGCCGGTCAACCGCGCGAGCGCGAAGTCGAGCGTGATCGTTGCGTCGGGACCGATGAAGCGTTCGACCGAGGAATGCGAGATGTCCCGTTCGTGCCACAGCGCGACGTTCTCGAGCGCGGGCAGGGCATAGGCGCGGATCATGCGCGCCTGTCCGGTGAGGTTTTCGGTCAGGATCGGATTGCGCTTGTGAGGCATCGCCGACGAGCCTTTCTGGCCGGGCGAGAAATACTCCTCCGCCTCGAGCACTTCGGTGCGCTGGAGGTGGCGGATTTCGACCGACAGCCGCTCGATGCTGCCCGCGATCACGGCCAGCGTCGCGAAATACATTGCGTGGCGGTCGCGCGGGATCACCTGCGTGCTGATCGGCTCGGGGGTGAGGCCGAGCTTTTCGGCGACATGGGCTTCGACCGCCGGATCGATATTCGCGAAGGTCCCGACCGCGCCGCTGATGGCGCAGGTGGCGATTTCCTCCCGGGCGGCGACAAGGCGCTGCCTGCAACGGTCGAACTCGGCATAGGCCTGCGCCAGTTTCAGCCCGAAGGTGACCGGCTCGGCATGGATGCCGTGGCTGCGGCCGATCGTCGGCGTGTATTTGTGTTCCTCGGCGCGGGTCTTCAGCGCTGCGAGCAGGGCGTCCATGTCCGCGAGCAGGATGTCGGTGGCCCGGGTGAGCTGCACCGCGAGCGTCGTGTCGAGCACGTCGGAGCTTGTCATGCCCTGATGCATGAAGCGCGCCTCGTCGCCCACCTGCTCCGCCACCCAGGTGAGAAAGGCGATGACGTCGTGCTTGGTCACCGCCTCGATCGCGTCGATCGCGGCGACGTCGATTTCGGGCTGGGTCGACCACCAGTCCCACAGCGCCTTGGCGGCGGATTTCGGGACGACGCCCAGTTCGCCCAGCTTCTCGGTCGCGTGCGCCTCGATCTCGAACCAGATGCGGTATTTCGCCTCCGGCTCCCACAGGGCAGTCATGGCGGGGCGGGCGTAGCGGGGGACCATGGGGCGGGCTCCGGGACAGGGGAAAGGTGAGGGGCGGCTAGGCCGCGCGCCCGATTCAATCAAGCCCCGCCTAGATCAGCCCCTTGGCGCGCAGCGAGACATGGCCTTCGCGCCCGACCACGACGTGATCGTGAACGGTGACGCCCAGCAATCGCCCGGCTTCGGCGATGCGGCGGGTTATATCGATATCGGCGCGGCTCGGTTCCGGATTGCCGCTGGGATGGTTGTGGACGAGAATCAGCGCGCTCGCGCCAACGTCCATCGCCCGGCGGATCACTTCGCGCGGGTGCAGGCTCGCCTCGTCGATCGTCCCGTCGGCAAGGTGGTGGTCGTCGATCAGCCGGTTCTTGGTGTCGAGATAGAGCACGCGCACGCGCTCGACCGTGAGGTGCGCCATGTCGATGGCGAGATAGTCGATCAGCGCCTGCCAGCTGCCAAGGACAGGCTTGTCGGCGACTTCGCTGCGCGCCATGCGGCGGGCGGCAATGGCGACCGATTTGAGCGCGGCGGCGCTTGTCTCGCCGACGCCTTTCACGCGCTGCAGCGCCTTGGGATCGGCATTGAGCACCGCCGAGAGCGAGCCGAACGTCTTCAGCAATTCCTTCGCCACCGGTTTGGTGTCGCCTTGCCGCATGCCCGCGAACAGGAGGTATTCGAGCACTTCGTAATCGGCGAGCGCCTCTGCCCCGCCTTTGAGCAGTCGCTCGCGCAGGCGGGCGCGGTGGCCGGCACCGGCATGGCTGCCCGCATCCGATCGGGCGGACGCGCCGCGGCCCGGAAAGGACACGATCCTGCCTTCCTCGCCGAAATCGAAGTTGTCGTCGCTGTTCGACACGTCCCTCGCGCCCCCAAGTCGCTCCTGCTTCATTGCCTTTGCCGCGCTTGTGGCGCAAGTGGGCGGGACGATGGCAAGCGCGCCCGAAACAGGCTCCCCCGGCGATTCCGAAGGCGCCCGGCCCGCGCGGTGGGGGCTGCGGATCGCCGTGGGCGTGCTGATCGCGCTCCTGATCGCGCTCGCCGCTGGTTGGTTCACGCGCGAGGACATCGCCGGCATCGTCATCGAGGATCTGCTCGAGGAACACGACATCCCGGCAAGCTACGAGATCGTGGAAATCGGCCCGCAGCGACAGGTGCTTGCCGATATCGTCGTCGGCGATCCGCAGCGGCCCGACCTCGTGATCGAGCGCGCGGTCGTCGCGATCGATTATTCCTTCGGCCTGCCCGCGATCGGCGAGGTGAGGCTGGTGCGCCCGCGGCTTTACGGCGCTTTCAGGGACGGCACGCTCAGCCTTGGCGCGCTCGACCCGCTGCTGGAGCCGGGCGAGGGTGAGCCGGGCCTGCCTGCACTGGACCTCGAACTGGTCGACGCGCGCGCGCTGATAGAGAGCGATTACGGGCCGATCGGGATCAAGGCGCAGGGCTCCGGCCGGCTCGATGACGGTTTCGCCGGCACGATCGCCGCGACCGCGCCGGGGATCGGCACCGGGGAATGCCGGACGGAGCGGGCGACCCTCTATGGCGAGGTCACAACGAAGGCGGGTGCGCCGTCCTTTGTCGGCCCGATCCGGGTGCGCGGGCTCGAATGCGGCGGAGCCGCGCTGGCAGGCGCCGACATCGCCGCGCGGCTTTCGCTGCCGCGTGCGCTCGACGCGCTGGACGGGGGGTTCGACCTCGCCGCCCGGGGACTTTCGGGCAGCGGGATCGCGGCGGCGACGGTTTCCGGAAGCGGACGGATCGGCTGGTCGGACGGCGTCTTCAACCTGCGCCACGATCTCGGTCTCGGCAATGTCGATCTCGGATTCGCCCGCTTCGCCGAAATCCGCGCGGACGGCGCAGTGCGCAGCGTCGATGGCTTTGCGCGCAGCGAATGGGACGCGCAGATCACGGGCGGGGGAATCGCACTCGCCGCGCTCGAAGGGGCCGGGCTCGCCGCGCTCGGGGATGCGTTCGAAGGCACGCTCCTGGCCCCGCTGCTCGCCCGGTTCGCGCGCAATTTCGAGGCCGCGATGGAGGACGGGACACTGCGCGCCGACCTCACCGTGCGGCAGGACGGGGAAGGGCTGTCGCTGGTCCTGCCCGAAGCGCGGCTTGCGAGCGGGGCGGGCGAGACGATATTCGCCGCCTCGCGCGTCAGCTGGGCCGACGGCGCGCTGCGCGGCAATTTGATGACGGGAGGGGCAGGCCTGCCGCGGATCAGCGGGCGGATGGAGCAGTCGGGCGGGGCAGGCGGAAGGGCCGGCGAACTGGTCTTTCGCCTTGCCATGGCGCCTTACGAAGCCCGTTCCCAATCTGGAACCGCGAGGATCGCCGTGCCGCGCATGGAACTGCGCCAGACTTCGGGCGGCCTCGCCTTTGCCGGACTGGCCGAGGCGAGCGGGCCGATCCCGGGCGGAGCCGTCGATTCGCTCAGCCTTCCGCTTGTCGGAAACTGGACAGGCACGCGCGGCCTCGCGCTCGGCCCGCGCTGCACCGAGGCGCGGTTCGAGGGCCTGTCCTATTACGACCTCGCACTCGGGCCGGAGCGTCTTACGCTGTGCCCTCACGAAGCGCGCGCCATGATCGTTTACGATGAGGACCTGCGCGTCGCGATCGCCGCCGAGGAACTCGATCTCAACGGCAATCTCGGCGAGACCCGGCTGCGCCTTGCGGCAGGCCGTGCGCGGCTTGGCTATCCGGGCGGCTTCGCGCTTGACGGTCTCGATGTCACTCTCGGCGAGGACGACGCCGCGGTGCGCCTTGCCGCCGCTACCGTGACCGGAAACATCGGTGACACGTTGTCAGGCGAATTCGCGGGGGGAACGGCGGCGGTGGACGCTGTCCCGCTCGACCTTGCGGCGCTCGGCGGAAGCTGGCGGTATCAGGATGGCGCGCTGGTCGTCGAGCGCGGGGCGTTCGTTCTGTCCGAACGCATCGATGGCGAAGCGCGCTTCGAACCGCTGATCGCCCGCGATGCGGTGCTGACACTCGAGAACAATGCGATCCGCGCCGAAGCCGATCTGCGCAATCCCGCCTCCGACGCAATCGTCACGAACGTCGCGATTCGCCACGATCTCGCCGCCGCAAGGGGCCGGGCCGTCCTGAACGTGCCCGGTGTCATGTTCGGCGACGCGCTCGCGCCGGAAGACCTGACCTATCTCGCCAAGGGCGTGGTCGCCGAGGTCGAGGGCACGGTGCGCGGCGAAGGCCTGATCGAATGGGACGGCGAGGAAGTGACGAGTTCGGGCCGTTTCTCCACCGACGGCATCGATCTTGCCGCAGCTTTCGGCCCTCTTGCCGGGCTTGCTGGGGAGATCGTCTTCACCGACCTCCTCGCGCTCACCACCGCGCCCGGGCAGGTCGTCACGATCGATACGATCAACCCCGGCGTCGAGGTGTTGGGCGGGCGCGTGGTCTATGCACTGACCGACGGGCAGGTCATCTCCGTCGAGGATGCGCGCTGGCCCTTCATGGGCGGCACCTTGATCATGCGCCCCGTGGTACTTGATTACGGCAGTTCGGGGGAAAAGGCCTATGTGTTCGAGATCGTCGGGCTGGAAGCGGATCGCTTCGTTGCCGAAATGGAGCTCAGCAACCTCTCGGCCACCGGGACATTCGACGGGGCGGTGCCGATCGTGTTCGATTCCAGCGGGAATGGGCGGATCGAGGGCGGTCTGCTGATATCGCGACCGCCGGGGGGCAATGTCTCCTATATCGGCGAGCTCACCTATGAAGACATGGGCGCTATGGCGAATTTCGCCTTCCAGGCGCTTCGCTCGCTCGACTACACGCAGATGGCGGTCGCGCTGGAGGGGAACCTCGCGGGCGAGATCATCACCCGCTTCACTTTCGACGGCGTGCGCCAGGGCGAAGGGGCGAGCCGCAATTTCATCACCCGTCGCCTGTCGCGCCTGCCGATCCGCTTCAAGATCAATGTCCGCTCGGAGAACTTCCACGAACTCGCCACCATGGTGCGCTCGTTCTGGGACGCGGAGTATATCCGCAATCCCGTCGATCGCGGTCTGCTGACCACCGGGGAAGGCCGCTTCGTGCCGCGCGCGCCGCAACCCGGCGAAGCGCCCGAAACCTCTCCGGATGCGACACGCCCCGACGATCCACCCGTTCAACCGCCAGAAAGCGAAGACACCCTATGAGAGTTGCGAAATTGACCGGACCAGCCGCCGCTGCCAAGACCCGTGCCTCGATCGATACGGGAGCGGGATCAGCGATGGCGGGGCACAGGATGAGAGGGCTCTGCGCGGTTTTGCTGCCCGCGATCATGCTCGGCGGGTGCATCAATGTGAACGCTCCCGACAAGCCGATCGTGATCGAGCTCAACATCAATATCCGGCAGGAAGTGATCTACCGGCTGGCCGAGGACGCGGCTGACACGATCGAGGAAAATGCGGACATCTTCTGATCTTGGAAGGGTTCGCGGCTTGGAGGAACGTGATGCGCAATTTTGTTCGAGGCGGAATGCTGGCGGCGGCTGCGGGCGCGGCGCTGGCGGTGGGGATCGCGGCCCCGGCCATGGCCCAGCGCGACCCGGCCTATGCCGCAGCGCGTGCCGAAGGCAAGGTAGGCGAGGGCAGGGACGGCTATCTCGGCATCGTCGTCCAGCCGACGCCCGCGCTCCAGCGGCTCGTCGACGACATCAACATCAAGCGCCGCGCGGTCTATGCGCGAAAGGCGCAGGAAAACAACGCGACGATCGAGGAATTCGCTTTCACCGCCGGGTGCCAGGCGATCGCGCGGACCGAGCCGGGGGAAAAGTACCAGGCACCCGATGGATCATGGAAGACCCGCACGAGCGCGCCGCCCGAACGTGACCCGCGATGTCCCTAGTCCGTGCGCACCCGCATCGGCAGGTCCGTAATTCCAGGCGCTTGCCCGCCTGCGTGCGGCCGCGCTCCGGGGCGCAAGCATCGCCCGCTATTCCCGTTTCGTTTTTTGTTGCACCGCAAGATAATCGCCCGGCTTGACGGGTCCCACGGTTGACTTGGGTTTGGCCCCCTTCTAAGGGGTCCGCGCCCTCGGCGGGCACCTCCTAGAACGTGTCTCGCGGCCC
>Ga0207419_1000398_pt1 | contig 37402 bp, 28 predicted proteins | sample ElkSloMetagenome_4_FD_184723 | JGI IMG/M metagenome (GOLD analysis project Ga0207419, IMG submission 184723) | Hot spring microbial communities from Elkhorn Slough, Monterey Bay, USA - MD2A (version 2) | ecosystem: Environmental > Aquatic > Marine > Intertidal zone > Estuary: Microbial mat ...
CGCATCGCGCCGCCGCGCTCAATGGCATCGCGATAGGCCTGGTCGAGCAGGCCCTGTACCGATGGTGCCCACAGCCGCATCCCTGAGGTCTCGGCCTCGATCTGTTCTACCAGACCGTGCCCGCCTCTGCCGTCGGCGGACTCGAGGTCGATACCGGCCACGCGTGCCGGGATCTCCACGACCTGCCGGATGCGTGCGGCCGCCGGCGGCTCCAGCGCCGTCCAAGCGGCGGCGTTCAGCAGCGGCGCCAGCGCCGGCAGCTCAGCGAGGCGATGCAACGCGTCGCCGCGCAGCGACGCGATGACCCAGATTCCAGGGCTGTCCGCGAGGCCGCGCAACGCCGTCGCGAAGACTCGCCAGGCAGCCTCGTCGGCCCTGTCGAACACTGCCTCCAATGGGTCGACGATTACCGCGAGCCGCGCCTGCGCGTCGCGATCGTCGGCCTTTGCAATCTGTTTCAGTGCGCTGACGAGTTGCCCCGCGGCCACGGCCGGCTCGGTTGCGAGCAGCCGCTCCAATGCGTCGGCGCCGAGCCCGAACTGCGCCAGCGGGTCAGCGAGCACGTCGGTAGCGGTGAGCCGAGTCGCCAGCGCCGCGAGCGGGGTCGGACCGTCGGCGCCGGGATGCAGGATGGCGCAGCGCACCGTCGCGATCTGTTCAAACAGGAACGGACGCGTTAGCCGAGGCACGAGGCCGGCACGCAGCAGTGAGGTCTTGCCGCTGCCGCTGGGACCGCTCAACAGTAAGAAGCCAGGCTGGCCCGGCTCACGCGACGACAGCCGCATCAACAGCGCGCGCACTTCGCCTTCGCGACCGGTGAAAACGCGCTCGTCGCCGATGTCGAAAGCAGCGTCCGGGCGGTACGGGCTACCATGCCATTGCACGGCGCCGGCGGTGGCGCGCCGCTCCGCGCTGATGCGACGGTTGAGCAGCTTGCGCAGTTGCACCTCGACCAACTCGCGAAACGAGGCGTCGCTGTCGAAGGTGCGGAAGGCGCGGCGAAAGGTGTTGTCTTCGTTGAAAAAATTGCTGCGGAAGAACTCATCGAGCCGACGCCGGTCGTCGACCGCCTCACGCGCCCTAAGGCCGTCGGTAATATCCACCAGCTTGGGTGCGGTCTTCTTGTAGACCAGCACCTCGGGTACCCCGTTTTGCGCCGATGCCTCGACGGCGTTGACGAACTCCCATTCGGTGCCGGTCATGCCCCTGTAGGGTTCCTCGGGCAGCGGCGAGCCGAGCCGCGTCCAGAGAATGACCAGCACGATGTCGCAGTCCCGCGGCTGGGTCAGCCCGGCCTGGAAGGTGCGGTCGGCGGTCAATGCCTCTTCCTCCCAGAGCACCGCCGTCATCTCGAAGTAGGGCAGATACTCCTGGCCAAGGCGCTCGACCACGTCCTTGACGGCGGCACGTTCGTGCTCTACGTCGGACGGTGAAGAGACAAAGATTCTGACCCGGTCGTCGTTCAAGGTTGGCTCGCAGTTCCTGTTGGTTTTTTAAAGCAGCCGCTGAAGACATCGTTATCTTTGTGGGCGCCAAGTGTTCGCGCAGGCGCCAGTCACGCCAGGATTCCAGTTATGCCAGGATTCCAGTCACCCTGGGATTATTGAGCAGAACGGCGAAGAAATCAGCCTGTCCGTCGGCGCTCGCGGTGCCTGTCTGGCCTGATAAATGCGCGGTTGACTCGTTTTCCGATTGGGTTCGCAATAGGGTTTGGCTTGCATCGGTGAATCCTGCTGTACCATCAGGGCTCGTTCCAAGTCGACAGCTACCGGCCCGCTCGCGGTAGAATCTAGGCTCCGGGGTCGAGCCGATACACCACCGACAGGGGGTCGTCATGAACCAAAGCGAGCAACGGCAACCGCAGGGCATAGAGCAACTGCTTCAAGCGGCGGTGCGCCACATTCTGGACCATCGCGATCTCGACGCCTTTTTGCAGTGGGTGCGCGAGACCATTCCCGCTGCCGTCGACGAAGAAGACCTAAGCGATGACGATGAGCGACGCCTGACCACGCTGTTGGGGCTCGGCATCTGGAACGCCACCCCGCGTCCAGACAACGATTTTCAGCCCCTAACGGCATCCATGCCAAATTTGGATGCGCCCTGTCCCTGTGGTTCGGGCGGGCATTACGGCGACTGCTGCGGCCAATACACCGACGGCGCCGAGTTGCCCGCGGAGCTGATCTGGGAGTTGATGCTCGAGGAGTTGTCCGACGCCGATCTTCAGCGCGCACTGCGGCTGCGGGCAGTGCCGCGCGTGCTGCTCGCGCAGGTCGCTGACCGCTGGCTCGCGGTCGATCGACCGGGGCGCGTCGTCGCGCTGCTCGAACCCTTGTTCGACGGCGATCTGACCGCGCTTGATGAGACCTTCGAACCCGCGCTGGATGCCCTGTGCGATGCCTACGACAGGCTCGATCATTGGAAGAAGAAGCAGGGCTTCCTGCTGCGCGTGACCGACGAGGGCAGCCCGGCGCTGAAGTCGGCCGCCTGGCAGCGACTCAGCATCATGTTTATCGACGAGGGCGAGTTCGATTATGCCTTCGATGCCTTTCAGCAGGCGCAGCACAATGGTCCGGACAGCCCCGGCACCGCATTGCTTGAGATCACGCTGCTGGCGGCCCAGCACCTAGACGACCATGCCCGCGCTCGCGCGCTGTTCTGGCGCCACAAGCTGCGCCGCGGCGGCGAGACCGGCGAGGGCATTATGCGCTTTCTAGAGCTGGCCTGTGTCGACCCCCAGGATGCGCTGGTTTCCAGCCAGGCAGAGGCCATGGACCCGATGTTGGTGCGGTTGCGCGCTTGGATCGAGCAAGCGATCCTCCGCGAGCCCGCGACGCTCGGCATCGCGCTGTTCGACGACCCACTGGAGGGTGGCGACAGTCCGCAATTGCCGCTGTTCGATGCCGCTGACCTGCCGTTGCCGCCTTCTGGGGTGCGCGGGCGTTTTGCCGCCTTGATCACGCGCCCGGCGCTGCGGCCGGTGGAGCGCGATTGGCATCGCGTCTTTCCTGTCAGCAAGCCCTTGTCTACGCGACTCATCGCTGAGGATGGCGGCCGCGCTTGGGAGGACGACGCCTGGCTCGATTTCCTGGAGGCACATCCGCGGGCCGCCGACAGCCCAGACATCCTCGACGATATTGCCACCGCCCTGTACGACCACCCCGAGAGCAGTCTGCCCTGGGTTGCCCGGGTGCTGCTGCAACCGGTGCTGGAGCGGGGCGAGACATTGATGTTGAAGCTGCACGCGCTCGCCGATATCGAACGCCTGCCCTGGAGCGACGAGCGCAACCGGTGCATGCTGCGGATGCTGTTTCGGCTCTACCTGCTGCGGGCCGAGACCGGCGAACGGCGCGCCGCCGCGGATGTGCTGGAGCGGCTGCTGGCGCTGAATCCGCGTGACAACCATGGCGTTCGCGCGGAATTGATGAACCAGTATCTGCGCGCTGGCGAAGACACCAAGGCATTGGAGTTGGCGCACCGGTTCCCTACCGATGTGCTCGCCGATCTGGCCTATGGCGAGGTCTTGGCGCTGTATCGGCTCGGCCAGCAAGATCGTGCCGCACACGTATTGCACGAGGCTGTCGGCCGGTTGCCGCGCATCCCGCGCTTTTTGCTGCGCAAGCGCATCAAGCGCCCGACGCTCAGCCCCGGTGGTTTCACCCCCGGGGGCGAGGACCAAGCCTGGCTCTACCGTGAGGCGATGCGCGATGTCTGGGAGGCGGAGCCGGGGCTGCTTGCTTGGGTGAAGAAGCAGACAGGCTAGATGAAGTGAGAAGTTTGAAGTTTGAAGTTTGAAGTTTGAACTGAGGCTGCGGTGGCCTTCGGCGCTAGGTCCATGTCGGCTTGCGCAACGCGATGCCATGCCATCGTCGTTTTGAGGTATTTTCTCGCGATGAGGCTGAGCACAAAGACCGCCGCGGCGGTAACGAACACGGGAGATCGGTGATGAGCATGTCGTATCAGGTTGTCTACACCGGCCAGCTAAAGCCGGGCACGAACGGCGAACAAGCCGCGCGCGACTTTGCCGCCGTCTTCAAAGTACCTGATGAGAAGGCCTGGAAACTGGTGCTCGGCGGTACGGAACGCGTGCTGAAGAAAGATGTCGATCAGGTCAATGCCGAGCGCTATCGCGAACTGCTTGATGAGATCGGGCTGGTCGTGCGCGTGGGGCCGGTTGGAGGTGGGCAGGCCGAAGCGGCTGGTTCCAACGCGGAGGCGTCGCCGCAACCCGCTGATGCGGCCTCAGGTGGTGATGCCGATGCTTTGTCCGGGGCTCGGCCCGAGGCCAAACCCGAAACCAGACCTCGAGCAAAACCTAGAGTCACATCGGGCCCAGTCGCGGGCGCGCCGACAGTCGACCCCTATGCGCCGCCTAGGGCGGACTTGACCGCCCCTCGTGCCCAAGCCTCGGGCAATGAGGTCATGACCGGGCCGCACGCGATGCCAGCGGGTCACGGCTGGCAATGGATCGTCGATGGCTTCGGGCTGTTCAAGCGCGCGCCACTGGCCTGGATCGGTGCCGTCGGGCTGATGATGCTGCTCAATATTCTGCTGTCGCTGATACCGATGATCGGGACCCTCATCGGGACGCTGGTCGGTCCGGTCTTCCTGGGTGGTCTCATGTTGGGCGCGCAGACCCAAGCCCTCGGCGGCACACTGCGTGTCGCCGATCTGTTTGCCGGCTTTTCCGCCAACCCTGGTCGGTTATTCGCCCTGGGCGGGGTTTATCTCCTCGCGATCTTCGCCATCTCCATCGTTATCGGCGTCTTGGTGAGCGTGCTGCTCTTCGGCGTCAGCGGCATCGACCCGACCGTGGTGGAACAACAAGACCCAACGCTGATGATAGCGACACTGGGGCCTATGGTCTTGCTCGCCCTGTTATTTGGGCTGCTGCTGCTGGTACCGCTGCTGATGGCCTATTGGTTTGCGCCGGCGCTGGTGATGTTGGAGGATATGCCGCCGCTTGAGGCTATGAAAGTCAGTTTTTCCGCTTGTTGGATGAACATTCTGCCCTTTTTTGTCTATGGGCTTATCGGGTTCATGCTGGTGTTGGTCGGTATGATTCCATTGTTTCTGGGGCTGCTGATCGTTTTACCGGTGCTGGTGGCGTCGGTCTACACGGGATATCGCGACATCTTCTACCGGCGCCAACGGGCATAGGAACGAAGCAACACCAAGTTAGACACCAATACCGCAACCGCTGGAGACCGATGATGAATGACCGATCGATTGCTCGATCCTCCCTCCGCTCGACTTTCCCGTCAGTGTCTCGATCAATGCCAAGCCAGAGTCATGCCCAGATTAAAATCGCCGTCTTGCTGGCCGCGGTCGCCGTTACTGGCGGCCCGGCAGTCTCTGTCGGCGCGGATGTCGCCGCCAGCGGACAAGTACCGGCCCCGGTATTGGCCCAACTCGGAGCCCCCGCCCAGCCATCCTCCGCCCAGCCCTCCGCCCAGCCCTCCGCCCAGCCCTCCGCCGAGGCATCTGAAGCCCCCGCCAGCCCGGGCCCAAGTTCAGCCTCCAGCCCAGCGCCAAGTCCACAGGCCGCGCAACCGACCTTCTCGCAGGCTCGGCTCGACTACGGCAAATACATGACCCTAGCCGGAGACTGTATGGCCTGCCATACGCGCCCAGGTGGTCAACCCTTCGAGGGCGGGCTTGCCATCGATACCCCTTTTGGCACCCTCTACACACCCAACATTACGCCGGCCAAAGCTGTCGGCATCGGCGACTTCAGCGATGCGGACTTTGTTCGGGCGCTGCATGATGGCATCGCGCCTGACGGCAAACCCTACTATCCGGCGTTGCCCTATCCGTCCTACACAAAGGTCGACACAGAGGACCTGCTGGCCATCAAGGACTACCTCTTCACGCTGGAGCCGTCACAATATCGGCCGCCGAAAAACGCGCTGCGCTGGCCCTTCGACATTCGCGATCTGCTATTTGGCTGGCAGGAGCTATACCTGAAACGCGGTCGTTTCCAGCCCGATGCGGACAAGGGCGATGTATGGAACCGCGGCGCCTACTTGGTCGAGGGACTCGGCCACTGCGGGGCCTGCCATACGCCGCGTAACCTCGCCGGTGCCACGAAGTCCAAGGAGGCCATGACCGGGGCCCTGATCGACGGCTGGTTTGCGCCAAACCTGACCTCGGACCTGTCCGAAGGACTGGGCAAGTGGAGCCTTGACGAACTCGCGACCTATCTGGGCAAAGGGCTTGCACCAGCGGCCGCGAGCGGTGAAGGCCCGCGGACCGCCGCCTTGGGGCCGATGGCCGAGGTGGTCCACGACAGCCTGTCCAAGCTGGCGAAATCCGACTTGTACGCCATGGCGGTGTATCTGAAAGACCAACCGCCCAAGGAAGCGCCAAGCAACAAACCACCGGTGCCGCATCAACTCAGTGCCGAGACCCATGCCATGGGCCGCAAACTCTACGAACGCTACTGCAGCGGTTGTCACCAGAGTCACGGACAAGGGCTCGCGCCTTACTTTCCGGCCCTGCGCGGCAACGAGGCGGTGACGCTCGATGCGCCCAACGACATCATCAAGACACTGCTGCTCGGCGCTCCGTCGGACCCGTCCCAAGCCTACTCGGCGCACGTTGTGATGCCGTCCTTCGGCACAGTGCTCAGTGACGCACAGATTGCTGTTATCGCCAGCTATATCCGTGCGAGCTGGGGCAACGACGCCGCTCCGGTGAAGCCGGAGCAGGTCAGCGAGCTGCGCTCGAAGCCTTGAGATGCCCCCGGCGCTTGGCCCGCTTGAACATCGCGCAGGTCGAGCAACAGGGCGCCGCGCGCTGGTTGGACTTAGGCATCGCCTCGCGAGTTGGCTATCGATGCCAAGCACCTGGATTGCCGTGACAGGATCGCGGCGAATGCCTTCGGGGCGAGGCGCACGGATCGGGGGTCCGACGCTGGGCCTCGTCGGCGGAGGGTCAGTCTGATGTTGCGTATCCTGACCATGCTGGCGGGGCTGGTCGCCCTGTTACTGGCGCTTGGAGCGGGCGCGCTGTTCTGGGTTGGCAAGCGCGCGGAACCAATCTACGACGGCGAACTCGCCGTCGCCGGGATCGAGGCCCCGGTCTCGGTGCGCTACGGTCCGCATGCCGTGCCGAGCATAGAAGCCGACTCCCTGGACGATATGCTCTATGCGCAGGGCTATGTGCTGGCCTCCGAGCGGCTGTGGCAGATGGACCTGCTGCGGCGTCTGGCTGGCGGTCGGCTGGCGGAGGTGTTCGGCGAGGCCGCACTGTCGGTGGATCGTTTTTATCGCACGGTTGGCCTGCCATTGGCCGCTCGCGAGTCCTATGCGGCGCTGGAGCCCGAGTACCGGCGCATGCTCGAGCGCTATGCCGACGGCGTCAACGCCTATCGCCGCGCCGCGCTGGAGCGGCTGCCGCTGGAGTATCTGATCGCCGGTTTCGACCCGGCCCCCTGGACGCCTGAGGACAGCCTGGTCATCGGCGAGTACATGGCCTGGATCAACTCCGTGAACCTGCGTGAAGAGCTGGTCTTTCTGCGGCTCGCCGGTCGCTTGGGCAATGCGCCTGCGCTGGAGCTATTCCCGGTAGACCTGGGCATACCGGCCTCGGCCAGCGCCGCGCAACTGCCGGACTATCGTCGTCTTATGGAAGGGTTCCCCGAGCCATCAAGGCCAGCTCCCTTGGCCGCAACCGGACCGGTGCCGTCGGCGGTTGGATCGGTGCCAGCGGCGGCTGGACCGGTGCGAGCAGCGCCGGCGCCTGGGGTCGGCGCGAGCAATGTGTGGGCGGTCAACGGACCGCGCGCCGACCAGGGTCAGGCGCTGCTCGCCAATGATCCGCATCTGGCCCCGTCCGTTCCCGGTATCTGGTACGAATTGGAGCTGCGGTCGCCCGGCTATCATACCGCCGGTGTTGCGCTCCCCGGTGTGCCGCTGGTGCTGATTGGCCATAACGACGACCTGGCCTGGGGCTTGACCACGGTGACCGCCGATACCCAGGACCTGTTTCTGGAGCGTCCCAGCGACGATGGCCAACGCGTGCTGCGCCCGAACGGCGGTAGCGAGGTCATCGCGCGCCGTCTGGAGTCGATCCCGGTCAAAGGTCGGGCCGAGCCTGTGCAGTTGGAGATCGAGCACACCAGTAATGGCGTGCTGATCGACGATCTGATCGCCGCCCGCGGCGCCAATCCCGAGGGCTTGCCAGCGGTCAGCTTGCACGAGCGCGTCGCCCTGCGGCGCAATCTGGAGGTGCCCGACCGCGCCCTAGTCGGATTGTGGCGGCTAAACACCGCGACAACGGTGGACGAGGCGCGTGCCGCTGGCGTCGAGCTGCGCCATGTCTCGCAGAATCTGGTCGTCGCCCATCGCGATGGCGGCATTGGTTGGCAAATCACAGGTATGCTGCCGCTGCGCGGGCGCGGCAGCGGCCAGTTTCCAGCACTGGGTTGGGATGCCGGCTACGGCTGGACCGGCTATCTGCCCTTTGCGCAGAATCCCGGCGTCACCAACCCGGACTCGCATCAACTGGTCAATGCCAACAATCGCAGCCTTGCAGAAGACGCACCGGTGAAAGTCGGCCACAGTTGGCTGCCGCCCTATCGCGCGCAACGCATCGAGGAACTGCTCAATCACGAACCCCTGAGCAATGCCGACGCGCTAGCGCGAATGCAGGCCGACCGCGAGAGCGTCCGCGCGCGGGTGTTCATGGCCTCGCTGCGCCGGTCCATGCCGGAATTGCGCGAGCTTGACCCCGAGGCGGCGCGCATCGCCGAGCGTGACTTGCTTTACTGGCGCGGTGATTTTAGCCCCGATAGCCACGCCGCGGCGCTCTGGGGCCTGCTGTTGCCGGCCCTGTATCAGGCGCTCTACGGCGACGAACTCGGAGACGATCTGCGGCTATTGATGGCGATGGACTTCAACAGCTATGGTCCGTTGGACGAGGCCTTGCGGACCGGTCGTTCCAGCTTTTGGGACGACATCGGCACGCCGCTTGAGAACGAAGGGCCGGCGGCGATCTGGGCGCGTGCGCTCCGCGCAGCTTATATCAGGTTGCAAGAGTTGCTGCCGCAAGGCGACGAGCAGCGGCTCGATCGGCTGCGGACACTGACCTTTCCGCATGCCTTTGACGGGCAACCGCTGCTTGGTCGCCTGTTCAGCGTCGGTCCCATTCCGATGGCCGGCGACAGCTCGACCGTCAACGTCGCCAACGCCGCGCCGACGGTGCCGCGCGAAATCGGTTACATTCCGTCAATGCGCGTGGTCTATACGCCGGCTGACTGGTCCGCTACCCGCGGCACGCTGCCGCTCGGCCAGTCCGGGCATCGTCTGTCGCGTTATCGCACCGACCAACTCGACGACTGGCTTGCAGGTAAAGGCCATACCTGGCCGTGGAACGGACCGCCCGCTGGAGCGGAAATCGGGCGATTGCAGCTGGTTCCAAGGGGGTAGAGGCGCAGCATACAGAAGCCGCACCCCGCTTCACTGGAACTCCGGCTTCGGTTTGGGCCTCACTTCAGAGCGCCGGTTGCCGCACAAGCATGGCGAGCCGGCGCCAACGCCTTCGGGGGTAGCAGCCGCTCCGCCAGCTGATCGCAGAGGCTGCGCTTTAATGCAAGAATCCGGTCGGTCTGTTGTTGACGATGGTAGTACCGCATCAGCAAGGCGGCATAGTGCAGGAACACCTCGTCGCTGGCTGGGGGCGCTTCCTCGAACTGGTAGATTGCGGGCTCCTGGACATCGAAGAAGGCGCCCCCGGTGGTATGTGCAACGCGACCGAATTCCAGCTCGAAGGTCTTCGCGTCCGCGGTCACGCAACTGTCGAGTTCGTTCGCGCCGTACAGGTGCAACGTCAAGTACGGTTGTGACGTGGCATTGCCCATCTGGTGAATGAGCGCGTTGTCGACGGGCAAGATGGAGCCCTTCGGCAGGATCTCTATGGTCGCGAACTCCATCGCCCCGTCTTCGATCTGGTAAACCTGGTGGTGGACCGGACCGAAGACCTGCACGGCCCCCCACTCGGCATACCCGTGATTGTGGATGGAGGAATAGTGTCCTGGCTTCCAGGACATGACCATCACCTCGAAGCGCCCCTGATCCACCACCAGTCCGCGCCCGTAGCAGTCAGCGGCGGGGTACTCTAAATCAGCGAAAGGCCGCAGGTCTGCTTCCTGGATGTCCGCGGCCCGCAGTAGCTCGGCGGCACGCGCGGGATTGACACTCTCCTTTGCCTCGACGGCGCCGGCCAGGTCGTTGATGAGTCGCTGGAGTGAGTTGGGGGTACTGCGTGGCTGCAAAACGAATGTAGCTCCCGATGGATTTGGAATATCAATAGATCGAATCATTTCAATATCAACTGCATAATGACGATATCAAGCCACCGGCCATGCTTGTAGCCCACCTCGTTCTGGGTGCCGACAATGCTATAGCCTAATTGCAGGTTGTAGTGGATGCTGGCCTCGTTGGTCGCGAACACCTTGGCCACCATGTGACGGTAGCCACAGGCTCTCGCTTGCGCAATGAGATGCCGCTTCATGGCCGAGCCGTAGCCCTTGCGCGTTTGCGCTTGCCGCAAATACACCGCGGTCTCGCATGCGAATCGGTACCCCTCACGGTCACTGTAGCGCTTGATGATGCCCCAGCCCACAACGTCGTCGCCCTGAAGCTGGGCGTACAGACGCTCGCGGGAGTCGAAGGCGCGCACCCAGCCGGCGATATCCGAGGGCGCCTTCAGCCTCTCTTCCATGGAGGCGTCGCCGCGGCGGATGGCTTCGTTGTAGATGTCCGCGATGGCCGGGTAGTCATCGGGGCGGGCTTCGATGATGACGGCTGCACTCATGCCGCATCCTGTGTCAGCGTCAAGACCCTGCCGGGGTTCTCGCGACGGATCTCGCGCGCCTCGATCATCAATCGTCCGTTCACCCAGAGGTATTCGACGCCAGTGGACAGACGCCGTGGCGATGTATAGGTGGCCTGGGCTTGCAGCGTCTTGGGGTTAAGCAGGACCAGATCGGCAAAGAAACCATCCGCGATTTGGCCCCGGCCGCGCAGCTGAAACAGCCGGGCCGGCAATTGGGTGATCTTGTGCACGGCGGATTCCCAGCTCAGCGCCTTGAGTTCTAGCACATAGCGGTGCAGATATTCGGTGAACGCGCCAAAAGAACGGGGATGCGGATGCCCGATGCTCTTAGGCGCATTAACCGGGTAGCTCCACGAATCCGTGCAGATCATGCTGTGCGGCCAAAGAACGGCGGCATTGACGTCGTCTTCACTGATGCAATGGTAGACGACCCAGGTCTCGCTGCTCTTGATCAGGATGTCGGCAATCGCCTGCGCCCGCGTGCTTTGTTGTTCACGCGCAATGTCGGCGACCGCCCTGCCCGCGTATTCGGGATGCTCGTCCGACGTGATGAGCATGGACGCCAGATCGTAATTGCGTTCCGCGATGTAGCGCGCGATGTCTTGGACGGCAGCGGGCTCGCGCAGCCGCTGCGCCAGCTTGTCGATGCCGTCCTGCAAATGCTGCTTTGGGATAAAGGCTCGCAGCTTGGTCGAGATGGCGGTATAGGGATAGATATCGATCGCTGCCGGCATCTCCGGATGCAACTCGTTGAACTGCTCAATGCGCTGGAGCACCTTAGGGACCTTGCCCCAGTTCTGCCTTTCCGCCGCCTTCAGGTGGCTGATCAGAGTGCGGGTGCCGGTGCGCTGGCTGATGGTCAGGGCCTCCTCAACGGCCGCCTCCAAATGGTTGCGCTCATCGCGTATATGCGATGCGTAGATACCGCCGCGCTCGCCCGCGATCCTGGCCAGCGCGACCAACTCGTCCAGCTCGGCGAAACAGCCAGGCGCATAGATCAAGCCCGTGGAAAAGCCCAGCGCGCCTTCATTGAGCGCCTGCCGCAATGCGCACTGCATGGTCCGCAACTGCCCTGGCTTGAGCGCCGTCCAGGAATCCATATGACCGTGTCGGAGCGTGCTGTGTCCCACCAGCATCCCGATATTGAATGGGAGCCGGCCTGCGATGCGCTCAAAATACTCCGCGGTGGTCTTCCAGTCATAGCGAAACCCGATGGCATCCGCCTGCTGTTGCATGTTGGCTTCCAGATGGGGGCCGATGGGGGCCGCCGAGGTGCCGCAGTTGCCGAAGATCTCCGTGGTAATGCCCTGATACAGCTTGTGGTCCGCCGCATTCGGGAAGAAGTAGCCCAGTCCAGTGGAGGCGTGCGGGTCGATGAACCCAGGGGCCAGGATCATCCCCGTGCCGTCGATGACTCGCTGCGCCGGGGGTCGATCGGCTCCCGCTTCGAAGCGGACGATCTGATCTCCAACGATGCCCACAGCCGCTTGCCGAGCCGGCTCTTGCCGTCCGCTACAAACGCTGGCGTTGATGATGAGAAAGTCGAGCATGGCGTTTGCGGCTCAGTAGTCGTAGCTGCGTCGAGCGCACCGCAGGCGCTGCATGATGTCTGCTCGCACGCGGTAGTTGATGTAGCTAGCGGGTCGCACCAGGCCTGCGTCCATCTCGACCTCAGGCGTGATGATGTCCTCGATGAAGTAGCGTGAGGAGGGGCTCAGGTCGTGAGCGGTTGCGTCCGGCAGGAAACGGGCGAACTCCAGATTGAGGACGCGGCCGATCCCGGTTTCGAACATGCCGCCAATCCAGCAGGGAATAGCCCGGGCGCGGCATTCATTGAGTATCTCGACGCTCTTTGCGATCCCCCCGACTCGCCCCGGCTTGAGGTTGAGTTCGGCGATTGCCCCCAAGGCATGCAGCTTGAGCAGATCGCCGATGCAGGTCACCTCCTCGTCGGCGCAGACGCGCAACCTCGGGTAGCGCGCTTGGGCGACCCGCAGGAGATCGAAGCGATCGGGCGGCAGCGGCTGCTCAATGACGCTGTCGTAGGCGTCGACAAACCAGCCCAGCCTGTCGAGATCCGTCGCGAAGAAGCTGCCGTTCGCATCGAAGGCGACGGGGACCGCATGGTCGACAAACAGCGGATGCAGATGCTCGTATATCGCCGTATCCACGTTGGGCCCGATCTTGAGCTTGATCCTGCGGTAGCCCTCTGCAATAGCCGACTGCACCTTGTCATAGGCTTCGACCTTATCCTTGAAGAAGCCCAGCGAGATGCCGACCGGGACCTCGTCGGTCGGCGATGCATGCAGGTCTTGACTCAGCTGGTAGCCGCTCAGCGTACGTGCCACTTGGAAGGCGGCGGCTTCGACGGCGGCCTTGGTGAAGTTCCAGCCGCGGATACGCCGGAGCAGGTCCAGGAGCGCAAGCAGATTGGTGTTTCGCGTGAGCTGCGGGACGATGAAGCGCTGCACCAACAGGAGCGCCCCATCAAGGTATTCTTCGGAGTAGTAGGGGTCGGGTCGGCAGGAGCATTCGCCGTAGCCCTCCACGCCTTGGGCATCGATCCATTTCACGATCAGCACCTTGCGGGATCTGCGCTGGCCGATGCCGGACGTAAACGATGCCTTCTGCGGCAGATCGAGGACCAGCAACTCCAGTCGGGCCAGTTGCAGCGGCTGATGCAGAAGCTGAAGGCTAAGCATGACTCTGCGATGCCGTGGACAGGGTGGCGCGGCTGCCGACCGGGTTGGTGTGCCCCTTGCTAATCTGTATCAGGTCGGTGGGTTGTTGCGCGGGGACGGCGGCGGCCTCGGCAGTGCTCGCGGACAGGACCTCGCGACCGCTGCGCTGATCGACGGCGGTTGCTGCCGTGTCGCCGCGGCGGGGTATCGCGGCGGATGCCGAGCGGCGCAGCAGCGGCTTGGTGGCAACCCCGAGGCCGGCGCCCAGACCCAGTTGGTTCAGGAATACGGCGGGCACGAACCCAAGGCCGAAGAAGAGTGCGCCGAGCGCACCTGTCAGGCTCGGCAGGACGACGGATGTATAGGTCAGATCCAGGGTGCTGGACGCCTCGCCAGCCAGATCGAAGAGGCGGGCGATACGCCCGAGGTCGGCGTTCATCAGCACCACCTGCGCGGTATCCGTGGCGGCGGTCGCGGCACCCCGAACGGATACCGAGACGTGAGCCTTTTTCAGCGCGATGGCGTCATTGATGCCGTCGCCGACGAAGCAGACCCGACGCCCGTCCTGCTGCAGTTGATCGACGATCGCCGCCTTGTCGCTCGGCAGGGCTTCGGCGTAGTAGGTCTCGATGCCCAGCCGGGCCGCCAATTGCCGGGTAGGTGCGTCGTGATCGCCGGAGAGAATGACCAGGGTCTTGTCGCGGGCACGCAGGTCCCGGCAGACCTCCGGAATCTCGGAGCGCAACGTCGGGCGCAGCTCGATGACGCCGCAGAGCGCGTCGTTCAGGGCGACAAAGATCATGGAGTGCCCCTGCCCGTGGCACGCCTCGCAGAACGGCAGACGGGCGGACGGCAAGGGGACGCCCTGCTTCTTCATGAAGCGTTCGCTGCCGACCAGTATCGACATGTCGTCCAAGCGCGCAATCAGGCCATACCCCAGGACCACCTCGTTGTGGGTCGCTTGTTCGATGCGTAGCCCCGCGGCCGCGGCCCGCTCGCTGATGGCTCGTGCGATGGGGTGCGTCTGGTGCTGTTCCGCCAGCGCCGCGTAGCCCAGGACTTCGGCTGGAGATCGCCCGCCAAGTCCCAAGATGCGACCGACGGTGGGCTGTTCCTCGGTCAGCGTTCCGGTCTTGTCGAAGACCAGGGTGTCCACCTCATCGATCATCTCGAGGACACGGCCATCTTTGACCAGAATGCCCTCGCGAGACAGCAAATTCAGATAGTTCAACACCGCTATGGCCCCCGCGATGGTGAGATTGTCGCGGGGCGGCGCGTTCAGCAGCGCCAAAGCACTTGACGGTCCGATCAGCGGCAGACTCACGGCGGCGAGCGCCATTACCGGCAGCATGGCCTGATCGACCAGCTGCTCAGAGCGCAGCTGGCGCCGGGTCTTGGCATGAACCGTGCCGGCCAGAATATCGCCGATCTGCGCTGCGATGGTCTCGGAGCCGGAACGGGCGACGCGGATATGCAGACTGCCTGCCAGCAGGGTCGTCATGGAAAAGACCTCGGCCCCGGCCTCGACCTCGACGGGCTGGGACTCGCCCGTCAGCACATGCTGGTCCACCGACGCGGCACCCGCGACGACATCGCCATCCGCGGGGATGGTCTCCCCGGCGTTCAGGATCATGACGTCGCCAACCTTGAGATCGTCGCTCGCTATCACCGTCCGCGGCCCGCCGCGCAGGACGCGGATCGACTGCGTGCGATGATGGAAGGCCGCCGTCAATGCATCGCTCGAGTCGTCCTTGACCTTACCGACGACCCGGCGCCGAATTGCGGACATGACCAGCGGGACATTCGCTAGCACCAAATGACCCGTGATCACGAAGACCGATATGATCACCGCATTGGCCACATCCACGTTCACCTTGCGCTTCGTGATCAAGTGCTCGTAGGCGCTCCGGAACGTGAAGCGGCTGTTGTGGACCATGCCCGCCAGGGTCGGAATGATCGCAAGCGGATAAACAGAGGCCGTCCAAGCCAGGCCGAAGGTGCCAATTGCAATGGGCAGATTCTGATCAACCTTGCGATCGACCACGCTGCGAATGGCATGGTCTTCGGATCGGCTGGTCGCGCCATTCGTGCACGCACCTGCCCGCCCCGACCGCGGACGGGATGGCTGGCATCCATCCCGCGCGGCCAATCGCAGCCGCGCCGCGCGCGACCGTCGTGGCGAGCCCAAAGAACGGACGATTCCGGCGCCGCTCAATAGAACGAGGCCGCCGGCGGAGATGCTGGAGAAGATCATTTGGCTATCGACTGAACCTTGAGTCTGGGTTTTTTCCGCAACAAGCGCACCCGCTAAATACGCGCGCCTAGGAATGCCAGCGTGCATTAGTTTAGCGGGAGAGCGATCGTCTGGGGCTCACTTTCTACGCTGTTACCCAAACTCGGCGTTCGCATTGCCAAACTTCGCCTTGCCCTTGTTCCGGCAATGCCCGGGGTCGGCTTCGAGGCCACTAAGTGCGGCCCGGACATGCAACAGGCCGTCGGCCCGCGCGCCTTGGCCACTGGGGTATCGGGCTTCATCAGCCCGGTGGATACCAACGCAGGCGCCTTGATGCCGGAGCGCCTGCCACCGGTGGGCAGTCCGTCCAGCGTGCCCTGCTCGGTGCCCTGCCATTGCTGCTGACCGGCTTGGTCGCGCTCGCCGGTGTCGGCCGCCGGCGACGAGGCATGCATACAAACAGCCGCTAGCGTTCCGCCTTAGCCAAGGCGCTGCCGCAGCCCCTGCCAGTCCAGCAGTTCGCCCGGTTCGTCGGCGCTGGGGTGGCGGTAGCGAGCCAAGTTCATGCCGGTGCCAATGGTTGGCCAGGGCGGTGGGGAATGCAGCCAGCCGCCGTCGGCGTCGCGCATGTGGCCGCGGTCGCTGGCGAAGTCGCGGCGATAGTCAGCACAGGGAATCAGCCGAAAGCTCGGACGGAGGTCGTCTGACAAATGATCGAAAAAAGGAAAACTGCCGACGAGCCAGTCCGCGGCCGGCAGCGGCAGACCGAGGCGCGTGTCGAGGTCCCAGATGCGCTGGGCGGCATCCAGTACAACCACATGATAGTCCCACCAGATGAGCCGATCTGGGGCCACCGCGCGTTGTGCGGCGACGGGGCAATGCCCCGACGGATTGGTGATGAAGACCACATGAGCATCGCCAGCGCTAACCTCCTGTTCGTGACACAGCCACCAGGCATTTTCTTCGCAATAGAAGGGTTGATAGCGGAAACGCTGTGCTGGATTCACGGTGCCCTGTGCTGGGTTCAGGGTGGCGTTAAGTCCCGGGTCGCAGCGAGTTGCTGCCAACAGAGCGGTTCGGTCGATCAGTCATCAACAGCGACCACGCGGTTGCGTCCCACTTTAACCGCGCTGTCGAGCCGCCGTTGCGCAAGCCGCAGCAGTTGATCGCGGTCGATCTCGGCCTCCTGTGCCGATGTGATGCCGACACTAGCGGTCACTTGTACATCTTCGTCGCTATCGGGCATGCCGATAGGGGTTTCGGCCAGAATCCGACGCATACGCTCCGCGGCGATGATGCCGTTTTCCAGCGCTGTCTGCGGCAGGAGCAGACCGAAGCGCTCGTCATCAAGCAGGCCGACGGTGTCGCAGCCGCGGATGATTGAGGCCAGGCGTGCGGAACACTGCAGCAGCACCGCATCGGCGGCTGCTTGCCCGCGCTCGGCGCGTAATTCGGCGAAGCCGTCGACTTCGAGCGCCGCGACGCAGCAGTCGAGCCCGTGGCGCTTGCAGCGCAGCAACTCGCTGTCGAGTAGACGCTCTAAACCGGGTCGGTTGAATTGTCCTGTCAGTTCATCAAGGCTTGGCAACTGATCCATGTCGCGCTGATACTCGGCGAGCGCCTCGTCTAGCTCGGCGTTGGCGTCGCGCAGCCGTTGCGTCAGGGCAAAGAACAGCGGCAGCGCTGCGATGAACAGCACCAGCGCCATGGTTAGCATCCAAAACACCCGTTGCCATGGCCCTGCCGCCGGATCAGCATCGCCGCGCGCCGGGTTCGACATCTGAGCCGTTGTTGGCGTCTTGGTCCGCGACGACTCGTTGCCAGGTGCTACGACCACCAATGCCCCTTCCGGCTCCACGCTCGCGGCTTGGCGCGCGTCGTAATAGATCAACGCCGCCAACAGTGCCACTACCAGCAGGTAGAGCAGGATGGCCCAGCGGACCTTGAGGCCGGATTTCTGAATCGAGTCGTCGTTTCTAATCATTGTTCTTCAAGATGTAGATTCCGCCAATTGACGCGAGCGCACTGAGTTAGACTCCGATTATCGGCCCGGATCGTCTTGCGTGAAAGCGACATGTCTCGCACCGATCAAGCTGTGCGCGCCTGACCGCCGGTCCGCTGAAAGCCCCCAATGCGCGGGCGTTATTGTCGTCCCGCTGTCATCGCGCATTTGAATCCGAGCGTCCTGACGGTACACTTTGACGCTCTTATCCCATGCCCTATCTATCTAAGAGGTCCAGAGTGGTCGTCCCGGAACCCAATTTTCGTCGCATTGAGCGGCTGCCGCCCTACGTCTTCAATATCGTAAACGAGTTGAAGGCCGCGGCGCGAGCCCGTGGTGAGGACATCATCGACTTCGGCATGGGTAACCCGGATCAACCCACACCGTCGCATATCGTCGACAAGCTGGTTGAGGCCGCTCAGCGCCGCGATACGCATCGTTACTCGGTCTCACGCGGCATTCCGCGGCTGCGCCGGGCCATCACGCGCTGGTATCTCGATCGCTATGACGTGAGCCTGGACCCGGACAGCGAGGCCATCGTCACCATCGGCTCCAAGGAGGGCCTGGCCCACTTGGCGCTGGCCACCATGGGTGCCGGTGACACCGTGCTGGTGCCGAACCCGGCCTATCCTATCCATCCTTACGGTTTCATTATCGCCGGGGCCGACGTGCGCCACGTGCGCATGACGCCAGGGGTGGATTTTTTCGAGGAACTCAAGCGCGCGATCTTGGATTCCTGGCCGCGGCCGAAGATGCTGGTGATGAACTTCCCGGGCAACCCGACCACCGAGTGCGTCGAGCTGCCGTTTTTCGAGAAGGTGGTCGAGATCGCCCGCGAACACGGTATCTGGGTGGTGCATGACCTGGCCTATGCGGATATCGTCTTCGACGGCTACAAGGCGCCGTCGATCCTGCAAGTACCAGGCGCCAAGGACATTGCGGTCGAGTCTTTCTCCATGTCCAAGAGCTACAACATGCCCGGCTGGCGCATCGGCTTCATGTGCGGCTGCCCGACACTGATCTCGGCGCTGTCGCGGATCAAGTCGTATCTGGACTATGGCACCTTTACGCCCATCCAGGTGGCCGCCATCCATGCACTGGAGTCGTCGCAGCAATGCGTCACCGAGATCCGCGCCATGTACCAAAGCCGCCGCGATGTCCTTTGCGAAGGGCTATCCGGCATCGGCTGGCCGGTGGACAAGCCCAAGGCGACCATGTTCGTTTGGGCGCGTATCCCCGAGCAATACCAGCACATGGGCTCGCTGGAGTTCTCGAAAAAGCTCTTGCGCGACGCTAAGGTGGCGGTGTCTCCGGGGATTGGCTTCGGCGACTACGGCGATGATCACGTCCGCTTCGGCCTGATCGAAAACGAGCATCGCACCCGACAAGCGGTAAAGGGCATCAAGCAGATGTTGCGTGATGACGCGCGTGCCGCCTTGGCCCAGAGGCAGCCTGCTTAACTGTTTTGGCTCGGCGATTCGAATCAGCGTCGCGACCCGCCGCGCCCCGCCAAGATGCGCCACGATCTGATAGCCGCGCACAGGCAGGGTCGAGCCGGCCTGGTCTAAATCGGCTATCAGGTCCGATGCATCGCTGTTGTCGGCTCATCACAATTAACCCCGGCTCTCCGGCCTGCCGCTATCCCGCGGCAAGCGGCGCGACGGCGTCGGCAGGTCGGTCAGGGCACAACATTGAGGACTCAGGTTATGGACCCGGTCAACATCGGACTACTAGGGCTCGGCACCGTCGGCGGCGGCACCGCAACCGTGCTCAGCCGCAATGCCAGCGAGATCGCCCGGCGCGCCGGGCGCGATATCCGCATCGCCCATGCCGCGGCGCGCGGTTACGATGCGCACGCCATCGAGGGGCTGGACCAGATCGGGCGCATCGGCGACGATGCCTTTGCCGTCGTCGATGATCCCGAGGTGGACATCGTCATTGAGCTGATCGGCGGCTATTCCCCGGCCCGCGAACTGGTATTGCGGGCCATCGCCAACGGCAAGCAGGTGGTGACCGCCAACAAGGCCCTGATCGCGCTGCATGGCAACGAGATCTTCACCGCCGCGCAGCAACAGGGCGTGACGGTGGCGTTCGAGGCAGCGGTGGCCGGTGGTATCCCCATCATCAAGGCCCTGCGCGAGGGCCTGGCCGCGAACCGTATCGATTGGATAGCCGGTATCATCAACGGGACCGGCAACTTCATCCTCACCGAGATGCGTGACAAGGGGCGCGACTTCGGCGATGTGCTGGCCGAGGCACAGCAACTCGGCTATGCCGAGGCCGATCCCACCTTCGACGTCGAAGGTATCGACGCCGCGCACAAGCTCACCATTCTGGGGTCGTTGGCCTTCGGCATACCGCTGCAGTTCAACAAGACGTTCACCGAAGGCATCTCCAAGATCGAGCCCCAGGACGTGGCCTATGCCGCCGAGCTCGGCTATCGCATCAAGCACCTCGGCATCACCCGGCGCACCAACGCCGGTATCGAGATGCGCGTGCATCCGACGCTAATCCCGCATCGGCGCCTGCTCGCCAACGTCGACGGCGTCATGAACGCCGTGCTGGTCAAGGGTGATGCCGTCGGCCCCACGCTCTACTACGGCGCCGGTGCCGGCGCGCTGCCGACCGCCTCGGCGGTGGTCGCCGACGTCGTCGATCTAGTCCGCGCCTTGACCACCGACCCGCACAACCGCGTGCCACACCTGGCATTTCAGCCCGGCGAACTCAGCGACACCCCGGTCCTGTCCATCGACGAGATCGAGACCGCCTACTATCTGCGCATGAGTGCGCTGGATCGCCCTGGCGTCATGGCCGGCATCGCCGGCATCCTTGGCGAAGAGGGCATCAGTATTGAGGCCATCAAGCAAAAGGAACCCGCCGAGGGCGAGACCCATGTGCCCTTGATCATGCTCAGCCACCGGGTCAAGGAGGCCTGCATGAACACCGCGCTGGCACGCATCGCCGCCCTCGGCGCGGTCAACGGCGAGATCGTGCGCATCCGCATGGAGGGCCTCGCTGGCTGATCGCCGAGCACGGCTGCCGCCGCTTGCCCGAGCTGGCCGCCGCCGAGGCCGGGCTGGCCAGGCGCTCGCCGCGTCGGGGCCTAGATCGCCATTGCCGGATGGGGTCGTTGTTGTACCCTCCGAGTTCCAGGAATCGGACTTCTTGGTGCAGTGAACGAACCAGTATTTACTCGTTCCTGAGACTCGCTCGACGCACGCTATCAGCTGCCTCAAGCATGAGATTGTGACCCGCGTTGGGGACTCGGATGAGCGCTGTAGCGGGGCGTCGCTCGGCGACCGCTTCGGCGAGCGTGACGAACTTGTTGTCCAGCGTCCCAACCAGCCAGTGCAGCCGCCCAGGCCAGCGCGTCAGCCTGGTCCAGGTCTCGGGCATCTCCGCGAGGCCGAAGCAGGCTAGGTTGCTGGCTAGCCCCTCGGCCCGCTGGGCCAAGCGGCGCTGGCGCTGCATCTGTCGCGCTGATCTGGGCAGCCGCGCCTGGGTCGCGAACAGGGGCTGACGCTCCCAGGCGTCGACGAAGGGGCCGATGCCGCGGTTGCGCAAGAGCTTGATCCACTGCTGATCGGCGATGCGGCGGGCGTCGCGCTGCCGGGTGTCGGTGAGTCCGGGATGGGCGGACAGGATGGTCGCGATGTGAAAGCGCCTGGGCGCGGCGGCGAGCAGGGATAGCGCGATGCGTCCGCCGAGCGAGTAGCCGATGACTTGATCGATGCTGGATGGCAATACCGCGAGCAGGCGTTGGACCTCGTCGGCGAAGCCGCCTATGGGGTCCGGACTGCTGCCGTGGCCGGGCAGGTCGATGGCGAGCGCCGTCGGAGCGGTATCCGGCCAAAGGTCCCAGTCCCGCGCATCGCCGGTGAAGCCATGCAGCAGCAGTACCCGAGGTGCGCTCGGTTCCTCGGCCTGATGCGTTGGGGCGCCGCGCTCCGATGGGCCATGGCTGCGCGACTGATGCGCGGGAGGGGCCTGTTCGGAGACGGCAGTTTCGCCGCGCCGAGGTTCAGCGTCGCGATCGGCCTGGGCCTTGTTTCCCGGGGTCCCATACAGGCGCCCCGCGAAGCCGGGCAGCGCAAATGCCCGATCAGCGGCATTCACGACATCGGCCCCGAGGGTTCGAATCCGCTGCCGGCCGTCATGGGTAGATCGATGCCGCCATGGCGCGGTTGCGGCGCAGGCCCGAGATCGCGGGCCAGCCAGTCCGCGGTGGCGAGGCCATGGGCCAGCGGGCTGCCGCTCGCGGCCGCCAGCTGCGCCGTGGCCCAGAGCCCGGCGGCCGACTCGACCAGGCTGGTCAGCACGAGCTCAAGGCCGGCGCTGCGTGCCCGTCGGGTCAGCTCCAAGCTCCGGCGCAGGCCGCCGAGCACGCCGGGCTTGAGCACCAAGCGGCGGACTGGCAGTCCGGACAGGTCTCTGGTGGCGTCGAGTAATCGCGGGCCTGTTGCCAGCGATTCGTCCAGCGCGATGGCGCATGGGGCGGCGAGCTGTAGCGCGGCAAGCGCTTGGTCGTCGGGCTCGGCGAGCGGTTCTTCGACTGAATCGATGAGTGGGGCGTCGCTGGGCAGGCCTTGGCGACAGAGCCCGGCGAGCGCCGCGACGAAGCGCTCGGCCGTTGCCCGATCCCAGGCGCCATTGGCATCGAGCCGCAGCGCGCCGCCGCTCGGTAACGCCTGGACCAGGCCGCGGATGCGGTCGAGTTCGACCTCGGCGGGCAAGCTGCCGACCTTGAGCTTGAAGATGCGAAAGCCTTGTGCGGCAGCGTCCTTGAGCCGCTCCGGGGTTAAACTCGCGGCGGCGCCGAGCGCGGCATTGACCTCGATCCGATCGGCCGCGTCCGCGGCCAGTAATTGCCGCAACGGCAGTCCAAGGATGCGGGCACGGAGGTCGAGCAACGCGCATTCGACCGCGCAATCGGCAGCCGGGGTCGGCGTGGATTGGGCGCTGGCGAGCGCGTTGAGCAGCGCGGCGAGGGGATCGCCGAGGGTTTGTGCCCGCGCGAGATCACGCCAATGTTGCAGCCGTCGCCGCGCCAGCGCCGCCGTCTCGGTGCCGGCCTCGGGAAGCGGCGCGCAATCGCCAAAACCGTCGATGCCTGCCGCGCTGGCGACGACCAGCCAGCCGCTCCTGTCGCGGACCTCGCCACGCGCGCTGCGCCAGGGGTGGCGCAGTGGCAGTCGATAGGGTTCCAGGCTAAGCCTCAGGTTCATCGGTTGGGGGGGGCCGCGCCGGACAGTCGGCGATCGGCCCTAAGACCAACTCAACACTAGGCTCAGCAGCAGGCTCAGCAGCAGGCCGGCGGCATACAACAGCACCAACAGCGCCTGATATTGCGCCGTCTGGCCGAGCAACTGGTTCAATGCCGGCCCCTGCGTGCCGGCGAACAGCCTGCCGATGAGCTTGACCGCCATCGGCAGCGCCAACAGCACCGGCCAGGTCTGGCCGGGCAGACCGCCGAATAGCATCAGCGGCAAAGGCATCAGCAGCAGCGCGGCGTAGACATAGCGCGCGATGGGGCGCTCCAGCACGTGGCAGAGGGTACGACGACCGGCGATGCGATCGGTGTCGAAGTCGCGATAGTTATTCAGCAACAGCACCGCCGCCGCGGGCAGGCCCAGCGCGATGCCGAGGCTGATGGCGCCAGCGGACAGCGTCAGCGTCTGTAGATAGTAGGTGCCCGCGACCGCTGCGATGCCAAAAAAGCAGAGCACAAACATTTCGCCATAGGGGCCGTAGGCAATAGGCACCGGACCGCTCGTGTAGGCGTAGCCGGCGGCGATGGCGGCCAACCCCAACAGCAGGATCGGAAAACCGCCGCGCAACACCAGTAATAGGCCCAGCAGCAGGCTGGTCAGAAAGACCAGATGTGCCGCTCGTTTGACCTCGGCGCTGGTGAACCAGCCCTGGGCCGAGGCCCGCGGCGGGCCGACCCGCGCGCCGGTATCTGTTCCGCGTTCGAAGTCGGCCGCGTCGTTGTGCAGATTGGTGCCGATCTGAATGCCGGTCGCGGCGAGGAGCGTCGCCAAGGCGGTAAAGAAGGCAAGCTGGCCGCTGTCTGCCGTTGCCAGCAGGACGCCGCCGATCACCGGTGCGATCGCGAGCAGCAGCGTGCGCGGACGCGATGCCGCAAGCCAGCGCCTGGCCTGCTCGCCTAGTGTCGGCGGAATTGCCGAAATGGAATCATTCATGTGCAGCAATGCTCGCTCATAGCCGGACCGCATACCGGGGCGTCGATGCCGAAGGCGGCCGGCTCAGGGTCGGCGCCGAAAGCGCGAAAAGTCCGGGGTGCGCTTTTCTAAGAAGGCATCGCGGCCCTCCTGCGCCTCATCGGTGGTGTAGAAGAGTCCAGTGGCGTTGCCGGCCAGCTCTTGTATGCCGGCAAGGCCGTCGGTGTCGGCGTTGAATGCGGCCTTAAGCACGCGCAGCGCGGTCGGGGACAGGCGCAGCATTTGTCGGCACCAGGCGACCGTGGTCGTCTCCAGCTCCGCCAGCGGCACCACAGTGTTCACTAGACCCATGTCCAGGGCCTCTTGGGCGTCGTACTGACGGCACAGGAACCAAATCTCCTTGGCCTTCTTGATGCCAAGGGTGCGCGCCATCAGGCCGGCGCCGAAGCCGGCGTCAAAGCTGCCCACGCGCGGGCCGGTTTGGCCGAAGCGAGCATTGTCGGCGGCGATGCTGAGATCGCAGACCAGGTGCAAGACGTGACCGCCGCCGATGGCATAGCCTGCCACCATGGCAACCACCGGCTTGGGCAGGGTCCGGATCTGGCGTTGCAACTCCAGCACGTTTAAGTGTTCGATGCCGCCCCCGTCGCGATAGCCGCCGTCGCCGCGGATGCGTTGGTCACCGCCGGAACAGAAGGCTAAATCGCCAGCGCCAGTGAGCACGATAACGCCTACCTGCGGGTCCATGTGCGCACGGTGGAAGGCATCGATTAACTCCTGCACCGTCTCTGGCCGAAACGCGTTGCGAACCTCGGGCCGGTTGATGGTGATCTTGGCGATGCCCTCGGCGTAATGATAGCGGATGTCGCTGTAGTCGACACCGGGCTGGGCCTGCCAGCGGATTGGGGGCGGACCGTTTTGGGCGCTCATGGCGGGTTCTTCGGTGGCCGGGTCTCGGGTGGCTGGGTCTAAGATGGCTGGGTCTTCGATGGGCACGGCTACCTCGGCTTGCTGCCAAATTTGAACAGGGATCACCCAAAGATGGGTGTCTATGACGGAAATGGTCGGCATTGTAACCGCGGCTTGGGTCCCTGTGTGCTGGCTTGACGACGGTCAATGCCATCGGCGGTCCGGTATGCGAGCTTAGCCGGCTCTTTGCATTGGCCTGTGCAGTGATCAATTCAGGCTTCCCAGTTGCTTCCGCGGCGCTGTCAAGACTGGTCCCAAGCTGGTCCGAAGCTGGTCGCAAATTGGTCCCAAACGGGCCCTAAACCGGCCGCAGGCCGAGGCGCGAGCCGCGCAAGGCGCCCTGCGCCACTGCCCCGATGCTTGCTCGTGGTAGGGCTTCGCGGTCACAGGAGACCGACACCAACTTCCAAGGCACCAACCCCAAAGACACCAACCCCAGAGGAGAGTTCGATGGAACTGGTTTGTCCCGCCGGCAATCTGCCGTCGCTGAAGGCGGCGGTGGACAATGGCGCCAACGCCGTTTATACCGGCTTTCGCGACGATACCAACGCGCGTCACTTCGCGGGCCTCAATTTCACGCCCGCGAAGCTCACCGAGGGCGTCCGCTATGCCCGGCGCAAGGGCGTGCGCCTGTTCATCGCGCTCAACACCTATCCCCAGCCGGGCGGCTTCAGCCGCTGGCAGCAGGCCGTAGACCGTGCCGCGGACCTGGGCGTCGATGCGCTGATCGCGGCCGACATCGGCGTGCTGGATTATGCGGCGCAACGGCACCCGGGGCTGAATCTGCACCTGTCGGTGCAGGGCTCGGCCACCAACTACGAGGCGCTGAAGTTCTATCGCGATCACTTCGGCGTGCGCCGCGCGGTGCTGCCGCGGGTGCTGTCCATGAGTCAGATCCGCCATGTTGTCGAGCACAGCCCGGTGGAGATCGAGGTATTCGCGTTCGGCAGCCTGTGTGTGATGGTGGAGGGGCGTTGCATCCTCTCGTCCTACGCTACCGGTCGTTCGCCGAACACCTACGGCGCCTGCTCGCCGGCCAGTCACGTCGAGTGGCGGGAGACCTCTAATGGTCTCGATACGCGCCTCGGCGGCGTGCTGATACAGCGTCATCCAAAGGGCGAGAACGTCGGCTATCCGACGCTTTGCAAGGGTACTTTCCGCGTTGGCGACAACACCTATCACGCCATTGAGGACCCGACCAGCCTTAACGCCATGGAGCTGCTGCCGCGGTTGGTTGCGGCCGGTGTCAAGGCGGTGAAGATCGAGGGGCGCCAGCGCAGCCCGGTCTATGTGGCGCAGGTCACGCGCGTCTGGCGCCAGGCGCTGGATGCCTTTGAACGCGCACCCGAGGATTTCCGCCCGCGCCCGGAATGGACCGCCGAACTGGGCAAGGTCTCCGAGGGCGCCCAGACCACGCTCGGTGCCTATCATCGGCCCTGGCAATGAATACGAGACAATCATGACTGCAACCACTAACCGACCGGCGCTGCGTCTGTCCCTCGGCCCCATCAGCTATTACTGGGCCAAGGAGAAGGTCGACGATTTCTATGCCATGGCCGCCGACGCGCCGGTCGACATCGTCTATCTTGGCGAGACCATCTGTGCTAAGCGCAATCAGTTGCGATTCGAAGACTGGCTGGCCATTGGCGAGCGCTTGGAAGCGGCAGGTAAAGAGGTGGTCCTGTCAACGCTGGCGCTGCTGGAGGCCGAATCCGAGCTGATCCGGCTGCGCAGTATCTGCGACAACGACCGCTGGCTGGTGGAGGCCAACGACATGGGCGCCGTGCACCTATTGCAGGGCCGCCCCTTTGCGGTCGGCCACAGCGTCAACGTCTACAACGACCGCACGCTGGCGCTGCTGGCGCGCCAAGGCTGCAAGCGCTGGGTGCTGCCGGTGGAACTGACCCACGAGACCCTGGCCGAGATGCAGCAAGCGCGCCCGGATGGCGTCGAGACCGAGGTGCTGGGCTATGGTCGCCTGCCGCTGGCCTACTCGGCACGCTGCTTCACCGCCCGCGCCCGCAACCTGCCCAAGGACGACTGCCAGGGTGTCTGCATCGACGACCCCGACGGGCTGGTGGTCTCGACTCAGGACGACAACCGCTTTTTAGCCCTCAACGGTATTCAGACCCAGTCCGCCCGGACAATGAATCTGCTGCCGGAGCTTGGGCGGATGCGTGCGCTCGGCGTCGACATCCTGCGCATCAGTCCGCAGGCCAATCGCACCGATCAGGTCATTGATCTGTTCCATCGCGTCATGACCGGTGAACTGGACCCGCTTGACGCCAGCGATCGCTTGGCGCAGCTGATGCCAACGGGGCCTTGCGATGGCTATTGGCACGGCGCCGCTGGTATGGACGTCCAGTTCAGGGCAGGGCAGGCGGCCTAAATTGCTTGCCGGCGAAGCGGGCCATCAGATCGGCGGCTCGGTTCATTACCGTCAGCAGCGGGCCGAGCCGGTCTTCAAGCTCCAGGCTGTCTAGGAGATTCTTCACGTACAGGCCGAGTTCGGTATTGCCACCCAGACGCAAGCGGCGGTTGAAAAACAGCGTATCCGGGTCCTCGCGGCGTGTGGCCAGCAATAGGAACTCGTAAGTGCTGCCCTCAATGCTCAGGTCGTCGCTCGCGCTGGCCTTTGCGGCATCAATCCGGCCCTGTCGCAGCGTTAGTCGAAAGCTAAGGCGGGCGTCGTCGACGCGAATCAACATGACCCGGCCGTCGAGGAAGTCCAGCTCGCCGTCCGCGAGTTCCGGCTTTAAGACGCGGTTCAGGATGCGCGCGAGCATACCGCTGTTGAGCCGAGGGGGCACCAAACCAAGCGGCGCCGTCAGCAGTCGCGGCAGGGTGGGGGCATGGGACAAAGGCTGGGTCGTGGTGGGCATGGACATCATTTAGGCGGCGGAGATCATGCCGCGGGAGCGCAGCTGAGCGATGGTGTCACGAAACTCGCCGCGCAGCCGGCGCCATTCCATCACGAACCAAGGTGTGATTTGATCAGGATGCTCGACAATCATCCGGTCCACGTCCGCGGCCGGCATCCATTGACAGACCTCAATCTCGCTTGGGTTGACATCAATGCGCACCGGTGCCGGAATCTTGCCGACAAAGACCGAACAGAGTTCGTGCTCGGCACCGACCTCGCCGAATCCGGCTTGGTACCTAAACTTGTAGAGATAGACCAGGTCCGCATCCAGGGCCAATTCCTCGCGCAGACGCCGATGTACGGCCTGCTCATAGGTCTCGCCCTTACGCGGATGGCTACAACAGCTATTAGACCAGTACAAGGGCCAGAGCGGCTTTTTGCCGCTGCGCTGTTGCAGCAGCACGCGGTCATCGTCGGTGAACAAGAAGATCGAGAATGCTCGGTGCAGTATGCCGTCGCCGAGATGGGCGTTGACCTTGCTCTCGTAACCGGTGACATTGTCGTCAGTGTCCACCAGGATCAACGGCTCATTGTCGAACGAAACGGTTTTGTGTTTGCTCAAGTGAAATCTCCTCGCCTTCGGCGATGGCCTAGAGTCACGGCCTATCGGGCTGAACTGACCGCCGGTGGTTCCCAGGGTAGCCTTAAATCGTGGCATAAACCCCCGCAGGCGACAAGATAGATTGACAGATCTATCGTCAACATCAGTTGACGGGGCGCAACAGAGGGCGCCTTTCATCGGCGATAAAGGGTTTGCACGGACCTTCGACTGAGATGCAGCTGGCTATCGATTCGTTCCGTTTATTCTTTTTATCAAGTTTTTTTGGCGCAGTGTAGGGGCTCCGTCCATGATCGATTCCACGGCCTGTTGCGAGCCGATCTACGCCATCGGCCGATGGGGTGAGGGCTATTTCGGTATCAATGCAATGGGGCACCTGAGTGTGCGGCCAGATCCCCTCTCCAGCACCAGGGTTGATCTCAGCCTGCTCGCCGACCGGCTATGTGATGAGGGGCTATCGCTGCCGGTGTTGGTGCGCTTCGATGACATCCTTCGGCATCGGGTGCACAGGTTGCGCGCCGCCTTCGAATCGGCCATGTCGCATGCCGGTTGGCGCGGCGCGTACCGGCCTGTCTATCCCATCAAGGTGAACCAGCAAAAGAGCGTGGTGCGCGCGATCCTGAGCGGCGGCGGCATCGGCCTTGAGGCCGGTAGCAAGCCCGAGCTGATGGCCGTTCTGGCGTTGGTGCCAGACGGCGAGACGGTGATCTGCAACGGCTATAAGGATCGGGATTACATCCGTTTGGCGCTGATCGGGCTGCGGCTTGGGCTGCGGGTCTTTATCGTTATAGAGAAACCCTCGGAACTGGATCTGGTCATCGAAGAGGCAGGCCGTCTCGGCGTCGAACCCCTGCTCGGGGTGCGGGTGCGTCTGGCCGCGGCCGCGGCCGGCAACTGGCAGAACAGCGGCGGCGAGAAGGCCAAGTTCGGCCTATCCGCCAGTCAGGTGCTGGCTTTGGTGGAGCGGCTTCGCGCCCAAGGCGGACGCAAAGGCGGATTGGGTTGGCTCAGGTTGCTGCATGCGCATCTGGGCTCGCAGATCCCGAACCTGGCCGATATCCGCCGTGGCGTGACTGAGCTAGCGCGCTTCTATGCCGAGTTGTGCGGGCTTGGTGCCGGGCTGGATACCCTGGATCTGGGCGGCGGTCTTGGCGTGGACTACGAGGGCACGCGCACCCGCGCCTATTGCTCGGTCAACTACAGCCCTGAGGGCTATGCCCAGGCCATCGTCGACAGCTTGGCCGCGGTCTGCCGCGAGTCTGGATTGCCGGACCCCGATCTGGTGACCGAGTCGGGCCGCGCCTTGAGCGCACACCATGCCGTGCTCATTACCGATGTGGTAGGTCGTGAGCAGGCAGGCGGTCTCTCACCGGCGGTCGCACTCGCGCATGCTGGCGCGGACGATGATCTCGAAGAGGGCGATATCGGTGAACTGGCGCAGGCCCTGGGCATGAGCGCCATTGAACCCCCGCTGGAGTTGTTCGAGCGCGCGGAAGCGGCGCTATGCTCGGCACGCTCGCGCTTCGCCGACGGTCGCCTGGGGCTGGCGGAGCGCGCCCGTGCCGACGAACTCTACGCGGCCGTCTGCCGAGCGCTGCGCCCGCGACTCTCCCAAGCCAATCGACGCCAGCGTGAGCTGTTGGACCGCATCAACGCAGAACTGGCGGACAAGCTGTTCTGCAACTTTTCGCTGTTCCAGTCGCTTCCGGACGTCTGGGCTATCAATCAGATCTTTCCGATCGTGCCGTTACAACGGCTCAACGAGCTGCCCAGCGAACGCGGCGTGGTGCAGGACCTGACCTGCGACTCCGACGGCTGCATCAGCGCCTACGTTGACCAGGACGGAATTGAAGCCAGTCTGCCCGTGCATGCCTTCGACCCGTGCACCGAGACCTATCTGCTCGGCGTCTTCATGGTCGGTGCCTATCAGGAGATCCTAGGCGACATCCATAATCTGTTTGGCGACACCGATGCGGTCAATGTCCTACTCGACGACAACGCCGTCGACGGCTATCGGCTGCTGGAGCCCGAGCGCGGCGACTCCGCCGACGAGCTGTTGGGCTACGTCCACTTTCAGCCGCGCGAATTGCTCAGCCGCTACCGGCGCCGCATCGAAGGCGCCGGCTTGGAGCGCGTTGAGCGCGAACGGCTCTACTTGGAACTCAAGGCCGGGTTGTACGGCCAGACCTACCTCGGTAGCCTTTGAGCTGGTTGCCCTCAGCTGGCGGAGGCGGAACCGTCGCCGTTGTTGTACGGATACTCGATGACGACAACGACAAGGATAAGACTGTCCAAAAACTGAGGCGGTTTTCTCGCCTTTCTGGGAGGTCTGGAGAAGAACCATGCATGAACTTTCGATATGCTTGTCGCTGCTCGATCAGGTCGAGCGCATCGCTTCAGAGCAGGGTGCCGACCGGGTCGACCGTATCCTACTGCGCATCGGTCCACTCTCCGGCGTCGAGGCGCCCCTGCTGGCCAATGCCTACCCCTTGGCAGCCGCCGGCACCATCGCCGAACATGCGAGACTGGACATTGAGCCGGCCGCGATCCGCGTGAAGTGCAATAGCTGTGGCGCTGAAACCGATGCCGAGCCCAACCGACTGCTTTGCGGCGAGTGCGGCGACTGGCACACGCGCCTGATCAGTGGTGACGAGATGCTGCTGGCCAATCTGGAATTGCGCGTTCCGGAGCCTTAGCTCGCGGCCAGATGCCAGTCATTTGAAAACGAGTCAAGTGTCACGGCAACGGGAGGGCCGGGGACCTAGGGCCAAGGCAAGGCCTCGCTAGCAATCCTGTTGCGGTATAGTCTGGCGGCATCGCGCCCGCATTGGCGCGGCCATTTATCGGAGAAGCTCATGTGCGATACCTGCGGCTGTAATCTTACCCCCGGCAACGAACATTTGGTGCACGCCGACGGCAAGCACGCCAAGACCGCCGACGGTCGCGCCGCGGTTGAGGTGCTGCGGAGCCTGCTCGGCGAGAACGACCACCAGGCGGCCCACAACCGCTACCATTTTGACAGTCATGGCGTGCTTGCCGTGAATCTGATGTCGTCTCCCGGTGCCGGCAAGACCAGCCTCCTTGAGGCCACCATCGAGGCGCTGGGCAAAGGTCTGCGTATTGCCGTGATTGAGGGCGATCTGGAAACCGAGAACGACGCCGAGCGCATCCGCGCCAAGGGTGTCGAGGCCATCCAGATCGCAACCGGCAGCGCCTGCCATCTGGATGCGCACATGGTGCACGACGCGCTGCATCGGCTCGACCTGATCGGCGTCGACATCTTGTTCATTGAGAACGTCGGCAATCTGGTCTGTCCGGCCAGCTTCGATCTGGGCCAACATCGCAACGTAACGCTGTTATCGGTGCCGGAGGGTGACGACAAGCCCGCCAAGTATCCAGTCATGTTCCGTGCCGCCGATCTGGTGTTGCTGACCAAGACCGATCTGCTTCCCTACTTGGACGATTTCGACCCCGATCAGGCCGAAGGCTTTGTGCGAAACCTTGCCAGCGCCGCGCCAGTGCAGCGGCTCAGCTCGCGCCGGGGCGGCGACGGCATCACGCCCTGGCTCGACTGGCTACACACCGAAGTCGCCGCCCAGCGCGAACGAGTCGCGCAAGGCCAAACCCAGCGTCCGAGCATCCAACCCGACGGTGCGCGTCTGCACCAAGGTGCCGAGCAGGCGGCAGGCGATCATCATCGCCACGACCACGACCACGACCACGACCACGACCAAGACCATGGTCACGGCCAGCACCGCAACCACCACCATCATCATCGCGGGCACGGTCACCACCAGGCGCAGGCCCAAGCACAGCAAGATTAGCGAGGTAGCGCGCCAGGCCAACGAGAGCAAAGCGCCCTGCTCGCCAAGGGCATTTCGCCCATAACCAAGTTCCGCAACCCTCACACCAAAGAAGCCTCTGGAGGACCTTTTACCGTGGAAAAATCAGTGCTCCTTGCAACCAGCGCCCTAGCGCTTACGGTCATGATGGCCGCCGCCCCAACCGTCTACGCCGCGGGCTTCGGCGACATGTTCAACCCTGGCCGCTGGTTCGGCGGCAACAATGACGATGACTACTACTATGACGGGCCCTATGGCGCCTACGGACCAGGGCCCTATGGTGCCCCCGGCTATGGTGCCTACGGTGCCCCCGGCTATGGTGCCTACGGTGCCCCCGGCTATGGTGCCTACGGTGCGCCCGGCTATGGTGCCTATGGCGCTATGCCCTATGGCAATGCACCCGGCGCCGCCCCCGGTTATGCGGCACCCTCGGTCGTCGCGCCGGCGGCCGGCGGTGTGGATGCCAAGGACCAGGAGATCGAGGCATTAAAACGCCGGATCGAACAGCTTGAGACTGCGCGCCAGAGCGCTCCGCCGTCGACCGGCGCGGCCGGCGGCTGGCCTTCGGCACCGGCATTCCGCCCGGCGGACCAATATTAGACCCCATACGTCCCTTCCTTTCCTCTGCCTCGTGCAAGCCGGCGGGGACGTAACCTGCCTACCAGCCCAGTGTTTTCGCGCCTAACCGCCGCCTGCGCTCGCCTGGAGCCTTGACGGAGCCGCCGACTCCGAGCGGGCGACGCCGCAGCCGCCGACTCGCATGATCACCGCTCACTGACGAACCTGTCCCGAGGACTTCCATCAATGATCCTGAAAGCCTTGTTGATCGGCGCCGTTGCATCCTTGTCCGTCGCCTTCTCGGCCCAAGCCGGGGACTACGCCGTCTACGAAAGCGACAGCAGCTTCGAGGACGTGATGGACGGCCTCAAGCTAGCAATCCAAGAGCGCGGGATGTATATCAACAACGTCATGCACTTGGGCGAGATGCTCGAGCGCACCGGTAAAGACTTGGGCATGGATGAGCAGATCTATACTCGTGCCGACTCCATCGAGTTTTGCAGCGCCGTCCTTTCGCGCAAGATGACCGCCGAAAACCCTGCCCGAGTCGTCAACTGCCCCTTCATTGTCGCCGTCTACAGACTGCCCAATCAGCCGGATAGCACCTATGTGGTTCATCGCGTCATTCCCGCCAGCGAGACTGAGTCCAGCGCCGTGATGCGCGAGGTCGCGGACATGCTCAAGGCCGTCGCCGAAGGAGCGGTAGCTTGGTAGCCAGCTCCCGTCCGGAAACGGCCGTCTCACTGAGGTTTCCAGGACGACAGCCAGGAAACCCCGCTTGCGCTTGATCCAGATCGATCCTGCGATAGGCGTCGACCCTATTAAGGGGCTATATTGTGTTGACAGGGCGCTGCGACCCTGCTCCAGGATTGATAAATAAGCCAAGATAGAGCACATGCGCCGAGGCGGCGTATGCGCGACCACCCACAGGACCATCGGTGATCCGTGAAGCATCGGTGGAGGAGACTGAGTTCATGACAGCCATACAGCTTGCCGGCCGCGAGGTTCAATTTAACAAGAAAGGCCACCTGGCGAGATTCCACGACTGGGACAACGACCTTGCCATGGCGCTCGCCGCCGAAGAAGGCTTGACCCTGACCCATTGCCATTGGGCGGTGATTCAGTTTCTGCGCGAGTACTATGCCTTTCACGAAATGCCGCCGTCGCCGAAAGTGATGATCAGCAACATCGGCCACGAGGTCTCTCAGCACACCCCCTGCACCCGCAAGCACTTAGAGGGCCTGTTCCCCAAGGGCGGCTGCAAGCAGGCCTGCCGCATCGCCGGACTGCCTGACTACTATTGTCACTCCTGCTAAGGTTACAGGCACCGGCGACAAGCTCGACTATGGCTTCGCGTTGGCGGTCAGCCGCGGCGCGGCACCAGAGCTCGGAATAGCCGATCTATTCCGAGGAATTGTAACAAAGCCAGACACCGCGCGGGGCGTGCGCCTTCCGGTCGTAGCGCCCTTCACCCAGCCGGTGAAACGCCACGAGCACCCAAATTAATGCCAACTCAGTCCTTCGCGAGTGGCACGAAGCGGTCAACTGCTCTTTCTAGGTTCGATGGACTAGGCAGCGGAGACGGACGCAGACTCCATCGATAACGGCTTGATTGCTTGCATCTGCCAAACCTCCTCGTTGTATTGCCCAATGGTGCGATCGGAGGAGAAGAACCCGCTGCGCGCGGTGTTCAGGATACTCAGGCGGGTCCATTGCGCCTGATCCCGAAAGAGGTCCGAGACGCGCTGCTGCGCTTCCACATAACTGCGGAAATCAGCGAGCGTCATCCAGGGATCGCCGGGGTTCTTCAAAGAACCGATTAGGGCATCGAAATGGCCGGCCTCGAATTGGTTGAAATGGGCACTTTCCAAGAGCTGGAACACCCGCCCTAGATCTTCGTCCTCTTGAATGATTTGGCTTGGATGATAGTCCATCCGCCGCGCCATCACCTCTTCGGCCGTCAGGCCGAACAAAAAGAAATTCTCAGGGCCAACGTTTTCCAGTATCTCGATATTGGCACCGTCCAGTGTGCCAATGGTCAGGGCGCCGTTCATCATGAACTTCATATTGCCGGTGCCGGAAGCCTCTTTCCCGGCGGTAGAGATTTGCTCGGACAGATCGGTACCTGGTGCAATCACCTCCATGGTCGACACCCGATAGTCTGGCAAGAAGGCCACTTTCAAAAGATCGCCCACTGCCGGATCGCGATTGATCACGCTGGCCACATTGTTGACAAGCTTGATGATGCGTTTTGCCATCCAGTAACCTGGGGCCGCTTTTCCACCAATGAGCACGCAGCGCGGCGCCCAATCTTTGGTATCGCCGCGCTTGATCCGATCGTAAAGATGAATGACATGCAGAATGTTCAAGACTTGGCGCTTGTATTCGTGAATGCGCTTGACCTGGACATCAAACATCGCCTCAGGATTACAGCGCACGCCGGCATCCGCCTCCACCATCTTTGCTAGACGTTGTTTGTTCTTTAGCTTGGCCTCACGCCAGCGCCGGCAGAACTCAGGATTATCGACCTGTTCTTCTAACTTTCTCAGCTGCTGCAGGTCGGTGATCCAACCCTCGCCGATGGTGTCGTTTAGCAGCGCACTCAGCGTTGGATTGCTCAATGCCAGAAAGCGGCGCTGGGTGACGCCGTTGGTCTTGTTGTTGAACCGCGTTGGCCACAGCTCATAGAATTCCTTGAATAGATTTGCCTTGATCAGCTGTGAATGTAGATCCGCGACGCCGTTTACGGAGAAGCTGCCGACAATGGCAAGATGGGCCATGCGCACCTGTGGGTCCATTCCCTCTTCAATGATTGACAGGCGTGTTTGGCGACCGGTATCGCCGGGCCAGCGCTTCGCCACATCGCTCAGAAAATTGGCGTTGATCTCAAAGATGATGTCCAGCACCCGCGGTAACAGATCGCGGAAGGTGCGCACTGGCCAGTTCTCCAAGGCTTCCGGCAACAGGGTATGATTGGTATAGGCCATGCTAGAACGGACAACCCGCCAGGCCTCATCCCAACCCAATCCGTGCTCGTCCATCAATAGACGCATCAATTCCGGAACCGCAATCGCTGGGTGCGTGTCATTGAGTTGGAAACAAACATTCTCCGGAAATGCTGTAAAGTCCGTGCCATAATCGCGTGTCCAGCGCCGCAAGACATCCTGCAACGAGGCGCAGACGAGGAAGTACTCCTGGCGCAGGCGCAACTCCTTGCCACGCTCGGTGCCATCATCCGGATATAAGACCTTACTAATATTCTCTGCCGCCGCCTTGCCCGAGACGGCCTCCAGATAATAGCCGGCATTGAAGCGTTCTAGATCGAATTGCTCCACGGCGACCGCTTGCCACAAACGTAGCGTATTCACCGTACCGTTGCGGTAGCCGGGGACGGGAATATCATAGGGCAAGGCCAAGACCTGGTCGGTGTCTAGCCAGCGGACCTCAAGATCGCCGGCCTTGCCATGGTATTCCACCCGACCGCCGAAGCGAACAATTTGCGTGAATTCCGGCCGCTCCAATTCCCATGGGTTGCCATAGAGCAGCCAATGGTCCGGTTTTTCGATCTGTTCGCCATTCTCAATGAGCTGGCGAAAAATCCCATAGTCGTAGCGAATGCAATAGCCCATCACCGGCAATTGCAAGGTGGCACAGCTATCGAGGAAGCAGGCGGCCAACCGGCCCAATCCGCCATTCCCTAGACCAGCATCCCGTTCATGGTCCTCCAGACGCTGATAGTCGAGCCCGAGGTCTTGCAATGCCTCGGCCGCTACCTCGGTAATACCCAGGTTGAGCAGATTGTTGCCCAGACTGCGCCCCATCAGAAATTCCATGGAAAGATAAAAAGTACGCTTGCAGTGATGGGTTTGGTACGAGTAATGCGTATTCTTCCAGCGCTCCATCAACCGGTCGCGTAGCGCAAGTACCAGTGCCTGATACGCATGATGCGTCGACACCGAGTGTTTGTCGCAACCCAGGGTATGATTAAAATGACGCCGAATGTCGTCGGCCAGGCTCTTGGCGTCCATGCCCAATTCCAGTTGATCGATCAACAAATTCCGCGGTAGGTTCTCAGGGTTGTTGCTGGAGTCAGGTTGGTTGCTCATGTCGCTCCTCTCGTGGTTGAGTTCTCGTTGGGCCGGATCTATGCCCGGTTCCGCCCCGCGCCCGGACTTGGCTGGGCAGCGAAGGCTGGCGAACGGATAATAGGCCAAGTGCGGCGCTGACTGCACTGATTAACTGACATCCGAAGGATCGACCGAGCAGCGAGGCGCGGGTCAAGGGCAATGCCTTAAAGTGAATCCGTGGGAGCGGCTTGCAGCCGGGACTTACGTCGCGCGGGCCGTATCGCATTGCTTGAGTGGGTCACCATGGCGTTGGCGCCAACGTTGCAGCAGCAGGGGCTCGTTCTGAACCCCTTCGTGTTCTTCGTGCTTTTCGTGGTTCAACTACCGAATCTAGGATGAAGCAGGAAGAATGAAGGGTAAAGGGTGCCTTCCCGGTTTTCGCCATAGACGGCAGCAATCAGCGTCGCCCATGGCGACCGCCAACGATGGGGATCAATAAAAGAGCGTCATACCGTCTACGCGCCGGAATCCATGGGCGCGCAGAAGCGCT